>Ga0137419_10000013_pt1 | contig 39188 bp, 34 predicted proteins | sample CZODoug3_1_2_16f_FD_108279 | JGI IMG/M metagenome (GOLD analysis project Ga0137419, IMG submission 108279) | Vadose zone soil fungal communities from Angelo Coast Range Reserve, California, USA - CZODoug3_1_2_16fungal (Illumina Assembly) | ecosystem: Environmental > Terrestrial > Soil > Vadose... | reverse complement strand
CTCCCAGAAGCGCGGCGCCCACTCGCCGGAGAAATCCACCTGCGCCCAGGCGGGTGCCGCGGTCAGCATCATGACGAAGAGGGCCAGGCCGCCGAAGACCCGCCGAAGATTGTCCATAACCCCTCTGATCAGTACCGGCCCGACAGCAGCGCGCCGGCGTTCGGCGCAACGGCCTCGAGCCCCAGCCTCTTCAGCATCTGGTAGGTCGTCGCGATCGACGCCGAGATCACGGGCAGCCCGCACTCCTGCTCGACGAGGGGAACGGCGGCCAGCGACGGCATCTGCACGCACGACGAGAGCACGAGCACGTCGACATCCCCGAGCCGAAGGTCCTTGTAGATATCGCGCAGCGCCATCGGGTCGCGCCGGCCGACCTCGAGGTTGTCGGGGATCTCGAGCGCGATGCGATCGACCACCTCGATCGTTTCCGCCTCGATGTAGTCGGCGACCGTGCAGGTCAGCGACTGCATGTAGGGCGCGATCATCGCGATCCGCTTCGCGCGCAGGACGTGCAGGCTGTCGACGAGCGCGCCGGCGCTCGTCACGACGGGAATGCATCCGCCCGCCTCGCGCTGCGTCACCTCCTGCAGCCGCTTCTGCGACGCGCGGTGATACCCCTGCCCCATGCTCATGATCGCGACGAGGCACGCGTAGCCGATGATGTCGACACGGGCATCGGAGAGCTCGGCGGCGCAGCGGTCGGAGTCGGCGTCCATCGCCGCCAGCTCCTCTTTCGTGACCCTCTTCATCCGCATGCGGCTCGAGTGAAACGTGAACCGCTCCGGCTCCACCGCCTCGCGCGCGCGCAGCATCGCCGGGATCTCGGTCTCCATGGTCGTGTTGGAGCTCGGGACGATCTGGCCGATTCGATAGGTGCGCGGCGCGTGCATCTGCGGCCCTACGAACGAACGTCCAGTTCTTCGCGCCAGAGGCCGAGCGCCTTCTGCGCGGCGCGATCGGAGGCGCTGAAGAGGACCGCCTCCTCGCTCGCCTCGTGCGAGACGGGCTGCCACGAGGGGACGACGAAGATGTCGCGCGGACCCCACGTGAAGGTCTCCGATCCGATGCGGCTGCGGCCGCGCCCCTCGACCACGTGGTAGATCGTCGAATCCGTGGAGCGATACGCCGCGCCCGAGAAGCCCTTCGGCAGCAGCTGCAGGAATGCCGCGATCGTCGGCAGCGGATAACCGCCCGTCGCGGGATTGACGTACTGCATCTTCACACCGTGACAGCGATCGATCGAACGATCACGAGCGAGCTGCTCGAGCGCCGGACGGCTGCGCGAGTACGGGTAGTTGAATGCGGGCGATGACGGACGCGGCGGCGTGTACTCGATCGGCAGCATGCCGGCGCCGTACCGCGCGCCGGCGTCCCCTTCGAGGCGGCTGACCGGCTGCGTCTCCTGTGGATGGTGTTCGGAAAAGCTCGTGTCGAACGTGTTCACGATCGGCACGTCGAGCACGTCCATCCAGATCACGGGCGACGAGCCGAGGTTGCCGTGATCGTGGAAGGTCCAGGACGGCGTCAGGACGAAGTCGCCCGTACGCATCGACGTCCGCTCTCCGTCGACGGCTGTGTACCCGCCACCATCGCCTTCGACGACCAGCCGGAGGGCGGAGGCGGCGTGGCGATGGCTCGCCGCCACCTCGCCCGGCTGAATCAGCTGCAGGCCCGCGTACAGGCTCTGCGTGATCTGCGACGCGCCGCGAATGCCCGGGTTCTCGAGCACGAGCACGCGGCGTTCCGCTTCCTGCACCGTGAGCAGGCGGCCCGCCTCCATCAGCAGCGCGCGCACCTCGTCGTATTTCCAGAGCGCCGGCACGATCGCCGGCTGCGGCTGCGGCAAGACGAGGCGGTTGAGCACCTCCCAGAGCGGCGCGGTGTCGACGCGATCGAGACGCTCGTAGAACGCCTGCCGCTCCGGCGATGTTTCCGGTTTGACGACGAACGAAGCTGTCTCGTGCATCTAGGCCATCCTCGACGCGGCCACGCCCGCGGCCGCGACCGGCGCGTCGGCAGCCGCCCGGACATGGACGCGCATGGTTCCGATCCGTTCGATGGTGGCGACGATCTCGTCACCGGCTTCGATGGGACTGACGCCCTCGGGCGTCCCCGTGAAGATGACGTCGCCGGGATGCAGCGTGTAGAACGACGAGGCCAGCTCGATCAGCTCCGGAACGCCGAGGATCAGCCGGCTCGTGTTCGATTTCTGCCGCTGCTCGCCATTGACGGCGATCTCGAGATCGAGCGTTCCCGGGTCCACGATCTCGTCGGCCGTGACGAGCCAGGGGCCGAGCACCGAGTGCGTGTCCACCGACTTGCGGAAGCTGCGGTCCTCGGTGCCGCGGATGGTGATGTCGAGACCAATGGTGTAGCCGGCAACGTAGCCCAGCGCGTCGGCGCGCGCGACGTGGCTCGCCGTCCTGCCGATGACCACCGCCAGCTCCACCTCGTGGTCGGTCCGCCGATCGGGCTTCCGGATCACGACGCCCTCGCCTGCGCCGACGAGCGAGCTGTTCGCCTTGAGAAACAGCCCCGCGGTCTGGATAGTGACCGTGTGCGACGCGGTGTTGTGGTGCAGGTTCTTGTCGGCACGCACCTCGTCGAGGTGCGTCTGGTAGTTCACCGGCGCCGCGACCAGCTTGCCGGGATTGGCGACCGGGCTGAGCAGGCGGCGGCCCGCCAGCGGCAGCGCCGGCGCGCTCGACGCGATGGCCTTCGCGCGCGCCAGCACCTGGGGAAGATTCGCGATCAGCGGATCGTGCGCCGGGAGCGGGTAGCGCACCTGCGGGAGCACGTCGAGCGCCGGCGTGACATCACGTACGGAGCCTGCCCCGAGCGACGTCGAGGGGTCTCCCTCTACGATGCCCAGCCTGTTCTCGTCGAAGCGACACAACCGCATGCAGGGTCCTCGTCAGAAGGCGAACTTGAGCGCGAACTGCATGATACGCGGATCGGCGGCGTCGAGAATCTGTCCGAACGTCTGGCTGTTCACGGTCACGACCGGCGCCTGCAGCGGGGTGTTGTCCACGCCCGGCCGGAACCAGTTGAACACGTTGAACGCTTCGACGCGCGCCTCGATCGTCCGGCCGGTAGCCACGGTGAACGCCCGCGCCAGCGCGAGGTCCACCACGCGAGTGCCCGGACCGACGATCGAGTTGCGCGGCAGGTTGCCCATTGTGCCGACGTCGGGAATCGCGAACGCCGCGGGGTTCAGGTATCGCGTCCCCTGCTTCAGGTACGGGTCGACACCCGGTACGAGGTTCGGACGCTGGTTCGTCAGGCCGGTGCGCGCAGGATCGCCGGTCACGAGGATCTGCAGCGGCGCGCCCGACAGCGCGCGGAAGCTGCCCGACAGCCGCCATCCCGTCAGCGCCGCGCGCATCCCCGCGCCGCTGAACTCCGGTGTCGCCGCCACGACTGTCAGGTTGAAGATGTGGCGACGATCCGCGTTACACGGACCGTAGTCGTAGTCGATGTTGTTCGGGTCCGCATAGCCGCTGCTCACGTTCGGCGTGCCGCCCCCCTGCGTCGGATGGCCCATGCACTTCGACAGCGTGTAGTTGCCGTTGATGCTCAGCCCGTTGACGCTTCGCCGCTGGAACGTGAGGAGCATGCCGTTGTACGTCTGGTGCCCCTGGTCGTCGTAGAGGTCCAGCGGGCCCAGCAGCTGCCCGTCGCGCCAGTTCTGCATACTGATCAGCCGCCGCGAGTTCAGGTTCGTGTTCGTCGAGCAGGGCGTGTAGGTGCGGCCGTCGGGCAGCGTGCAGGTCGCCTGCGGCATGTAGACGCCGGGGTTGATGGCGCGCACGTTCCACAGGTTTGCCGTGTAGCTGCCGATGTACCCGGCCGAGACCGCGAGGTTCTCGCCGATCTGCCGCTGCACGGTCGTGTTCCACGAGTGAATCTGCGTCGTCTTCAGGTCGGGCTGCACAGGCAGGAACGATCCCGCCGTTGGGAACGGCGCGGTGACCCCCGGGTCTTCGGGCACCGGGAAGATGTTGCCGGAGGGGATGCCGAGCCACGGGTTCTCGAACCTGCCAGCCGGCGTCGGGATGATGATCTCCGCGCCCCATGGGGGCGCCACGGTCGTGTTGATCAGGAACTGGCCGTTCACGAAATCGAACGCCCTGCCGTACGCCGCGCGCACCGAGGTGCGGCCGTCGCCCATGACGTCCCAGGCGGCGCCGACACGCGGCGCAAAGTTCGTCCAGGTCCTGTTGATGCCCGACCTGCCGATGAAGCCCGGATCGCCCGGATACACCAGGCCCGCCGGCGCATTCGCGAAGCGCGGGCTGCGCTCGCCGCTCAGGAACTTCTGCAGGTCGAACGTGAACACGGCGTCATTGGCGATGGACTGCGGCAGGTACGGCTCCCATCGGACGCCGGCGTTCAGCGTGACGCGCGGGCCGACGCGCCAGGTATCTGCGGCATACGCGCCGCCGTACCACTGCGCCATGTCGAGCGTGTTCGGCGCGGCCTGGCGGAACTGGCTCAGGTTGCCGGTCAGGAAATCCGCGAGCGGAATGCCGGTCACCGAGCCGTCGAAAGTGAACGCACCGGGCGAGCGGACGTTCGCCTGGCTGAACGAATCCCAGTGCGCGAGGTTGGCGCCGAACCCGAACTGGTGCGCACCATGCACCAGCGTCAGATCGTCGCTGAACTGGAACGTGTTGGTATCGAATCGCGCCTCGTTCTCGGTGCCGCCGCCAATCGAGAAGGCGTTGTTCACCGTGACCAGGGAGTACTTCGGCATGTAGCTGAAGATGTTGATGCCGACATCCGGCGCGCCGAACGTGTCGGCGTTGGTGCGGTGTACGGACGTCCGGTTGAACGCGAAGCGGATCGAGTTGACCGTGTCGGCGTTCACGATCAGCGTGTGGCCGGCGGTAAAGGACTGCGCGAGGTTGTCACGGCCGCCGATACGCGTCGTCAGCAGATTCTCGGAGGTGAGGAACGGCGGATCCGACACGTACGTCGTCGCCATGTAGCGGCCGAACACCGACTGTTTGTTCGACAGCTGCACGTCCACCTTGCCGACCGACTGCAACTCGTCCGCGTTGGTCGCCAGCCCGTAGACGACGCGGCCGCACGGATCGGTCGACAGCGGCAGCTTCGACGTAATCGCGAGCGCGGCGGGGCTCAGCGCCGATCGCGCCACGGTGTTGTTCGCAAACGGCGCGCGCAGCGCGACGGTGCGACCGCCATTGCAGGCCGGCGCCGCCAGTTGCGTGAAGTCGCCCGCCAGCATCGCGGCGGTCGGAACGAAAGAAATGTTGTCGACCGGCACCTGGCGGCGGCGCGTCCCCTGGTAGGCGCCGAAGAAGAAAATCCTGTCGTGCTTCAGCGGTCCGCCGAGCGTGCCGCCGAACTGGTTGCGGTTCAGGCCGTCATCGAGCTTTTTCCCGTCGGGACCGATGGCCGCAAACGGGCTCTTGGAGTTGAAGCGGCGGTCGCGGACGAATTCGAACACGTTGCCGTGAAAGGCGTTCGTGCCTGACTTGGTGACAGCGTTCACCGAGGCGCCCGAGTGCATGCCCGCCTGGGGCGAGAGCGCGCTCGTCTCGACCCGGAACTCCTGGAGCGCGTCGGGGAACGGCAGCGGCAGGTTCAGGTTGTCGTACGGATTGTTGTGAGTCGCGCCGTCGAGGAGATACGCGACGCCGAACGACTGGCCGCCCGCGACCGAGTACGCCACGCCGCCCTGCATGCTGCGGCTCGACGACACGCCCTGCGACACCACGGGGCCGGCAATCTGAATCAGGTCCGCCGAGTTGCGGCCGTTGAGCGGCAGCTCCAGGATGCGTTCGTTCTCGATCACCTGTCCGAGCGTCGGCGAGCGCGTTTCGACGAGCGGCGCGGCGCCGACGACCGACACGGTCTCGTTGAGGTCTCCGAGCGCCATCGCCACGTCGATGACCGGCTGCGCGTTGACCTGTAGCACGACGCCCGTGCGGGAATAGGTGCGGAAGCCGGAGAGCTGGACCTCGAGCCGGTACGGCCCGAGCGGAAGGTTCGACAGCACGTACGCGCCGTCCGCGTCGGTGACGACGGTTCGCGTGACGCCCGTCGCGGTCTGGGTTGCGGTGACGTCGGCGCCGGGCAGGACGCCGCCGCTCGCATCTGTAACGATCCCGGAGATCTGCGCCGTAGACCCGCCCTGCGCCAGCACCACGTCGGCCGCCAGCAGGACGGCGGAAAGCACCACGACTACGACACGCACCGCTCGAACGACACGATCCATCGAAGCTCCTCCAGGCGGTATACTCACCGCCGCCAGCCGACAAGTTTAATCTGATATGCCACAGACATCGCGAGTACCCGAATGAGCACGGCCGCCGCGCGTCTCGGCACCGTCGTCAACGTCACCGAGATCGTCGACAACTCACCGTTCACGCCACTGCACTGGCGCTCGTTCACGCTCTGCATGGCGTGCCTCGTGATGGACGGTTTCGACGTCCAGGTGCTCGGCTACACCGCGCCGTCGATCGTCCGCGAGTGGAGCGTGCCGGCTGCGACGCTCGGGCCGGTGTTTGCCGCGGCCAATTTCGGCGTGCTGCTCGGAGCGCTGTTCATCAGCATGCTCGCCGACCGCATCGGGCGCCGTCCGGTCATCGTGGCCGCGGCGCTCTTCGTCGGCGTGATGACGATCCTGACCGGACGCGTCACCTCGGTGCCGCAGCTGCTGCTGATGCGGTTTCTCACCGGCATCGGCCTCGGTACGATCGTCTCGAATGCCAGCTCGCTCGTCGGCGAGTACGGCTCGAAGCGGATGCGGGCGAGGCTGATCATGTATTCGGGCGTCGGATTCACCGGCGGCGCCGCGTTCGGCGGCTTCGTCGCCACTGCGCTGATCCCGGCCTACGGCTGGCAGTCGGTCTTCTATCTTGGCGGGGTCATACCGCTCGTCATCGGCTTGATCATGCTCGTCGCCCTCCCCGAGTCGCTGCAGTTCATGGCGCTGCGCGGCAAGAATCCAGCGCAGCTCGCGAAGTGGCTCAATCAGGTCGATCCATCGGTGAAGGCGGGACCGAACGATGAATTCGTCGTCCGGGAGGAGAACAAGGCCGGCGTGCCGATCCGCCACCTGTTCCGTGAAGGGCGCGCGGTGGCGACAATCGTGTTCTGGGTCGTCAACTTCATGAACCTGCTCAATCTCTATTCGCTGGCAAGCTGGCTGCCGACCGTCGTGCGCGACGCGGGCTACTCGGCCCGGACCGCGGTGCTCGTCGGCACGGTGCTTCAGGTCGGCGGCACGCTCGGCACGGTCGGTCTGGCGTGGCTCGTCGCGCGCGCCGGCTTCGTCCGCATCATGAGCGTGACGTTCGTCATCGCCGCGATCAGCGTCGCCTTGATCGGCCAGCCCTCCCTCTCTCTTGCGCTGCTCTACGTCGTCGTCTTCGTCGCCGGCTGGTGCGTCGTCGGCAGCCAGCCGGGACTGAACGCGCTCTCGGGTGCCTACTATCCGACTTATATCCGCTCGACGGGCATCGGAGCGGGGCTTGGCGTCGGCCGCATCGGCGCCATCGTCGGGCCGGCGATTGGCGGGATGTTCATCGCCGCGCACTGGTCCACGCGCGACATCTTCCTGGCCGCGGCGATTCCGGCCTCGATTTCCGCGATCGCGATGTTCTCGCTGCGGTTCGTGGTGGGGACGAGGCTCGGACGCGCGAATTGATATAGCAGAGGCAGGCGGGCCTCAAGGCCCCGCCGTGCGAAGGCAATGGCGGCCCGTGAAGGGCCGCCCTACGAAGGTTTCGTTCGCGAGAACCGGCGGCTGCCCGTGCTGAAGTACGGCTCGAGCAGTTCGAGCGTGTGGCGCCGGCCGACAGCGAGATGCTCGCGCACGGCCCCGGCGATGCGCATCGCGTCCCCGCTGAGAATCTCCTCGACGAGATCCTGGTGCCTCCGCCGCGAGTCGTCCGGCGACGCCTTGCGCATCACGCAGAACCAGATCATCGCCATCGCGTGCGTCCGCTCGATGGCCTCGCGCAGCGCGTCGCACCGCGCGCACTCCGCGATCCGGTGATGGAGCTTGAGGTGCAGCGCGACGTACATCGAGCGGTCGGATTTGGTCGAGAGCGCGTCGACCCGCGCGGCGAGCCGGCGAAGCTCGGAACGCTCGGCGGCGGTCGCGCCCTCCGCGAAGCGCAGCGCGGCCTGCGTCTCGAGCGCCTGCCGGACGATGTAGTTGCCCTCGACGTCCTGCGGCGACGGAATCCGGACGCGCGTGCCGGCGCGCGGCCGGCTCTCGAGCAGCCCCTCGAACTCCAGCCGAAGCAACGCCTCGGTGACCGGCAGGAAGCTCATGCCGAGCTCCGCCGCCAGCTGACGGCGCGAGATCGCCTGGCCGAGCACCAGCTCTCCGCGCGCGATCCGCTGGCGCACGACGCTGTAGGCTTCCGCCGCAAGGCTTGCGGTTGCCGCTGGTGCTTTCATCGGTGGGCGAATCCTACCGCTTGCCCCGAGCGGAGTCGAGGGGATTGCCCCGAGCGGAGTCGAGCGGTTTTGCCCCGCGCTTGTCGATGACGACCTCCCCACCCTTGACGACCAGCGCCGCGTTCAGCATGTTCCAGTAGCCGTCGAGCGGGTTGGCGGGAAAGGCGACGATATCGGCGAGTTTGCCGGGTTCGAGGGTGCCGATGTCGCCGCCCATCTGGACGAAGGCGGCGGTATTGGGACCCATCACCTTCACGATGTCTTTCATGGAGAGCATCAGGTTGAGCGCCTTGAGCTCCTGCTCGAGCCCCTTCACCGGCAGGTAGCCGGTGTCGGTCCCGAACCCGAACACGACGCCGTTGTCCAAGAGCGTCCGCGCGTTGACGGCCTTGTAGCCCGCCTCCCGCCCGCGTCCTTCGCCGTCGATGATGTCGTCCGGCCACTTCTTGCCGTCGCGGAAGGTCGGCACGTTGTCGCGGTTGAAGACGTCGAACACCGGCACGCCGAACGCGAGGCACGACAGGTTCAGCACGCCTGCCGCCGCCACCTTGCGCGCGTCCTCGTCTGTCAACCAGCCGAAATGCGGCGTGTGCACCAGCAGCGGCACGCCCGCATCCACCGCGGCGAGCATCGCCTGCGGGCTCACGGCGTGCACCATCACCAGCGCGCCCGCCTTCTTGCTCTCGTCGACGATCGCCTTGAGGTTGTCGAGCTGCGTCGGGGTCGGCGGCTTCGGGTTGATCGCTTCCTCGCCGATGAACCGGATGCCGAGCGCCACGAGACGGCGAAGCTCCGCGCGCGCCTGCTCGGGCGTTCCCATGTTCAGATTCACCGCCGCGGCCGGAATGACGCGCGGCCCCTTGAGCTGGCCTGAATCGATCCGCCGTTTCAGCTCCAGGTTGCCCTCCGCGGGGCCGCCGCCGGCGAGCAGCGTCGTGTAGCCGGCCTCCAGGAACTCCTGCATCCGCTGCGTCGCCTGGCCGTTCAGCCATTGATCGGCGTTGCCGCCGATGATGTGGCGGTGTCCGTCGATGAAGCCCGGCATCAGCGTCAGGCCGCGTCCGTCGATCTGTCGAGCGCCGGCAGGTGCAGCCGTCGCGGCGCCGACGGAGGCGATGCGCCCGTTGCGCACGACCACCATGCCGGATTCGATGACGGTACCGTTGCCCACTATGATGCGGGCGTTCGAGATGACGAGATTCTGGGCGGCGGCGCCCGCCGGGATCCCGAGGCCGGCGCACGCCAGGCACGCGAGGACACAGAGCTGTTTCATGGCCAGAGGATACGCGCTTCGATTCTGTTTCGTCTATTTCGCGTCGTGGTGCGCGGCCACGCAGGTGCTCGGCGGCATCGCGCTGACACCGTTCGGCGCGCTGCCGGCGCTCGGACCGCTCTGGCCGATGCGCGCGATCACCGAGTGGACCGCGCGGAACCTGTTCGGCGTGGCGACGACGTTCGAGAGCGGCAACAGCGGCGACACGGTCTTCTACTGGACGCAGACGTTGTGGCTCGTGTGCGCGTCGCTGGCCGGAGCGGCGGTGTGGTCGTGGGTGCGTCGCGGAACGCAGGACGAGGCCGCGCTGCGCAGGTGGTTCAGGCTGTTCCTCCGCTTCGCGCTCGCGTCGCAGATGTTCTACTTCGGGATGGCGAAGGTCGTCCCCACGCAGTTCGTGCCGCCGGCGCTCACGACGCTCGTGCAGCCGATCGGCAACATGGGACTGTCGAACCTGCTGTGGATCTTCATGGGGTCATCGACGCCGTATCAGATCTTCACGGGCTGCGCGGAGGTGGCCGCCGGCCTGCTGCTGCTGTCGCCGCGCACGACGCCGCTCGGGGCGCTGATCGCCCTCGCCGACATCACGCAGGTGTTCGCGCTGAACATGGCGTACGACGTGGGCCTCAAGCAGATCGCCTTCCACTTCATCGTCATGGCGCTGCTCCTGCTCGCGCCCGATGCCAGGAGACTCGCGAGCGCGCTCGTGCGGTCGGAGGAGCGCGTCCACTGGCCGCAGGTCGCGTTCGGGCTGTACCTGCTCGCGACGTTCACGTCCCTGCAAGTCGCGCAGTGGAGGGCGCCGGAAGGGCCCGAGCACCCGCGATCCGCGCTCTACGGCATCTGGGACATCGACGAGTTGTCCGTCGACGCCGACGTGCGCCCGGCAGTGCTCAACGACTATGACCGGCGCTGGCGGCGCGCGATCTTCGACTTCCCGGGGCGCATGGCGTTCCAGAGGACGGACGATTCGTTCGCCCGCTACGGGGCGACCATCGACGGCGCGCGGCGCGTCCTGATGCTGACGAAGGGAAACAGCCGGACGTGGAGCGCCTCGTTCACGTTCGAACGGGCGGCGGAGGACCGGCTGACGCTCGACGGGATGATGGACGGACATGCCATCCGGATGCGCCTCTCACTCGTCGGCCGCGACGCGCACCCGCTGCTGAACAGTCGCTTCCGCTGGGTGCGGCCGCCGGATTAGCGCCGAGCGCTCTTCCGCTGCTACGCCTTCCGGCAGATTACCAGCGACCAGATCTTCGGGAAGTTCACCTTCGTGATCGATACAGGCTGGAGGTCGGCCTGGGCGAGGAAGCCCGGGAGGTCGAGATCGGACTTGAAGCCGATGTGCACGGTGAACGGCGAGATGGCGCGCTCCAGACGCGAGAGGATCGGGTTGGCGCTGCGGAAATGATTCAGGATCACGATCTTCCCGCCCGGCTTGCAGACCCGCCGCATCTCCTTGACCACCTGCACCGGGTCGGGCACCACGCTGACCAGGTACGGCGCGTAGACGACGTCGAAGGTGTCGTCGCCGAAGATGAGATGCGCCGCGTCCATCTCCTGCAGGCGGACGTGCCGCAGACCCTCGCGCTGGACGCGCTCGCGCGCTTTCTCCAGCATCGATGACGACAGGTCGATGCCGGTGACCGAGCAGTTGTTCGGGTACAGCGACGTGTTGATGCCGGTGCCGACGCCGACCTCGAGCACGCGATCGCGCGCGCGGATGGCCATCCGGTCGATGGCGACGAGGCGGCCGTGGTGGAGCGTGGGACCGAAGATGAGGTCGTAGACGCTCGCGAGCTTTTCGTAAACCCGGTTGACGAAGTCGTTTTCGACGGCTGTTACTGAGAGTGCTCGCGTCGCAACGTCGGATGCAAAATCCTCGTCGTTCTCACGATCGAACAGCATTTTGTCGGGCCTGACTATATAACGTTCTCAGCCGTATCAAACAAGATAAAAAGCGCTAATTCGACACGCCGATACCGTCGAGCACCGCAAGGGCGGCGTCGATGCCGCTTCCCGGGGCGGCAATGTGAACGCCCTGCACCAGCCCTCGGATCGCCGCCAGCGTGTCTCGTGCAATCGCGATTCCCTGTGCGGCCGCGGCGTCGGCGTCCTTCGCGGCGCGCATGCGCCCGAGCACCTGATCCGGCACGCGGACGCCCGGCACCTCGTTGGCCATGAACTCGGCGTCGATGACGCTCTCGAAGGGGCGGAGGCCGGCGAGAATCGGGATGCCCGCCGACGCAATCCTCGCATGGAGGCGCTCGAACGTTGCGGCGTCGAAGACCGGCCTCGTGATCGCGAACTCGGCGCCCGCTTCGACCTTGTACTCGAACCGCCGCACTTCCGAGTCGAGATTCTCCGCGCCCGGGTTCACCATCACGCCAAGATGAAACGCGGTGGGCGCGCCGATCCCCTGTCCGCCGATGTCGAGCCCGTGGTTCAGCCGCGTGATGACGTTGGTCAGGCCCACCGAGTCCACGTCGAAGACCGCCGTCGCGTCGGGATAGTCGCCGACCATCCGCGCGTTGCCGGTCACCGAGACGAGGTTCCGGATGCCCATCGCGTGCGCGCCGAGCAGGTCCGACTGCATGCCGAGCAGGTTGCGGTCGCGGCAGGAGAACTGCAGCACGGTCTCGATGCCCGCCTTCTGCTGCACGAGCACCGCGAGCGCGAGCGCGCTCATGCGCGGGCCGCGCGGACCGTCCGGGATGTTGACGACGTCCACGCCGCGGATCTTCAGCGCCCGCGCCAGCTCGATGATCTCGTCGCCGACGAACCCTTTCGGCGGCAGCAGCTCGACGATGGTGGTGAAGCGGCCGGCGGCAAGGGCGGCCGCCATCTGTGATTTTTCCGCACGGGAAACGGGTGGCGTGTCTGGCGGGTCCAAAAGGACCCGCCCTACCCTGACGCTCTCGGGGAGGGTAGGCCGGGTCTTTTCAGACCCGGCAGATTTCCCGACATTCACCTGCTTGATCGCCGCCTTCATCTGCCGGATATGCTCCGGCGTCGTGCCGCAGCACCCGCCGACCAGCCGCACCCCCTGCAGTGCAAAGCGGCGCGCATACGACGCGAGATATTCGGGCGACGACAGGTAGATGTTGCGCCCCTCGATGTCGCGCGGCCGGCCGGCGTTCGGCTGCGCGGACAGCCGCGCGTGCGTCACCCCGGCGATCCGTTCGACCGTCTCGAGCATGTGCGCCGGGCCGATGCTGCAGTTCACGCCGATCACGTCGGCGCCGCGCCGCTCCATCTCGGGCGCGAACTGTTCGGGCGGCGTTCCGTCGAGGCTGTTGCCGTCGTCCTCGATCGTCATCTGGGCGACGATCGGCAGCGGCGACACGGTGCGGACCGCCGCGATCGCGGCGCCCATCTCGTTGAGATCGCGGAACGTCTCGAGGATGAAGACGTCGACGCCCCCTTCGGCGAGCGCCTCGGCCTGTTCGCGGAAGTAGGCCTCCGCCTCGTCGGTCCCCATCTTGCCCCACGGCTCGATGCGCACGCCGAGCGGCCCGATGGCGCCGGCCACGTACGCCTGGTCGTGCGCCGCCCGGCGCGCGATGCGCGCCCCTTCGATGTTGATCTCGCGCACCGTGTCGCCGAGGCCGAACGACCGCAGCTTGATCCGGTTGGCGCCGAACGTGTTCGTTTCGAGGACGTCGGCGCCGGCGCGCACGTAGTCCTGGTGGATCTCGGCGACGGTGTCGGCCGACTTGACGTTGAGCGAATCGAAGCAGCGGTTGATGAACACGCCCTTCGCGTACAGCATCGTGCCCATCGCGCCGTCGCAGACGAGCACGCGTTCATCGAGGGCTTGGAGAAACGGTTTCATTGGGTCTCTATTGTTCAACCTTCTGGTACTCCAACGTCGCCGCGTCGATGAGCAGGTACGATCTGTTCACCCGATCGATGCAGACGGAGCGCACGCCTTCGCGCACGGTCTCGACGAACCGGTGATGGTGCCCGCACAGGTGCAGCCGCGGCTGCATCGACGCGAGCACGTCGTTGACGGCCGGCTTGCCGGCATCCCGCCGCAGCGGCCTTTTTCCCGGCTTCGGCTCGTCCACGATCACGAACGGCCGCGCGGCCTCGTGCGTCATCAGGATGTCGACCCCGCGCATCCGCCTGCACGCCTCCACCTCCTCGCGGACGAAGTGGCGCCGCTTATCATCGCTCCGTTTGTGCGGCAGCTGGGCCGCCGGCGTGTCGATCCAGGTCGGCGCGTACGTGCCGCCCAGGCCCGCGACCGTCAGCGGCCCGACGGCCTGGGCCGTGCCGTTCGCGATGAAATGCAGATTGGCGACGAGGTCGCGTCCCGCCTCCCACGCGGCGATGCGATCGAAGTCCTCGTTGTTGCCCTTGATCCAGTACAGCGGCTTCGGCGGCTCGGGATACGCGCCCGTGCGGCTGGCGACGTCGCCGACGCAGAGCCAGAACGGCACCTCCGGGTGCCGCTCCATCGCGCCGTACATCGCGTCGAAATTTCCGTGAATGTCGGCGAGCGCGCCGATGGTCATCGGCCTGTCCGGCTAACGCCGGACACGACCGGGGGGTCCACCCTCAGGCGGACCTCTGCGCCGGCAATTGCGCGTTCCCGGGCGCCGCCACCAGCAGGTCGGCCTTGTCCCAGATGAAATCGTCCTTGCTGTAGACGGCGAGCTCGTAGTCCTTCCCCATGAAGATCGCCGAGACCGGACAGGCTTCCTCGCAGTAGCCGCAGAAGATGCAGCGTGTCTTGTGAATCTGGTAGACCGAGGCGTAGCGCGGGCCCGCCATCACCGTCCCGTCGTTTTCCGCTGCCTCCAGGTAGATCGCATCCGCCGGGCAGGCCACCGAGCAGAGGCCGCACGCGACGCACTTCTCGAGGCCGTTCTCGTCGCGCATCAGCACCTGCTTGCCGCGGTACTTCGGGAACATCGGCACCTTCTGGTACGGATAGTTCACCGCGACCTTCGGCTTGAACATGTGCCGGAACGTCGTCATCAGCCCGGTAATCAGCGGTCCAATCATCCTGCCGATCATATCAGCAGGCAGCGGGCAGCAGGCAGCGGGCAGTTGCCGGCCGCCGGGCTTCCGTGGCCCGCGGCCTGCACACTGGCCGCTGCACGCTGCCCGCTGCCCGCATACAATGGCCCGGATGCTCGACGGTGCCCGCGCCCTGTCGGCGGACCAGTTCCTGCTGACCACCCTCATCGTCAAGCTCGCGGTCATGGCGGTGCTCGCGACGATGCTCGTGCGGTATCGGCGGTTCCGGCACATCCTGATCTTCGAGCGGCGCGGCTGGCTCGATCGCCTCGTCTTCACGCTGGCGCTCGGCCTCCCGCTGATGGCCGGCGTCACGGCGCGCCTCCTGCTCAACTACAAGGCCGCGGATCTATCGCTCGAAGGCTCGTTCATCGCCGGCCTCATTGCCGGCCCGTACGCGGGCGCGCTCGTCGGGGTGCTCGTCGGCGTGCCCGCGGGGATTGCCGGAGAAGTGATCGCGCTGCCGTTCGCCGTCGGATGCGGCTTCGCCGGCGGCGGTCTCCGTGAAGCGTGCCCGAAGGAAGCCATCTGGCAGTTCACGCCGTTCGTCTTCATCGACCTGCACAAGCACGTGTGGGGGATGCTCCGGAAGCTCGGCGGCGGCTGGCAGCTGTGGCTGCTGCTCGCGCCGGTCGCGCTGGAGCTGCTGCGGCAGGCGCTCGGCGCGCGCTTCGGCGTCGCGCGCCTCTTTTACCCCGGCGCGGATCTCGGCACGCCGTCGCCGCTGATCACGCTGGTGATCGTGCTCGCGACCGTGCTCGCAGTCGCCACGCCAATCAAGATCTGGAACAGCGCGCGAATCGAGCACCGGCTGCAGGAGCAGGAGAAGCTGCTGCTCGCGGCGAAAATCGAGGCGCTCAAGAGCCAGATCAACCCGCATTTTCTCTTCAATACGCTCACCTCGATCTCCTCGCTGATCCGGTCGCAGCCCGAGACGGCGCGCATGCTGATCAACAAGCTCTCCGGCCTCCTCCGCCGGCTGCTCCGGAGCCAGGAGCATTTCGTCACGCTGCGCGAGGAGATGGAGTCGATCGACGAATATCTCGACATCGAGGTGATCCGCTTCGGGCCGAAGCTGAGGGTGCGCAAGGAAATCGCGCCGGAAACGGTGGACGTCGTCGTGCCGAGCATGATCCTGCAACCGCTGGTCGAAAACGCGATCAAGCACGGCCTCTCACGGAAAGTCGACTCCGGGACGATAACCCTCAGGAGCTGGCGCGACCAGGCGCGCCTGATGATTGAAGTCGAAGACGACGGGATGGGGTTCCTGCTCGAGCGGCTCGAGCAGCCGATGACGAGCGGCATCGGCCTCGCGAACGTCCGCGAACGGCTGCGGGTGATCTACGGCGCGACCTACCAGCTCACGCTGGCCAGCGAACCGGGAAAAGGAACCCGTGCGCGCATCGAGATTCCGGAGCTGACGGTCGCGGAGCGAATCACCGCATGAAGGTCGTAGTCGTAGACGACGAGCAGTTGGCGCGCGAGGAGCTCTGCTACCAGCTCGGACAACTCGGGGCCCTCGAAGTGGTCGCCCAGGCCGGCAACGGCCTCGAGGCGATTGCGGCCGTCGAGCGGCACGAGCCCGATCTCGTCTTCCTCGACGTCCAGATGCCCGGCCTCACCGGCTTCGAGGTGGCCCGGCGCCTGCTCGAGCGCGATGATGAGTCTCCGGCACTCATATTTGTGACGGCCTTCGACCAGCACGCCATCGAAGCCTTCGAGGTGAATGCGGTCGATTACCTGCTCAAGCCGGTCGACGCCGGGCGCCTGGAACAGGCCCTCCAGCGGGCCCGGCGGCGCCTCGGCTCGGAACGCGCCTCCGGGAGCGCCCCGCTGAACGATCAGCTCGAACGCATCGTAAAGATGATGTCCGGGCGCCAGGTCCGGCGGGACCAGGTGGCTGTGAAAGTTGGTGAAAAATTTCTCCTGGTCCAGGCCGACGACATCATCTATGCCTCTCTGGCGGACGAGTCGATTAACATAGTAACGGGCCATGTGGCCGGCAGCTCGAACTACCGGACCCTGGACGATTTGCAGGCTCGGCTCGACCCCGAGGTGTTCTGGCGGGTACACCGGTCGCACCTGGTCAACATCAACAAGATCAAGGAGATAGTCCCCTGGTTCAGCAGGAATTACATCCTCAGGATGAAGGACGCGAAGAGCACGGAGATTCCGGTGAGCCGTTCACAGACCAAGCGGCTGCGGGAATACCTGAAGCTGTAAGCGGCCCTGACGCCATCGGAGAGCTGCCGCCGCTCGCGACAGCCAGCGAGGCGGAATTCGACGCGCGGTCGCTGGACGACATGCCGCTGTCGCCGGCGGACCCGGTGCTGGCGGCGCCGCCGCTCGAAGCGGCCGCCGTCGCGACGCCCGACATGCGTCTCGAGCTCGACGACCGCAGCGCGCGGATGATGCAGCAGATCAACGTCTGGCGCGACGAGCTGATCGCGTGGTTCAAGACGCTGTTCTCCGCCGCCATCTACGCGACGCTCATCGTCACGTTCGGGTTCCAGGTGGCGCGCGTCGAGGGACTGAGCATGGCGCCGACGCTCGAGGACCAGGACCGCCTGATCGTCAACAAGTTCGTCTACCGGGTGAGGGCGCCGCGCCGCGGCGACATCGTGATGCTCTACTACCCGCTCAACCCGGACAAGTCGTTCGTCAAGCGCGTCATCGCCGAAGAAGGCGACACCGTGCGCATCGTCGACGGGCGCGTCTACGTGAACGACGTCCCGATGGACGACCGCTTCGTCGCGCCCGAGTTCCGGAGCCACGACGACTTCGGCCCGACGGTCGTGCCCGAGGGCTACTACTTCGTGATGGGCGATCACCGGAACAACAGCTCCGACAGCCGCCACTGGGGCTTCGTGCCGAAGAAGTACATCATCGGCAAGGTGCAGCTGCGCTGGTGGCCGATTCCTACCGCGCATGTTTTCTAGAGCGCGGCGGTAATTCAAGATGCAAAATTCAAGATGCAAACCGTGATCGGGGTTTGCATCTTGCATTTTGAATTTTGAATTGACCGATCGCCATCGTTCCGTCGTCACCGTTCTCCGCCGCGTTCTCGTCCTCAACCTCATCGTCGCGTTCGCGAAGATTGCCCTCGGGTACTTCTCGGGGGCCGTCTCGATCCTGTCGGACGGCTTTCATTCGCTCGCAGACGCGTCCTCCAACATCGTCGCGCTCGTCGGCGTCTCGGCCGCCCAGCGTCCGCCCGACGAGGACCATCCGTACGGCCATCGCAAGTACGAAACGATGGCGTCGGTCGGCATCCTGATGTTCATGCTGCTGGTGCTCAGCGAGGTCGCGCGCAACGCGGTCGAGCACCTGCGCGTGCCGAGCACCCCGACGGTCCTGCCGCTCGGCCTCGCGACGATGGTGGTCACGCTCGTCATCAACGTGTTCGTCGTGCGCTACGAATCGCAGGCGGGCCGCCGCCTGCGCAGCGAGGTCCTTGGCGCCGACGCGAAGCACACGAGAAGCGACGTCTGGACGACGCTGGCGGTGCTCCTGGCGCTGGCCGGGGTCGGGCTTGGCTACCCGGTGCTCGATCCGATCGCGGGGCTGGTCGTCTCGGCGTTCATCGGCTACGCGTGCTGGCAGATTGCGCGCGAGGCGTCTGGCGTCCTCGCCGACGAAGTCGTCCTGGCGGATGACGACATCCGCCCGGTTGTCGAGTCGGTGCCCGGCGTCATGGGATGCGAGAAGATCCGGACGCGCGGCTCCGCCGACAACGTGTTCGTGGACCTCCACCTGTGGATTGACGGACAGACGCCGCTCGGCCAAGCCCATGCCCTCTCCCACCTCGTCAAGGACAAGCTCATGGCGCGCTTTCCCGAAATCGTGGATGTGGTCATCCATATCGAACCTCCGCCCGAGCAAATCCCACATCCCAAATCCCAGATTCCACATCCCAACCGCTAACCTCCTGCGGGCACCCCGTTTGCTCTATACCCGCGTATGGCGAATGCGGATTTCGTTCAAGAATCGATCGGCGGTCTGATCCGCGGCATCCTCAACGACCTGCGCACGCTCATCCGCGAGGAGATTGCGCTGGCGCGCGTCGAGCTTCGCGAGCAGGCGGGCCGGGCGAAGGCGGCGGCGCTGAGCTTCGGCATCGCGGTCGCCGCGCTGCTCTTCGGCGGCATTTTTCTGCTGGTGGCCATCGCGCTCGGCATCGCGTATCTCATCGGCTGGCCTGCCTGGACGGGCTTCCTCATCGTGGCGGTCCTGCTGTGCGCCGGCGGCTACTTCACGCTCGCGTCGGGGCGGAAGCAGCTGGCCACCGTTCATGCCGTGCCGGAAGAAACCGTGACGACGCTGAAGGAGAACTCGGAATGGATAGCGAAGCGGCTGTCATCCGTTCGGAAATGAGCCAGACGCGGGCCGAGCTGGACTACAAGATCAGCCAGCTCCAGCGCAAGGCGCACGACCTGACACCGCGCTCCGTGGTGAGCCGCTACATGCCCGAGCGCGCACTCGATTACGCGATCGGCGGCGTGCTGACGCTGGTGGGCGCGAAGATGGCGTGGGGACGGTATCGTGCGAGGCGCACGCGCCGCGACCGGCTAGTAGCCAGCCTGCAGATCAACCACGTTTAGCAGGTCGACGCCGCGCTCGAAGCGCGCCAGGTTTTCCGCGAACAGATCGATGACCGCGTCGAAGTGACCGGCGCGGAAGCCCGAGTTGTGCGGCGTCACGACGACGTTCGGCATCGACCAGAACGGGCTGTCGGGCGGCAGCGGCTCGGCCGTGAACACGTCGAGCGCCGCGCCGCCGAGCCGGCCGGACTCGAGCGCCTCGGCGAGCGCCGCCTCGTCAATCAGCTGTCCGCGGGCGATGTTGATGACGATGGCGCCGGCTTTCATGCCGGCGATCGCGCCGGCGTCGAGCAGGCGGTTCGTCTCGCGCGTGAACGGCGCCGCGATGACGACGACGTCGGCCTCGGCCAGCAACCGCGCGCGATCCGACGGGCCGATCACCTCGTCGACTCCCGCGGGCGTCCCGCGCTCCGGATTCCGCCGCATCCCGATCACCCGCATGCCGAACGCCTTCGCGCGAACCGCAATCGCCTCGCCGAGCGTACCCATGCCGATGATGCCGATGGTCCGTCCCGCCAGGAGCCACGGCGAGGCCTCGCCCGTGAGCGCGTTCGGCCGCCACACGCGCTCCTGCTGATCGCGCAGCGCCTGCGGCAGCCGGCGCGCGAGCGCCAGGAGGCACGCCATCACGTGCTCGGCGATCGGCACCGACTGGATGCCGCGCGAGTTGGTGACGACGACGCCGCGCGCCGCGAGGTCCGCCAGCGGAAAGTGGCCGACCGCGTGGCCGGAACAGTGCAGCCATCGCAGCCGCGGTGCACGCGCGATGGCCTCCCTGCTCAGCGCGATGGCGAACACCGCGTCGGCCCCTTCTGCCAGCTCCAGATCGGACTCGCGGGTGTGGGAATGGAGAAAGGTGATATGGGGAAAACGCCTGCGGAGCTCGTCGACATGCGCCTCGTCAATCGTCCACGCATCGACGCGATGATGTATCGCGATGAGAACCTTCATCCAAGTGGAAGAAGTGGACACTTATCCGCTTTTCCACTTGTAGTGGCCGCTCTTTCCTCCGCTCTTTTCCATTAACCGGATCTCTCCGATCACCATTTCCTTATCGACCGCCTTGACCATGTCGTAGATCGTGAGCGCCGCGATCGACACCGCGGTCAGCGCCTCCATCTCGACGCCGGTCTGAGCCGTGGTCCGCACGCGCGCCTCGATGACGTAGCCGTTCTTCGACGGCGTGAGATCGATGCCGACGTGCGTCAACGGAAGCGGATGGCAGAGTGGGATCAGGGACGAGGTCTGCTTCGCGGCCAGGATCCCGGCAAGGCGCGCCGCCTGCAGCGGATCGCCCTTGGCGACGTCGCCGCGCCGGATCAGCTGCAGCGCCTCGGCGCTCATCGTGATCGATCCGCGCGCGACGGCCTCGCGGGCGGTGACGGCCTTGGCGCCGACGTCGACCATCTTCACGCGGCCCCGCTCGTCGACGTGCGATAACTTTACTTTTCCACTCACTTTTCCACTTACTTTTCCACTTCTCTCCTTTTCCACTTTTCCACTTTTGCTAGCCAACATTGTCCCCCTGGGCGAGGTAGAACGACAGGCTCTCGAGCGACACGGTGAAGTCCACGCTCTTCAGCTTCACGTCGTCGGGCACGTGCAGCGCGCCGGGTGAAAAGTTGAGAATCCCCTTGATGCCGGCGGTGACGACCTGATCGACGACCGCCTGCGCGTGCGGCGCCGGCACCGCGATGACGGCGATGTCGAGCCGTTCGCGGCGCGCGATGCGCTTCAATTCCTTGATGTCGTAGATCGGCACGCCGCCGCGCGATTCGTGGCCGACCTTCTCGCTCGCCGCGTCGAAGAGCGCCGCAATCTCGAAGCCTTCCTGGCGGAAGCCGGGGTAGTCGGCGAGCGCGAGCCCGAGGTTCCCCGCGCCGACGATGGCGACGCGCAGCCGGCGGTCGAGGCCGAGGATCTGCCGCAGGTGCCGCCGCAGTTCCTTGACGTAGTAGCCGACGCCGCGCACGCCGAACTCGCCGAAGTAGGCGAGGTCCTTTCGAATCTGCGCGGCGTTGAGATGGAACTGCTCGGCGAGCGCTTGCGAGGAGATCGTCAGGACGCCGCTTGCGTCGAGCTCGTTGAGACAGCGGAGATAGATCGACAGCCGGTTGGTCGTGAGCTCGGAGACTTGATCGGGCGTTTGCCTCCTCTTGTTCGGCCGATTCACAAGGTTCAATGCTACCATCACGCGCCATGGCACATCCGAACGTGCAGCCGCCCGATGCCGCCCCGCCGCGCACGACATTTCAACCGTACGTCAGCGCGTCGGAGTCGCCCGCGGAGTTCACCGCGCGCGCGGTGATCCTCGGATCGCTGTTCGGCCTGCTGTTCGGCGCGTCGACCGTGTACCTCGGCCTGCGCGCGGGCCTCACGGTCGCCGCATCAATCCCGATCGCGGTCCTCGCGATCTCGGTGCTGAAGAAGCTCGGTGGCTCGACGATCCTCGAGAACAACATCGTCCAGACGATCGGCTCGGCGGGCGAATCGATCGCGGGCGGCGTCGTGTTCACGGTGCCCGCGTTGATCTTCCTCGCGCCGGACGGGCCGCGCTATTTCAACTACGTGCAGATCACGATGCTGACCTTCGCGGGCGGCATCCTCGGCGTGCTGATGATGGTGCCGCTGCGGCGCGCGCTCATCGTCAAGGAGCATGGGGTGCTGCCCTATCCCGAAGGCACCGCGTGCGCCGAAGTGCTGGTTGCCGGGGAGCGAGGAGGCAAGCTGGCGGCGCTCGTCTTCGGCGGTGTTGGCGTGGGCGCGCTCTGGAAATCGCTCTCGTGGACCCTGAATGTGTTCCGGCAGAACATCGGGTATTCGATGCCGCGCACCAGCCAGTTCCCCAACGCGACGCTGAATATCGAGGTGTCTCCGGAATATCTCGGTGTCGGCTACGTGATCGGGCCTCGCATCGCGGGGACGATGTTCGCGGGAGGCGTGCTGTCGTGGCTGGTGCTGCTGCCACTGCTCTCGATTCTCGGCTCGTTCATCACCGTGCCATTTCCACCGATCCACCCGAACTACGCGAACAACCCGGCCACGGGCCAGCCGTTCCTGATCTCGGAAATGAGCCCGTCGCAGCTGTGGAGCGCCTATATCCGCTACATCGGGGCGGGCGCCGTGCTCGCATCGGGTTTGATTACGCTCGGCCGGACGATTCCAACCATCATTTCGTCGGCGCGAGAAGGGATGCGCGACTTCGCCGCCGGCGCCGGCGGTGCCGCCCGGGTGCGCACCGAACGTGATATCCCGATGACCGTGGTCATCGGCGGATCGCTGCTGCTGGGGATCTTCCTGGCGGTCGTCCCGGGTCTGCCGACCTTCGGCAACCCGCTCGCCGCAATCCTGATTCTGATCTTCGGCTTCTTCTTCGCGACCGTCTCGTCGCGCATCACCGGTCTGATCGGCACCTCGTCGAACCCGATTTCCGGCATGACCATCGCCACGCTGATCCTGACGTGCCTGCTCTTCGTGGCGCTCGGATGGACAGGCGACATGTATGCCCCGATCGCCATAGGCGTCGGCGCCATCGTCTGCATTGCCGCCGCGAACGCCGGCAACACCTCGCAGGACCTGAAAACCGGCTACATCGTCGGCGCGACGCCGCTCTATCAGCAGATTGGACTGGTCATCGGCGTCATCGCGTCGGCGTCGGTCATCGGGATCACGCTGCTCTATCTGCACAATAACCTTGGCGGCATTGGTTCGGAGAACCTGGCCGCACCGCAGGCCACGCTGATGGCGACCATCATCAAGGGATTGCTGAACCAGAACCTGCCGTGGGGGTTGGTCCTCATCGGCGTGTTCCTGTCCCTTGCCCTCGAACTCTGCGGCATCCGGTCGCTCTCGTTTGCGGTCGGCTCCTACCTGCCCATTGCGACCACGGCGCCGATTTTCGCCGGAGGGCTCGTGCGCGCGTGGGTGGAGAGCAAGACCGGCAAGGCGGAAGAATCGGAACTGAGCGCCGGCACGTTGTTCAGCTCGGGCCTGATTGCCGGCGGCTCGCTTGCCGGCATCCTGTTCGCCATCCTGATCGGCACGGGAAGCATCGCCATCTTCCAGGCGGTTGGCAACGTCCTTCCGGCCCTTCACTCCGACGCAGTATCGGGCCAGATCGCAACCGCGCTGCTCTTTCTCGCGCTCGCGGTCATCGTCGCCCGCACCGCGATGCGCAAAGTAGAATGAGTAGGTGGGGATGACCACGAAGGGGCGAAGGACGCGAACAGGCCTCTGGGCTTTTGCGCTCTTCGTGGTCTTCGTGTTTGCCCCCAGGCCTTCGTGGTCCCAGAGCTCCGGGCGCCACCTCACGACCATCGACGCCCTTCGGCGCTTCCCGGGCTACTTCCACCTGCAGAACGTCGTGCTCCGCGGCGAGTTCGTCGAGAACGGCCGGCGCGTGTCGCTGCGCGGGGGCGACAGCGAGATACAGGTGATGCTCAACGACGTCAGCACGGTGAACGGACCTGTCGAAGTGCGCGCGCAGCTGTACGACGTCGGCCGCCTGACGGCATCCGACCCGCGGCTCGGACGCTACGAGAACAAACCCGATCCCGATCACTGGCCGCAGCCGGGCGAGGAGCTGCTCCTCAACATCACGAACGTCGCGACGGCGGGACCGGAATCGGCGCCGACGGTCCGCCTGATCGCGCTCGAGCCCTGGAAGTTCGACGGCCAGTCGGTGTCGGTCACCGGCCAGTTCGGCGGCCGCAACCTGTTTGGTGACGTCCCGGCGGCCCCCGCGAAGGACAAGTACGACTTCGTGCTGCGCAGCACGGAGGGCGCCGTGTGGGTCACGGGGCTGCGGCCGAAGGGCAAGGGGTTCGACCTCAACGTCGACGCGCGGGTGGACACGAGCCACTGGCTGCAGGTGAGCGGCGTCATCAAGCGCGAACGCGGCCTCGTGCTGCTCGAAGCGAAGACGATCGTTCCCGCGCAGGCCCCGGCGACGCGCGTCGTCGTCGAAGAAGCGCCCCCGCCACCGAAGGAGCCCGGCGAGATCGTCTTCAGCTCGCCAACCGACGGGGAGACCAACGTGTCGCCGACCGCGCCGATTCGCGTGCAGTTCTCGCGCGGTATCGACCCGCCGACGCTGAACGGGCATTTCCGTTTCAGCTACATCGGCGGCGCTCCGCCCGAAGGCACGATGGACGTGCAGGCGTCCTACGACGCGGGCACGCACGCGGTCGTGCTGAAGCCCTCGAAGCCGCTCGAGGCGTTCCGCACGATCAAGATCGAGCTGGTCGACGGGGTGAAGACGTTCGACGGCGCGCCGATCAAGCCGTGGAGCATGACCTTCTCCGTCGGCGCCAATTGACGCAGGCGGGTGTCATCGGACGTAGAGGCGGACCTTCAGGTCCGCCTACGGAACCAGCTGAAACGCGGTCACCTGCCTGGCGTCGCCGAGCGTGACCTCGATCGCGTAATCGCCGGGCGCCAGCGGCGCCAGCACCGCTTCCGCGACAATCCAACGGAATTCGTTCGACTCGTCCTGTCGTTCGGTGACCGTGACCGGAACCTGGTTCGCCTTGCCGAATCGATCGAGCATCCGACCGCCTGGTGTGCCCGCCGCGCGCGTGGGAATCTCCACGCGGATGCGATCGCTGTGCTGGAACCGCGGGTCGGCGGTGATGACGTATTGCGGGCCCGTTGACGTGCCGCGCCGCCACAGCAGGCTGTCGCCGAGCGCCGGCAGCGTCCTCGGCACGACGATGCGCGCGGTGTCGGCGACGGGAAGGCCATCCTGGTTGTTCGGGCGAAGCCGCACGCGGACCGCGTACTCGCCCGGCGCGAGACCGCCCGTCTCGGGCGCGCGCATGGTGAACGAGAGCGCGTTGGCGGCCACGTCCACGCTCTTGACGACCACTTCCTGTCCGTCGGCTCCGACCAGCGTGATGTCGGCAACCGCGCCGGCCGTCCACGTCACCTCGCGGCGGGCGCGGTAATCGAGCTCGCCGATCACCCACAGCATCGCGTCGGACCCTTCTCCAGCGCGTGCCATCGCCGTGCGCACCCGGAAGTTGGCGCGCGGGCTGACGGCGGCAACGGATCCGAATGCGGAATCGACAGCCGTTGACGTGCCGCCGCTGAGCACGTCGTCCACGCTCGCGCCCCGGTATCCGCGCCGCGTGCGAACGGTGACGCCGGGCCGCAGCGAGCGTACCGTCACCGTGCGGAACTTCCCGTCGAGGCGGTTGTTGGTCGAGCGGTAGGTGAGCACGTCATAGGCGGACATGTCGCCGGCGATGCGAGTCAGCCCGCCGTCGAGCGCGGCGGTCGTCATGATGGCCATGCCGTCGGTGTTCACCGCGAGCTGCCGCATGGCGTCCATCCTGGATGCCGGGTCCTGCTCCTGGTTCGCGACCACGGCCGGCGGCCGGCCGTTCGGCGTCTGCTCCGCGGCAATCGCCCGTGCGTAGATCGTGTAGAACGCCGTCATCGCGCGATTGGCGGCGTCGACGATGCGATCGAGCCGCCGCGAATCGTCCAGCGCGGCCAGCGCGAGCCTGTCGGCCTCGCACTCCGTTCGCGACACGGCGCCCACCTCTCGGCCGCCGTTGTCCCCGCCGCCCTGGGGCGGGTTCGCGCCGCCCTGCCCGCCGCCTCCACGCGGGAATCCGCCGCCGCCAGGGAACCCGCCGCGTCCGCGCCCTCCGCCACCTCCGGACCCTCCGAAGCCGCCTGGCCGGCTGCTGCTGATGTTGCTGCTCAGACGGCCGCTCGGTCCGAACAGCCGCCAGCCGTCGGTCAGCGTGATGACCGCGGTCCGCGCGTCACGCGTCGAGAGGAAATCGACGAGGCGCGAGAACGCGTCGAGCGTCGCCTGTTCGCGGTGCCGCTCCTGCATCTCGCTCGCGACGTCGCGGTACTCGTTGGCGGGGAAGCACTGCGCGTAGCGGTCCTCCTTCGGATCGCGCGACCCGACGCGCGCCCGCTCCCAGAACGTCTCGTCCTGCATGATCGCGGGAATGATCGATTCCTTCGGCCCGAAGCGGATGTCGGGCGGCGTCATCTCCGGCGTCATTACGCCCACCACGTCGTCTTCGTCGAGCAGCCGATCGAGGAAGCGGACGAGCGCCACGCGGACGTCGCGCGCGCCTTCGAAGCGCATGTGGGGAGTGTCGAGGAACACGACGAACGAGCGCGTGGGACCGGCGGCGTGCGTGAGCGTCTCGATCTTCTGCGGCGTGCCGTCCTCGAGCAGATCGAGATCGGCCGCGGTCAGGTCCTGCACCGCGCGGCCATCGGCCGTCGGATGGATGTCGAGACGGATGAAAGATGGCTGGGGCCGTGAATCAGGCGACGGAGATTGCGCACCCGGCGTCGCCGCGAGCGAAACGAGCGCTATCAGCGCAAGGCAGCAACGGCGCATGGTTCGGGCACAGCAGGGCTTGGCCTAGCCAGTCTACGTCCAGAGCGGTCCTTCGTCCAACAACGCGCGAATCGAACTCCGGACACGTTCGATGAGCCTGTCACGGTCGTTGACCGTCAGCCCCCTCGTCGGAATGGGCTCTCCGATTCTGACGCTCACGCGGACCGGCCGGACGATGACGCTCCCCTTCCGCATCGCCGCGCGGCCGCCCTGGACGGCCACGGGTACGATGGGGACCTGCGCCTGGATGGCCATGATGAAGCCGCCCTTCTTGAACGGCAGCAGGTCGCCGGTGCGGCTCCGCGTGCCCTCGGGGAAGATGAGGAACGAGTTGCCCGCGCGCAGCGAGGCGGAGCCCCGGCCGATCGATTCCATCGCGCGCTCGCGGTTGTCGCGCTCCACCGCGACGAAGCCGCCGACGTCGAACGCCGCTCCCATGATTGGGAACTTATGCAGCTCGGCCTTGTACAGGATGTGCAGTTGCGGATGCAGCGATCGGAACAGCACGGGAGGGTCGACGTTGCTCTCGTGGTTCGAGCAGAAGACGGCCGCGCCACGTGGCAGGTGCTCGCGTCCCGTCACCCGGTACCGGATGCCCGCCAGCGCCAGGGCCAGCCAGGTTCCCCCGTGTCCGATTGCGTAGAGCCCGCGCTTCCAGCGGAACACGGTGGCGAATATGAGGCCGAGCGGCCCCGCGAGCGCGATGTAGGCCAGCGACGCGATGTAGGTGATGACGGATCGAACGGCCGGGATGATGAGCACGATGTCGCAGTCTACTTGCGTACAAAAAAATTCCCGGGCGGAAGGTCCCGCCCGGGTGGCGAAGAAGGTGGAAACAACTGGCGACGAACGTGACGACCTAGGACGCGCGGGCGGCTGCACGTCTCGGGACGGCAACCACCGCCACGGCCTTGACCGTCTTGGTGATCTTCGAACGCGACGCGGTGCGCGCCATGTTGCGCGCCTTGAGGACGAAACACTTCTCCAGTGCCTGGTCGACACGCTCCTCGACGGCGAGGGCTTTCTCGCGGATAACCTCGGAGATTTCGGAGATGATCAGCGCCTTGGCGCGATCGAGCATCCGCTTCTCGCGGAACGACAGGCTCTTCGACTTGCTCAGGAAGGTGAGACTCTTGAGCACGTCGGCCATGTCGTAGATCGACCCTGTGCGCATCTTGTCCGAGTTGTCCTTGAAACGGCCCTTCCAGTTCTGGTGATTGTCGATTTTGCCGTCGCTCAGGAGGGTGAAGAGACGCTCGACCTCGTCGTCGGTGATGGCCTTGCGAAGGCCGACGCCGTCGACGTTGGCGACGGGAACCAGCACGGTCGTGTCGTTCGACACGATGCGCAGGTGAAAGAATCCGCAGGTAGTGCCAAGAATGGTTTTCTCTTCGATGCGTTCAACGATACCGAGCCCATGGTTCGGGTAGATGACCTTGTCGCCGACCTGGAATGTCACGTTTCCCTCGTAGCAGGAAGAAGGTGGAAGGACCGGCCTTTCGGCCGGGAACTGCATCAATGAGTATAGCCCACATAACCGAGCATCACAACGAGAAACGCCAGATAAATGGGCGTTTTTGGCGTTTCAGCCGGCCAAATCGACGGTTGGCTGCAGGGTTGTCGATTGGGCAGCGGGGAGCGCTTCCACCCCTAGGTACGGCCTGTTAAAGCCTGCCGGACAAGCCTTTAGGCGCGTCCGCCTGGGGATCAGGCCCTGGAGGTGCTCAACTCGACGATTTCCGCGATGAGCTGTGGATAGGTCCGGCCTGATTTTCGGGCCGCCATGACGAATTCGGCCCGCGAGCTCAGCCATGGGTTCGGATTGACTTCTATGACCTGTACGCGGCCATCCGGCTGGAGCCGCATGTCGACGCGCCCGTAGTCACGCAGTTCCAGCGCCTGGTAGGCAGCGACCGCCGTCTGCTGCAGGAGCGCGACGGTCTCCTCGGGCACGTCGGTCGCGATCGCGGATTTGGTATCGCGATACGCTTTCGTTCCCTTTCCCCACTTCACTTCGGCGGCCGCGATGCGCGGCGTCCCGTCGGGGAGCTTCGACAGATCGAGCTCGACGACAGGCAGCGCCTCGGCCTTGTCGTTGCCGATGACGCCGACATACATCTCGCGCCCCTCGATGTACTCCTCGATCAGGACCGGCGAGTCGAAGTTGGCGTGCAGCCAGTCCATCCGCTCCATCAGCTCGCGGATCGAGTTCACGACCGCGCTGAACTCGATGCCGATGGAGCCATCCTCGCGCGCCGGCTTGACGATGACCGGGAAGTGGAGGTCGTGGGAGAAGTCGAGGCGCCCGCGGAACGACTTGGCGAAGGTCGGCGTGTGGATGCCGTGGAACGCGAAGATCTTCTTCGCGACCGCCTTGTCCTGCGCGAGCATCAGGCCGTGCGTCCCCGAGCCGGTGTACTTCTTCCCGATCAGCTCGAGGTAGGCGGCAATCTTGAAATCGGCGGTGTCGTCCCCCGCGAACGACTCGCACAGGTTGAACACCAGATCGCAGTCGACCCGCGCGAGGCCGAGCAGGCTCTTCATCGTCCCGTCCACTTCGTAGAGAACGGGCTCGTGGCCGAGCTTGGTCAGCGCGTCCGCGACTTCTTCCTCGACCTCTTTCTTGTCGAGCGTGCGGATGATTGGCGTCTTCTCGGAGGCGGCTTCCTCCGCTTCGTCCATAAGCACGCGGTCGAAGATGATGACGACTTTCAGCTTTCCCATCGTTCACAAGGCGGACCTGAAGGTCCCCTCCACTATCTAGGTCTCGAATCGCCCGCTCGTCAGGAAATTCATCGCCAGCGTGGTGGCGAGCGCCGTGATCTCCACCAGGTAGCGCGCCTCTTCGCCGACCTCGCCCCACAGCTTCATCCGCTGGCAGTTGCGGCAGATGGAATCGATCAACCCCCGGACGATCGGCCGGCGTACACCGGTCCAGTAGGTGATCTTATCGATCAGCTCAGGCGCGTACCTGTTCACGATATCGGCCGCAGGCTTCGATTCCTTGCGCTTGCGCATCAGGAAGATCTGCCCGAGATGCGCGTCCAGCGCAAGATCGATCCGCGCCTGCCGTTCCTCGTCCGCCTGCCGGTAGAACTGTTCCACCGAGACGTCGATGTCGTCGGGCGTGATGTCCACCTCGCCGGTGTTGACGATCGGCTCGAGGTCCGCGACCGCGCGCGCGACGCGTTCCACGTAGCGAAGCTTCTGCAACGCCGGCCACCCCTTGTAGGTGCGGCGCCATCCCGACCGTGGCGTCAGCCATACCGCGAAGGTCTCCGCGAAGTCCTCGTCGGGGTGCTTCTGCGCGTACCATCCCTCGATGTGCCGCACGTACTTCCTGCTGAACGGCACCGGCCGGTAGTCGTCGCGATACGGGCGGAAGAACGGGCCGAACAGCCTCCGCCACTCGGGCGTCGTGTAGAGGCGATACGCATAGTTGAACACGTGGCCCGCCTCGTGGCGCATGTACATCATGATCTGGCGCTCGCTCTCGAGCGCGTCAACCGCCTTTTCGAGCTTCCGCAGCTTCGCGTCCGCCAGGTAGAACGGGATGCCGAGCACCGGCTGCTGGTCCGGACAGCCCCATTCGTCGGTCAGATAGCAGACGGGGTGGAACTTGTTCAACCCGCGGCGCTCGATCTCCTTGTACAGCTGGCGGACATAGCCCTCGACCGGCGATCCTTCCACCTTGAGGCCGAGCTCGCTCACCTTCTTGCCGAGCACGCCGCGAATCTCGGGGTCGAGCGATTCGAACTTGACCACAGCCGATTATCGCCGGTTCTCCGTTGGGCGTTGGCCGTTGTCCCGTGGTCCGCCACTGGCCTATGTCCTGCAACCAGCCGTGTTATGGCAACTGTGACACTTCGCGATCTGTATGCAGCCGAGCTCCACGACCTCATGCACGCGGAGAAGCAGATGGTCGCCGAGCTTCCCATCATGGCGACGCGAGCGACATCCGAGCGGCTGCGCCGCGCCCTCGAGGACCACCACGGGGAAACGCAGGTGCAGATCGAGCGGCTCCGGCTGCTGCTCGAGCAATTGAACGAGCCGCCGCGCGCGATTCCGAGCGGCGCGATCGCCGCGCTCATCGAGGACGGACGGCGCAGGCTCGACGACACGGAACGCGGCGAGACGCTCGACGCGGCGCTGATTGCCGCCGCGCAGCGCATCGAGCACTACGAGATGGCGTCGTACGGGACGGCGCGCAGCTATGCCGAAGCGCTCGGCGACTACGACGCGGTCCGGATTCTCCAGCAGACGCTCGACGAGGAGGGCCACACGGACCACGTGCTGACGAGGCTCGCGGAGCGCGGCATCAACCAGGCCGCCGGCGACGATCTCCTCGAGGAGTCGACCCGCTATCGCTCGCGGCTTCGCTTCGTCGGCGCGGCGGATTTTCCCGAAGCGCACGAGCGCGACGTGCACCTGCACAACAAGACGGGCGAACACCTCGGCACGCTCGACGGGTTCGTCGTCGACAGCGGAACCGGCCGGCCGATCTACTACGTGATCGACTCGCGCGGCTGGTTCGCGGGACGGCGATACGTCGTGCCGATCGGCCAGATCGAAGCCGACGAGGGAGGCACGCTGCACACGTCGCTGACGCGCGCGGAGCTGGGCCGCTATCCGGAGTTCAGCCCGAGCGCGTTCACCGCGATGGACGACAGCGACGCGCTGCGGTACGAGCGGCGCCTCCATCGCGTCTTCGCGCCCGACACCAAGCCGTACGACGGACGGCCCGTCTACGAGAACCTGCCGGTCTACCGCACGCCGACGTGGCTGATGACCGGTGTCTGGATGAGCGACTCGAGCGGCTTCGCGGTAACGCCGCCGCGCGCGGACTCCGATGTGACAAGGGCGCGCCCGGTTGACGCACCGGAGCGCGAGACCGGGACGTACGAGCGAACGGCGGGCCGGGAACCGCGAACCGCGGACCCCGAACCCGGAACCCCGAACCCCGAACCCCGAACCATGAACCGCGAAGCCCCGAACCGCGAAGCCCCGATCCCGTCCGCAGAGGCCGAAAGCGAGCTCATGATCGCCCGCGGCGAAGACGACCGCGATCGCGAGAGCGATACGGGGGAGCCGCGCATCGAACGCTACCGCGAACGGTAGTACCGAGGATAAGTAGCTCCAACAAGCCCTTGTGCTGTGGGCACTTGAGTGCCACAGCACGGGACTTCTGGACGATTTCCCATCCTCGCCGTCACGCGTATCGTGCGCTCACCGCGAATGCACGTGCCGGGACGGCCTCTTCCCCGCCTACTCCTCGTCATCGCCGGCTGGGCTGTGGTGTGCTGGGTCGTCTTCGGATGGCGGCTCGGCTATCCAAGCTTCTGGGACCCGGACGAAGCGACCTACGCCGAAACGTCGCGCGAGATGCTCGCGGCCCACAGCTGGCTCGTGCCGCTCTACGACGGCCAGCCGTTCTTCGACAAGCCGCCGCTCTTCTATATCCTGCAGATGGCGAGCTTCAGGCTGTTCGGCGCGACCGAGCTGGCCGCGCGCCTCGTGTCCTCGCTGTCGGCGCTCGGCCTCCTCGCAGCCATCGGCTGGTTCGGCAGCCGCCTCTTCAACCGCGACGTTGGCCGTAACGGCGCGCTGATGTTCGCGGTGCTGCCCGCGACCTTCGCGCTCTCCTCCTACGCGATCGTCGACATGACCTTCACGCTGTTCCTGTTCTCCGGGTGCGCCCTGGTGACAGTCGCCGCACTGGATGAGGAGGGCGGACTCGGAACCGGTCTGCAGTATCCGGGTTATGTGCTGCTGGCTGCCGCGGTCCTGACCAAGGGTCCGCTGGCGCTGGTGCTCGCGGGCCTCGCGTTCCTCGTCAGCCTCGCCGTCGCGCCCGCCGCGCGCGCGCCGCTGATGCGCCTGCGCTGGGGGCGCGGCCTTCTGATCGTCGCCGTGCTCGGCGCGCCGTGGTTCATCTACATGTGGTGGCACTTCGGCGACGCATTCATCCTCGGCTACGCGCTGCGGGAAAACGTCTACCTGTTCACCGGCTCGTTGTACGGCTCGCAGCGATCGATGCTGTTCTACCCGAAGGTGATGCTCGTCGGCCTGCTCCCGTGGACGCCGCTCTTGATCGGCCGACTCGTGGACGCGGCGCGCGGCCTTCGCATCTCCACCCCGGAACGGCTGCTCTGGTCGTGGGCGGCCGTCGTCGTCGGCTTCTTCACGCTGTCCGGGTTCAAGCTCGATCACTACGTGTTCCCCGCCGCGCCGGCCCTCTGCATCCTGTGCGCGCACGCGTGGAACCAGGCGCGCACGGCCAGCCAGCCGCCCGTGGGCATCACCGCCGGCCTCGCCGCGATTCCGCTGCTGCTGCTCGTGGCCGGCACCGTGCTCGTCCCGGGGCTGAACCGCGTGCCGCTGGAGCTGCCGTCGGCGGTGCGCCTGCTGCCGATTGCGCTCATCGCGTCGGGCCTGGCGATGACCGCGCAGGTCGCGAGAGGCTGGCGGCCGCCATCGTTTCCGCTTGCGGCGGTGGCGGGGCTGCTCGCGTCGTACGCGATCGTCATCACCATCGGCCTGCCCGCGTTCGAGCAGATGAAACCGACCCGCCGGCTCGCGCGCATCGTCGCGAACAACGCGGCCGCGGACGACCACATCGGCATGTTCCGCCTGAACAGGTGGAGCAGCAGCTGGCGGTTCTACGTCGGCCGTCACTCGGAACGGCTGGAAACGACGGACGACCTGCGAAGGTTCCTCGCGCGGCCCGGACGCCACTACTGCGCCATGACGCGGCGCGATTACGACCGCCTTGCCGCGGAGGGTGTCCGCCTCCGGGTCGTCCACCAGGAGCCCGGCCTGTTCACCACGACGGGCCGTTCCCTGCGGTCCGGCGCCCCCCCGGGCCGCGACGCCTTCATCATTGTCACGGAGGAGCCGGCCTCTCCCGGAGCTTGAGTCGTGTGCCCCTCCCGTATTAGTCTCCGGCGATTCCCCAGATGAGTACGACCGGGCGGCCGCCCGCACACCTCATGTCGTCGCGTTTCCTTTGGAATTACCGGTCCGAAGGACGCCCCGCGGCACGCCTCGAGCGCGTGCTGGCCATCGGCCGGGCGTTCCTGACGGTCAGCGGCCTCATCGCGATTTACGTCGACCCGACCGAACCGGCGCGGCTCGCGGAGCTGACCTACGCCGTCCTCTTCGGCTACACGCTCTACAGCCTGATCGTGGTGTCGTTCGTGCACCGCGCGACGCGGTTCGCGCCGCGCGACGGCGAAATTCTCCACGGCATCGACATCTTCTGGACCGCCGCCTTGACCTTCGTCAGCAGCGGCCCCGGCAGCCCGTTCTTCCTCTTCTTCCTCTTCGTCCAGCTCGCCGCGGCGTATCGCTGGGGATTCCGGGAGACCGTCCTGACGACGGCGGTGACCGTCGGCATCTTCCTGTTCGAGACCGGCATCGCCGGCGCGTGGAACCCGTCGTGGTTCCCCTGGACGGATATGTCGACGAACCGCACGATTCTCCGCGTCACGTACTTCGTGCTGACCGGGTGCCTGATCGGCTACCTGGCGGAGCAGGAAAAGGAGCTGCGCGCGGAAATCGCGGCCGTGGCCGACGCCGCGTTGCAGCCGCGCGTCGAGCTCGGCCTCGGCGGCTCGGTGACCGCCGTGTCGCGCGAGCTGCTTCGCATCTTCGACGCGTCAGCCGTCGACGTCGTCATCCAGGACTTCGAGACGCGGCGGACGATGCTGTGGCGCGTCGAGCCGCACGACGTCACGCAGGCGTCTCGTCGCGCGCTGCACCTCGAGCTCGATCCCGCGCAGCAGGCGGCGTGGCTGTTCGACGATCCCGGGCGCGCGTGGCACGCCAGGCGGAGTCCCGACGGCTCGGAGCTGTCGGTGCGTGTCGTCGAGCCCGGCGTCTGGCCGCTGCAGCGCGATACCGCGACGCTGCCGCAGGCGCTTGCCGACGCGCGGCCGTTCACCACGGTCACCGTCGGCAACATGGGGCTTCCAGAGGAATGGCGCGGCCGCGTGTACCTCTTCGACGCAGCCCACACCGACAACCTGGAACGGGCGCTCCATTTCCTCGAGGCGCTGACCGAGCACATCACTCCGGCTTTCACCAACGTGTTCCTGCTGCGGCGTCTGCGGTCGCGCGCTGGCGCGGTCGAACGGGCGCGCGTCGCGCGCGAGCTGCACGACGGCGCCATCCAGGCGCTCTTCGGCATCGAGATGAAGATCGAGGCGCTCCGCCGCCGCACGACGCTCAGCTCGGCCGACATGGCCGCGGAGCTCGGCGACGTGCAGCAGCTGCTGCAGCGCGAGGTCCTTGCGCTCCGGGAGCTGATGCAGGCGCTCCGTCCCATCGAGCTCGAGACGAGCGATCAGCTCCCCGACGTCCTCGCCTCGCTCGTGGAACGCTTCCGCCGCGACACCGGCGTCTCGGCGCGCTTCGTCTGCGATGGTGGTCCCATCACGCTGCCCGCACCGACCGCGCTCGAACTGGCGCGGATCGTCCAGGAGGCGCTCGTCAACGTCCGCAAGCACAGCCGCGCGCGAAACGTGCTGGTCCGGCTGACCAACGCCGATCACACCTGCACGCTGGTCATCGAAGACGACGGGCAGGGGTTCGAGTTCGAGGGGCGCCTCTCGGCGCGCGAGATGGAGAAGCGGCGCGTCGGTCCGGCCATCATCAAGGAACGCGCGCGCATCGCGGGCGCGCAACTTGCCGTCGATTCGGCGCCCGGCGTCGGCGCGCGCCTCGAGCTGACCCTGAATGCCGGAGCCCATGCCTGAGCAGCCGCGCCGCGTGCGCATCTCGATCGCCGACGACCACCAGATCTTCCGCGACGGCCTGCGCCGGCTGCTCGAGAGCGAGCCGGGCTTCGAGGTGGTCTCCGAGGGCGCCGACGGCATCGACGCGATTCACATGGCGCGCGATTCGCAGCCCGACATCCTCCTGCTCGACGTCGCGATGCCGCGCATGGGCGGCGTCGAGGCGCTGGCCTCGCTCGCCAATGCGGGCGGCCCGCTCGTGATCCTGTTGACCGCCGCCATCCAGCCGTCGGACCTGCTGAAAGCGATCCAGTTCGGGGCGCGCGGCGTGGTGATGAAGGAGTCCGCGACGCGCCTGCTGATCGACGGCATTCACCGCGTCATGGACGGGAAGTACATCATCGGCGCGGATGTCGCCGACGATCTCGCGCAGGCGGTGAAGCAGGTCGGCGCGGAGCGGCCGCGGCCCTACAAGTTGACCCCGCGCGAGATGGACATTGTCTCGGCGATTGCCGAAGGCCAGAGCAACCGGCAGATCGCCGAGCGTCTCTCCATCAGCCTGCAGACGGTGAAGCACCACCTGACGAGCATCTTCGACAAGACCGGCGCGTCGAACCGGCTCGAGCTCGCGCTGCTGGCGATTCGGCAGGGCGTGGTGGACTCCGACTAGCGCGAGCTGCCGGGCCCCAGACCGTCGTCGCCGTCGAAACCCGAGTCGCGGCTCCGCTCTTCGTCGGTGCGTCGACCCGTACGGTCCCAGTCGCCGCGCGCCTGATCGCGGTTCGGGTTGCGATACGCGGGCTCGCTCCGATCCTGCGTGATTTCTGAGCCAATCTCATCCAGCGTCTCGCGCCGGACCCGCGAGTCCTTTTTGATCTGCTTCAGCTCACCTCGTCTGCGCTCGGCCATTTGCTCCTCCCCCTTCGTGAGGAGCAAATCCCAAGCCCCAAATCTGGGTCTTGGGATTTACGCAGAACACTCCCCATCCATAACGACGGGGTCGAACGCCTGGCTTTCACCGAGGTCGATGAAGTCGTCTGGAGTGGTCTGCGTTGCGTCGACCTCGACGAGGTCCTTCAGCCGCTCGGTAGCTACCGACGGGGCGATGCGTCGGTAGAACGCTCCGAGGTCTTCCGTTTCGGTCTGCCGCTGCTCACGGTAGAGATCGATGAGACGACCAGCCGCTTCGGTAATGCGGCGCGCGGGAATCTTCGCGACCACTTTCCCGAAGTGGGCGCCCTGATCGCTGGTGCCACCACCGACGAGCACGAAGTACTGCGGCAGGGCCTTTCCCCCGACCTTGCGCACGCTTCCCTGGAAGCCGAGCGAACCGATGTGGTGCTGTCCGCATCCGTTCGGGCAGCCGCTGATTCGGATGTTCCCCGACGGAACGGCATCGACGAGATCGGGGCGCGCGCTGAAGTACTCCGTGAGCACGCGGCCGAGGCCGCGCGACTGCGTCACCGCAAGACGGCAGGACTCCGCACCCGGGCAGCTCACGACGTCGCTCAGCGTCAGCGCGTCGGGTTCGCTGAGAGCCGCCGCGGCGAGGCGCTGATAGAACGGCTCCAGCGATTCCTTCTTCACCCACCGGAACAGCACGTTCTGCTCCACCGTCAGGCGCATCGACCCGTCGGCGTAGGCTTCGGCGAGATCGGCGAGCACGCGCATCTGTCCCGCAGTGAAATCGCCCAGCGGCAAACGGACGGTCACGTGGTAGAAGGCGTTCTGTCGCTGACGCGTGACGTTGCGGCGCAGCCAGCGCACGTAGGTATCCGACAACGGCTGCAGCCGGACGGTGCCCGGGTGAATGCCGGGACCGCGCATCGGCGTCGAGGCCATCGCGGCGACGTGCTGCAACGAGGGGGGCGCGGCCGGCTCCCAGTCAGGCGCCTGCTCTGCCGTGGTCTTCGCGGGATCGAACGGCAGCCGCGCGCCGCCTTCGCGCCGGAAGCCTTCGAGCTCCTCCATCACCTTCGCCCGGAACGTCTCCCATCCCATCTGCTTGACGACGAACTTGATCCGGTTGCGCAGCGGATGCTTGAAGTCGCCGTACTTGTGGAAGACGCGGACCACGGCTTCGGCGACCTCGAGCATCTCCTCGACGGGAAGGAACTCGTAGAGCACGTAGCCGTTGACCGGCATGATCGAGGTGCCGCCGGCGACCGTCATCTTCCAGCCCTTTCGGCCGTTCACGATGCGCGCGCGCCACCCGATGTCGTTGATCGAGGTGACCGCGTGATCCTCGGTGCACCCTTCGAACGCGATCTTGAACTTGCGGGGGAGCACGCCGCTCAGCGGATGGCGCAGGAAGTAGCGTGTCGTCGCCTCCGCGTACGGCGTCGGATCGAAGATCTCGTTCTCGGATGTGCCGGCGTACGGGCACCCGGTGATGTTGCGGACGGAGTTGCCGCATGCCTCGCGCGTGGTCAGTCCTTCGTCGGCGAGCTCGCGCATCGCCGACTCGACGTTCTTCAGCAGGACGAAATGAAACTGGATGTTCTGGCGCGTGGTGATGTGACAGAAGCCGCGCGAGTAGCGCGAGGCCACGCCGGCAAACGCGCGCATCTGCGACGAGGAGACGATGCCCTGCGGCGCCTTGACGCGCAGCATCTGCACGCCGTCCTGCCGCTGGCCGTAAGTGCCGCGCACGAGCCGGAAGCGCCGCCACTGATCGGCCGGCATCTCGCCGTTCTCGAACTTCCGCAGCGTCTCCACGAACTCGTCGATGTCGTGCTCGCTGGAAAAATCCAGGCGCGCACGCCCGAGCGTCCGTGCGTCATCGATTGCGGCCATACATCACCTTCTGTTCCTCTGCACCAACGAGGCGTTCGCGAACGCGAACGACGTCACCGATCACGACGACGCCAGCGACGCCCGCGGGCGGTTCGTTCGCCCCGAGCTCCGCGACGGTGCCGGTCCAAATCCATTCCTCCGGCGTCGATGCGCCGCACACGAGAGCCGCCGGTGTCGCTGCGTTCCAGCCGTGCGCAATCAGCGTTTCGGCAAGCTCGTTCCTGGTGCCGACTCCCATCAGGACGACGAGCGACACGGCGTTCGGCTGGACGGCCCTCAAGCCGTTGTCGAACGCATCGGTCGCGTGGCCGGACAAGACCAGGAAGCCTGATGCGGAACCCCGATGCGTCACCGGAATTCCAGCGAGCTCGGGCGCGGCGATCGCGGAACTGACGCCGGGCACCACCTCGAACGGGATGCCGGCCATCGCGAGCGCGAGCGCCTCCTCGGCGCCGCGGCCGAACACGAACGGATCGCCGCCCTTGAGGCGGACCACGCGCTTGCCCTGGCGAGCGGCGCGAATCATCAGGCGGTGGATGGTCTCCTGGCGGACGCTTTCGCGCCCGGCGCGCTTGCCGACGCAGAAGCATTGCGCCCTGGTGAATCGCCGCAGCGCATGCGCATCGACGAGCGCGTCGAACAACACCAGGTCCGCCTGCTCGAGATACGCGATGGCCTTCTGCGTCCACAAATCCGGATCACCCGGCCCGGCACCCACCAGCGCTACTTGCGCCCTTGGGGTTTGGGATTTGGGATTTGGGATTTGGGATTTGCTCGCGTAGAGCGCATTCAACATCGCGAGCAGTTGGGGACGCCGTGCTTCCATCGGCACCCGCTGCTCGCGCCACACGCGCCGCGCCTCGTCGGAGGCCTGCAGCCACGCATCGATCTCGCGCGGCAGGAACGCGTCGAGCGCTTCGCGCAGGAGACCCGCCAACGCG
>Ga0137419_10000012_pt1 | contig 39765 bp, 41 predicted proteins | sample CZODoug3_1_2_16f_FD_108279 | JGI IMG/M metagenome (GOLD analysis project Ga0137419, IMG submission 108279) | Vadose zone soil fungal communities from Angelo Coast Range Reserve, California, USA - CZODoug3_1_2_16fungal (Illumina Assembly) | ecosystem: Environmental > Terrestrial > Soil > Vadose... | reverse complement strand
GCTCGCTGGTGTTGCCTCGCGTAGTGGATCCCAGTGGGTAGAGCGGATATCGAAATGGCAGCGTAGGTGAGTAATGCCGCAGTGATCTGGTAGCGTCGTCCGCCGGAGCCGCCGGAGCCTTTCTTGATCGCTGTGCCCACCATCCAACCAACGGCGAGGGAAACATAGCTCACGATCCAGCCCGTGAGGATGGTGAACGCAGAGTAGAGGATCATGCCGACGATGGCTGCGCCCATGCCGCAGACGAGCGCAAATGGGTAGGCGGAAGAGTCGCTTTTCGCCATGGCGGCCCGGAGTTTGTCGGTGCACTCGGGGCAGGCCATGGCAGTGCGTACGCGGTAGTAGGTGCCGGAGATGGGCCGGCGGCAGTACTGGCAGATATCAGGCCCTGCGTATTCGGCGAGGTTGAACTGCGGCGTGTTGAAGGCGCTCACGCGGAAACGATAGCACAGGGGGCCGAGCATGCGAAACTGGAACCACCCCGGGACAAACAGCCGTGGGTTGCAATCGCCCGCTGAATAAGCTTTCAGTGTCGTGCCTCGAGAGCGGCAGGGGGGATCGCCACCCTGAGGGATGACCATTCTCAACAATTGTCTAGATTGACTTGACCGGAATCATCAGCAAATCTTCGACCAAGCCGACCTCTTTTTGAACAAACGGCTCGGCATAGTCGACGCCGGCCAGCAAGCCGAAGAAGCGGGCCATGGTTTCGATGCGCTGGCGGATTTCGGCGTGAGCGGGGAAATCGGTGGTGCCGGCTTTCTGGTCCTCATATTGGGATTTGTAGGCGAACAGGGATTGTAGGCGTTGTTCGAATTGGGCAGTAATGTCGACGACGAACGTCGGTCGGACGTCGTGGTAGAGAGAAGCGTAAACGATTTTGAAGGGTCGATGGGGTTCACCTTCAATCGGGAGCTTTTTCAAGCCGGAGAGGAAGCAGGCTTCATACCCCAACGTCGAAGCGGTGGCGTGGTCGGGGTGGCGGGCTTGCCAGTACGGGAGAATAACGACTCTCGGGCGTGTTTCACGGATGATACGAGCGACCTTGAGTCGGTTGTCCCAAGTGTTTTCGACGCGGCCGTCGGGGATGTCTAAGGCGCGGCGGTATAGGGCTTGCAGGATCTTGGCGGCTTCTTGCGCTTCGCGGGCGCGGTCGGCGGCGGTGCCGCGGCTGCCCATTTCGCCTTGGGTTAGGTCGAGGATGCCGGTGCGTTGGCCCTGCTGGGCGGCTTTGAGTAACGCGCCGCCGCAGGTTTGTTCTACGTCGTCGCGGTGGGCTGCAATGGCCAAGATGTCGAGGGGGTCAGGGTTCATGGGGTTGTAAGGAGAGTTTTCTATGTAAAGCCCTAGTCGAGGCTTCCTTGTTCGATGACTACATTTTCGCGAACGATCAGACGATGCGCGGCCATCTCGCGGAGGGTGGGAAGAACGCGGCTTACGTGCTCATCGGTGTCCACGAACGTGAGGACTACCGGCAGCTTTCCGCCCACGTCCACCAGATGCGCGGTCTGCACCCGAGCGCGACCCGTGAATCCTGCCACGGCGTGGAATGCTGCCGCATCGGCCACATTCTCTTTCCGCAACAAGTTCAGGATTTCGAGATACAGTGGCTTGTGGTGCCATTGGTCGGCTTCATTCAAGTACAGAGTGATCTGGACAGCCATGCCGGAATTCTACAGCAGCCGAGCGAGAGCCATGCCCGCCAGAATTGCCGCGAGGGAGAGCAGGTTGTTGGAAACGATGTTGGTTGCCACTAGGAGCCATTGGCCCTGTTCCATCAGAGCCACGCTCTCGAAAGCGTAGCTGGAGAACGTGGTAAAGCCTCCGCAAAATCCCACCGCGATCAGAAGACGCCAGCGGGGATCTACCATCCCACGCTGGGTGGTCCAGACCAGGAAGAATCCCAGAACGAAACTACCCAACACGTTGATGGCGAGCGTTCCGTAGGGAAATACTGGGCCTAGCAGGCGGAGGGCGGAACGACCCATCCAGTAACGCGCATTAGCGCCGACGATAGCGCCCAGAGAAATCGCCAGAAAATCGAGCACGATGGAATGATCTCCTCAAGAGGAATGGTAGGAGTCATCAGCCGCTTCCAGCCTGCGGCAGTTCTGGCGAACTCCATCGCCGTCCTTAAAGGTTTACCACAGTCTCTGCTGAGGTATCGATACCCGGGGATCCGCCTATTTCTGTCTCTCTACCAAATACCGCGCCACTGCCTCCAAGGATTCCGCGCGCTCGCGAAACGGTTCCACAGCCGCGAAGGCAACTTCGACCAGAGTATCGGCCCGGCGACGGGATTCGTCGATGCCGTAGAGTGATGGGTAAGTGACTTTCTCCGCGGCGGTGTCTTTGCCAGCGGTCTTGCCGAGCTGCTCGGAGGTTTGCGTAATGTCGAGGATGTCGTCGACGATCTGAAACGCTAATCCGACCGATTGGCCGAAAACGCGCAGGCGAGCGACGCCCGGGCCGTCGGCTCCAGCGTAAAGAGCGCCGCTGACCAGGCTGGACGTGATGAGCGCTGCGGTCTTGGCACGGTGAATGTATTCCAGCGTGTCGGCGTCCGGAGGAGTGCGCTCGGCTTCGAGGTCGACCACCTGGCCTCCGATCATGCCCTCGATGGTGCCAGTGCCGCGAGCGATTTCCGAGATGATTTGGACACGGGCTTCGGCGGGGCAGGGCAAATTCGCCAAGGCTTCATAGGCCTGGGTTTGCAGGGCGTCACCAGCAAGGATGGCGATGGCTTCGCCGAAAACTTTGTGGCAGGTTGGACGGCCACGCCGAAGGTCGTCGTTGTCGAGGGCGGGAAGGTCGTCGTGGATGAGGGAATAGGTGTGCAGCATCTCGAGAGCGGCGCCCAGGTCTGCGACTCCTTCTGGCAAGGAACCGGAGATCATGCGGGCGGCTTCCATGCAAAGGATCGGGCGCAGGCGCTTGCCTCCGGCGAAGACGCTGTGGCGCATGGCTTGATGGATCGACGTAGGGCGCTGCGTGGCGGGCGGGATGAGCCGCTCGAGGGCGGTATCAACCAGTTCCTGGCCCCGGCGCAGCGTCGCTACGAGTTGTTCGTCGGACATCCGGCTCTCCGGCAAGGCGAAAGCGTGAGTATAGCAAGGGCTCGAGTTGCGCGTCCCCATTTAAGGCTTGGCAGAAGCGTGTTAAGCTTCCGGGACTTTGTTTGGCTTCGGTTGGGCGGCTAGGGCGAAGGGATGGCTTGGGGGGGAGCGGTGGACAAAGAGAGTATGGGGAACGTACCGCTCGGCATTGGCCTGCGGGCGCGGCGGAGGGTGGCTTGGCGGCTGTTGCCGTTTGCGTTTCTGCTTTACATCATCGCCTACATTGACCGCATCAACGTCTCATTCGCCAATTTGAGGATGAGCGCAGACCTGGGCTTCAGTGACGGCGTCTACGGGATGGGGGTGGGAGCGTTTTACATCGGCTATGTGCTATTTGAAATCCCCGGTGCTGTGATCGTCGAGCGCTGGAGCGCTCGCAAGTGGATCGCGCGGATTATGGTGTCGTGGGGATTGGTTTCGATTTTGACAGGGTTTGTCCATACGGCTGGGCAGTTCTATGTGATTCGCTTCTTGCTGGGAGTGGCGGAGGCGAGCTTCTTTCCGGGGATGATCGTGTACTTGACCCATTGGTTTTGTGTGCGGGATCGCAGTCGGGCGATTGCGTGTTTGTACTCGGCGGTTCCGGCGGCGTCACTGGTGAGTTCTCCGCTCGCAGGGTGCTTGCTGGGAGTGCATTGGCAAGGCTTGGCGGGATGGCGTTGGCTTTTTATTCTGGAGGGGGCGCCGGCGATTGTCATCGGAGTCGTGACCGTTCCTTATTTGACGGCTTGGCCAGCGCAGGCCCGGTGGCTGCCCGAGCATGAGCGGGACTGGCTGGTGGGGGAATTGGCGGCCGAAGCGCGGGCGAAGAAGAACGTCCGCGATCACACGATTGGGCAGGCGTTCTGCGATCCACGAGTGTTGCTGCTGACGACGGCGTGGTTTGCAGCCCTTTCAGGCTCTCTCGGGAGTGTGTATTGGATCCCGACATTTGTGAAGAGGATTTCGGGAGCGTCAGACCGGACAGTAACGACGCTACTGGTTCTGCCAGCGCTGATGGGAGTGGCGGGGATGCTGTGGAATGGCTGGCACTCGGATAAGACCGGAGAGCGGCGTTTCCATTCAGCCATACCGTTGCTGGCGGCGGGGGCCATGTTTGGGTTGTCGATTGCGAGCCGAAGCGACGCGCGTTTCGCGGTCTTGTTTGTTTTGCTCGGCAGCGGTTGCTACTTTGCGTTCCAGCCGGTGTGTTGGTCCATGCCGACGCTGATCCTTGGGGAGTCGGCAGCCGCAGCTACGTTTGGACTGATCAATTCCATGGGGCAGATGGGTGGATTTGTTGGGCCGAAGCTGATTGGGTTTCTCAATATGCGGACCCACGGTGTGACGGCAAGTTTGGGGTTCATCGCGCTGGCATATTTGGTGGCCGGAGGTTTGATGCTGAGTCTGAGGATTCGTGACCCACTGACAAGGGAAGGACATCGTCCGTGAGGAAGCCAGCGCTGGGCGCGGCTCTCTGGGGTCTCATCCCTTTTGCGGGTACGTGCTTCTCTGTTTCGCTTTGGGATCGCATCGAGCCGCGCGTGCTAGGCCTTCCCTTTAGTTTCTTTTGGCTGATCTCGTGGCTGTTTCTGACCCCGTTGTGCATGTGGAGGGCCTACAGGATTGAGGCAAAGCACGACGCCGTGGCGCGGCCCCACCGCGAGGGTGGTGGCGCATGAGTGCGAGCGCCGTGGCGCTGACGATGATTTTCGGCCTTGTAGGCGTGGGAACCGCGATTGGGTTTTATGCCGGGACGCGTCACAAGATGACTTTAGAACAGTGGACCGTCGGCGGCCGCGGCTTTGGAGTCATTCTGATTTGGCTGCTGATGGCGGGTGAAATCTATACGACGTTCACGTTTCTGGGGGCCAGCGGCTGGGCATATTCGAGGGGCGGTCCGGCCTTGTACATCATGGGCTACCAGCCGTTGGCGTTTCTGGTGTCGTTTTACATCTTGCCGCCAGTTTGGGAGGCGGGTCGAAAACACCGGATGCAGACGCAGGCGGATTTCTTTCGGGTGCGCTATGGCAGCAAGTATCTGGCAGCACTGGTGGCGCTGCTGGGTGTGATCTGCATTGTTCCCTATTTGCAACTGCAACTGACCGGCCTGGGGATCATTGTGGAAGTGGCCAGTTTTGGAGCGATTGGGCGCACTCCGGCGATGCTGTGCGCATTTACGCTGGTGGCGGCCTTTGTGTTTTTTAGCGGAGTGCGCGGGGTAGCTTGGGTGAGCGTGCTCAAAGACATTCTGCTGTTATTTGCCGCGCTCTTTGTCGGCATCGCCGTGCCGTACATCTATTTCGGCGGAATCGGGCCCATGTTCACGGCCGTGATTCGCGCTCACCCGAGTCATCTCGTGATGCCGGGGGCGACGAAGAATCTTGGGCATTCGTGGTATATCTCGTCCGTTTTCATGACGGCCGTGGGATTCTTCATGTGGCCGCAGAATTTTGGCGCGAGCTATACAGCGAAGAGCGGAGACACACTGCGGCGGAATGCTGTGGTCATGCCGTTGTATAGCATTACCATGCCGCTGATGTTGTTTGTGGGTCTGACGGCATTGATGGTGATACCGGGGCTGAGCAACGGCGATCTTTCCTTGCTCACACTGGTGCGGAAAACATTTTCGCCCTGGTTTCTGGGGTTGATCGGAGGCGCAGGAGCCCTGACGGCGATGGTGCCTTCGGCAATTCTGATTCTGACGGCGGCGACGCTGTTTGCCAAGAACATCTGCCGGGATCTGTTTGCGCCGGATATGACGGATCGAGGAGTGGCGCTGCTGGCCCGGGTGACGGTGCTGGTGGTGACGGCAGCGGCGCTGGTCTCGGCGATTCACAGCTCGCTGAGTCTGGTATCGCTATTGTTGGTGGGGTATGCGGGTGTAGCGCAGTTCTTTCCGGGCGTGGTGCTCGGATTGTTTAGCAAGCGGGCGACGCAGCCCGGTGTGTTTGCGGGACTAGCGACGGGGTTTGCTGTGGCTATGGTCCTCATGCTGAGCCAAAGAGATCCGTTTCATGGTTTGAATGCAGGTTTCCTGGCGTTCTGCATCAATTTTATGGTCACGGGAATTGTGAGTTACTGCACACCCGCGGAGCCGTACCGGCTGGACGGGCCGGCGGCTGGTTCGGCGTAGCAGTTGGTTTGTGTGCCAGGAGTGCGTTGAGACATCTTATGGACACTGGGATGGAGACCGACGCGGTTGTGGAGAAGCTGCCAGGCCCACTGAAGATTGTGCTCGGTCTGTTGGTCCTTTCCGTTTTCATCAACTATGTTGATCGCGGCAATCTCTCCATCGCTGCGCCGATGATCAAGGACGAGTTGAGGATTTCCGCCTCGCAGCTCGGGCTGCTGCTCTCGGCATTCTTTTGGACTTACGGGGCGTCTCAGGTCTTCGCCGGCTGGCTGGCGGACCGCTTCGACGTGAATTGGGTGCTGGCAGGGGGGTTCTTTCTCTGGTCGGCGGCGACTGGTATTACGGGGCTGCTGCACGGTTTCACCGCGCTGTTTGTGGTGCGGCTGGTACTGGGCGTTGGCGAGTCGGTTGCGTTTCCCGCGTATGGACGAATTATGGCGCAGTATTTTCCCGCTGGGCACCGGGGATTTACGAATGCCATGATCACGGCTGGATTGGCATCTGGTCCGGCTTTCGGAATGCTCGCGGGGGGTACGCTGATGGCGCGATTTGGATGGCGATCGTTTTTTATTGTGCTCGGCCTGGTGAGCCTGCTCTGGCTGATTCCGTGGTTTCGCTGGATGCCCCGCGGTCCGGGTCTGAAGCATGCTGAGGACACTGGGGCGGCGCCGGGAATCTTGGATATTCTTCTGCGCCGCTCTGCGTGGGGAAGCTTTGTGGGACTGTTTTGTTCTAATTACACACTCTATTTTCTGATCGCGTGGCTGCCGTTCTATCTGGTCCGCGAGCGGCACTTTTCCATGGACTCCATGGCGAAAATTGGGGGCCTCGTCTACGTGTCTCAGGCCCTCAGTTCCGCTCTGTGCGGGCGAATTTCGGACCAGTGGCTCGCCTCAGGCAGCACAGCGACCCAGGTTCGGAAGACGTTCCTGATCGGCGGTTCTCTTGGTATTGGAGTGTTTCTTTGCGCCAGCGTTTTCGCTGGCCCCGTGCTCTGCGTTGGTTGTTTGATCTTTGTAGGTATCTTCACCGGCATGTGCTCTTCCAATGTCTGGGTGGTGACGCAAACGATGGCTGGACCTCGCGCCTCGGGACGCTGGACTGGGTTGCAATGCGCATTGGGAAATCTAGTCGGGGTGGTAGCGTCGGCTCTGACCGGCTACACCGTGGACCGCACAGGTCATTTCTATTTGGCTTTTGTGATTTCTGCCGGATTTGCTGGGCTCAGTGCGCTGTGTTGGGCGTTCTTCGTAGGAAAAATAGAACCGGTGGTGTGGCGGAAACAGAGAGTGGTTATTCCTGACACGGTTGCCGAAGCAATCGTGTAGGCGGATTCGTCAAGGAGCGACGATGAAAGGTGATTCTCGAGCCATGGCGGCAAGTGTGACCCCACGGTATGCCTTGGGATATACGACGGCGGAGCACGACCGGCTGATTCGGCAGGCGGCGAGGATTGAGCCGATTCTGGAACGGTTGTTCCGCGAGGCGGGCATCGGGCCGGGCCAGCGGGTGCTGGATCTTGGGTCGGGCGTGGGAGATGTGTCGATGCTGGCGGCGAGGTTCGTGGGGCCATCGGGGGAAGTAGTAGGGATTGAGCGGGATGCGCGTTCGATTGCCGTGGCGAAGGCGCGCGTGGCTGAGGCGGGATTTCGTAACGTAAGGTTCACGCAGACGGATGCGAGCCAGATCGGAAGCAACAAGCCATTCGATGCAGCGGTGGGGCGGTTCATTCTGATGTTTCTTCCGGATCCGGCGGCAGTGTTGCGTTCGTTGGCTACGCTGGTGCGACCAGGAGGAGTGCTGGCATTTCAGGAGCCTGCGTGGCAGGCTTTTCTTGCGCTAGCGTCACCGTTACCGCTGTGGTCGAAAGTGGTGTCGTCGATTCACGAGACGTTTCGGCGCTCGGGTGTCAACCTGGAAATGGGACCAGGCCTCCATCGCATATATCAAGAGATTGGGTTGCCTGCGCCGAATGTCTTCTTGGAAACGCCGGTGGGAAGCGATTTGGCTTTTACTCGGGTCATTTCGGAAGTGCTGGAAAGCGTGAGGCCCCTGGCGAAACAGCTCGGGGTTTCGCTGGACGCGGTCGGCGATTTTGCTACGCTGGCGGACCGAGTGCAGACGGAGATCGACGGGGCGAAGGCGATGGTGAGTTGGGTGCCGTTGGTGGGCGCTTGGGTGAGGAAGCCAAACTAGCGCGTTGAGGAGGAGCAAGCGTTATGTCTCGGAAGATCTGGGTTGTGCCGTTTCTGATCGTAGGCCTGACTCGCTTCATTAACGGACAAGATAAACCGGGCCGTACTACGGCCGACGGGGAGATAGTTTGGAGGCTGGAGCAGTCCTATTGGGAGTACGTGAAGACTCTGGATGTTGCGGGATACAAGAACCTTTGGCACGAGGACTTTTTGGGCTGGCCATCGACGGCGCCCGCACCGATGGGCAAAGACCATATTGCCGACTGGTTAGAGGAAGACCGCGCAGCACGGAACACACTGCAATGCTACAAGCTGGAACACGCCGGGTTCACCCAGGTGGGCGATGTGGCAGTAACGCATTATCACTTGACGGAACACTGGCTGGACAAAGGCGGCAAGAGCGACAAAGGGCAGCCGAGGACGATCAAGGTCACTCACACGTGGCTCCGCGTGAAAGACTCCTGGCAGATTATTGGAGGCATGGCGAGCGTGGTTCCGACCAGACCAGGATGCAATTGAACAAAACTGCGAATTCATGCTCGAACGAGCATCCATGACAAGCGGGACACGCAAGGACTCAGGATTGGTCCGCGGTCTGGGGGTTTGGGCCGCAGCCGCAGTTGTTGTTGGAGCAATGATTGGGCAAGCGATTTTTCTCGTGCCCACTCAAGTGGCCCGCAGCGTTGGGTCGGCACCGCAAGTGTTGGCGGTCTGGATTGCGGGCGGGATTGTGGTGCTGTTCGGAGCGTTTTGCTACGCCGAGTTAGGCGCTGCGTTGCCGCAAGCGGGAGGCGACTATGTTTATCTGAGCCGAGGCCTTGGGTCGGTATGGGGGTTTCTCTCTGGATGGACGGGCTGCACGCTGACGCGTCCCGCTACGCTTGCCACGATCGCGACGGGATTCTCGCGATTTGCTGGCTTTCTGCTGCCGTTCCTGGCGGACCCGATTTTCTCTTGGAAGCTTTCTCTGCCAGTTTTGAGCCAGCCCCTTACGATCCGACTCACGGCAGAACAACTCTTGGCCGCCGCGGCTGTTGTAACAGTGGCCGCGATTAACTACTTCGGCGTGCGCACGGCGGGACAGATCCAGGTGGTACTAACGACACTGAAAGTAAGCGCCGTGGTTGTGGTGATTGGAGTTGGGCTCTCGTCAGGGAAGGTGAGCTTGTCGGCAGTCACCTTTTCTTCGGGAAGCTCGTACGTCACGCTCGGCGCCTATCTCACAGCGTTGGTGCCGGTCATGACCGCGTTCAACGGGTTCCAGTATGCGGGTGTTGTGGGCGAGGAGATTGTCAATCCCGAAAGGAATATTCCACGGGCTACAATTCTAGGCGGTGCGGCTGTGATCGGGCTGTATGTGCTGGCCAATCTGGCGTACTTTCACACGCTTTCCTTTGCCGAAGTGGCGCAATCGCAGCACGTGGCTTCGGATATGGTGGCGCGGGTTGCGGGCAGGAGCGGGGCCAAGTGGCTCACCATTGGAATGATGGTTTCAGCGTTGGGCGCCGTGCATATCGGCTTCCTCACCGGACCCCGGCTGCTGTTTGCCATGGGCCGGGACGGATGGTTTTTTGCCTTCGCCAAACGGCTCCAGCCGACCTATCACACGCCCAGTGGAGCGCTGTTGTTTCAGAGCGTCACGACCATTCTCTTGCTGCTGACTGGCGGGTTTGAGGATTTGTATTCGCTGAGTATGTTTGCCGTGTGGGGGTTCTTCGTTTTAACAGTGGTTGCGCTGTTTCGGTTGCGCATACGGGAACCGGAGCTGGCGCGACCGTATCGTGTTTGGGGATATCCCTGGACGCCGTTAATTTTTGCGGGTGTCGCGATAGCGATGTCGGGGAATATTTTGTGGGTCAGACCGGTTCGATCCTTGCTCGGGTTAGGCGTGATCCTGTTGGGGTTACCGTTTTTCCGCCACTGGCGCAAAAAGGCCGCCGCCGTTGCAGGAGGAGCGGTCTAAACACGAAACGATGAGAACCATCGTCACAGATAGCGCGCTCGGGGCCCGAACCATTCGCAAAATGCAGCGGAGGATTCTCCCGTTCATTTTCCTGCTCTATGTCGTGGCGTATCTCGACCGGTTCAATATCGGCTTTGCGGCACTGACGATGAACAGGGATCTCGCCATCAGCAGCCAGCAATACGGGTTGCTGGTAGGGATGTTCTTCTTCGGCTACGTACTGTTTGAAGTTCCCAGCAACTTGCTGCTGCATCGAATCGGTGCCCGCATCTGGATGGCGCGGATTCTCATCACCTGGGGCATGGTGGCCCTGCTGACAGGCTTTGTGCGCAACGTGCACGAACTCTATATTGCACGCTTTCTTTTGGGTGTTGCGGAAGCCGGCTACTATCCGGGCGTGGTCTTATATCTCACATATTGGTTTCGGCAGCGCGAACGGGCGCATGCCATTGCTGTGGTTCTACTGGGAGTGCCGGTCACCAGTATTTTCGGCGGCCCCATTTCCGGAATGATCCTCGATCACATCCATTGGCTGGGCCTCAGTAGCTGGCGCTGGCTCCTGGTGCTGGAGGCCCTTCCGTCGGTGTTGTGCGGCGTCCTTGCCTATTTTGTTCTGCCGGAGCGGCCAGCCGTAGCCAAATTCCTGACGCCGGAAGAGAAAACCTGGATTCTGGAGGAGCTGGCACAGGAGCGAGAAACGACCGTCGAAAAGCACCAGATCACCATGCCGGGAACGTTCTTGAGCCCGCGGGTATGGCATCTGGGCTTGATCCAGTTCACCGCACTCATCGGCACATATTCCCTGAGTTCCTGGATGCCGCAGGTCGTAAAGGCTCTCTCCAGCCACTACTCGAATACAGTTGTGGGTTGGCTGGTGGTGATTCCGCAAGTAGTGGGCCTGATCAGCATGGTCCTTGTGTCCCGAAGTTCGGATCGGACTCTCGAGCGCAGGTATCATGCGGCGATTCCGGTGGTGGCAGGAGGGACTGGCTGGCTGCTGCTCAGCGCGTCATCTTCGCCCCTGGTGTCCATGGTGGCGCTCTCGCTGATCGCTGGCGGAGCGTATAGCTTCTTTGGGCCTTTTTGGTCAATTCCCTGCGACTTCTTGACAGGATACGCCGCGGCATCGGGAATTGCGTTGATCAATTCCATCGGCAACGTTTCCGGCTTTGTGGGGCCGTTTGCCATCGGCTTCTTCAAGAATAAGACCGGCAGCATGTATTGGGGACTTGTTTTTGTAGGCGCCTCGATGTTGCTGTCGGCCGTCTTGTTGGCTTTGTTGCCCAACAAAGCCAGAGCGCGAGCCATCTAGAAGGGTTACGTCGCCCAGCGGCCGACCGGGGCAATCCACGCGGTGACGCTCGGGGAGTCGACGTTCATGGCCGGGGGCTGTGCCCGGATCGCCGAGCAGGGATTGGCGACACTGCCCACGCCGGAACCGATCAGGCCAGAACCGATCGGGAAGACCCTTTGACACCTTTGAAATCACGCTGCTGACCGGGTACGTCGTGGAAAATCTCCCGCCCGCGGCCAACGCGGACTACCCCCTTTGCCAGTTATCACCAGCAAGACGGAAGTGAACGGCAACGTTTTGCGCTTCACACGGTCGATGGAGGTAAAGCAGCTCGCCGGCCGCTCGACAAGGTTGCGGACCTCAAGCGCCTTTATCAGATCATCAATGGCGACGAACGAAACACGGCGGTGCTCAAGCCCGCCGTGGCTATATAAACAGGTTGTTTCAGGAATACGGCTTACGCGGCTGCGCTATGACCCACGCTAGCGTTGCGAATTGCCGCCAGCAAGATTCCCTCGGTATCGGAAGACTGGCAGTAGTCGCTGGCACCCACGTCGAGAGCTGCCGCCCACTTGGCTTCGTCTGCGACGCGATGCGTGCAGACGATGCAGACACCGGGGAACTCCCGGTGCATGCGTTCCACCAGATCCAGGTGCGCACCTTCCATATCAAGAACCAGAACCTCGGCCCGATCTTTTACAAGCTTGGGGCGAACTTCCTCGAGAGAGTCGGCCACGTTGACGGAATGAAAATGATGCGTCAGGCTCTCGGCCAAAGACTGCGCAACCCTGGGGTCTTCCTGCCATACAACGACGCTTAAGGGCGTCATAGTTTACCCCTTTCCCACCACTCCCGCCTTGCGGCGGACCACTGCGGTCGGTACCGCAGGCTCTACATGCTGGAGAGCAACCAGGAATGGAGAACCTTACTTTCTCGCCTTCTCATTCCCAGGCTCAAACGCTTCCGCTTGGAGCTTCCCATTTTGCTTCAGAAGAATCTCGACCTTTCCCTCGGCTTGTTCGAGTTCCTTGCGGCACTGGCCAGAGAGCTCCATGCCCTCCTCGAACAAGGTGAGGGACTTCTCCAGAGAAACTTCGCCTTTTTCCAAATCTGCAACAATTCTTTCCAGGCGCTGGAGAGACTCCTCGAATTTCAGCAAGTTGGTGAAGCTCCTATTCCGTGATTGTATGCCCAAGAGCCGGGGCATGGAATACAGGTTTTGTTAAATCTTGCACACAAGGGCAGTAGACGGCGCGAGTGGTCGGGCGGTTCTACCTTTAACTCTTTACGTGAGCCAGCAAGGTAAACGCTAAGCCACGGTGGGACGCCTCTCGCCCAAAGCCTCGAGTACGTCCACGGCCAGCGAGTAGCGTCCGAGGGGAGCGCTAATCTGTGCTCCCTGCAGGTGCTCGCGCACGGCCAGCAGCATCTCGCGTGCGATGGCGACGCCTTCGGCGCGCGCTTCTTCAGGGGAGGCAGCCGCAGCCATCCGCTCCATAATGGAATTGGGGACGGACACCTTCAACTCATCCCGCATGAATTCCGCGTTTCGCAGAGAAACGAGAGGCCAAATTCCCGCAATTACCGGAATGCGGCAGGCCTCGATCCGCTGCAAGAATGCTTCCAACAGCGATATGTCAAATACGGGTTGGGTGACCGCGTACTGCGCTCCGGCCTCGACCTTGTATTCGAAGCGGCGCACTTCCTCGTCCAGGTTGGCAACGCCGGGGTTGGCCCCTACGCCGATGACGAATTGCGTGGGCGTACCGATAGAATTCCCGCCAATATCGACGCCCCGGTTCAGGTTATGGACGATGTTCACCAAACCAATTGCATCGACATCGAAAACAGCCGTCGCGTCGGGATAGCTCCCCATCTTAGGCGGATCGCCGGTGATGCAGATCAGGTTCTTGATGCCCATCGCGGCTGCCCCGAGTAGATCGGACTGGATGCCGAGAACGTTCCGGTCGCGGCAGGTGTAGTGAAGAATGGCCTCAATATCGACATTCTTCTGTATGAGCAGGGAAAGGGCCTGATTGCTCATGCGCGCCGAAGCGCGCGGGCTGTCCGGGATGTTGATGGCGTCGACGCCGACCGATTTTAGGTACTTGCCGCCTTCGATTTCCTTGCGGCTGTCCATGCCCTTCGGGGGAACAATCTCGACCATGGTGATGAACTCGCCGCGAACGAGCTTTGCGCCCAGATTGGAACGCTGCGCGAGCGGAATTTCCTCGACTGCGGCTTCATGACGGGCATGTTTGGCAATCGGAGCCGCCGCTTTCGCCTTGATCACGCCCGCGCGCAGCATGGACTTCATTACGCGGATATGGTCGGGTGTGGTGCCGCAACAGCCACCGACCAAACGCACCCCGGCGTTGGCAAATTTTCGGGTGTAGCTGGCCATGTACTCCGGCGAGCAGAGGTAGATGTTGCGGCCCTCAACCGAGCGCGGAATTCCGGCGTTCGGTTGGGCAGCCAAGGGCAGATTGGTAAAGCGGCGCATTTGCTCGACGGCATCCAGCATCGCTACCGGGCCCACGCTACAGTTGCAGCCGATAAGGTCCGCGCCCCACTCCTCCATGCGTTGCGTGAAGATTTCGGGGCTCGATCCGTCGAGGCAGTTGCCTTCCTCGTCTATGGTCACCTGTGCCACAACCGGGATCTTGGGATCCACGTCGCGGGCCGCCAGAATGGCCTGGTGCAGTTCTTCCAGATAGCCGAAGGTTTCAAGGATCAGGAGGTCGGCGCCAGCCTCAACGAGAGCGGTCATTTGCTCGCGAAACGCGTCGCGAGCCTCCTCGCGGGAAGTCTTTCCCAATGGCTCGATGCGGATGCCCAGCGGACCGACCGAACCGGCAACATAAGCGTCGAAGCTCTTAGCGGCCTCGCGCGCGAGCTTGACGCCCGCTAGGTTGATGGCGCGGACCTTGTCGGCGAAGCCGTAGTTAAGCAGGCGAAACGAGGTGCTGCCAAATGTATTGGTTTCAATAACATCGGCACCCGCTTGCAGGTATTCGAGATGGATGCCGCGAATCAAGTCCGGATGCGAGAGGTTCAGCTCGTCATAGCAGCGGTTGATGAAGACGCCCTTCGCGTAAAGAACCGTGCCCATGGCCCCATCGCAGAGCAGGGGAGCGTCCTTAAGGCGAGCAAGAAAGCTCGAGTCCATTCTAAGCAGAATACTAGAGAGGCGCAGCGCGTGCCAGACGGCGGAGTCTTCCGCCACCAATTGAGCGACCGACCCGAGGCTTTCTTCTCCGCGGGTTGCTATAATCCATAATTCCGCATCCAAGCGTCTATCCCACAAGCGGTTACGGAGCTCCCAGTTTGAAGCAAAAGGCAGTTTTTCTGTGGTTGTTATGCGGGCTGGCCACCTTCTTTGCCTGCGGCAGCAGCAATCCGAGCACAACCCCGCCGACTGCCGTCCTGCCTCATAGGGCGCTCATCTCCAACCTCACCAACTCCCGAATCGACATCGCGGACACGACCCGCGACCTGATCGTGGCCACGATTTCCGCGGAACTGCCGGGGCTGATGCGGCTTTCGAGTGATAAGAAATACACACTTGTCGTGAGTCCGAACGACGATTCTGTGGAATTTCTCCAGAACTCGACGCAAAGCGGCCTCGGTACAGCAACCCTTGGGGGCGCAAGCGAGAGCGTAGTTTTGACCGTAGACAACGGATTGATCCTGGGGGCCGTGCCCACCGAAAGCGGCCCGGTTGGGCAAGCGCCCGGGGCGGTCGACGTGATCGCCGTGGTCCTTTCCAGCGTCGGCACCACCATTAGCGCCGCGCTCACTAGACAGCCTTCCATTTTTCTGCCAGGAGCCCGTTTTCTGGCAGCGAGCCCCGATACCAATCGCATTCTCGCCATGAGCGATCTGATCGCGAACCCGGCAAACCCCGGAGGACCGACCGGCCGCGTGTGGTTGATAAAAAGCAGCCTGGTGAATACCAACACACAGCCCTACGAAGAGATTGTGAGCGCAGTGTGGGATCATCCGCTGTTCGCGATTGGCGACGCGAGCAATACCGCCATGTACGTTCTGAATTGCGGCAAGGAATGCGGGGGTACTCAGGCGAGCTTGGTGAAGGTAGACCTCACGGTAGATCCTCCGGTCGCATCAGCACCGCTGCCGCTGGCGTCTGGCGGGACAACGGCTTTCCTGAAGGGGAGCACTCTGTATGTCGCAGGAAGCGATCCGAGCGTGGCGTGTCCTACGACCATCCCAACGCCGGCATGCGGCGCTCTGACGCCTGTGGACTTGGCGGCCTTTACCGCGGGCTCCCCTGTCGAGATCGCTGGCGGCTATCACGATCACATGATCTTAGGCTCGAACAATCAGCTGTTTGTGGGCTCGCGCCAGTGCTCTGTCGTTCGTGATACCACCGATCCGTTGAAGGGATTTGGCTGTTTAACCCTGTTTGACATTGTTGATGGGACCCAGTCGGGAGTGAACGTTGTGCCGCCCACACCTTTCACGCCTCCTGCCGTCGATCCGGGCGAGGATGATGTTACGGGAATGACGCCCATCGCCAATCGCAACGAGGTATACGTCATAGAGGCAGGCGAACTCATCATCTACGACACTGTGACCAAACGAGCAAAAATCCTGGCTAACCCTCCGAATGTTGTGGGCCAGGGCGTGGACGTCATCTCCTTGGACTTCTGAGCAGACCTCGTCCTCCCCCGCCGAACGCCAGTGATGCAAGCCATGTGCGACTGGGGCTCGAAACCAATGGGGATCGTTCCGAATCTCCCACGAGCCATCGCATCGGAAGGAACGGCTTTCTGATTTATAGTTCAAGGCAATTTCTTGACGAGGTGCCGAATGTGCTCCCGCAGAAGGCTTGCCCAGCAAGCCTATTTCCACGCCCTGTTTTTGGTCTTCGCAACCTGCGTCGCCCTGCCGCTGCCTGCGCCCCGAATGGTGGAGTTGACGGCCGGCGACGGCACCGTTCTCAAGGCTACCTATTTCGCTTCCGACAAGCCGGGACCGGCGGTCCTGCTGTTGCATCAGTGCGACGCGCAACGCAAGCTCTGGGATGTTCTCGGCGAACGCATGGCGGCGTCCGGGATCAGCGTGCTGACTCTGGATTACCGCGGGTTCGGAGAGAGCGGTAGCACCCGTTACGACAAGATGACCGACCAGGAGCGTAGAAAGGTCGTGACTGATCTGTGGCCCGGCGATATCGAACTGGCCTACGCTTATCTTCTCCGACAGCCGGAGGTACAGCACGACAAGATCGGAGCGGGTGGCGCGAGTTGCGGCGTGGATAACTCCATCCAACTGGCGCGGCGGCACGCCGAAGTGAAATCGCTCTTGCTGCTTTCCGGTCCCACCAATCGTGACGGTCGGCTTTTTCTGGTCTCCTCCAAGCTGCCGATCTTCACAGCCGTCGCGAACGACGACAAATATGCGGGCACGGTGGAAACGATGCAGTGGCTGTATGGAGTATCGTCAAACCCGGCCAGCAGATTTGCGCGTTTTCCCAGTGGCGGACACGGGGCGGAAATGTTCGCCGCTAATACGGAACTTCCGGGCATCATCACCGAATGGTTCGACGCGACCTTACGAGGCCATCCAGAAGCTGCTCCCAAGACCCAGGGAGCAGGAATGGACCCGCATGACTTCGCGACGTTGGAACAGATCGATCGCCCCGGTGGCGCCAGCGAGGTAAGAAGCGCGCTCGCAAAAGCCCGGGAACACGATCCCAGGGCAGTGCTGTTCTCCGAGGTGTTCGTGAACCAGCTTGGATACGAGCACTTGCAACTCGGGGATACCAAGGGTGCCGTCGAGATCATGAAACTCAACACGGCCGCGTATCCGGACTCGCCCAATGCGTATGACAGTCTTTCGGACGCCTATCTCGCGGATGGACAAAATGAGTTGGCGCTGCAAATCGCGAAGAGGGCTTTGGAGCGATTAACGAAAGATAAGACGGATCCAGAAGCGCGGCGGAACGCCATTCGCAACAGCGCCGAGCAGAAAGTGAAACAGCTCGAGCCGGCGGGCAAGTAGCCCGGCTTACTCAAGGTCATCTGTTGCGTTCGCCTGCGCGGGCATGTTGACCAGCAACACAAACACGGCGGCAAGAGCCATCGCACCGGCCAGCAAGAACAACCCGCTCTTGAAGTTGCCGCTGGAAGTTCGCGCCAACCCCAGAATGTAAGGCCCAACGAAGCCCCCGAGATTGCCCACGGAATTAATCAGTGCGATACCTGCCGACGCGGTGATGCCGGTCAGGAATGAGCCCGGTATGGCCCAAAACGGACCTAACATCCCATTGATTCCCAGGACCGAGAAACTGATGGCCCCGACCACCGCGACCGTCGACGTAGAAAGGGCCGCGAGGAAAAAGGCTGCGGCGGCGAGCAGGGCACAGCCGGCTACGTGCCAACGGCGCTCACCGGTCCGGTCGGAATGATGCCCACTCACAACCATGCCGACGGCGGCGGCGATATATGGGATAGCAGAGAGCACTCCGATCACGAAAGGGCCACGGTCCGAGAAATGGCTGACCACGCTTGGAAGCCAAAGCGTGATGCCGTAGGAACTGGTAGCAAGGCAAAAGTAGACGAGCGCCAGCATGCAGACGCGTGGGTCAACAAATACGCTCCACCACGGCGTTTCGCTAACGCCCGGGGAATTCGATCGTTCCTCTACAAGAGTGCCCGCCAGCCATTGCCGCTCATCGCCGGACAACCAGCTCGCGTCGTTGGGATGATCGGCGAGATGGAAGAAGACAACAACGCCCAGGAGAACTGCCGGCACTCCCTCCAGCAGGAACAGCCATTGCCAACCCGCGAGGCCGCCAAGGCGATCCAGCGTAAGGAGTGCTCCGGAGACCGGCCCCCCGATAACACCGGAGAGCGGTCCAGCTGTCATGAACAGGGCCACCGTGCGGGCGCGGGCGCTGGCGGGGAACCAATTGCGGAGGTAGAGAATCACTCCGGGGAAGAACCCGGCTTCGGCCAGGCCCAACAGGAAGCGAAGGGTATAAAAGCTGCGTGGCGTAGTGACCAGCATCATCGAGGCGGAGATCCCTCCCCAAACCACCATGAGGAGAGCAATCCAGCGCCGCGCCCCGATCTTCTGCAAGATCATGTTGCTGGGCACCTGGAACAGAAAATACCCCGCGAAAAACAACCCCGCCGCGAGGCCATAGACTCCTTCGCTGAAGTGGAGTTGCCCCGACATTTGCAGCTTGGCGAAGCCCACGTTGATGCGGTCGAGATAGGCAACGATGTAGAGGAGGAAGAGGAAGGGAACGAGTCGGCGGGTAAGTTTGGAAATAACGGCAGGTGCAGACACGTCCGTAAGGCTTTCGGGGTTCGAGCTGCGAGCCAAGAATCGCTTTCCTCGGAGGACGGAAATGCCGGAGCGAGGATTCTACCTCAGAAGAGGTGTCGGTGAATTTCAGCGACGATGTCCGCAACGGGTTGTTGCGCATCTACCGTGATCGCGTCTGCAGGCTCTTGCAGCGCTTCCAATTGGCTGGCCAAGAGCCTCTCGGTCATGAAGTGACCGGAGCGATGCACTAGCCGCTGGCGAAGGACATCGAACGTGCCCTTGAGATAGACAAGCCGGACCTCGGGACCGACCACTAGTTGCTGGCGGTAGGCGTCCTTGAGAGCGGAACAGGCCAGCGTAAGATTGCGCCTCTGCTGGATGGCGCGCGCAATCTCGCGACGCAGGGCCTTCAACCAGGGGGTGCGGTCGGCGTCGTCCAGCGGGATACCAGCGTACATTTTGGCTACGTTGGCCGCGGAGTGGAACGAATCAGCGTCCAGGAACTCCCAACCCAGTTCCTGCGCGAGATGGGCGGCCACGGTCGTCTTGCCCGCCCCAGAAACACCCATCACGATGACGACCAAACCTACCCTACCGTTTTTGCGGCGCGGCCATCGCCATTGCCAGCGCTTGGGCGACCAAGGCTTTGGTCTTGAAATCCATCACGGGCGCGCCATCCTTGTGGGCGCTGTCAGCATGGTAGTGTTTGATACCGACATAGACGGAGTTGGTGGACACACCTTCGAGATTTTCCACACTGTGCTTGAAAGGGGGAAACCACCGCGCTTCACCGGGGAGGGAACGGACTTCCCGCACTTTGCCGTGCTCGTCGGTCATTCTCATGTGGCCGGCGGTAATATTCACGACTACGCCCCCCATGTGGGCATGCATACCGGATTTCTCGTGTGGGCCATAGTGAACATTCACGACCTGTACGTACTCATTTTCGAACGCCAGTTTGTAGTGGGCAGGTTCGGCCTTGGTCGCCTCCTGCGCCTGACACAGGCTCAGGGCCAGGAACGCGAAACTCGCCATCCAAAGGGGCCTGCAGAACATGTATCTTCTCCTGAACCGTCGCGTGGAGTGTACGACTGGCGAGACACTACTACCCAGTACTCGAGCAGTCAAGTTTGAAAACACGAAACTGCACCAGAGTCGTTAGCTGCTGGGGTTCTCCCAGCAGATCGAGAGACAATATTTCCAAGGTTCGACGCAAAGGCGGCTCAGCGCCATCCGGAGAGCCTATCGTTGGGCTGTCATCAGAGCGCGCGCCACCAGGGCCGCCGTCTTTGAATCCAGAACGTGCTTTAGACTCTTGCCCTGAGCAGGCCCGCTCCAACCCGATCTTTGCGTGGTCTTGATTCCGATGTAAACCGCATTGTAGGGCGAGTTTCCCAAGTTCTCGACGCTGTGCTTGAAGGGTGGAAACCAGCGTGCCTCACCCGCCATCGAATGGGTTTCGCGCACTTTTCCGTGCTCGTCGGTGAATTTGAGGTGGCCCGGGGTGAGGGTTACGACGACGCCCCCCGGATGCGAGTGCAAGCTCGATTTCTCGTGCGGGCCGTAGTGGACGTTCACGACCTGGACAGTTTCATTCTCGAAATCAAGTTTGTAGTGAGTCGGCTCGACTTTGAATGCATCCTGGGCGAGAGCGCCCTTGATCGTGAAGACGCTGAACACTAAAATCCAGAACGGTCTGCTTGACGTGCGCATTTTTCCCCTTTGGGTTCCGATGGCCTGCCGACTACTGCATAGATTCTCAATGCGCCCGGAACACGCGTCAAGATTGCAAACGCAGACGGACCAAGGTGGTTAGCCGCTTTCCTAGCGGAGAACGATGTTGAATACGATGTCGATTTCGTCCTTCACTTTGACCGCTCCGCCGCCAATGCTGATGGGCTGGATGCCAAAGGTAGTTTGCTTGAGTTTGGCGCTGCCCTCGTACTTGCCCGAACCGGATTGCCTCACGGCGACTCGCACAGGATGGGTTTGGCCATGCAGAGTCAGGCTGCCGGAGACCATGTAAGCGCCTGCGCCAACAGGTTGAACTCCGGTGCTTTCGAACGCAATCTCAGGATACCGCAGCGTATCGAGAACCTGGTCTGAAAGCATGTTGTGCTCGACCTCAGCCCGGGTGCTGGCCGAAGCCTCCGCATCCAGAACTTTCATGCCGCGGGCGTTCACTACGAACTTGACGCTGGCGCTATCCCCGTCACTAACCGTGCCCGATGTAATCGGAGCCGAGATGTCGTGATTGTGAGCAAAGGCCGAGAAGAGCCCGGTTTTCGAAACTTTGACGTTGAGTGTGCTGGCCGCCGGGTCGATGGTGCGCTCCCCGGCGTGGGCCCCAGCCGACAGAACAACGAGGATGGCGGCCGAGAAAATTCTTGCTGGGCTCCGTCGCATATGTGGCAAGGCTAGCAGGTCTTGGCCTAATACAGGTGGGCCCGCCCAATTCAACTTACGATCCGCCAACTCAATGAGATCCCAAAGCGCTCTGGACCTCAGAGATGCTGCCGTAGAACTGAAAGAATTTTTCCACCTGGGTGACATTGAGAGTCGTCCGGACCCGATCCGTCACTCCCACAAGCGCAAGGATCCGTCCGTTCCTCTGTCGGCTGACATACGCCCCGACCAGGACGCCGATCCCGGCCGAATCAACGTAAGGCACGCGCTCATATCGAGCATGAGCGCTCGGGAAGTGTCCGCTCGAACCGTGTCTTGAAACTCAAAAAGGTTGGTAAGAGTGATTGGTCCCATTAGGCACAGTACTCGCTGCCCGTCGGCAGCAAGGGGTTCGCCAGAGATTTGAAGGGGCTCTAGAGGCATAACGCCGAATCTAGCGTTCCTCGGCATGACAATTGTTAAAGATGCGTGAATTGTGGAGGAGACAGCGGATCAGCCAAGACCGTCTTGCGGTCTCAAACAATGGCGGATGGGATGGGATTTGAAAGCCCGCCCTAACGTAGTTTCAACACCTATCAGTTCGGTGCGGCGCATGTCGGTTTACGCGCCCAAGACTGGGAAGCTCAGTGTTAAGGGTACGGGAAACGGCACCAGCACCTTTTGTGGGCGCTCGAAACACTCTGGTTAATGCCCTTTTAGCTCATGCGGTCAAGCAGCTTCTGTCCTCTGGGAGTTATTAACGTTGGGCGTAACTCTCGCGTTTTGGCGGAACCCAAACTAGACGTTTCGATTAGACCCGCGCCCAGAAGACGATTGATAGGGGGTTGTTGGGCGAGCGTGGGAGGCGCCGTGTCTTGTGTCGGTCTTATGCCATGAGCGAAGAAGATCCGCAACGCATCTATGTCCGGCGCGAAGCGCACCGCGGGTTTGCCTAGCTTGGGCGCTTCAGTCCCGAGAAGGTAACTACATCGCGCCCAACCAGGACGAGCAGCCCCAGCCTTAGGGGGAGGGCTTTCCTCTTTGGAGGGTTGCCGATACAATACCCGTTTCGATTGTGGTATTTCTGTTCACAATTGAACAATTTCTTGAAAAAGGAAAGCAGGATCCGCGTGAATTAGGGCTCTCCTCCCCGCTACCGTGTCGAGCTTGGATTTTTCGCACCCTCTCTGCAGATTGGCCGCTTTCCCCAAAAGATCTCAGCACAAACGGTACGACAAGACGAGGGCGTTGCCCACGTTGCTTGATGCAGTGGTACATCCCCGGCCGTGCGGAAAGTTGGCGCGTCACGCCTCAATCACGACCACGATGAAACATCTACGGGGGTTTGGTATCGGGTAAAATGGCCGGCGCCGCACCGAAAGCGCCGGCCCAGCGCGTAACGGCACGAGACCGACCAGGTTGCCCAAACCCGGACGCAAGTTGCCCTCATGTTCCCTGGGATGCCAGCACGCGCGCGAAAGCCGCTGGCGACGCCGCTTCTCCACGCATGGCAAGAAGGAAGCGCACCCGACCGAGATGCAGGTCCAAGTCGGACACAGCGACAATCGATCCACCGTGGATACCTATACCCAGATTAGAGACCTGGAGGTGCCAGAATGAGGACGGTCACAAACTGCATCCTGGGCTTGGCTGAAGAAGTTGAGCCGGGCTCAGTTCAGTGAAGTCGGGCGGGGAAAATTCGAGCTAACAGCTTCCCTGATAAAATGAAATGAAAATCCGGCGCGGAGAGATGGCCGAGTGGCTGAAGGCGCGCGCCTCGAAAGCGTGTATACCTTTACGGGTATCGGGGGTTCGAATCCCTCTCTCTCCGCCAGTATTTTAATCCAGGCCTGATGCCACCAAGGGAACCAAGCCACACCGCTGACAATCGATTAGTCAACCCGCGCAAATAACGAATGCTGTTTCCTCCGATCTCTCTGACTGTTTTCGTTGGGCCCAGCCCCGACGATCTCTATCTCCGGCGTTGATCCAGAATGAACTGATGGACGTCTTCTTCTTCACTGTTGCTGGTCGGATCAGAAGAGTGGAAGAGGCCGTCTCGTAAATTGCTTTGCGGCGGCAATACTCTGATGCTCCGTAAGCTGGCCTAGTACACGTCTAAGTCTTTTCCAATTACGACTTTTCCCGAATATTGCGAGCCGATCTCTTTCTGAAGCATTTCAGGCGAAGCGTAGAGAGCATCCGCACCACCTTTGGGCGGAAGAAGCCGGGGAGGCGCAATCCCCGGCGGAAAGCTAACGGTGTGATAGATGACGAGTAGCTTCGGCTTGGCCTTGTTCGCCAACTCTGCGAGCTGCCCGGTCGTCGTATGGTATTTCGCTACGAACGACTGGATGCTTTCGGGCATCTTGGCCGGCAACTCCAGAGGTTGCGCTTCGTGGATCAGTACGTCACAGCCGCTGCAGGCGTTGATGGTTGCTTCAACCGGATTTGTGTCGCCTGAGATCACGATACTGCGATCCGGCGTATCGAAACGATAGCCATAACTCTCCATCGCATGTTTCGTCGCAAATGCCGTGACGGTGACCTTTTCGTCCTTGTAGATGACTCCCGGTTTTACTTCGTGGGCTTTCACTTTGGCCCCATCAGGAAAGCGGCGCTGGTTTCCTTCAGGATTCGTACGCGTCTCAATGTCGACGCGATACGCCTTCAAAATGTGCTCGGTCATCGATCGCATTCCGGGCGGGCCGTACACTTCCAGCGGGACCGTCCGTCCCGATGTCCATCCAGTCAGTACTAGGTCAGAATAGCCAGCCGTGTGATCGGAATGGAGGTGGGTCACAAAGGCCACCTTCAGATTGCCGGGTTCGACTGCCGGAATCTTTCTGTTGAGAGCAGCGGACTGTGCTCGGCGCACAACACCTGGTCCAAAATCAATAAGGTAAGCGCGATCGTCAACAACGATAGCGGTTGCCGGACCGGAACGATCAGGATCGGGAACAGGCGTGCCGGTCCCGAGGAGCACTACTTTGGTTCGGGCTGCAGGCTGGCTGGGCGACTGGTTGGTCGCTTGTTGGGCTGCGGCGGTTACCGTCATCAATATCGAAAATGCTACAAACACAATGCGCCAGCATTTCCATGAGGCCCCCCAACAGAACTTGGATGTAAGAGAGTCCACACTATAACTCGTGATCATGCCGCATGCGCAACTGAGGGCGGTTCGGGAGCAATCATTGTGACCAAGGCGAAATCAGCGGAGTGAATTGCTTTGCGGCGGCTATGGCAAGTCCGTCTTTGCAGGCACGGTCATTCAGTCCGGCGCCACCCGAGGTCATGCAGATGTCGGAATAGTCAAGACCTGTGGATTGGCGTGCCACGATGAGGTGGTAAGATCAGTTGTGGTGAGGGAACGAAGTTGTCGGAGCGATCAGGAACCCTCGCTGACGATCCGTTTAGTGGTCGGCACCCCACCAGTCACGAACGCTGACGGGACTGCCCTGGGATGCGTCGTACCACGACGGTCCTGCGCCTTGGGATATTGGCCAGCCGCAGCACGCTGAGTCACCCCTATTCTGCATTCTGCGAGTAGATTGGAGTGCTACTCAAAACCATCCCGTCATCTACGGTCGACGGCCCCACGCAGACTGGGCACTTTTGGGAACGCACCCGGAGTTCGGCGTACCCCGTTTTTTCGTTTTTCCTTGATGTTGATAGGTCCGGATAAGGAACCTTCAATTCGCCGCTCATCCGCTACCTGGTCGACGCTAAATGGCAAAAAGCTAATCTCACTGCGAGCGGCGAATCCGATACAGCAACTGATCGACAAATATCTTGCGCGAGCCGGTGTTGTGCCCAGGTTGTAATGGTTCTCAACGCTCTCGATACGCAGATTGCAATGGTAGAAGCCGGCGAGGGGATCGCCGTCATACCGTCGTTTGGCTTGCCTGCATGTCGCAACCGCAAGGTCGTGATGATCCGGCTGGTCAATCCAGTGGTGACCCTGGATTTTCATCAGATCCGAAATCGCGGCAGGAAACTCCCTCCCGCTGCCGAAGAGTTCACGTCTTTCCTCCAGACCTACATCGCTCGCTGGGCTGGACGTGCCGGTGTTCTCTAGTTGCGCAACGACTTGCTATTCGTCCTTTTGGACGAGTCTTTGTTCTCGGAGGAGCCGGTTATCTTGTCAGCGAGCCCAGCGTCGCTCGGGTGTTAGCGGGTGCGTTCGTGCAAATTCCGGATGCCGACAATCCACGCGGTGCTCGGCAACGACCGCTAACCCCCACGTATTTGCGCGCGACTGCGGGCAGATGTAGGTACGCGGAACCTTCCGAAACGACGATTACGGGCTAACGATCCGAGGTCGCCCTACTACTTTCGCTTCGCACGAACGCGCTCTCTACCAGATGAGGCGCAGCGGCGGTGTGACAACGTCCGTCAGGTTTCAACGCCGGGCTGGGTGGCGCTCCCGGACATTGTTTCGATCACCCACGTTCGCTTTTTTCGGTGGCCGCGCGGAGGAGTATGGTCTGTCCGACCGTCAGTCGACCAATGCGAGTTACGGCGCCGTAGATTCCCGCGTTGTTCTGGTTCGCACGAACGACTGCCTTCAGCACTTCTGGCGCCGGACTTGCTGAGTCGGGATCAAGGTTCACCATCGAGCAGCGGTCGTCGCGCATCGTGACGGTGATGGCGGGGGCGTCGTCCCCCTCGCCAAATGAGAGCACACCGCCCAACCATTCGTCTTCCTGGAAGGGAACCGATCGCAGTGACCGAACCACAACATTCGGGCGAAATCGTCGCACGTCCAGGCTCCGCCCGGCGAGCCGTCCGATCTCGCGCACCGTATCGAGGTCGATCACAGAGATGCTCGCTTCATCGAAGATGCCATGCCTCAATTGCATCATCTGCACGGGAGCTCCGTACCGACGTCCAACCTCCATGGCCAAGTCCTCCCCGAAGACAGGCATCGGTTCGCCATCCGGCGTGCGAATATGCGTAGGGAGGCCTCCCTGAGCACTGTCTTCACGGCGGTGCGGAGCAAACAGGAGCAGGTCGGGAAGCCTGCTTGCTGTCAGCCACGGCATCCCGCTGCGGTCATCAACCCGCCGGAATGCCAGGCGTCTGTCACCATCGAGGCCGTACCAGCCCAGGTTGGCTTCCTCAAGTCGTTCGCCACCCATGGACTTCACGGGATAGCGGAAGATCGCCTCCACATGTCCGATTTCTATAAGCATGCTTGATCCGAGTCCACCCAACACATAGCCTTGTTTCCGTGGGCGCAGCGACGAGGATGTGAGTGCATGTTGGACGCTCCGTGTCCGCTGGACAGAAGTCTGCGCGACTCCCTCGTGGTTCAGTCCACAATCCTGTTTGCGCTGCTGGCTGCGACGATAGGCGCGCAAACGCTCGGCCTTATCTCGCTCCGAACGGAATCACTGTTGTATGCTGCCACCATGGGATCAGCAGTGACGCTTTACGGCCCTCGTATGTTGCAATTCCTCGCCGGCTTGAGGTTGGGGCCGAGCATGGACGAAACACGGGCTTTCGTTCATCGTGTCGTCGCGGATGTCGGCGACTGGCTCGCTTGGTTTTGGTTCGGCGGCCTCGATTTCAGGAGCGCACCATTATCGACCGACAGCTGCTCTCTCGCATCCTGACAGGCAGAAAACTCGCACATAGTCACCGCACATCCATCGTTGTGTGATTGTTCATGCGGACCCGACAGGTACCGACCGGCTTCGGACCCGTCGCGATCGTCTCGAATCAACCACGACACACGTCGCGACACACATTAAGGTTGGCTATGACGTACTTCCAATGACTTGCAGTGCCGTTCCGGGCGCAAGACATTTGCGGTTATCGGTCGTCGTCTAAACGCCGCTGACGGAAAAACGATTGCAACAGCTCCGCGCATCGACCGGCCAAAACGCCCGATAGGACTTCGACGTGGTGATTCTGGGCCGGGTGTTTCAACACCTGCATTACCGATCCGTCAGCCCCGGTCTTCGGGTCCTTCGCGCCGTAGACCACGCGGCTGATCCGGGCATGAACCAAAGCTCCCGCACACATCGCGCACGGCTCAATTGTAACAAACAGGGCGCAGCCGGTTAGGCGGTAATTGCCTAGGGCCGCGCCAGCTTCGCGCAGGGCGAGAATCTCGGCATGGCCGGTGGGATCATTGGTAGTGATGCTCAGGTTATGGCCGCGGGCGATGATCTTGCCTTCGTGGACAACAACAGCTCCAATCGGGACCTCTCCGCCTTCGAGGGCGCGTTGCGCGGAGCGCAGAGCCTCTTCCATGTAGAGTTCGTCGGTCATCGCGACTCGTTTAGAGCCGGCTGCTGCTGGGTCATGCAGTGCATGGCGCCCAAGCCCCAGACGAAGTCGCCGCTGTAAATGGGGATGACTTCACGGCTGGGGAAAAGTTCAGCGAGTGTGTTCAGTGCAATGCGGTCGTTGGGATCGTTGAAGACAGGTGCCAGGACCACGCCGTTTGCGATGTAGAAGTTCCCGTAACTCGCAGGGAGCCGTCGGCCTTCGAACGTCAGAGGGCGGGGCATAGGCAGTTCGACAATCTGGAGTTTCTTACCGTCGTGGTCGGTGGCGGCGCGGAGGCGACGGACGTTGTCGGCTAGGACTTCGTGATTCGAATCGGATCGATTAGGCTCGACCATCGTGAGCACGGTGTCGGGAGCAACGAAACGGCTGAGGTCATCCACATGGCCGTGAGTGTCGTCGCCGACGATTCCGTTGCCCAGCCAAATCACTTTCTGGATGCCGAAGTAATCTGAGAATATGCGCTCGTAGTCGACGCGGGTAAAGCCGGGATTGCGTTCCTGGATTTTGCTCAGGAGACATTCTTCAGTGGTGAGAAGGACACCCAAGCCGTTGACATCGATCGAACCACCCTCAAGTATTACTTTATATTTATCTTTCTTTGGATTGATGACTTGAGCCTTGGCCGCGTTTGCCATGAGCGTTCCCAACTTCGCGTCGTGGGTGAAGTTCGGGTACTTGGCCCACGCGTTGAAGCGGAAATGGAGGGCGCGGAGCTTGCCGGCTTCTGCAACGTAAATGGAGCCCGAGTCGCGGGTCCAAATGCGGTCGGTCTTCCAGCGATGGAAGCGCAGGTTGGGAGAGAGCGCATCGGCTTTGTCGAGAATCTTTCTCGCTTTGGCTTCGGTGGCCGCATCCGGGACCACTAACTCGACCCGTTCGTGTGGCGCGAGGTTGCGGATGACCTCCGCATACACCCAGGGAATGGGGTCAAATTTTCCGGGCCAGTCACCGCGGAAGTGAGGCCAGGCGAGCCAGGTCGCTGCGTGCGGCTCCCACTCGGCGGGCATCCGGTATTGGACCTTTACGGTTGAGGGCATGGTTTCCGGTCCAGGGATCTCAGTCGATCAAGCGGCTGGTGATCGGCGCGTAAGTGTCGATTCGGCGGTCGCGCAGGAAGGGCCAATTGCGGCGGACGTCCTCAATGCGGGCCAGATCGACCTCGCCAATGAGGATCTCTTGTTTGTCGTGCGAAGCCTCAGCGATGACGACTCCGAACGGATCGCAAAGGAACGATCCTCCCCAGAATTCAAGCCCCGGCCCCGCAGCGGCGTTGCCGCGAACGTCGCCATTTTCCTTGCCCACGCGGTTCACCACTGCCACATAGACCCCATTGGCGATGGCGTGCCCGCGCTGAATTGTGCGCCAAGCATCATGCTGCGCCTTGCCGAACTCGGCCTTCTCGGCCGGATGCCAGCCAATGGCGGTGGGGTAGAACAATACGTTCGCGCCCTTCAGGGCTGTAAGCCTCGCGCCTTCGGGGTACCACTGATCCCAGCAGACGAGCGTACCAACTCGCCCGGCCTCCGTATCGAACGCCTGATAGCCAAGATCCCCGGGTGTGAAATAGTACTTTTCGTAGTAGAGCGGGTCGTCGGGGATATGCATCTTGCGGTATTTGCCGCGAAGGGCTCCGTCGGCATCGATGATCGCGGCGGTGTTGTGGTAGACGCCGGAAGCACGCTTTTCAAAGAGGGAGACCACGAGGGCGACTTTCAGCTCGCTGGCGACGGCGCTGAGGCGCTTGGTGGCGGGGCCAGGAATAGGCTCGGCCAGATCAAACAGGGTCAGGTCTTCGCGCTGACAGAAGTATTGGGTCTGGAAAAGTTCAGGCAGGCAGATCACCTGCGCGCCTTGTTTGGCCGCCTCGCGAATATGCGCGATGGCAGACTGCATGTTTTCTTCTGGGTTGGGCGTGCAGGACATTTGAACCAGTCCAACACGGAATGTCTGGGGTGGCAAGAAAAGACCTCAGCAGTTTGGAATCGCCTAAGAATAGCAGAGGAAGAGGCGGAGACTGACTGATGGCAAGCGCTGGATCAACCGAGGACTAATTCAACCGAGCACTAGATGAACATTTCGTCCTGCGGCACGCCCACGCTCTCGCGGCCATTGCGTTGGCGTCCGAGCAAGAAACTCAAACCAGTTGAAATTCCGTGCATGATTCCGGAGAGCTGCCGAACCGGTGCCATGACTGTGTTTTGGACTGCCTCCGTAGTGTCCTCGACTTTGTCGAGAGTCCGAGTGAGGAGTTCGTCAGCGCGAATGACTTGTAGCCGTGTCCGGTCGAGAGCATCGTTGAGCGTGGCGTCGAGCCGCGTTACGTGCCCACGAATCATGGCAGTGGAGTGATTGACGTTATCGAGGATGCTGTTCATCTGCGGGCGAATCTCGGCTAGTACTGCCTGTGCTTGCTCGATGGCGGGGAGGGCCTTGCTCCTGATCTCACTAGACAAAGCGTCCAAGTTAGCCGCGCTTTTCCGCATGGCTAGGAACATGAAGCCCAGAATCAACGTCTGCAGAACGACGGCCACTGAAGTAACTGCGATGAAAACAGTCAGTTTATCCATGAAAGTTCACGCCACGCTCACGCCAAAAGGAACCAGCACCAGCCTGGCCCGATCCCTAGGACCCCAATCACTAGAACCAAGGCTACAGATTCTCCACCGGCGCCTCAGCCGTCTTCTCGCGGTACGCTTGCCGTCCAGCTTCCCACGCCGCACGGACGTTCTCTTTGTGCTCGCTGACCGTGTCGCGACCGCGGTCAATCCAGTCGCCAGCCGTCTCCCGAGCGCGCCGCGCATGTTCCCGAGCTTTCACACCGCCTTCTTCGGCCTGTGCGCGCAACGCTTCCCGGGTTTCCGCTCCAGAACGTGGCGCGTACAAAATGCCAGCCGCCGCTCCAATACCCAATCCCGCCAAAAACCATACCAAACCGCTACCGCTGTTGTCCGCCATGGGGGTCTCCAATCAATCGTTTATCAAGGCGATGGTAGCACCGGGATGGGTGAAATACAAACGCGCGGGCAGGGGAGACTCAGTGGGAAATCGCTGTATCTCCGCCACTGCCACGCTGGGTTTGTGGCCGGTTCATTTATAGTGTGTTGGACTCGGCACTGAGTGAAACGGGGATCGAACAGGGGCAAGAAAGCATGTCATCCGAATCGCAGCAGAAGGAATCGCAGTCCAGCGGCATCGAGTCGATTCTTCAGGAGCAGCGTACTTTTGAGCCGCCGCCGGAATTCCGCCGCTCGGCTCACATTGGCAGCCTGCAGGACTATGAGCGAATCTACCGCGAATCGGTGGAGCAGCCCGAGCAATTCTGGGCACGCGTAGCGGAAGAACTGCACTGGTTCAAGAAGTGGGACCGGGTTCTGGATTGGAATGTGCCTTGGGCCAAGTGGTTTGTCGGCGGCCAACTGAATCTCTCCTACAACTGCCTCGACCGCCACGTGCTGGGCCCGCGCAAGAACAAGGCCGCGATTGTGTGGGAAGGTGAGCCCGGCGAGGTTCGAACTCTAACCTATCAGCAACTGCATCGCGAAGTACAGAAGTTCGCCAATGTACTGAAGTCGCGCGGCATTCAGAAGGGAGACCGGGTCGCCATCTACATGGGCATGGCTCCGGAACTAGCGATCGCTATGCTGGCTTGCGCGCGAATTGGAGCGCCCCACTCGGTGGTGTTCGGTGGGTTTTCCGCGAATGCGTTGGTGGATCGCATCCATGATTCGCAAGCCGTGGCCGTCCTCACGCAAGATGGATCGTACCGGCGCGGAAGCGAGGTGAAGCTCTTTCCGGCGGTAGAAGAAGCGCTGCGCAGTTGTCCCTCGGTGAAGAGCGTGGTCGTCTACCAGCGCACCGGCACCGCGATCAACATGACCCCAGGCCGTGACTACTGGTGGCACGCGCTCATGGAGTCGGCCTCCGATATTTGCCCCGCCGAGCCGCTGGATTCGGAACACCCGCTGTACATCCTCTATACCTCCGGAACGACGGGCAAGCCCAAGGGCGTGGTGCACACGACCGGCGGCTATTCCGTAGCCACCTATCTCACTACGAAGTGGGTGTTCGACCTCAAAGAGGAAGACACGTACTGGTGTACGGCCGATATCGGTTGGGTGACAGGGCACAGTTACATCGTCTATGGGCCTTTGCAGAATGGCGCGACCACGGTGCTCTATGAGGGCGCTCCTAATTTTCCAGAACCAGACCGCTTCTGGCAGATGATCGACAAGCATCAAGTCAATATTTTCTACACCGCCCCGACCGCAATCCGCACGTTCATCAAATGGGGCAACGAGTGGCCGAAGAAGCATCGGCTGACCAGCCTGCGGCTTCTAGGGTCGGTGGGCGAGCCGATCAATCCGGAAGCCTGGATGTGGTATCGCGAGGTGATCGGCCAGAACCACTGCCCGATTGTCGATACCTGGTGGCAGACGGAGACGGGCCACATCATGATTGCGCCCATGCCGGGAGCAATCGCCACCAAGCCCGGTTCCGCGACGCGTCCGTTTCCCGGTGTCGTTCCAGAAATCGTTACCCTCGATGGCCAGCCGGTGCCCGCTGGCGGTGGCGGCTATCTAGTCATCAAGAAACCATGGCCCGGAATGCTACGCACCATCTACGGCGACCCGGAGCGTTATGTGCGCCAATACTGGTCGCAAATTCCAGGCTCGTACTTCACCGGCGACGGAGCGCGCAAAGACGCCGACGGCTACTTCTGGATTATGGGCCGCGTCGATGACGTCATCAACGTAAGCGGGCACCGCCTGAGCACGATGGAGGTCGAGTCAGCACTAGTGGCGCACGGAGCAGTCGCGGAAGCAGCCGTTGTGGGAAGAGCGGACGACATTAAAGGTCAATCGATCTGCGCGTTTGTGACTCTGGAGAAGGGTCGCGCCCCGACCCCAGAACTAAAAGACGAACTTAAGAAATGGGTGACCAAGGAGATCGGAGCGTTAGCCCGGCCCGACGAGATTCGCTTCGCGGACATGCTTCCCAAAACACGCAGCGGCAAGATCATGCGCCGCTTGCTCCGCGAGCTAGCAGGAGGCGGGGAAGTCAAGGGCGACACGACCACCCTGGAAGACATCGGAGTACTTGCAAAGTTGAGAGAGGAAGACGAATAGCTGGCCCTTCGCATTTCTCCCCAAAGTCCTGGGCAAAATATTCCTCTCGCTCCGGGGAACTTTTCCTTCGTTCGCGACATTACAGGTATATGAAACACTCTCGTATCGAGAGAAGTCTGGCCTGCCATGACTAGCGACGAGGCGTTGATGCTCGAATTCCAGCGAGGGTCGCGACCCTCGCTGGATGAGCTTTTTTCTCGCTATCGTGGGCCTCTCTATGGATTCTTCCGGCGTCGTCTGGAAAGCAAAGAGCGCGCCGAAGATCTCACGCAGGAGACGTTCCTGGTGGTCATACGGTCTGCTGAGCGATACGAGCCGCTAGCGCTTGTCCGGACGTACCTCTACGGCATAGCCATGAAGCTGCTAGCGGCGGAACGCCGGAAACACTCTAGGAGCGCCACAACAGAATCCACGTCGGAGCCCGTGGCTCACGAGAATCCTGACGCTGTGCTGTGGATTCGCGAAGCACTCGACAAGCTCGATCAGTCCGAGCGAGAGATTCTGATGCTGCGGGAATATGAGCAGCTTAGTTATGCCGAGATTGCCGAGGTGCTACAAATCGCAGTTAACACTGTTCGCTCCAAACTGTTTCGATCACGGTTGGCACTGCGGAACCAACTGGAGCCTCAACCAAAGCCGGTTCACAGTATCGCGAGTCCAGTCACTCCGACGCACACGGTTCTCCCTGGCACAAGCGAGGCATGAATATGAATACCAGCACTCATCCTATCGAGCACGAAGAAGTGATGGCCCAGCTGGACGGCGAACTCCCGCAGGATCGCGCGGCGGTAGTTGCGGCGCACCTGGTCTCCTGCGAAGAATGCCGGCAACTCGCAGCGGACCTCACCGACGTTTCGCAACGCCTGCAAGGCTGGCAGGTGGGGACTCCCGATGCCGGGCTCGCTCTTCCTGTTGCCACAGAGCTGGGGCAAGAGACGACGCCGACAAAAAGATACTGGTTTGACAGCTACTTGATTTCTTGGGGCGTTGGGGCCGCAGTGTGCATGGTCATCATCGTAGGCACCCTTCGTTTTGTTGGTACGAATGCCAGCACCATATTCGTTCCAGAGGCAGGATCAAGTGTTCCTAAGGCCGAAACGCAAACCAAGCGATTCGATCGGCTGGATCAGTTTGCGAAACTACAAAAACCTCCCGCTGTTCAGTCTCGATCCGACGGCGGGAAGTCGCTCCCGGCGAGTGGGACAGATATCAATCGGCACGTGCAGAACAGCGAGGCCACAGCTTCTGCCCCCATGATCGTTCGGACCGCCGCACTGAGCCTCACTGTCCAGGACTTCGAGAAGGCTCGTACTTACCTCGACGAGATTCTCGCGCGCCACCGTGGCTATCTCGGCGGCTTGCAGATCTCGAGTCCGTCGGATCAAGGTCGCGCGCTCAACGGCGTGCTGCGAATTCCCGTAGGGCAGATGGACAGCGCACTGATTGCGCTCAAGAGTCTCGGTCGCGTCGACGCCGAGTCGCAGAACGGCGAGGAAGTTACTGCCCAATACGTGGACCTTCAAGCGCGGCTTGCCAACGCCAGAAATACCGAACAGCGACTGACCGAAGTGCTCCAGCAACGCACCGGCAAGTTGTCCGACGTACTTGCGGTGGAGAAGGAAATTGCTCGTGTGCGCGGCGAAATTGAAAGCATGGAGGCCGAACGAAAAAACGTGGCGACGCAAGTGGCGTTCGCAACGCTCAACCTGACCCTCACGGAAGACTATAAGCCGCAGTTGCAAACAGTCCCACCCTCCACGCTTCGGCAGTTTCGCAACTCCGCCGTGGAGGGCTATCAAACGATGGCAGCAGGACTCATCGGACTGGTGAACGCCGCCCTGTTCTACGGCCCGAGTCTGCTTCTCTGGCTAGCCGTTGCCTTTTTCCCGGTTCGCTATGCGTGGCGGAGGGTCGCCGCAAAAGCCTCCGAGACAGGGCGGGCAACAGCGAACTAGTTACTTCTTCGGCCGCGACTCCGGCGGCACCAGCCCCGACACACGGTAGTACACAACGAGCTGCCCATAGTGTTCTCCGGCGTGTTCAATGGTTCCGGCCCATGCGGATCCTACGTGTTGCAACACGTTCTCATAGGGATTCTTGCTTTCTTTTTTAAGTCCGGCGTCTCCTTGTTCTTGAATCACGGCTGCGCCATCGGCCACAACCTGCTTCAGGAGCGTCACGACGGATGCCTTGGTGGGATAGTCCTTCCGGGTCAAATCTTTCTCGGGCTCCACCGCCGGTCCAACTCGCGAACCCTTGATGGCGCTGATCTCAAGGCAATAGTCGCTCGCTACGTGCAGCAGGTTTTCAGCAAACGTACGTTGCGCCGGGGTCGTCTTGAAATCGTATTTGTCTTCGGGAAAGTCCTCGGCCATGTCGATGAGGCGGCGGCCGATGTCGTTCCAGGACGCTAAGATTTCTGCAGAAGGAGACCTCGCGGGTTTCGGAGCGTTCTTCGCGGGCGCTGTTTGGGATATTGCTGTATCGGGTAGGGCAGCGATGGCAACCGCCAAAGATAAGATGACCAACTGAATAGGATTCTTTCGCATGACTTCCTCCGAGTGCGTTGCGATTATAGACCAGAAGACCAGAAAAATAGTAAGGACACGATCCGGCGTTTTGTCGAGCGTCAAGCGCGTTCATAATTTGTCTTGGCGATTGCCAGTGTCTAGCCTGTGGTTATGTGTATGGGTTTCACGCGACGCAGCAGGAGGGCCGAATTCTTCGAGCCGAAAGCGATGCAGTTACAAATCGCGTTGTCGATGACCGCTTCCCGTCCGGCCTGCGGAACGTAGTCCAGATCGCAGTCCGGGTCCGGGGTCTCGATGTTAATCGTGGGCGGAATCTGCCCGCTCTGCATGGCTACGAGCGTGGCAGCGATTCCAGCCGCTCCGGATGCGCCTTGCGGGTGTCCGATCTGCGACTTGATGGCCGACATCGGGATTTGCTTCGCGCGCTCTTCGCCCAGCGCCAGCTTCAGGGCGCGGGTTTCGATGCGGTCGTTGAGCTGTGTAGAGGTACCATGCAGGTTAGCGTAGTTCACCTCCGCGGGTGTGATGCCGCCCTCGCGCATGGCCAATTCAATCGCACGCGCTGACTCCTCGCCGCATTCCAGCATGCGCACCCGATGGTAAGCCTCGCAGGTGGACCCGTATCCGGCGACCTCTGCATAAATTCTTGCGCCGCGTGCGCGTGCGTGTTCCAATTCTTCCACGATGAACATCCATGCGCCCTCGGCCAGCACAAAGCCGTCGCGGTCACCATTGAAGGGTCTCGAACCGCGCTCAGGCTGAGCATTCCAGGTGTCGGTCAAAATCTTCATCAGCACAAAACCCTTCATGATCCCCAGGGCGATGGGTGCGTCAGCACCACCTGTAAGGGCAGCATCAATGCGCCCACCCTGGATCTGGCGGTAGGCGTAGCCGAATGCGTCGGTCGATGAGGTGCATCCCGTGGTGACCACGTGACTGGCTCCCCGCAAGCCGAAGCGAATACTGAGATCGCTTGAAAACGTGCCCATTACGCCAGTGGGGATGCAGTGTGCCGACATCTGCTTGAACAAGCCGTGGTGAAAAATCCGATATTGCTCTTCTGTAAACTCCTGCGCTCCCCCGCCCGTGCCGATGATCACGCCCATACGCTGGCGACGGCTAAGCGGCAGGGTAAGGGGGTCAATTCCGGCGTCGGTCAACGCCTCGGTTGCGGCGGCGATGGCCAGAGGAAGCACACGTCCGACATTGCGGCGTTCCTTCCTGTCTACCCAATCGAGCTCATTGAACCCACGGACTTCCCCAGCGATTTGTACCGGGATCTCCGAGGCGTCAAAATGGCTAATCCTGCGCACGCCACTCTCCCCGGCTAGTGCCGCCTTGGAGAATGCCTTGTTCCCAATCCCGTTGGGGCTCACGCAGCCCATGCCTGTGATAACAACTCGTCGACGCATTCGTACCTCGCGTCTGTGATCTTACAGGAGATGAGCGACATCGAGGCCGGGAAAGGGCAATTTGGCGGAGAGGGATGATCGCTCGGCGCACATGATTGCCCCGCCCGCGATAATGGCTCGGTCGGCGGAAAGTGGAACACGAGGGGCTTGCCTGTGTTCAACGACTGCAAACTACCGAGAGCTGTGTTGCGGCTCCACGTTCGGCAAGTGTTTCTCAGCCTGACCGTGGGGTTGAATGTTTGCGTGTTACTTTCCGGGCAATCGGCGGCCCCGGCGGGAGGCATTTCTTCGCCACTTTCGCCGACGCCCGCCGGGCAGACTCCAGTCGTTCATGTGGACACTCGTCTGGTAGTGATCGATGTCGTCGTCAGCGACAAGCAAGGACGACGCGTGACTGGACTCAAGAAGGAAGACTCCGCCGTCAAAGAGAACGGCAAGGACAAGACTATCAAGGCGTTTTGGGCTCACATGCCTTTGGCGCAGCAAAAGGCTGGCCGCTATGAACTGCGCTTGGGCATCATGGATGACGCAACCGGCAAGTTGGGAACGGTTGGACTTTCATTTCAAGTCCCCGGAAGCATTCCCGCGGCCAAATAGAGTCCAACATAGCCTGCTCTATAATCGACCTGCACTTTGTTCAGGAGATTTTATTGGCCTACGACGACCTGCGAAGTTTTATCGCCGCGCTCGAGCGTGCCGGCGAACTCAAGAAAATCACCGCCGAAGTCGACCCCATCCTCGAAATCACGGAGATCACCGACCGCGTCAGCAAGGGGTATGGCGGCAAAAGCGGAGCGCCCGGAGGTCCAGCGTTGCTCTTCCAAAACGTAAAAGGCCATCCCGGGGCGCAGGTGCTGATCAATCAGTTCGGTTCCGAGAGCCGCATGAAGCGGGCTCTGGAAGTCGACTCGCTCGACGAAGTCGCTGATCGCATACGGCACTTCTTGGACGTGAAGTCGCCACAAGGCTTTCTCGACAAAGTGAAAATGCTGCCCATGCTAGCCGAAATGGGCAAGTTCTTTCCCAAGACCGTCACCACGGGTCCCTGCAAGGAAGTCATCCTCAAAGACAAGTTTTCGCTGTTCGATTTTCCCATCCTCCAGTGCTGGCCCAACGACGCTGGTCGCTTTATCACGCTCCCATGTGTCGTCACTCGCGATCCGAGAACCGGAAAGCGCAACGTGGGCATGTACCGCATCCAGGTGTATGACGAGAAAACGACCGGAATGCATTGGCAACGGCAGAAGGTCGCCGCCGAGCACGTGCGCGACTTGATGCGAACTTCCGCGGCGGGTGGAAATCCATCGCGAACTTCGGCTGCCGTCGATATCATGGCGCGAAGTCTGGGAGGCTCAATCTTGGCCGCAGGCGAACGGCCGACGGGGAAAATGGAAGTAGCGGTGGCCATTGGCACGGATCCGGCGCTGACATTTTCCGCAATCGTTCCCGCGCCGCCTGAGGTCGAAGAATACATGATCGCCGGCTTCCTACGACAAAAGCCCGTTGAGCTGGTGATGTGCGAGACCGTGGATCTGGAAGTGCCTGCGAATGCGGAAATCATTCTTGAGGGCTACATCAACCTCGACGAACTGCGCACGGAGGGCCCTTTTGGCGACCACACGGGTTTCTACTCCCTGGCTGACGAATACCCGGTCTTCCACGTAACGTGTATCACCCACCGCAAGAATCCGATATACGCCACCACCATTGTGGGCAAACCGCCAATGGAGGATGCTTGGATGGGTAAAGCCGTCGAGCGCATCTTCTTGCCGCTGATGAAGCTGACGATCCCGGAAATCGTTGACCTGAACCTTCCCGTCGAGGGCGTGTTCCATAACCTGATGCTCGTTTCCATCCGCAAATCCTATCCAGGGCAAGCCCGTAAGGTGATGAACGCGATCTGGTCTCTGGGCCAGGCGATGTTCACGAAGTGCATCATCGTGGTGGACGAAGACGTAGATGTCAAGGACATTGGCGACGTTACACTGAAAGTGTGCAATCACATCGATCCCGAACGCGACATCCAGTTCACGATGGGCCCCATCGATTCGCTCGACCACGCGTCGCGGCTTCCGAATTACGGGTCGAAAATGGGTGTTGACGCCACGCGCAAGTGGGCCAGCGAAGGCTTCACGCGCCCCTGGCCGGACGAAATCAGGATGGATGCGAAGACGAAGGCACTCGTGGACAAGAAGTGGAAGGATTTGGGATTGGACTAGCTTCGGCAAGAAACCGCTGCTTGCGAGCAGCCTAGAGGGCCGAGACTCCACTGCGGCTGCTACAATTTTGTATCGCGCTGTATCCACGAAAGGACTTCATGCTCACGCCCGGCACTCCATTTCCCGACTTCGCGGTACCCAATCAAGACGGTGAAACCACCAAGCTCGCAGATTTTGCCGGCCACTGGCTCGTAGTCTACTTCTACCCCAAGGACGACACGCCCGGTTGCACCATACAAGGCCAATCGTTCACCGCGACGAAGGACGAGTTTGATGCGGCTGACATCAAGATCGTCGGTGTGAGCGCCGACGATGTCACCTCGCACAAAAGCTTCTGGACCAAGTTCGCCTTTCGCGTCGATCTTCTTGCCGATCCCGATTCCAACCTCATGCAGACCCTCGGGCTGCCGCAAAGGGAATGGAAAGGTATGAAGTTCTGGGAGCGCACAACCTTCGTCGTCGACCCGCAGGGCATCGTCCGCAAAGTCTACGAGAAAGTCGATCCCAACGGCCACGAGCGCGTGCTGCTCGACGACATCAAGGCGCTCCAAGCAGAGCAGGCCGCGGCGTAGGCCCGTCGGCATCCGCCCAGGAGAAAACATCCAGAGCTGCCGTCGACCAAAGCACCGTCCGTTAAAATCAAATCAGCATGAAAATCGGAGTCCTAGCCCTGCAAGGCGATTTCGACGCCCACCGTGTCCGCCTCGAACAACTCGGCGCGAAGGTCACTCTCGTCCGCGATCCCGCACAACTCGAAGACCTGGATGGACTCATCATTCCCGGCGGGGAATCCGGCACCTTCCTCAAGCTCTT
>Ga0137419_10000011_pt1 | contig 40675 bp, 34 predicted proteins | sample CZODoug3_1_2_16f_FD_108279 | JGI IMG/M metagenome (GOLD analysis project Ga0137419, IMG submission 108279) | Vadose zone soil fungal communities from Angelo Coast Range Reserve, California, USA - CZODoug3_1_2_16fungal (Illumina Assembly) | ecosystem: Environmental > Terrestrial > Soil > Vadose... | reverse complement strand
TGCTCTACGTGGCGCTGGCCATGTTGTCGCACCCGCATTGGAGAGAACGGGCCTATGTGCAACTCCAATTCCTTGTTGCTTGGGTGGCCGCAGGTCGCTCCCTACTGCGACGGGCTCCGCCAATGGTTGTGTATCGTCACAGCGCCGCTGCCTAAAGTAGCACTGATCAACACCGCCGCAAACGCTGCCGGGAAATCCCTCACCCGCTGATCGAAAAAGCAGGCATTCGAGCCGCCTCTGAAAGCAGCAACACTCACGAAGAAACTGGCGCCACTTCAAAATCGTGCATCTCGCTCACAAAACTGGGGGTGGGCAAGCCCTGAGGGGACGTCACGGATAGCGAACAGGAAGACAACATTGCGAAGAGATTAGCGCAATGTGTAGGTTGCTGAGACCATAGGGATCGCCTTCGCTCGCAAACCACCATCGTCCAATTTGATTTCTACGCTGGCGCTAATGAGAAATTTGCCGAATGGCCGAAGCCTTAAACCGAGCGAGGCATTGTTTATCGCATACGTTCCCTTAGTGCCCTCAATGGTTGTCACCTGGATCGGCGAGCCAGGATTCTGGCACCCGCCCGCGAACGGAGGCGTGTCGCAAGCGCCTGGGGCAAGAGTTTGTACAAGATGTACCCGAGGTCCGTTCATCAAAGTTTGACCAATCAGATCAAAGGTGGCTGTGAAGCGTTTCGTGATGCCTGCTTCGACGCCGGCGGAATACAGAAATTCACTGGGGAGATTATCCTTGGTCCCGGTGTTAATGTCTCCGGCAAGGACCGATTGTCCGTTCCACTCGTAGCCAAAATTTACGTGCGGTGAAAACCTCCCACCGTAAGACCACACCAGGAAGGGTTTGATCCCGATCGCTCCTGTGCCGAGAAAGTTGTTTTCGTCTCCTGTGGGGACACGAATATCAACTCCAGCCGCAAGGCCGGAATGCTCCCATTCTCTCAGCGTTCCTTTGACGCGAAGCGTTAGATCGCCAATCCCGGAGGACCGTTGGGAATTAGAGAACAGTGCGAGGTCGCAATAGGTTGTCGATCCAGCCGTGTGTGTGGATAAACAAGAACCGTTTGATTTCGGGAAATTAGTGAATGTTGCAAAGCCAAAAGATAGAAAGCCCGGTTCTCCAGAATTGGGAACGATGCTCGACTCCGCAGCCGCTGTCATATCAACTGTCAATACGGGCACGGCAGCAGAAACGTCCAGTCGGCGCGTTAGCCCGAACGTAGCGAATGCGGTAAACTGGTTTATCTTGAGGTCGATCCGGTTTACGGCTGCCATGAAATCCCGCGTGGCCCCGCACCCGCCGGTAGCTTGCAATGGATCGCATGTTGTAGTCGTTCCCGGAATAATGGTCTGCAAAAACAGTGTTGGAAAACGGTGCAGATCGACACCATCAAGACTGTCGAAGTTCATGTACTGATAGCTGAATCCGAGTGCCAGTCGATTGCGTCCAACAGTCGTAGCGCGCTCACTAAAGATCGGCCCAAAACTGTCATTCGAGACGACATAGGTGCCAAGAGATTTGTCCAGGACCAGGCTGATGCCCGCCGCAGGAGCCACCAATGGAAGAACGGCAATCTGACTGGCCACGCTTCCGTTGACCGAAAGAAGAAAATTGTTCTTTGCGGGAACGAACTGCCCTCCAGCCCCAACGCTATTCTGCAACGGACCGACGAAATCCTCCACCGCCAGGCCCTGCGGACCGTAAAGCTGGGGAACGGTACAGATCACCATGCCGTCAGTAATATTGGGAAAGGTATTACCTGCCAAATGTGGACAAGGGCTTTGCGCTTTAGCCAGGGTAGGGCACATGCCAAAGCTGACTACCAGAAAAACGCGAAGACACCACTTAGACATCGAGGCCTCCCCAGCATGGCTGCGGTAGGCCCAGTGGGAAGAGCAAAAACAAGGGATCCTCTTGCCAAAGCCTCTCCCGGGGCCAACTACTATTTTGTCTGGTCTTTACTCTTTCTTAATTTCAGTGTCAAGATAATTCTTTAAATGGGAAACACGGTCGGCTAGTTCGAAGAGAGGATGAACCACTGGCCGTAAATGCGTTTAAGGAAAAAGGTGACATGTCCTGGGGATGTGTCTTTGCTGCGAGTCAGCAGGACATCACAGTTCACCCTGGCATTATCCCCTGTGATTTCTGGAGCCAAGCAGTTGCGCAATGCAAACCCTTTTTCTTTGGTATCTTTAAGACTCTCGATCATCTTTTTCTCTTCGTTTCCCCGGACTTGGCGGACAGCCTTTACCTTTTCCAAGTCGCCGCTGGCCACTGCCTCGGCGTAATGGTCAAGAACGGTTCTGACGGACGTTGCATCGCTATCCTGCGGAGCGGAACCCTGGGTTTCTGAGAGCAGGGTTGGCAGGGATTCTTTGTTGGCTTCAGCTTTGAGGCTGACAGGTGGCTGCAGGGTCCCGGATGTAATGCTTGCGCCAGACGAACCAACACCCCGGTTTCCAGTGTCAGGTACAACTACCACCTCTTTCCTGCCCCGAGAAAAGACAAAATCGCCAAACTCATCCCCTGAGTTGCGGATAAAGCTGTATTGTGGCACCTGGTCGGAACGGCCAGCGACTCTCCGTTTGATGAATCTCTGAAAAAGATCAGCCGCTGTGAACTGCTCGTCCTCCATTTCGCCCAGGCTCTTAAGAATCGCATTAGCGAAAACGGAGTGGCCGGCGGCGCCACTGTCCGCAACCGGCTCGTCACCACCGCTGGACATGAGGTTCCTCGACTTCGACTTTAGCATCTTGGTCAGATAAGCGTCCCGCTCGAGCGGATTAATCGCAACGTCCGCGCCTCGAGTGAGAACACCTGAATAGCAGCTGTCGGATATGATGAGAACGTGTTTTGAGGGTATGGCGCGAATGTTGGTGGTGATGTCGTTCGCACTGATCCAGTGATCGGGATTGTCGGACTGCGCGTCTACTGGGAGCCAGTACGCTTCATCGGTGTCTCTATCGTGGTAACCGTGGCCGGCATAATAAATTAGTAGGTTGGAGTTTCCTGGAAGCGTGCGCCGGTATTCGGTCAAGGCAGTAAAGATATCGTCGCGGGTGGCGTCCAGCAAGAGTTTTGGCGTCGCGAATCCGTAGCGTTTCTGGAGCAGTTTGGCCATCTCTGTAGCGTCATTGCGGGCAGTCTCGAGCTTACCCAGGTATCGATAATTGTTATTTCCGATTACAAGGGCGTAGTACGGCCCTATCGATATGGTCGCTGCTGGCGCTGGCGTGGTGTCTTTCACTTCACGCTGCGGCGCCGGCTTTTGAGGCTTCTGGCAATATGCCGGAACGCTACTCAACACAACGGCCAACAGCAGCATGACCACGAATCGTTTTCGGGCTGGACTCTTGCGCATAGGACCCGCCGCGCAGATAAACTTCCCCTACTCTAAAGGAGCCTTTTCTGAGGTTCTAACCCTCTAATTCGATAGTGTCAAGTGAAAGTAAAACGTTTCGCAACCTTTTCAGCTTGCCGCCCGAGGACGTGGTGGTTCTATTTATCGCGGGGCACGGCGACATGCGGGCCAACGACTGGTATTCCCTTACTTACGAACTCACTCGCCCGGAGGACGACCAGGAAGTCATCCGCAAGGGTGTCTCGGCTACAATTCTCGCCGAGAGTGTAAAGAACATCCGCTCGCAAAAGATGTTGCTGTTACTGGATGCCTGCTATGCCGGTTCCGCGATTGCCGTCTTTCTCGGAATTGAAGACCGCAAGGCCCTGGAACAACTGGCGCGCTCCTCGGGCATATACGTCGTCGCTGCTTCTACCAAAAGATCAGCAAGCGGTTGAGCTGCCAGAATTGGGCCACGGGGTCTTCACCTATGTGGCCCCTAAAAGGCCTGGAGGGAGAGGCCATGAAAATCCAGCAAGACCACCAAGTAACTGCCATGAGCCTTCTGCTCTACATCGACAACAAAATGTCCCAAGTACGGGCTGTCCCTGGTACTGCGGCGTGGAATCGAGGTAAGAAAAAGAAAAGAAGGCATTAACCGGACGGTCGACCGCCTACCCGCCCGAATTGAAAGCGATCTAATGCAAGAATATGGTATTGACAATTACAAACCCGTCTTCTATATACTCCTTCTCAACTGACAGGGAGCTTTCTCCCCTATGTGGCAGAAAATAAAAACCTTTTTCGAAACCAACCCCGGTCTCCATGCTGTCCTCCTTCACGGGTTACTGATCGTTGGCTTCATGACGGTAGTATTTGTCGCTGTGGAGGTGTGCGAAGGATTGGCCAGGGAATATGCCGACCGATGGGAGAAGGATCTCTCGTCAATTAGTTGTAATGGAGACGGCAGTTCAGAGCTGTTTCCGCTGCCGCGTGGTGTGGGGACGGGACCCCAAAGTGCCGGGAAGGCTGCGGCGGCTGGAGAATCACGGCTCGCCCGTACCGCGGATGAAGAGATGGGCAGACTGCGGGGCCAATACCAGGAAATACGGACTAGGATGAACCACCATCTGTCTGTCTTGAAGATGTTCTACGTGACATTTTATACGACGATTCTAATGAGTGGGGGTCTGGCAGCCATCGCTGCAATCATGCTGTTGTTTATTGCCATGGATGGTTGGAAATCTTCTAATCCATATGCGAGAAATCTCTTCCTGATTGCGACCGTGTCGGCAACGTTTTGTGCTGCTTTTCCGAGTCTATTCCAGCAGCAACGCAACATCGACGAAAACACTCGGTTGTATTTAGAATACGTGGCGCTAACAAACGAGATGTGTACCTACACCACGACGGGTGGTGCCAGTGACGAGACCAATATCGAACGCAAGGACTTCATTCGGAACGTGGATAGGCAACTGAAAGCTTTGAACAAAATTGCGGTTGGCTTCGATGTTTCCAAAGTGCCCGACTTTACGTCTGCCCTTCAAAAGGCGAGTGGGACCAGCCAGACTGGCGGCTCGGCGGCTGTTCCAGCGGCGAAACAGGCGAGCCCCAAGCCACCCCGGCAGCAAAGCAAGCCCTAAAGCATGCCGCTCGAAGGCAAGATGAGTAGAGCACGCGCAGATTTTCATCCCGTGGCGAATTCTCGCAAGATACCTCCTGAGCCAGGTAGCCTTGCCGGAAGGATGTCCAGAGCCATCTAAGGCTATGATGGCGCTTCACCAAATCGGAACGGAGGAGTAGGAAAACCAGGAATTTGTTCGACTATTGTACCCGCTCAACACAGTGACAAAAACGCCTCCGCGCCTATTGTGGCTGAAATGTTGCCGCGCTTCACAAGAAACTGCCTCGCCTGCTCGGCTTTACGTCGCTGGAGCCGCCATCGCCGTGATGAGCATCGTCGATTGGCTCATCATGAAGGGCTGGGGTGCCATTTCTCGCGCCGCTAGGAATCGCGTTGGTCATCGAAACTGTCATTGCCGCATTCGCTGTTCGCACAAGTTCACCTTCTGCTGGCGACGACACCACCGGTGGACCTACTGAATCCTTGCCCAAGGTGGGCAACGGCAGTAATTTGGGTGCTGGTTGTCGACGCCCTGCTCATTCCCGGAGTGCTCTTCATGATCGCCATCCTTGGAATGCAGAAGTAAATGATTTCCGAATTCCATCTCAACTGTTGCTGATCCCGTCCAGGTTTTGGCAAGAAAGAGGAAACTGGAGCGCGCATCGGAGCGCAATAATTGTCGACTAATCCCCCGCGACGACGCTGGCTTTGTACAACGAGAACACAAGTACAAAGCAGGAGTGATACACTCTCCGTTACGATACCCCTTTGAAGACTGCATTAAGAGCTTAATAGCCTGGTGGCTACAAACGGAGGATTCATATGGGAGCCTACAGAGGATTCATTGTCTGGGGTGCCGGGATCGTCCTAGTTCTCGGCGCGTTTCTGATTTTCGTTGCGGCTGGATGGCCGGGCGCCGAGAACAACTGTGTTCATGACAAACCGAATTCGTGCTACTGCGAGGCGTTCAACTCAAGCGACGTAGTGAAGGGCGCACCCGGTGTTCGCCAGCCGGTCAACACCTGGTTCAATCTTTATTCGATTGTAACCTCGATGGTGGTTGCGCTGGTCGTCTTTTCTGACCGCAAATCCGGTGACTCTACCAATCTCACTCGGCGTTCCGACTCTCTGGTCCCGGACCTCTACATCTTCGCCGTTCTGTTCCTCGGGCTTGGCAGCATGTGGTTCCACGGGTCCCTGAAAGAGTGGGGCGGGGTAACGGACATGTTGTCCATGTTCATGTTTGCCGCGTTCCTAGTCTTTTACACCATCCGCCGTTTGTGGGATTCAGAGTTGTTCTTTTGGTTGGGGTACGTGGGCACTGTGGTGTTGTTTACGATCGTGGGCGAAGCATGGCAGTGGAAATTCCAATCGTTGATTCTTATCCTTATTCTGGTCGCGGCCTATTTAGTGTTTGAAGTTATGATCTGGGTGCGCAGCGGAAAGGTAATGCAAGGAAAACCGCTCACCATTCTGCTCTGGGTGCTGGCTGTTGTCGCCATAGTTTCGGCGACAATCTTCTGGGCGTTGTCACAAACGGGAGGACCATTATGTGATCCCCAAAGCGCTTTTCAGCCGCACGGCCTCCTGTGGCATCCACTGGCGGGAGTGATGGCTGTCTTGCTTTACTTCTACTGGCGTGAGGACACTTACTCATCGGCCTAACTGCGACACGATCGAGAGGGAAGGGGGAGGAACAAGACTCCAAGTCCACTGCAGCCTATCGGGAGACTGTGGCGCGCCGGAATCTGGAAATATCCTGCTCGATTCCGACCGCATGTCCGTCGCACGGAGCCTTCCAGTCGACGTCGTTCTCGGATGGCCACAAACGCTCACCGTCAAGCAACACCTTACCGCTGGATCAGCAAAGGGCGACTCATTTTTTCTTCACTACGAGCACACGCTGGACTGACGTCCATGTGCCAAGATCCGCCGGCTTGGTCAACACCGGCTCGATTCCGCGGCTCCTGCCCGACGCATTGTTAATCATTCCCTGCAGCGGGTCCGACGCCTCTTGCCCGATGTCTCGAATCGTTGATTGCGTAAGGGGTTGAACGTCAATTGGTTTATAGCTAGCGAAGACCTTTAAGACGTCGGTAACAATGGAGCGCCCTTGTGGAACGAATGTGGTGAAGGTCTTGGAGAACTTCAGGTGTGGTTTGAGGACTTCCTTCGCGCCTTGCTCTGTTGGATAAACTTGAGAAATGCTGCCGTCACTGGAAAGGTCGAGAATAGCAATGTACACATCTCTCTCTGCGTTGTTCGTGACAGTGGCGTCGATGGTCTCACCTGCCCAAACGCCCATGTCTGGCTTGCCCACGCTGGCCATCGGATCGCGCGTCACGCTTCCCGCAATGGTGAACTCCACCGCGAGGTCGGATTGGGGATTGCGTATCGAAAGAGTGTTGAACCATTTGGCCCAGCCCTCAATTTGCCTTTCGATTCCATCGACCACACTTGGATCGCTGATCGCTATCGGAGGTGAAAGAGTTGTGTAGTCGGCGCCGAGCGTCTGTATTCTGCCCCCGGCCTCCCTCAACTGCATATTACAGATCGAAGGTTTTTGCACTAACTCCACGTTGGTAAGCGCTTCCAGCTTGGTCTTGATTGACTGCAGAGTCGCCGAGTTCTCGACGCCATCCAAGAAAACGCGCAAGCGCAATTTGCCATACTGGTGCTCACGCTCTACGGCACGGGAGGCCGGGGCGATCGAGCTGCCCGAGGTAAATTTTGCCTCGGAAGCAAACGCGCTCACCGTGTCAATCTGGACCTTGGCCACGGGCCTTTCGGGCGGCGCAAATTTCTTGCTGCCGGGCGCGTAGATCTCGTATGTCGATCCGACTGTTGCTCCCTGCACCTGCCCCACACTGAGTGTCACTTTGTGTGGCGTGATCAACGAGGGTGATGCCGTCACATACGTGCGCGCCAGGCTGCTGCCATCTCCGAAAACGTTTTGATCGGCTTCCGCGCCCTCGAGTGATACATGCTGGCTCGGGTAGTTAGCTGTTACGTTTCCGGCCACGCCGTCCATAATGTCGCGCCAAGTCGCTCCCGCTTTTGCGCCGCGGAGCTGCCGGGTCAGAAAATAGTGGAGCGCGCCATGATCGGCATTCTCAGCGAAGTGTTCGAACGCGCTCTCCTTGGAGGTCGCGGCGGCGATGGACGCGAATTTCGGGGGCGCTTCCTCATTTACCGCGCCGACTTCGCGCGTCGCGGCGACGGTATAGTCCGGTAGTGGTGGCGGAGTGCGCGTGTCTGCAGCAGTCCAGCGCACGCGCGCACCTCGCACGAGCGCACCTCGCACGAGCGTGCCCGAATGACAGCTATCAAGAATAAATGTCACGTTCTTGGTCTTCTTCGCGAGTAGAAGAAGAAGAGGGTGCAGTTCGGCGCCGCTAATATCGAAAATGTTGCTTTGGCGAGAGTCCCAGGGAACGATGGTCTCATCCAAGCCGCTGATCATCTTGCCCGTAACATCCCTGCATTGTGAACCGTGACCGCTGTAGTCGAAAACGACGATATCGCCGGGCTGCGCTTTGGCGATGAGGTGCGTCTGAATGGCGTTAATGATGGCTGCGTGCGTTGCTTCGGAGTCTTTTAGAACCATAATGTTCTCGGGCGGAAACTCGAACTTCCCAATCAGGACCTGCCGCATTTCTTCCATGTCGTTGAGCGACCCTGCGAGTTCCGAAATCTTGTCGGACTTGTATTTGTTAATGCCAACGAGAAGAGCCCACTTGGCGGGAGCCTGGGGAGGGGCGCCCAAAGACCCGGGAGGTGACAAAGCGGCTGCCGTTTCGGGCGGTGTCACGTGGCCCGAGAGTTTTTCCGACACGCGGCCCGTTTCCCTGCTGCAGAAAAAAAGGGACAGAACTACGAGCAACAATAACAAGCTTAGTTTTGTCTTCATCATGGGACATTCCTATTCTTAGGCGGCGTAACCGCTAATCGTCGTCTATCCCCTTATATTGCAGGGCGATATAACCATTGAACCGAGACCATGTCGACTTGCGGCAGACAACCCTGGCCTGACTGCTCGAGGCCTCGCAAACGGCGATCGTTCCATCGGGATTGTAGCCAGTAAACAAAACCACATGGGACCCTGGCTTATTCAGGACATCACCGGGTTTCAAGTCCTCGAACACGTTGGACTTCAGTTTCCCCGCAATTTCTCGCAAACTGCTGGTGGTGTAAGCGTGACCGGAATTCGAGAGACCCCAACTAAGCGTGACGAAGCCAGAACAATCGATTCCTGCCGCGCACTTCAACACGCCGAAGCGACTATGCGCCCCGGCCGCCAACCCGTCCGCTAGTTTGCGATCGAACGCTTCGGGACCGTCAATACCACCCCAACAATACGGGATCCCCGTCACACGCTGGCCGGACTTCCAGTCGCTGAGGTACTTCTGGCTGCACGAAGCATGAAGATTGGGAGTTCCGCACACCCATGCATGCTTGGCTAGCTTCTCTGCCCTGGCCACTATTTCCGCTCGAGTCGTGTGCGGCAAGCGCGCAATCACCTCTATTTGTGTCTGCGCGTTTAAACCTGAAATCAGCCAAACACAGACAAGCAAAAGAGGCAGACGGGCGAATAAAGCTGATCGTCGGCTCAATGTGACTAGCGGGAGCACGGTTGGTTCGTATCCCACACGTTGATTCTCACTTCAGAACTTGTGGTTTGCAGCTGGTAGACCAAGCCCTTGTGAACGCGCAGTTCATCAACTGGTGAAACATAATAATCCAGCGGAATATCCGCAACCTCACAGAGCAACTTGCCATCGGAAGAATACCTTCTCACATATTTATTCACGTTTATGCCCTCGGCCGCGTCGCCGCCAGCACCGGCTTCCAGCGCAACGTAAGTGTCACCGTTTTGATCAATTGCAAGGGTTTCGAGGGAAACAAGAGTTAAACCGGGCCTGTCGAATTTGACTTCGAGCAAGCCGCCGCGAAAGTTGCCAATGGCCGGTCGCGCGATAGTGCCGTTCCTGCCGTTCAGCACGCGAGCTTCCGCCTGTCCCGGCAAGGGGCCCTCTTGTGTTGGAAGCGTATTGCCTTCCCGGTCAAACGCATGAAGCTGTCCCGTGGTAGCTTCGCGAACTAGAACCACACCTTTTGCAGTCACTGTCAAACTGTCTGCAGCAAAACCAATCTTCCACGCCTTCCGAAACACGCCATGAGAGTTAAACAAGGCAACGCGATTCCGGAGAGGATCAGTGATCAACAAGCTCCCATCTTCCAAAACATCAAAACCTGTCGTACCCCCCGCAGGTTCGTCCGCTGCTCCGGGCGAGAACAAGAGAGTGGCGGAGGAAGCGTTCAGCGATTCCGCGGTCACTTCCGCACCGAGTTTGCTGATCGGGACTCTTAGAACTTGTGTTAGTGGAATCGTGCAAACGTTCGACTCAAGCTCAGGTCGCCCGTTCGGGGCATCGCTCGCCAGAAGTCCAAAAAGCAGGAACAGTAAGAAAACGGGGGAGTTCCGTGCCATGCACTACCTATGATTAAGCACCTGCAAAAATAGTATCCCAATTGCCGAGGAGTGTCCAGAGTCGCCGGCGCCAAGCTACTCACCGGAGAAACGGCTCAAGAGAGACAAGTGCCGCCGGTTCTGCTGACGGCAAATGGAATTCTTCGCTTAAGGATCAGCGAAGCCTGCGCGGAAGCGCCTTGCTTGACAGTCATAACTCACCGTGCTAGTTTCGGCGCGTGTGTTGATTAACCGACGAGACATTTTGTCGCTTCTTCCCCTCGCTGGCAATTCTGCCATCACGTTGCTGGCAGAATTGAGCAAATTCCAAGAACGCGCACTTCCCCAAGATTCCGGTTCTCAGACCAGTTCCGCTGATCAATCAAGCTTTGATTTTTGGACTCAGAACATTCGCGATCCCGACTTCGCCGCCAGCGGCCGGTCGCTAGGAAATGCTCCGCGGGCCACATTTGTCTATTACGATGAACTTCGCGGATTTGTCGCGGGAAGTGATATTGGGGATGATCGACTGCCAGAAGGCGGCGATTTGGACCTTCTTGTGAACGTCGATAAAGTTCGACCATCGACGACAGATCAACAACGATTTGTGAATCTCGAGGGTGGATCTCTTCGCATCGATGTGCAGCAGGCTGTTCCCATGCGGTCACTCGGGGAGAGACTGGCGTGGACAGCCATCGCTGGTTTTCTGCCGGAGAACAAGAAGCTTCCTGCCCTCAAGGAAATGACGTTCGATCCGGGCGCGACATGGGGCAAGCTGCAGTCCGTTCCGCTGCCCAATGGAAGCGGGCATTTGACGTGGAACTTTTTTCTGCAGCATCGCAAGAGCGCGTGGATGCGAATTTTCGATGTGATCCGCCGCGCCCGGGGCCTGTTAACTCCAATCTTTGGGTTAGGTCTCCCGGCAATTGCGATTACTGCTCTGACGACCGTGGACTCCTTAGTTGCAACCTTAACCAAAGACGAGCGAACCGAGTGGCTGTTTCAGAGCCCAGACGTCTACTTCTATGCTACCAAGCGGGCACGCGATTCATTCGAAGGTTCGAAGCTGCGGTTGAAGAAAGGCATGTATGTCATCATGCCAAGCGACAAGCTGTTGGAATTTGCAAAAGAACAGAGCAAGCTGACAATCAAGGACGGACTTATCGTCCCCAAGGGTACTTCCGGACTCGAAGTCGAATCTGCCGCCAAGGACACCATCAAGGCTATTACATATCTAACGGTCGGTATCACGGCGACGCTTCGGCCAGCTTCCCGGTAATCTTCGTTCTTCGTTAGCAAAACAGCTTTACTCCAAGCAGAGCGAATGGATAGCGCGGAGCGATTGTGATTCGTTGAGAGAGCGTATTACTTCGGATGATACCGTTGAACGTATTGCCGCCCTGGTGTATTGTTTCGTGTCATGGAGAATTCGTTCGTCTCCTATAAATTCCGCGACTCCGACCGGCAAGTCGCTGCTGATGTGAAGCGGCTCGTCAAGTCACATCAGCTAACACCGATAGATGGCGAAGACCTGGGAGGCGCACAGCTCTGGGCGGAAGTTAGCCAGCGGATCCGGTCCACTGACTCCCTGGTTTCCTTGTTCCTTCTCCCTCATGATCCGACGGACCATACGTGGATCCGGACAGAGTATGACCACGCCTGCGACAACCAAAAGCGGGTGATTGCAGTCGTAGAGAACGGTTTCCCTTGGGCAGATCCCCGTAACAAAGAATACGTCAAACTCGATCGAGCCAATCCACTGGATGGGTTTTTGAAGTTGTCGACCACCCTTGGCGGCTGGCGAAGGGAGGCAGGGCGGCGAGTACTGGTGCGGCTTCTGCCGGAAATGGTTGCGCGACTCGCTGCGCGCCAGGGTTATTCCTGCCGCTACCGATTGACTCAGGATTTCCAAGCGATCACCGATTGGATGGCGGTGGCGCCCGGTGCATCCTTTAATGGCATTGGCTTCCCTGCCAGCGGGATTCGCGAAAATGTAAACATCGAGATTGAAGTCAACGACGGGACTCGCGCTCTGTACTTTTCTGCGACGGATCCATCTACCATCCCGGCAGAGCTAAGAGCATACGAGCAGAAGTGACCATGTCATGGACCTCTCGATAAACCAACGAAGCAAGCAGCAGGGAGCGGGCTGGTGGGCCTGGGAAGTCTGGCTGGATGGTCCAGATTCAGATCTCGACCAGGTCGAGGCGGTGGTTTACATCCTTCACCCCACGTTTCCGGACTCACGGCAGCGCGTGACGGATCGCGCTTCCCGTTTTGCGCTCCGTTCCGGCGGGTGGGGCGAATTCATGATTTACGCCGAAGTAAGTATGCGCAGCGGCGAAACTACGTCGTTACGACATTACTTGCGCTTCCAGGAGGTGGCCGCGGGGAGCGGCCGCACTCTGTTCCTGACAGGCGCTAAACAGGACGAGAATCTCACTGACGACATCCAGGATCGGTTGGAGAAGGGTGGATTTGAAATCCTCCGAGTTCCGGACCCGGCTACGTTTTCCAAAGCAACGGCCGCCATTGTTGTAATGTCGTCCAATAAGAGTCCTTGGTTCGATAGCGATCTCCAGATCATCTCGGAGTCTCATACTCCGCTGCTCGTCATTGCACTGCAAAGCTTTCAGATTCCGCCCTGCGTGGCCGCTTATCGCTGCCCGCCAAATCCTGGTACTCGAGCCAACGCTGCCGTCGCGTGGCTGCTCCAGGTGCTGGACCGTCCGCAATTACCCTGGGACCACGACATCTTGCCGCCGATGCCCAGCGCCTTCTGGAATCGCCGTCTCGCCCTTGCGGCCGAGGATCTAAAGCGTGCTTCGCAGTGCGTTTTCCCGGTGATCGGCGCCGCGGGATTCCAGTCGGTTGCAGTCGCGGTGGCCCGCGATCTGGTGATTGCACCCTCGGACGGGCTGCCCTCCGAAGGCTTGAAGCTCCGATTGGCGGCCGGCGACTGCCCCATCGAACAGGTTGGGCCTCCCAAGGAACTGGCGGTTTTTCGATTGCCCGTCGAACTCGCAACCTTTTTCAAGCTCGCTCAGACCAATCCGGCAAGCCCACTTGTCGCAGCGCTAAGTATCGACGGGGAGCGACGGGTCAATTTGTCCCCCGGATGGCTTACCAGTGCCGCTCAATCCTACCAACTAAATCATGACGCCAAGAGCTCGACGCTCGGAGCGGCTGTAGTCTCCCTGGAAAACGGCTCGCTGCTGGGTTTTGATTTGCACCGCGGTCGGACTCTGCCTGCGGCGCTGATCCGCGATCTTATGCCGCCTAATGCCAACTTTGTAAGAAGCGCGGAACTCGAATCGGTTCAGGAGGATTTTTTCGAGCGAGCAAAGCTCAAGCCGGAGGATTACGCAAACCGTAAAGGCTACGATTCCAATTTCCTGGGCGTCTCCGTTCCGCTTCCACTAACCGATAAGCAGATCGATCTTCTCCCCTACACGAACTTCAGCGTTGCGCTGTCTACCGACCGCCACCTGAGTCTCTATGCCGTGGTGAATATCAATGGGCATCGCCTTGTGGAGAAGCATCGCGCCGGCGATCCATGGCAACTCGACCCGCGTGTCTCCGCGGACGTCCAGGTCGGCGGGAGCTATTATGCGGGGACGCCATTGGATCGTGGCCATATGGTGAGGCGTGTCGACCCCGTGTGGGGCGAGGACGCGAATCAAGCCGAACTGGATACGTTTCACTATCCCAATTCATGTCCGCAGCACAAAAATCTCAACCGCAAGACGTGGAACGATCTCGAAGACTATATTTACGCCAACTTGCAACGTGAAGACCTAAAGGTGACGGTTTTTAACGGACCCGTGCTTGCGGGTGACGATGCCATCTTTCATGGGCTGCAACTTCCAAAGGAGTTTTGGAAGGTTGTGGTGATGGTCCGCGACGATGGCAAGCTCTCCGCGACGGCTTACCTGCTCAGCCAAGAGGACATGATTGAGGGCCTGGAATTTGTTTATGGCGAATTCCGCACATATCAAGTCTCGATCGAGCTGATCGAGAAAAGAACTAGCCTGAATTTTGGAAACTTGCGCGATTTCGATCCTGCGGTGAAACGAACCACATTGGAAGCTGCCGCGCGCGCACCGGAGGAAATCCGCGGACCTCAGGACCTGAAACTGGGTAACGCGGCCGGGACCTCGAAGCTGGATCATGCGGCCGCGGCCCCTAGCACCGCTCCGGGTCGGACGGCAACCGGAAGTGTTTGGCAGGATGCGGATGAAGGTGAACGACAGCTCAGCGGAGCTTTGGACACGTTCGATTGGGGCACAGTTCAGCAACTGCTCACTGATCTGATTGACCGACTCGCGCGCAACCCCAAGAGTTTTGACGAGCCGTTTGCCCGCCGCGTGCTTTCACGCTTGCAACGGAAGCGCCGCTTCGGTCAGATGACTCGCGTCGGCGACGCGTTCCTGCAGGCAGGCTTCACGGGACACCAGGTCCGCCGGCGATATGCCCAGGCACTTGTCGATCAAGGCGTTTTTCATGCGGCCGAACATGTGCTGCGTGCCGTGATCGCTGACACCTCGGTTCCTCCTTTTGAGCAAGAGGAGGCGCAAGGACTACTGGGGCGAATCGGCAAACAAATCTATGTGAATGCCGACGCGCCCGCCAACTCCAGGAACGTAGCCCGATTGCAAAACGCAGTCGACTCCTACTGGCTCAGCTATGTGTTGGACCCCACGGAGAACTACTGGCATGGCATAAACGTCGTCGCCTGTCTGCGACGCGCCGAGACTGATAGCGTCAAACTACAATCCCCAGCGGCGCCTGAGAAGGTCGCCATGGACGTTTTGAAAAATCTCCAGAACCGGGAAAATCAGTCGAAGACCGGGGTGCTTCCAGCCTTTGAGCTTGCGACTTTCCTGGAAGTTTACCTCGCGTTAGGTCAATTTCCTGAAGCGATCAAGCGCGCCAAGATGTATGCGGAATGTAAGGACGCTGATGCTTTCGAAATTGCCTCTACCCTGCGCCAATTGGAAGAAGTATGGAGGCTCCGCGACGATCAAGAGCCTGGCGGCACGATCCTGCCCATACTTCGCGCCGCACTGCTTAAGAAGGAGGGGGGCTCGCTGCAGTTATCTGCCTCGAATGTCCGCTCGAACCTGGAGAAGGTGTTTGGGAGCGATCGCTCCGTTTCGTTGAAGTGGTACACCGACGGACTGGAGAGCGCCAAATCGATTGCGCGCATCGAAACGAACGGCAAAGGCTTCGGGACCGGCTGGCTGGTGAATTCCGCGGACTTCTTTCCGGGGCGAACCGGACTACTCTTGCTCACCAACGCGCACGTAATTGGTCCGGTTAGTCCTGATCGGTACCCTGACTCCTTACGCCCCGAAGATGCCACCGTACACTTCCAAATCCAGGACTGGAAGATCCCCGCAGGCCAGGTTGTGTTCCACTCGCCAGTCAACGAACTTGATGCCACTTTCCTCGAATTACCGAACATACCGACCGGCGCAAGCGCTCTGCTCCTCGAAGCGAAAGTTCTCGAGGTTGCCAATCCGCCCCAACGCCTCTATATCATTGGCCATCCAGGCGGACGCGACCTGGAATTCTCGCTCCAAGACAATCACCTGCTCGCCGCAAACGAGCGCCTGGTTCATTACCGGACGCCGTCCGAGGGAGGATCCTCTGGCAGTCCAGTCTTCGGCCCGACTGACTGGAAGGTGGTTGCACTGCACCATGCCGGACGCAAAGACATGCCGCGGCTCGACGGCCAGGCGGGTACTTATGAAGCCAACGAAGGAATCGCTCTTGGCGCTCTGCTAAAGGTGACTTCATCCACATTGTTCGCGCGGGTGGTAAATCGAACGTGAGCCGGCGCACTAGGCTCGCGATACTATCCAAGCAGTAGAACATTTCTTCCCCTGAAACGATTTTGCCGCGCAGTACACTATCTGGAAAATGACATCTCTCCAGCCCTCCGGCTTGGATGGGTGCCGTCAAGAAAGTTCCAGGAGCTGTTGGTCCGCTGACCCAGGAATGAGAGCGGCCAGGTCTGTTTAGGCGCATTTAAGTGCGTCGTCTGCCTTCCCTCACAAGGAGTCGGACTAGACAAGCAAGCCTGGCCGGAAAGGCGCGTGTCGTTGCACTCGCGTCCTGAGGCAACAGACTTTGTGGAGAGGAGATTGGCATGAAACCTGGGGATATTATTTTCATGGTTCTCGTTATAGCTGTTGCCCTTCTCGTGACCGTTCTTAAGAACAAGGTGCCGAATTGGCTTGGATTCATTCTTATGATCGCTGCCGGTTTGGGGGCCATTGCAGGTGGAGCGGCTACTAAGAACTACAAAGCCATTCCTCTGGGCACCGCCGGCGCGATTGGAGCGATTGTAGGGTGGGCCTCCGGCGCCACAAGCAGCGCTGCGGCAGCTGACGATACCCTGGGGGGTGTGGCCAGCAATATTCCCTGGTGGGCGTGGCTGATTATTGCGGCGCTTGTGGTCGCGGCTATTGTCGTAACATTTTTTATTCCCTAAGGGAGGGGACGCTGCGAATGCCAGTATTCCGCCCGATTCAAGAAATTCCTTGCTAGCGGTGCGGAACCGTGATTGAGTGTTCCCCACTAGGAGGTTCCCGCCCATGGCTAATAAGACGCAAACTCTCGTACCGACTAGCAAGGTCACGGCTGGTGCTGTTGCCGGTGCTGTCGCGGCTCTCGTAGTCTGGGTAATTGAAATAGCTGCAAAGATAAATGTCCCGGGCTACATCGCCATCGCAATCTCGACTGTGCTCACATTCTTGACCTCTTATTTAGTACCCCCGGCGGACCGAGACCAGGTCGTGTCAAGCTGAGCGAAAAGGCGCTGGTTCGTTAATAGAATTGTCTGGCATTCTAGGGATTGAAGTGTTGGGAGCCAGTGTGCGTTTGATTGCACCCTTAGGCGGTAGTGCGCGTTAATGCTCAGATGATCCGCAGGATCCGCTTTGCAGATTCGCACGTAAGAAACGATGGAGTTATTTAGGAAGGAGGTCCTATGTTGGCGCTGCGCGTGATTCTCGGCCTGATCGTGGGATTTGGGATTCCCTTCGGAACTTTGTACTTGATTTTGCACTTTGGGTTCAATGTGGCTAATGCCATTGCCTGGGGAGTCGCGGGCGCCTGCGGATTGATAGGAGCGGTCTATAGCGCCGTGGCGTTCGGTCGCGGTATTTATGGCCTGCGGCCGTTCAGTATCCTTGGATATGTATTGGACATGAGCTGGTCTTTGCTGAACACGACAGCATCGCTGATCGTTTGGTTGCCGGCTTGCGCGGTCGCCGGGGGAGCCTTCGTGCCGCCGGACGACAAGAGCCGCCGCTCAGGTACTTTCGTCTATGAGAATAATCCTCGAGGCGGAAGCTATCTGGCGACGACAATCGGAACGGTAATCGGAGGAGGATGGAGCTCCCATGAAGAAATGCATGTCTGGCAGGCGCGATTGTTCGGTTTGTTGTATTTGCCGGTATATGGCTTGAGCTGGTTGCTCAATGTGTTGTTCCGTCTGTGCGCGGGAAAGGCGCAAAACCTTGCTATGCAAGCCTATTACAGGATTTGCTTCGAAGACTGGGCCTACTCGGCGGGTTCAAGTCCTGGCGATAACATTCAATGGGGAGCATGGATTCTCTGGTTGTTCTTGTCGTTGATCTACGTTGCCAGCGTGGTGCTGATTTTCGTCGGAGCGTTTGCTGGGATAATGGCCATGAGCATCGCCGCTGCGGGCGTGCTGTTCCTCTATAGTTTGATTCGCGCCTTGGCACCGCCGCCCACGCTGAAGTGACTGTCCTAGGAGTTCCACTGGCGTGCTTGATATCAGCTGCCGGCGTATTCACTGGCGGAGCAATGGAAGGCCTGGGTTCGGATTGACTTCATAGCCGCAGGAGGGAGGTTTCAATGCTTGACAGCATGCGCAAGCCCTTCTTGGTCGTCGCTATCATCGTCATTTTTCTGACGGTCTTTGTCGAGCTCGGCTCCATTGCCGTGCTCGGCCCGCACACCGCGGCAAATACGCTCGGTGTTTCACCTACGGGCAAGGCCATTCCCGCCATGGCTTTTCTGGATGGGTTGGTTTTCTTCGCGGCGCTGTTCATCGGCCTTCAGTTGATTTCAGAGCGCGTGCAGACCAAGGTTCAGGGCATCGTTACTTTGGTGTTTTCCATTCTCTTGATCCTGGGTTGCATTGTGGCTATCTTCGCAGACATCACGCTTTTGATTCTGATGGTCAGCCTGTTGATGTCAGTTCCGTTTGGCACGATCGCCTACTTCGCCATCTGGGGGACCTTCGACACGAGCGGCGCGGCGGCGGCACTCAGCTTGCTCATGACGCTGAAGATCATTTTCGCCGTCTGCCTGGTGCTGGCCCATCAGGGATTTCTTAAGCTCAAAGGCTTCGTCCTCATTATTATTACTTCCTTTGTGGCCAACCTGCTCATCGCTTTCCTACACGGTATTGTTCCTGGTTTTCTGGTCAGCATCACCGACGACATCGCGGCCATCATGGTGTGCGTCCTGGCCATCATTTGGGCCGTCGTTTACCTAATTGGTGGAATTATGTCGGTGATTAAGTTGATTCTGGGAACCCTCTAGGCATGGGGTTTACAACTTCCGTTGATTGCTTCCCAGGGCGGGCAGAACCACGGACACCCCGGCTTCCTCACGGCTGTTGGATCTAAACCATCTGCGCGAAGAGATTGCGTTTACTCCAGTTGTACGACGCAGTCGGTCTGCTGCAAGGTGAAAGTTAACTGTCCTCTCGCGGATACGGCTTGAAATGTAACTTTCGTAGGGTTTTTTGGATCCTGATCATTTTTTGAATCCGGACCCGTTGGCCAGCTTTGCTTATTCAGATTCAGATCTCTTCCGCTATCATCCAGAGTGTGGTATGCAATCGTTGCGCAAGCCGACCTGGTCACGGAACTCGTCACTGAGAATGTCGCCCGGCGAAGCTTGTGGCCACTATCGGGAGAAACGTCAAACGTCGTGGGCTGGTCTCCAAATCTCAGAATAAACTTACCAGGGGACACTCCAATGTCTGGTTGCGCGCGCCTAAGCGGTGAAGGATTGGGTATCAGCTCACTTGGCTTCAATTTAGGGCTTGGCGACGGAAAGAGGTCTCCCAGTTTGTTGATCACTGGGTGAGGCTCTTCTAGGAAAGTGTGCCAATCGCTCGTGGCCGGTCCATTCTTGTGCATACCCCAAACGACGAACACGATGAACAGCACGACCATCAGGATCAGCAGAATCAACAACACCTTGGTTCCCGTCATTCTGTATCTCCTCACGGTATCCAGTGCCTAGTCCGAGGTACGTGATACCAAATTCCGACAACGCTAGGCTCAATGCGACGCTGATTGTCGTGCCTTTTGCCTTTTGCTGCCTAAACAAAACACCCTAGCGGATCGTTTTTCAATCCACGTTATACGCCCAGTGCACCTACTTGGGAGGTGCTCCCTTTTGCTTAGGAGGTGCTTCCTTTTGTGGCTCTAAGTCCCTGATGGCGATCCCCACACGCTGCATGGTCACTTGCTGGACGAAGATGCCTTTATAAATGCAGTTAACCCCTCCAAAACAGGGTGTGAAGGGAAATGCAAGCGTCACCGGGCTGCCCACGGGGACCGATGCACCTCCAGGAGGATTCTGCGAGATAACTGTCATGGTGTTATTACCGCTGAACGATGCCACTGTCAATTCCCTGAGACTGAGTATGGCATTCCCCAGAGTCTGCCCGATGACATTTGGTACGGTCACCATCTGCGGCGTTACCGTCAAATTGACAGTGGTTCCGCTTTTTACCACTTGTTGTGCAGGGGGGGTCTGGTTCCACACTACGGCACCTGTGAAACTCGGATTTGCGGCTACTGTTGGTTGTCCCGTCACTAGCTTCTTTTCAGCTAGGATGCGCAGCACCTGGTTGTAGGGGACACCAATCAACTGTGGGACAGCAACCATCTGCGCTCCCACTGTCACTTGTATCGGCGTTCCCTTGGGGGCGTTCTGCAGCGGCGCAGGTTTTTGGTCAATGATCTTGTCTGAGTCTTCCGGTTTGCTCTCAACTGTCTGTACGTTGTTTTGATCAAGCACCAGATCTACCCGCCTGAGAATGTCGTCGGCTTCGCTGAGAGTTTTGCCGTGGAGGTCTGGCACCGTGAGTCCACTGCTACTGCTGCTGCTAGTTGTAGTGGTAGCGGTACCGCTGCTGGGCTTGGGCCTTAGTACCAGCCACAACCCAACTCCCAGGGCAATTACCACGAGCAGCGCGACTGGAATTATCCAAAGTGGGAAGTGGCCTTGCTTCTGCACCGTTTCGGGGACGGTGAAGGCAAACGTTGGTGATCGGTCACCTACATCTGGCGTAGAAACCAAAACGACATCAACGGCAAATTGATATTGCCCGGGCTTTTTGTCTTTCGCCGGCACCTCGACCTTGACCGCGAAGACCTTCTCCTGGTCTCTTTCGAAGCGCTGTTCCGGCGCGTCAATTTTGATCCAGCCGTTTTGGGCTGCTCCGCTGGGGGGTGTCTTGACTGGTATTGATACTGCCACGGCGCGCCCGTCGCAGGCAGCGCCGGTCACGTTTTTCGCCGTTATTTGAAAATTCGCCTTCCCCTGACTGTCGAGAGTGAAGGTTGTTTTCGCAGCACTTGATATCTGAAAGCATTTGGCCATGGTAGATTTCCTCCGAAGCGAAGAATGGGCTCCTCGCTTGTTTTCCTACGTTCCAAATTCCAGGTCATACGTGACATAAGCAGGTTTCTCTAACTCCACGATGCGCTCGATGAGGCTACGATGCTCTGCAAGCCCCTTCGGGACCGTGATTCGCAGATGAAACGGTTTAACTTTCCCGTCACTCCCGCGTACCTGCTCGTCCACCAGAAATCCCTTTGCGCCTGTTGCGGTTTCAAGAAACAGGCAGAGACCTTTGCGGGTCCCGCGCCATTGCGACAATGTCGCTGCGGCTGCCGTCAGCTCTCGTAACCGGCCTAGCCCGGTCGATAAAGACGGAGTCCATGATGGGTTTTTCGTGCGCGGGGGATCGAACAGCGCTTCAAGATCAACCCAGTTTGCCAAATAAGGCACGAACGCATCCGGAGCGCGGTGGGGGTCAAAATTCTCGTGGAGATGATCCAGCGCAGCTTCAGACGGCGCGTGCATCGTTTCCATCACGTCGAGAATCGCGTACAACGGATTTCCCGGCTGTGCGGTATTCTGAAACACCGACGGCAAGAGTCTCTTAATGCGTCTCTTTTGCATCTTCGGTTACGACCTCAATTTCGTGCTCGCCCGAACAGAACAACCAGTTAGGCGGAAGCGTCACTTTGTCGGTAAAGACTTTCCGGGAGCAGGACCAATAACGTTGCCCGCCATCCAGGCTTCGAAACACGCCGGTCTTTCCGCCCGTCAGAATCACGCCGCGCTTCGGATCCGCAGCCAGCGCGTCCACGCGCTGAAATGGGTGATCGCTGCTGGCCAGAGGCAAGCCGCACGCGAGATCCGGGGCATGCCACGACTCCTGGTCGCTGCGTCTCTCCAGCCATATCACCCCTCGATCGTAGGTGGCGGCCAGAATCTTGTTTCCCTGGAAAGTCAATTCCACACAACTGCCACCCAGCCAGTTCTTGTTGAAAGCCTGCCACTTATCGGGCGGATCCTGAGCACCCAATAGTTCCCAGCAAAAGCAACCCTTCCCGGGATCGTCTGGAACCGGAGTGGCCAGACCGGCCCACAAGAACGCGCGATCACCGTCGTACTGTACTGCGAGCACGCGGACATCCTCGCCAGCCATCTCAATGTTGCGAAACGTGTTTCCCTTTCCTCCCTCGCTGGACAAGAAAACCCCGCCCATCTTGCGAGCAGCGACCGCGACACTGACCCCGCTTTTCGAACTCGCGACCGCCACAGCGTAGTAGCCGATCTGCTGATCGTCGGGACGAACGTACACTTGCACTGGTGCGGCACCCGCCTGCATGGACAATTCGAACAAGCCCACTGAAGTGGCAAGGAATAGCAAGGGCGCTCCATCGCGTAGAGCCCAGGCCATATCTTCAACCGTGAAGCCCATTACAGCTTTCTCTTGCCAGCTCTCACCGCAATCCCAGGAGACTTGAACTCGCGACCCCTCAGCGCCACTCGCGTCATGGGTACAAACGGCGATTAAGCCAGACACCGCGGCGTGCCCCTGGACGGAGTACACCACTTGTCCGGGAAACTCACCGGCTGCCGCCCACCCTTCGCCATCGTCCATCGAGCGATACAGCACCGACTTGCTGCCCGCGTACCAAGTGTTCGGCTGGAAAACATCGGCCGCCATGCATTGGACCTCGCTCTCCGGCACCTCCTCGACAATAAACTGCACCTTGTCGACGTAAATGACACCCGGCTCAGCGAGGGCCGCATCGTACAGGTTGGACGTTCGGAGTGCCTGCCCAAATCGCCAGCCTTCCTGAGTTTTGGTCGGGAGAGGATTAATTGTGTCGTAGAGTCGGTCCAACACACGCTTTTTGAGCGCGGCCGCATCTTCCTCCGCGCGGGCCACGACTCGCGCATTTACCTTCACCGTTTTATATCGCGCCCGCTTCACGACACACGTCGTGCCGAGCGGGCGGCGTTCGTCCAAGGCCTTCTGTATTTGTTGCAGTGATTCATCGGTCTGCAGTGCTTGCAGTTGCGCAACGGTAATGGCCCCCTGCTGCTTCTCATCCGCAGGGGATGGGACGAGAACAACCTCGACAGTTCCTGGTGCAGCGTACGTCCACAGGGCAGCTTTGGTGAACGCGCGGGCGCGGCTCGCAGCCCCGGACCGCTTCGCTACAAGTTCGAAATCGCGGGCGGTAACCGCACGCTGCAAAGAATGCAATTCCAACGGACCACGCAGCAGCGCGTTGTCGACGGTCTCCGCGGACCGTCCGCCTACCGCGGCGCCCGGATTGTTCACGGAGACGCCATGGATGGCGTCTTTCAGTACCGTTAGCATGTTCGGCGCCACGTTGCCTTTTGCCCCCCCTCCGCACCGGTACCAAACTCGAATCTCCCGACCAGTTGCGGGTACAGCTGCTAACGCTTCCGGAGACTCCTTCAGAGATCCGGTCTCTTCCCGCGTTCGTACCAAGGGAGCGAACGTGATGGTCCCAGTGGCGCGATCCACGATATAAACGAAAGGGTCTGGACCGAGTTCGCTAAAGTTCTCTACCTCCCGCCAGATCCGATAGGACTTGCGGCCAAACTCGCGCGCCGCCGCGCGCTCACCCAATTCCGCAGGACTCGCTTCGACTCCAACCACAAGATCCAGTTCGTCTCCGGTTGGCGCCACGATGGGTGGGCGTTTGACGTTGATGGAAAGACCTCCAATTCCTGTGCCCTTGCCCGCCAGTTCGGCTTCGACAAGTTCGCAGTGATGCGCGAGAGCTTCGACTTCTGTCTTCCCCGCAAGAATCAAGGCAGTGCGTGCGACCACGAACACCGGTGGCTCGCCGCCGCTGTCTTGGCGGGACACAGTCACGCAGGTACCGCGCGGAATCTCGACGGGTTTATCGGCGGGCTTTGCCAACTTGAACTGCAAGGTGACCCCCGCCGCCGCCGGAGGTAACAGATTCACGCCGAGCAGTCGGAGGAATGCGATGTAGGCTTTTTCCGGCACGCGGTTGAGCCGGTAGATCATCGTTTCGCTAATGAAGGCGAACACTTCGACCAGCGCCATGCCGGGATCGCTGGCTGAGAGATCGCTCCATTCCGGACACGTCGCTATGATCCGATTGCGAGCCGCTTCGACCAATTGGGCAAAGGTTCGATCGTCCAAGTTGGGGGCTTCGAGCGCCATCAGGTGCGTTCCCCCGTCAAGTCGAAGGCGTACGCCAGTCGCTCGGTTTGCAGCGTGGCGCGCACGCGGTACTCCAAGGAAATCTCCAGCAAGCCGGGCACCGCCTCCGATCGTGTGGCATCCAGATGCATCACATCTATGCGTGGCTCCCAGCGCTCGATGGCGCGGCGCACATAGTGAATGGCTAAGCCGCCCGTCGTTTCATCATTCGGCGAAAAAACCAGTCGATGCAAATTGCACCCATAATGGGGGCGCATTACTCGTTCTCCCGGACGCGTCGCGAGCAGCATCAGGATTGCCTGGCGTACCGATGCTCTTCCTTCCACCATATCGATACCGCCGCGGTTCGAGACGCTGAGGCCCGCGCTTTCCCCTCGGTCGTCAAATTCGGGATTCGTAAATCGCATAGCCCGATAGCGCGGCGCACTCATGGCATCTCCGAAACAAACTTTTGCCCCGCATCTCTCACCACGTACATAGCCGCACCCGGTGGGGTTCCGTCGGTAAAACCGGTAACGGTGTCCAGACAAAGCCTGCGGTTTTCAACACGAATGAACAAGGAATAGCCTGTTTGCACGACTAAGGTTGTCAAGCACGGTTTGAACGGCACAACGTTCGGACAAAGCGAAATCCCTCGTCCCACCGGGTCTGGCTCTAACAGCACGCTTCGCCCCTCGACCGTTACGAGCGACTGCGTCGCCGCGATCGAGACCTTACCGAGCACGTGCGTGCAATACACTCCTGCGTCTTCGGTCAGTAGCAGCATCAAGCCTGCCTGAAATCGATGGTCTTCCCTTTAATCACAACTCCGCGTCCTGGTGCCTCGATCTCCAGGTCGACCACGCTATGGAGGTGAGCCTTTTCCGGCGAGAATTCCAGGAAACTACCGCCCTTGTTTTCCAACCGAATCGATTTACCGCTGTCGTCGAGTTTTATGATCTGTCCACTCGGAGTCGAGAGTATGAAGCGCCGAATGGATCCGTTTTCCACTCCATAATCAGCCGCACCGTCAGTGCCGTACAATCCGCCCAGCACAATGCCCTGCGTAATTTCTCCGCCCAAAAACAAAACCAGTACTTTGTCCTCCACGTCGGGCAGGAAAACGAAACCTTTGCCGCTGCCTGCGCCTGCTGCCATCACTTCCATCCAATCGGTTTCAACCTTTCCGAGCGTGGGTAATGAAACGCGCACTCGGCCCAACTTGCTGGGGTCATCCACACTGGTCACGATGCCCCACGCGGCGGTGGCCGCCCTCGGGCGCCTGTCGAACACCGGAGGGACCGTGGAGATTTCGGAGACGAATCCAGTGCGCCGGTTGACCAAATGCGTCACCGACGTCAGGACATACCGGCCCGTGAGTTCGCTGGCGATTCCCGAAACGTCCACGGGCGTGCCTGGCAATAGATTGGGGGCACCTTCTGCTACTCCCGACAAGGTGACTTCGCGCGCGCTGCGCAAGTCCAGCTCTGCCTGAGCAACTGCCGATGCGTGATGATCGTTCGGGAGCACCTCGTCCGTCAGCGTGCGCTCGCCGCTGGTTCCGAACCGATCCGGGGGCGCTTCCGCGTCGACTTCCCGTCCGGTGCGCGCGTTATTGGCACGACTCTCGTGCGGCTCAACTCTTGAAGCGTCCCATCCCTTTGCAAGTACCGAGCGGCAAGCTGGTTCCGCATTAACTTCCAGCCGAACTTCCAAGAGATTCTTCCCTAGTTCTAGCCCGACGCTGTTGCCCATCCCTTCCAATCCAATCAAGTGCAGAACGTTTCCCCGAAGTGTCAGGTAAAGACCGAATCGCTGCGCCACTTCCGCAAGCAACTCTAGGTCGGATTGTCTGTGTTGAATGAGGCATTGCGACATTGGGCCATCTTCATCGGCGTCAACCGTCAATCCGAGATCCGTGATCAGTTCACGCGCCAGAGCTGCCACCGTCACCTGGACATGGGCGCGCACAGGCTGACGTTTCCGCAGGCGATGCAGTTTGTCGTAGCAGCGTACTCGGAGAGTCTGTCCATGTGCCGCCTCGTAACTGTATTCCAGTGAGGTGATTTCGCCTTGGAACAAACAACTGGAACTCAAAGGCAAGGTCAGGCGTATACCGGAACCGGGGCGAAGATTCTGCAAAGCAGCGACGGGATCGCGCGTGACAAAAAACGTGAGCTCACAAACGCTCGGCTGCGAAAGCCGGTGCTGGACCCGCACCTCCTCCAAGGTGGCAACCGCGCTTTCAGCGAGCGGCTCACCGTCCAATTCAACATCTACCCGCGGCAGGCTAGCGACCACACTCATGCTTTGCCTCTCACGGACGAATCCGGCGGAATCATTAGACGAGCTCCCGCGGAAACCCTCCAAGGATCGTCAATGTTGTTGAAAGCCGCGATCAGCCTCCACCATGCTGGATTTCCGTAGTGGGAGGCAGCAACCTCATCCAGTCGCTCTCCGTCTTCGCCAGCTCCTTTGATTTGGTGGAAACGAAGTTCCTCGGGCGCAACATTGACCTCATCGGGCAAATCTTCCAGCGGCAAATCGTTGCCCAAAGGCTCATTGTCCGCGGCTGCGGAATCTCCGGTTCGCAAGAAGCGCATACGCAACCACGATCGCTGCGGAGCACCGCTGGGAGTGAAGCTTTCGAATCGCTCGGCCACCGCTGCCACTACGCCAAGCACATTCCACGTCTTTCCCCAGACGAAGCGAACCAGCGGAACCTGTCCGTAGCCGTCATCCCCCTCGCTGCCTTCTGCCAATGCGGTCAGCGGCCGAGTCAGATCGCGCACATCATCTGTTTTAAGCGTGGAACCAAGAATCGTAACGTCGAACAGGAGATCGAGTAGAATCTCGGTCATGCCTCCGCCCGTGTACAGAACGGGGTCGTCCTTCAGGCCAGCGCCTGTCAAAGGACCAAAATTCGATTCCCGAGACTGGACACCTGCCCGCCGCCGAACAATGACGCTGGCCGGGTTCAATAAGCACGGGAGACGCTTACCCGTCTTATCGAGCAAGAAAGCGACTCGCTCCATCAACGGCCTCCCCTTTGCTCCCGGTCAAGCGCCTCGAGGCGTTCCGAGCTTCGCAGAAATCCCAAACCATTCGTGGTAGAGACCGGCCGATCTTCGGGCAATTCCGGCCACGGATCAGCTTGCTCGGATTTCGGCGAATGGGGCGAGTTAAGCGCCGGTGAATCAGGCGTCGATGGAGCTGTCGGCAACACTTCCCTGCCGAATTCGCCGTGATCGGCCCGGCCACGGGCGCTTTCATGTCTTGGACCCGAGGGATTTCCAGCAGTGTTGGGAAACGGCTGCCACCTCTTTGGATTCGTTATCGACGCAAGCGCGTTCTTTTGAGATTTGTCGCGGCTGCGCTTAACTTCGCCGAATGACTGCTCCGATCTGTGGAACGTCACGGACGGCTCGGACGGACTACGATCCACTTTCGTGTTGGAGCGTATGACTTCTGCTCCATGGGAAGTAGAAGCGGTCTCGTGAGTGCTATGCAGTCGGACCTGATGTGTGCTTCTCGGGGACGGAAGCTTGGCCCGTCGTGCGCTAGAGAGCATAGGGATTGGAGAAGGTGAAGCCGGATTTTCCTGATGCATGTGCGGCTTCCTTTCCTCTTTCTCAACGACCTCCGCTTTCGACAAAGATGCTCTTGCTGGAGCTGGGTGCAGTACGCCCTGAATTTTTCGTCTTATCTGTTCGCTCCAGCGAGCCGTCCCAGCCGGGGCGTTCCGCTCAGCGGTTTTCCCTGATTGGTGTTCCGCCGCAAGTGGACTAGTAACGCCCCGCGATTTCACACCTTCGGGTACGGAATTAGGGACTCCAGGCGCAAATTTCCTCTTGAGTGACTGAAGCCAAGTCGTTTTCACTGGTGTTTCGGAGTTGGAACGCCCGTGTGGCGCACTTTGCCGCAGTTCCTGACGCCGCAAAGACCGCGGCTCCGCAAGCGGAACTGGCGCTGATGGCGCAGAGAGTCTTTCCTCCACCAGCTTATTTTCTTCCCTCGCTGCCGAGAATGCTTCTCGCAACGCCGTTTCCCCTTCTTCGATCGGGAGGAGTAGCTCTGGAGCCCGCTCCCGCACAAGTGCCAGCCATGCTTCCGGCGGGCCCGCGTCTTCGCCTAAACCCTCTGGGGGGACTTCGGTCTGATCCCCAATGCCAGAGCTCTGCTCTGCTCCCTGCCGGTCTTGTGCATTCCGAGCAGCTGAAACAGAGGACGATAACGCTGCGCCGGGCCCCTGCCCTTCGTTGACCGCAGACCGGTCAGACTCCGCCAGGAAGCCGGTCAACCAGTCCCGTAGCTTGCGCGCCAGGGTTTTCAGCCAGGACTCGTTTACCTGTCCAGGAGGTAGCTCACTGTAGTTCACAATGTTCATAGGAAAAGGTAATTTTATTTATGATCACTTCGCTGCTCATCGCATTCAGAGCTGCCCCGCTCCATTCGGAGGGCCACGCGTTGAAAAGAGTAAACCGCGCTTTCTCGGTCATCCCGTCGACGTCCAATATTAAGATTTGAACGTTCTTGCGCTGCACCGGCTGATTCACCGAGCTCATCGCCCACTTCCACAAATCCTTTGATTCGGTGAAGCCGTAGGACAAAGTGACCGGTTCAAAGTGTGGCTTGCCGGGAATCTGGTGCACGACAGAACTCCCTCCCTCGGAGTACGAGATAGGGTCGACTTTTATCTCGATGCCGCTGCACTGCGTGAAGTGAGCTTCCGTGATGCCCAAAATGATGAGCTTGAAATAGAAGCCACGGCAAGGATCGACAAAGGTCCCCGGTGCATTTGGTGACTGCGTCTTCGGTGCTTTTGCAGCTGCTTCTGGCATGAACGCCTCCTTACATCTTTAGCTCGAGCCTAGAGAGTTGTGACTTCCGATCCGCCCTCAAATTGGGTAATCCTGATGATGACGAATTCCGCCGGTTTCACCGGGCAGAGTCCGACGACCGTGATCACCTGTCCCATGTCGATGGTTTCTTGTGAGTTGGTTTCTTCATCGCACTTTACGAAGAAAGCCTCCCCCGCGGTGGCGCCGAACAGCGCGCCATCTCTCCAGACAGTCGTGAGAAACCCAGTTATTTCAGCCCGGATGGTCTTCCAGAGGGTCCGGTCGTTCGGTTCGAAGACCACCCAGCCGGTCGCGCGCTTGATGGATTCTTCGATCATAATGACCAACCGGCGGACATTGATATACCGCCATTGGTTATCTGCATCCGCCAGAGTGCGTGCGGCCCAGAGCACGATGCCTTCGGTCGGGAACCAGCGAAAGCAGTTAACTCCCATGCTGTTTAAGCCTGCCTGTTCAGCGGTTGTCACTCTGTAGGTGAGATTAAGAGCGCCAGCGGGGATCATGTTGGCGGGCGCTTTGTGCACTCCTCTTGTCACGTCCGTTTTCGCCCACATTCCCGCCACCATACAGGATGGCGGAACAGCCACCAGATCCCCCTTCGGATTCAAGGGGTCCGCCACGTAGAGCCAAGGAAAATAGAACGTAGCCAAGCCACTTGCTGCAGTAGGGGGCCGCAATCCTCCTCCGCCCTTCGGACCGGCGTCCGCACTCGCGCCTCCTGCGCCCTTATCCTTGTCCTTGCCCTTCGCCGGAATGGCGGCAGTCTCTACAACTTTCAAGAGTTCGGTATTTGGAACGTCCTGCGGCGGATCACATATGGCGACGCGGTTCCCCATTTTTTCGCAATGCGCCAGCAAGGCAGCGTGAGATGCGGCGTCGTACTTGCCCGGGGCGGCGACAATAGACACGTCATCAATCTCCTCCAACAAGCTCAGCCCGGTCCTTGGCTGAACCCCGCCAGCGATGGCATCGCTATCCGGCATGTTCACGACGAAGCAGCGGCCCCCGCCATTTGCGAAGAAACCGTAGACGGCATGGGAAAGCCAGGTGCTGCGTGAGTTGTCCGCGGCTGCGAACTCCTTGCGAAACTCGGTCCAACTGGTAATGGCCACTGCTTCGTTTAGGTGTGCGCGGGCATCCGGAGCTTGACCCACGAAAGCAGCCGTGCTGGTGGCGACAGCTGTAATCGTATGCTGGCCTGGTACTTCCTCGACGTAGAGGCCGGGAGATAGATACTCTGGCATTTCATTCCTCCGTGAGACTGAGATGTACTACGAGCGGTGTTCTGCTATCCGGGTGGTTCTCTTCGCTGTCGACGGGCAGTTCGCGCCCCTTTGCCTTGATGAGTAATTTCTTTGGTCCCTCCGCAGGCACGCCTGGAAAATAGAACCTTCCCTTGTGATCGGTGCTCGCGGAAAGCCCCAGGGCCGGCACTTCGACTCGGCAATCGGAGAGCGGCACATCTCCAGGTCCTAATAGCAAACCATGAAACGCCATCATTGGCGACGAGTGGACCTTCAGTGGCTCAAGCACGAGCTTCGTCTCGCGCTCCGGCCTTTCTCGCCGCAAAGGCACACGTAGAAGGAACGAGGGCCGCGGAACCACGCCGAAAGCCGTCCATACAGTCAGTGGAATCGGTTCCAGTTCCACTTGAAAATCCTTCTTTTCCATGGCCGCAAACATCAATTCCACCAAGATCTGATGGGCATCTTCCGGCTTATCCGACCAAGCGGTAATGAGGTATCTCAAAATGAGCTGTAAAGGCGGCCGCCTGCTAGTGCTCGGTGGTGGCGATTGTATAAGCTCCAGCAGATACAGCCCAACTCCGCGGCCAGTCTTTACAGCATCGGGAGCGGCCAGCGACAACTCGACTCCTTGGATTGCGCTTCCAATCCAGTCCTTCAGTCGACTATCGAATTCCTCTACCATTCGCGAGTGACCTGTCTACCTCTCCCCAACTCTTGGTCTCACCTTTCAGCACAGTATCTTGATCTCTACTTGGGGGGAGTGCCGGAAGGGCTGGGAGCGCTTGGGCTGTTTGGCATGTCCTGATCAGCCATGCTCCTGGAGACACCTGGATCGCCGAGGAACAAATTCAGAATTTTTTGGTACTCCGGTTTCAATTTCGAATACGCAGCTTCCTGCGCTGCCAATCCAACCAGTGCTTCGACGTTGGCTGGGGTCGACACCGTCAGCGTCACCAGCCCGCCGTCGTGCACGAGGGAGCCGGCGCTCGGGTTTTGTGACGCAACCTTGGTTTTCGCAAACGGATTGCTCGAATGTTGCTGGACGAACGCCACCTTCAACTCGAGACCCTGCAGCACGCTTACTGCATCGGTGACGCTGCTGCCGATCAAAGAAGGAACTTGCAATGGCAGTTTCACTACCAGATCTACCTTGGAGTTGGCAGCAACCTGCTGACCCGCAGCCGGGTTTTGCGACACAACATAAGCACCAGTACCCGGAGAGCCGCTGATTGCGCCAAGCTTGAGCGGCACAGCTGCAAGAGTCTTCTCGGCGGGATCCAAGTCTTGGTTCTCAAGAGAGGGAACGACAACCTTTCTTGCGCAGCCAACCGAACTTAAAGTTCCCACGACCACCGCGAAAGTCAGGAAGACGTGCTTTGCCCGCTTCCCCCAAAAACAGCCGTCACCCAGTCCAAAGCTTCTCGCAAGGCGCAAACTATAGGATCCTCTCACTCGGTAATTCGTTCTTTCGGATGTGAAGTAACTAGAGCTTGGCATGGAGCCCTCCGCTCATCGAGGCGTTCGAGCATGGTAGTAAATTGGGTTTGGCTGACGGGAGTGAACTACCTCCAGCTTGCGAGCCGGGGATTGGCCTCTTGCCACTGCGAACAAAAATCTCGGCCGCGCAAGGCAAAACGTGTAATCCACGGGTCCGCGAAAATGCCGGAAACTTGCCGCGTATCTTAGACCAACATGTTTTTCGGCGCAATAGCAAATTATGAGAGAGAGTCATATGCTTAATTCCCTGCCACTCTTATAGTGCGTCAGGGGCGGCATTCGTTACATGTGCTCGGAATAGCTCCTCGGCGGTATAATTTGGTACCCGTACAACAAAATAGAGAGCTTACCCTTCGTGGCGTTTAATATGACAAATAGCTTCCTTTGTCTGGTGCTGGCGCCCGCTATCTGTTTGACTGGCTGCACGAAGAAGTCTGGGAAGTCTGGTGTGTCGCCGGGGGCGGTGCAGGTTGGTATTGCGAGCTGGTACGGCCATCCCTTCCACGGTCGGCCCACGGCCAGCGGAGAGATCTACGATATGGAGAAAATGACCGCCGCGCACCGGACGTTTGCTTTGGGGACCGTGGTTCACGTCGAAAACCTGACCAATAAGCAGACCGTACAGGTGCGCATCAATGATCGAGGGCCCTTTGTCCATGACCGCATCATCGATCTCTCCCATGCCGCGGCTCAGGCCATTTCCATGCCAGGCATAGCAAATGTTCGTTTGAAGGTGATTAGCACTCCGCCCACGCGCGCCGCGGAAATGTTTGCCGTTCAGATCGGACCGTTTTCGCAGCGGTCGGAAGCAGAGGACCTTCGAGCGCAGATGGAGCGGAAATATGGGACTGCGAAACTGGTTTTTCGCGACCGGGATCAGACCTGGCGCGTTTTGGTGGGGCTGCAACCCACGCTGGAGAGCGCCAACGCCTTGGCGATGCAGCTGGACAAAGAGGCAGGGCCGGCCTTTGTAGTTCTTATCGATTCGCTAGAATAAATCGTCCAAGCAGACGGTACCGATCAAGATCGAATTCTCTCCCTCTGATACAAATACACTGCCGTTCACCTCATATTCCAGCGCGCAACCGCGATCGTTGATTATGGGTAGTTCGGTTTGGGTACTTTGGCTAGCAATAGTTCGAAATCTTGAAGCAGTCGACCGGACCATTTGGGACCCTTTTCGCTCTCCAGGAATTTCGCGTCCGCGAACCGCCGGTCGTACATCAGCACCTTGTCAAACGTCTTGAGTGCATCTTCTTCCTGACCGTGCTTGAATTGCGACAGTGATACGCCGGCGAGCGCACGCGGCGAGGTAGGGTCGAGCCGAGTGGCCAAGGTCCAATGATCTGTTGCGGGTTCAAGCTGTCCCTGTTGATAGAGAACATAACCTAACTCGCAATGTGCCGCGGCTTGGTAACCGTCCAATTCAAGGGCCCGGTTGAGCTCTGCCTCTGCCGCTTTCAGGTCGTTTGCGCGGAAGCGCTCAGCGCCCAGATACACATGCGCTTCCGCAATTGCCGGGTCATCTTTCAGCGCCTCTCGAGCCTTGTCTGCGGCTTTGTCAATTTTGTAATCAGCCGCCAAACGACGCGCCTCTATTATGTGTGAACGAGCCCGTTCCTTTTTCTTGGAAGGGTCATCATTAGCGCCGCTCGCCGTGCTAGGGAAGAGCAATGGACCGGCAACAATGATCGCGACGAAGAGTTTCGATATTTTCATGGCGCTGCCCCTCTCGAAACAAACCAATCTTCTTTCGATCTGCCAGCCGCCGCTCTTGGTGCGCCCTCTGTCAAGAGGAGCCCGCGCTCAAATCCGGCGAGTGCCGTGGGAGTTTGCGCCCCGCCGGTTTCCGCCGCGACCCGATCTCTTACAAAATCAAAAAGCTCACCAACGGACATTTGATGATTGTGCTTCGCACCGGCATCACCCTGGAGACCCTTCAACAAAAAGTAGGTAAACACTCCGTGTCCGCCTCCCCATTTGGGGTCTTCCCGAGAGTATTCGTTGGTTTGGCTCGCGGTGATGATCGCACGATGCGCGCCAAACCCCATATTGATCCACCGCTGATTTGTTATGTTCGGTAGGGTCTGACCCACCGCCCCGCTGTGGCAGGCGTCTACAAAGCTTATGACATTCGCTTGCAGATTGCGCTCGAAGGAATTGATTAACTCCCACATGCCTACTGCGGTTCCGCTCATATGGTCGTATTGAGTGTCGTAGCCAAGAAGATAGTAATTGTCCCCGCGATGTGGATCCGCTGCTCCGTGGCCTGCAAAATACACAATCACCAGATCGTCTGGTCCCGGTTTGATCAGGAAATCGTGTAGTTCATCCCACATGTTCTTGAAGGTGGCTCTATCGTTTACTAGGTAATGGAGATTGGCCTGCGGAACTCCGCCTCCGTTTGGATCAAGCAGAAAGCTTCGGATGGCGTCGGCGTCGCGATCTGCGAAACTCAGGCTAGGGATCTTCGAATCTTGATAGCGTGAGACGCCGATGACCACAGCATAGCGCTGGCCGCCCGTGCGCCTTGCGTGAATAACCGGGATGAGCCACCGCGAACGATTGTTGTGCGCGTCGGTGGCTCTCACTTCAATGGACTCTTGGTTCGGGGTAATTCTCACTTCGGTGCTGAAACCGTACGCCTTGCCCGATTGGATTTGGACGCCCCGTGCCCCCGCAGCCGGCCCTGTCGCAGTCAATTGAACGTTTCCCCCTTGCACCAGCACCTTTACAGGGGCCACTCCCCCCTCGACGTACCCTTGCACCGACAGTTGCCGTAGATTCTGAACTGGTCTTTGCGGATTGATCAGGTGCAGCAAGGGAGGTTCTTCCCCCTCGCGGCTCGCGATGGTTTCCCGGTCAATTTCGCGGAGCGATTCCGGCTCATCCCGGATGTCTAGAAAAAACGTCGCATAATAATAACGCCCGTAAATGGACTCAGCGGACGCCTCGATGGTGTTGCGGCCGGATTGCAGAAGAAAACCAGGCCGCAAGTAGAGATCTAGGTCACACAGAATCATGGACTCGGTGGCCCGGGCCGACATGATGGTGTTGGCCGCGCCGCCATTGATGCGCACAAGGACTTTGCCTGGAGAAATCTCCTGAGTACTCCTCAGCACATGCAACTCGAGCCGCCTAATCGAGGAGTTCGGTATTGTTGCAGCACCGTTTTCGCCTACTTCCACCTTCGCTTCTGGAACTTCCAGAAGAAAGGTGCCGCTGACGGCCGCCGCCCGCGGCTTGGATACCGCCGCCAGCGCGACTGCAAGCGTAAAAAGCGCCGCCGGAATTCTCATCGCGTCACTGCTTCGGCTTCTTGACTTCCGGCTTCTTGACTTCCGCCTTTTTGACTTCGGGCTTACTCTCATACATCGATGGGGTGGCAGCCATGCTGGCTTGCGCCACGTTGACCACGGGCTGTTGAGACCATTGGTCGTCTCCCGTGAGCGAAAGGTAGTCGTAGAGAATATACATATTGGGGGGAACGCGCCCGCCATGATCGACCTTATATAGCTCTATATAGGTTTTGATCTCCTTTTGCGCTTCAGGAAGGACCGTGGGATCGTTTTTCTTCAGCAGAGCGAGGGCACGTTCGAGATGGGGTTGGAAATAAGCCGAGCGGCCGGCATCCAGGTGAATCGCCTGCATGAAGTGTTCCATCGCTTTCTCTTCCTCGGCGGGGGTTCGGGCGGTGAGCTTATAAACCCGGCCCAAATAGAGATGGGCTTTCGGGTCGCCAGAGCGAAGGCCGATGGCGGCTTCGAGGTTTTGGCGGGCTTCGTCAAAAAGATCATACTCAAGGGCAAGTTCGCCATTGTCTCGCTTGAGTTGGCTCATCAATAGCGCGAAGCCCGGAGAAGCCGTCTGTAGACCGGCCTTGCTGCGCTGTTCGAGGTCCGCCTTGAGGGCCCCTGTGAGCAATGTCTGCATGTGCTCTCGCCGGTCAGCCAAGTTGGCAACAAGGCCGTAATGAAACCCCATCCCGACCCGGTCGTCGCGATGAATCGCACCTTCCAACGCCACGAAAACCTTAGGGGCTTCGCGAACATCAAAGTTATGCTGCAAAGTTTCGCGGGCAGCGAATTCATCGGCTTCCGCCTCTTGCGTATTCGACCAATCAGTGAACTTCGGACGCCGCAGGCTCTCGACCAGGTTCACGGCAAGCGCCGTGGCGCCAAAGCCGAGCCCCGCTCCGATCAGCGCCCCTGAGCCTCCTCCTTTGGCGCCCCCAAGGACACCGCCTACGCCGGCGGCGACGGCTCCCAGAATCATTCCTTTTTTCCGCGCCGACTTTTCCTTCTCCACCTCCAGGAGTCCTTGCAGGACTTCGCCGCGCGTCTTCACATACATGTGGTTTTTCTCGACGTGACCCGTTTCGTGGGAGAGCACATAAGCGAGTTGCGCCTCGTTGTCGAGCATGGCCATCAGTCCTGTGGTGATGTAGATGCTGCCCGTGCTGTACGCCCAGGCTTCAGGGTGTGGATCATTGACAATCCGGAAAGCATAGAATTTGGTGCTCGTGCTCGGAACCAGAGATTGGCCGAGTTTGTTCACATAATCCTGGAGCATGGGATTGTCGTAGAAAGAGCAAGAATAATTCAAATTAAAGGAGTGCGCCCGCTCAGTTTCCTTGGCTCGCTCCTCCGTGTAAATGGCCTCGATAATCGTCTTGACCTCGGGGCGTTGCGCCAGTTCCTCCATCTTGTTTCGCTCGTCATCGCTGAAAGAGATATCGCGATGTTTCGCATCCCCTTCCAACTGCCTGAGAAGGTCCTCCTCTTGCTTCTTATCGCCCGCTCGATAAGCAGTAAGCAGTTTGCTAGACAGGGAGTCGATCTTATCGGCATGCTGGGCGACCCGGCCTTCGCCGGTCAGCCCGCGATCACACGGTTGCTGTGGTTGCTGTGCGCTTGCCGGCAACGTCCAGAAAGCGGCCACGCACACTAGAACGATAGTTAAAAGAAAGGAAAGATGAATTCTCATTGATGACCTCCTGAGTAAGCTCGTTGGCAGGACAAGAGAGTTGCAGGGTCCATTAGAAAAAATCTTTCGAAGAAAAACCCAACAGCTCTCTTGCCAGTGGGAGAGTTATGCCTGCTATTATTTGGGCCACGGAAATAGAGAAGTCAAGTATCATTTTATTGGCTCGCCCGAGTTCTACTCTCGCGGCTGTACATAAAGGCTCAAGCACTGTGATCTGCCTATCCAAGAATCCCCGAGTGCTGCAAGATTTTTGGTGTTCGCAATATCCGCCACGAATGCAGGACACGATCGGACGCGTTCTAGCAAAGAACACTGGAATTATAAAAAAGGAGGCCTCAAGTCGATGGCACAAGGAAAGGCGGCTGCAATTGCCAATAACGACTACGTACATGTCGCTTGGGATTTTGGGGAGTTTCTCCCCAATTGTGACGGTTTCGCGGTTTACCGCATAACGGATGGCGGAGAATCACAGGGCGAGCCGCTCTCTGTCTTTGGCCGCGATGCCAAAGGAAATCGCCTGAAGATTAGCTGCGAAGACTACCCGATCCACAAATATAACTGGCGGGACGTCCTCGAAACGCGCGGCGGCCGCTACAAGTACCGCGTGGTTCCCATGCATGGGCCAAAACAGCCGATGTCCCTCATCGCGCCTGCAGTCACCCCGGACTGGGTCGACGTGTCTCCTCGGCAAGGCGAGAACGTCGAAGTCTATTTCAATCGAGGCATTTTGGGGTCACAGTCAGCCGCAGACAAGATCTGGAACCCCAATCAGGAAAAGCCTGATTTCAACAAGATCACCGAGATGATTCGCGACACCAACAGCGCCCTGAGAAAGTCATTATCCGGTCAAATGTTCACCGCCCTTACCAAACTCCTTGATCGCGCCGAACAGAAAGGTGGCTCGTGTTGGGCTTCCCTCTATGAGCTGACCGATACGGCCCTCATTGAACGCCTCTGTAATTGCAAAGAGCTCCATCTGATTCTCTCAAATAACAACGGAAGCCTTGATGGAGGTAGTGAGGGTGACGACTCCAGCAGCAATCAGTATGACGGAAAGAATCGGCCTGCAGCGGACAAGATCTCCGAATCAATTGCCAGCCGCCCCGGCGGCGGTAAGAGTGAACTCATCCGCCGTTACATGCCCACGGGCCACATCGGACATAACAAGTTTATGGTGTACGTGGATAATGGTGGAACCCCCAGGGCGATTCTCACAGGCAGCACCAACTGGACGGCAACTGGCCTTTGCACTCAGTCCAACAATGCCATCATCATCGAATCGGGGGACCTCGCTCGCCAATACCTCGACTACTGGCACGCCTTGAAGAAGGACGCTGAAGCCGCTGGCATTCCTGCCACTCCAGAACCCAAAAAGGACTTGCAGGGAGAGACTCTCAGAAATGAATGTGTCGTCGAGCGTGGGCAACTGCCACTCAACGCCGGCTCAAAAGTGGTTGCCTGGTTCTCCCCGAACACCCCAAAGCCCTTGGGTAAAAAGCGAGGGCCGACGCCCGTCGACTTGGCCCATGTATACCAGGCACTCAATGACGCCAAGCAATCGGTGCTGTTTCTCGCTTTCATGCCCGGCAAAGCGGGTTCGGAGAACAGCGCTCACTTCCTGCAGGAGCTTGAGAAAGTTGCAGCTGCTAAGAAATTTCTGTTCGTCCGTGGCGCGGTCAGCGATCCCGACCTGGCCAACGAATTTGATATGAAGACGCTCCAAGTGAGCGACACCGAGAATGCCATGATCTCCTCGCCCCAGGGCATATTTCGCAACTTCAAGGCCTGGCGCAAGGAGATTTACAAGTTCGGCCATGCCATTATTCACGACAAGACGATTGTAATCGATCCTTTGAGTACGGATTGCGTCGTGATCACCGGCAGTCACAATCTCGGGTCCCGCGCTTCCTCCAACAACGATGAGAACATGCTCATGATTCGGGGCGATCAGGGCATCGCCATAGCCTATGCAGCCCACGTAATGGACGTTTTCGAACACTACCGTTCGCGCTGGATTTCTGCTCATCACAAGGGGTCCGATTACGATCCGCGCACTGACCCTAACTGGCAGCAAAAATATTTCGACAACTGGCGCCCCGCCTTCGCCGAACGGCTGTTTTGGGTCTCTGGTGGCGCGTCCCTTCCGCCTCTTGCCCCCAACCCGAAATTGAAGGGCGCAGCTGAAGGTCTTGCCGCAGCAGCACAGGCCAAGAAGGAAGCCGCAGCCGCCCGCCGCGCCGCCAAGAGGACAAGACCCTCGAGTCCCAAGAAAGCCCGTGTTAGAAAGATCGCAGCCAAGAAGGTGCCGGGGAAAAAAAGACCGGATCAGTCACAAAGAAGGGCAAGAAGAAAACCGCGCTAATGGTGCTGGAAAAAACAGGCGAAAAAGCGCAGCGAATAGGTACATGATGGTAGACTGTCCGGGCTGTGAAGCCAATCCGAAGATATTCGCCTATACCAACAACCACTGGGCCACAGCCCGGCGACGGTGAAACTTTTCTATGATCTTTGGAGCGAGAAGCGATAGAATCAGGTTCCTTGCTTCTGCCCACATTCAAAAAATCACTCGAGCAAATGAGGGCAGAACGACCTCATACCTTGCGTGGCGTTTGGAGGATTGATGTTGTTCCTTCTCATCGCTTCAATCGCCTTAGCAGTAGCTGCCGTATTTGACGGCATATCGACTATCTATGCCCTCGGCAAAGGCGGCGAGGAACGGAACCCCTTGTTCGGGAAGCACCCCTCCGGCCTTCGTGTCTTCGTTCAAGGCACCATTATCATCGCGGCCGAGATTGGCTTGTCCTGGTTGCTGTACTCGTATCGCCCGGTAGCAGGAGACATTGCAGGGGCAGTTATTCTGATACAATCCGGATTCCATATGTTCTTTGGGGCAAGGAACTTTCAGGTGAAATGAAAGAGAATGCCCGCTAAGCCCCAGACTCCGCCTCTGCCGTCTCGATGGTATGTGCGCTTTGGCCTGGTCCAGCTTTAGCCCGCCGAATTCTTTCCTCCAGCGGTAGAACGTCTGCGCCGTGATTTGAGCGTCCCGGTAGGCTTGCGCGGTAGTCTTTCCGTTGGCAATCTCCACTTCAATCTGCTGCAGCAGGGTTACGATCTGCTCCGGCTTGTATTTCTTCATCGGCATACCAGCTTCCCTCCAGAGTGAATTCTCTCTCACTCCCGCTGGTACAAAAAACGCCGGTCACCTCATCCTTGGTTCGTCGCACTTCTTTCGAATCTGAAGAACCCGTACACAAAGAATGTCATCACAGCTGAAAAGATCTGCCAGAGGGCATGAGCTTGAAGCCAAGATTGCGGGTTAAAAAGCGAATTGTTGGGAAGGCAATTGGATTCGTTCGGTGCCTCATTTCCATGAAAAATCACGGCCAGGATGAAGGCGCCGGCACCGACTAGAAGAACGTCATCACAATGATGAAAGAGCGAGTTGGGGCCCAGCGCACACAATGAATAAAGGGGAGAGAAAAGTTAGCGTCCTCGTCCGGACTTCTCGTGTTGCTCTGTGGGGTGTAATTCCTTGCCGAACACTTTTGCGGCCCAGTCCGGTATCGTCTGGGCAGTCTTACTCAATTTGCCGCCGATGAAGTGCGCCACTACGCGGAAGCCGCGACGATGCGCTGTGTTGTCGTACACGAGCAATTCATCAGCATGTTTGGGAACTTCGGAGAGATGCTTCGTTGCCTCCCGATAGGAGTCCATCACGCTGGACACGGGCACGGCTTGCCCACCTCGACTCATGCGCACCAACACCCGGCCCACATTCAAATTTGCGTCTTCCGTAGAAATAAAAAGAACCTTTGTCGAATACCCTGCTGCCTTAGCCTGGTCGA
>Ga0137419_10000010_pt1 | contig 41096 bp, 66 predicted proteins | sample CZODoug3_1_2_16f_FD_108279 | JGI IMG/M metagenome (GOLD analysis project Ga0137419, IMG submission 108279) | Vadose zone soil fungal communities from Angelo Coast Range Reserve, California, USA - CZODoug3_1_2_16fungal (Illumina Assembly) | ecosystem: Environmental > Terrestrial > Soil > Vadose... | reverse complement strand
TGACGTATATCCCACTCGGAGTTCCGAACGGCGCGGCATCATTGGATGCAACGGGAAAAGTTCCGACAACTCAATTGCCTATTATTCCAGTTGGTAATTTACCCATAATTCCGAAAACCCTCGGCGGGTTCGGTCAAGATGTCTCCACCGGACTGACTAATAATCAGGTAGCGGTCGTGAGCGGGGGAGCGATTACGATTGACAATCTTCCGGCCGCGTCTATTCCTAATACCGCCGTTACCGCTGGAGCTTATCCTACCGCGGGAAGTCTTCCGACGTTCACGGTTGGGGCTGATGGGCGGTTGACCTTAGCGGGAAGTTCGACTGACGGAACCAATCTTACCAACCTTAATGCCGGCAATGTTACGACCGGCATTCTTCCGATTGCCCGCGGCGGAACTAATTCGGCAACGGGGGATCTGGTAGCGACCAATTCACTGACCACCCCAAAATTAAACGCGGCAACCAGCGGTGGAACCATTAACATCAACGTGCCAGGTGCGGGAGGAGTAGCAGAAATAACCACCAATAACGTTATCAGATTTTCTCTGACCGATACTTCGGCTTTTTGGGCGGTTAATCTTCTGCCGGCAATTGATAACAGCATTTCGTTTGGATCTACAGCCGCACGGTTAATTAATTTGGGAGTTCAAAATATTCAATCCGGAACGGCCATGTTGTCTTTGGAATCGAATGTAGTTGACGGAGCGGCCGCTCAGGCGATGGAAATTAATAATGTTACCACCCTTACGGGAACGGCTCAGCTTTTATCGCTTGAGAATGCGGGAATTCAAAAAGCCGCTGTGCAACAGGATGGCGCTTGGATTGGCCCTTCGGCAGGGACGGCTTCGGCTTCGCAGCATGCTTTTCCGACCGGAACGGGAAATCTGGTCAGTGTTGATGCTACCCAGACTCTCACCAATAAAACTATCGATGGCCTTTCCAACACTTTCGTATACGGAACTCCCGTATCGACGGGCACGACTAATTCCGCCGGAGTTTCAACCGCTCTGGCGCGTACTGATCATGTCCATCAAGACGTGGTGCTTCAGACTGCCGCGGGACGAGTAACCGCTAATCAGACGACAACATCTGCCACACTGGTTGATCTTACGGGAGCGACAGTAACGATTACGACTATTACCGGAAGCAAGGTCTTAGTTAATGCCTCTTTCGCCACCTCTAACAATGCAACTCTCGGTGCGAATAATACCATTGTTCTGGTAGTTGATGGGGCTGTGGATTCCGGGTGTACTCAGGCGCTACCGGCGTTATCGGCTGCCGCTCAGGGCGGGGCATTTTGTCGGTTGGTAACCGGACTCGCGGCGGGCAGCCATACCTTCAAGTTGCAATGGGATACCTCCGGCAGCACCGCTCAGTGTCGTCCAGTAGCAGCTCCGAATGCGGAACACGCTTCAATCACGGTCATGGAAGTACGGTTATAACTATTTAATTGTATGCCTCCCTCCAACGAAGTTCTCGAAATCCAATTCGATTATATCCGTCAGGAACTTTCGGAAATGAAGGTCGACCTTAAAATCACCAAAGAACAAACCCTGAAAACCAACGGCCGGGTTACGGCACTCGAAACGAAAGTAGAAGATCACGACAACTATCTTTTGACGATTCGGGATTCCGAAGAGGACGAGCATAAAATTGCGGTGGATCGCTATCGCCGGATCAAAGACACGGCGTTCAAAGTGGTGCTCGGGGTTATTGCTGCCATTGCGGCGGCCAATCAGGTGCCTGATTTTATCGGGAAATTAATAAAAATAATATGGATGAAAAATTAAAATATAAAATAATTCTGATTTTTTTGGGAGTACTGATGGTGTTGTCATTGATCACTGTTTTTGCGGTCGTGATGAACAGCGTTGAAAAAATAAATAAAGTAATCAAGAGTCCGTCCGCCATTTCAATCATCAATAATTCAATTTTAATTACTAACGCTAAAGAATAATCATATGTCCGAAGAATTAATCGTCAAACCAGAGACTGAAGATCAGATTTGCGCCGCCGATTGTCTGGCCTGCGCCGCGGGAGATAAATTTTTTCCGCGAAATTTTCCGCCCCACAAAAAATGGGTCGCCCTGACTGATTACTGCGACAAGCCTGAGCATCCCGCTCCTGAACCGGTTACGAGCAATGCTTCACCCGATCTGTCGCTGACTAATTCATCTGCCGTAAAACCAGATACCGCCGCTTAATATGCTTCGTTATCCGCTTGATATTATTAAGATCACTCAAAATTTCGGCGAACGTCCGCAGGTGTATGCTCCTTTGCTCGGCCATAATGGGATTGATTTCCGTACGATGTGGGAAGATTCTCCGGAAGGCAACCGCCCGGTCTATGCCGCCGCTTCAGGGATGGTCGAGACAGGGGATGACGGAAAACAATCTTACGGTAAATTCGTAAAGTTGCATCATGCCGACGGTTCGCAAACTATCTACGGACATCTGAACGAGCTGTGTGTTGAGAAAAATCATTCCGTATTCATCGGACAGAAAATCGGGATCACTGGAGATACCGGATTCACCGATGCTCCACACCTACATTTTGGGTATCGTCCACCTAATTTTAATCCTAACAACGGATATGGCGGTTACGTCAATCCGAAAGCTGATATGACTACCGAATTAAGTGTTCCGTATCTGGAACAAAAAATTGGTCAAGCAGGAATCGCCCTCTATGATCCCGATCAGGACATGATGGTCGGATTCGCTGACGGCAATGTTTTCAAGATGTTTTACGGCGATTATGCCAACGTAAAAATAAATCAGGTACCCGAATGGAGCCGACCGCTCAGCCAAGAATTAATTCATAAATCTTAATCATATGGAAATAGTACTCGGTATTTTAGTTTCCTGCGCCATGGAATTATTCAAAAAAATATCCGTTAAATTCGGTAAGACCCTGACAGAGGGAATTATCTTGGGAGGATTATTCTTACTCATCATGGCCGGAACGATAGTGACACAGTCTCATCTGGTAAGTGAGCAATCGGTCGCATTCATCGTCAAAGTATTTTCGGTGAGTATTACGACCTATGAACTCGTTATTAAAAATGCTTATGCGATTTATAAGCAATTTTCAAATCCTACCATTATTTCTTAATTAGTATGAAAAAATATTTAAAATTTTTATCCTTAATTTCGATTCTCACTCTGCTACTTGTTCCTTTTCGAACCGATGGGTTTTCGGTTATCACTCGGTACCAAACTACGCTGCGCAGTTCGATGACTTCAAATCAGACGACCATCCCCGTATCTTCGGTGACTACCTTTGACGGTCATCCGATTGCCATGAGTGATTTGGGAAACGAAGTATTTTTGGATATTGAAACCGGCGGATCGAAAGAAGAAGTAGTGGAGTGTACTGCGGTTACAAGCACTCCTTTGCCGCAATTCAGCGGGTGTATTCGCGGGTTAGCGTTCTACGGCAAATCAGTCGTAACGGTTCCGACGAATGCTTTCGCTCATAACGCTGGCGGCGTGGTAATCATGTCGAACGTGCATTACGTGTATAACCAGTTCGTTAATCTGGAAGACAATCAAAGCATTGGCGGTAAAAAAACTTTTTTAGGAGATAATGTTAATCGTCCGACTTTGACGATTGATATTAATACGCTTACTAACACCGACTTAGTTACCTTTGGACAACTGGCGCGAACTTCTTTTGCGGGGGTTACTCCGGCAACTCATGCCAATCCCGGCATCGTTAAAAAAGCGACCACGCTTGAAACTATTAACGGAATCGACAATGACGGAACATATTTTTACGCGATGCCGGCGGGTCTTGCTCGAACGACTTCCACGCCTACCTCAACATTTCAAGGATTCTTTCCGGTGCTCGGGCCGTCGAGCACGCTTGATGCCGGTTTTGGAGGAATAGCCAATAGTCTTGCCACTCTTAACACCAGCACACTCGTTGTTCAAAATCCGGCTTCGGCTTCAACAACGGCTTCGCCGAATGCTATTCCGATTGCCAGTTCGACAGGTGAAATAGGGATGAGCTGGATTAATTATAATCAAATTTATGGAGACGCAAGCGACGGAAATGTTACTTTGGGTGCCGGGACAACAGTGCTTACTCGAGATACTTTTTATAACAATCTAACGATTCCAAACGGATCAATTCTTGATCCAAATGGCTATTATGTTTTCGTTAAAGGAACTCTTACCCAGCAAGGCAACGGTAAAATTGCTCGCAATGGAAATAACGGCGGGAATGGAACTAATTCGGTAACCGTGACTGCCGGAACCGGAGGAAGCGCGGGGGCAGCCTTGATTACCAATACCTTATTTGGCGGCAATGCCGGAGTAACCGGAGGTATGGGAGGAACTCGAATGAACGGAGGTAATAATATTCCCGGAGGTAATGCTAACGGAACTACTATTCCCGCCGGTTTGGGAGTTGCCGGATCTAATGGCGGTACTGGTGGTAAGGGAGGAAATGCGGGAATAATTATCGTCGGAAATGGCGGTACGGGAACCGGAGGATCAATAACCAATCAACTTAAAACACGAATTACTGACCCATCTCTGGCAAGAAGTATGGGAATGTTTACGGCTGGAACATGGTATTCCATTGTTCCCAATGGTCAGCCTGGCGGCGGAGGAGGGGGATCTCCGGGAGGAGAACCTGGCGGTGGTGATACTGCCGGGAGCGGCGGAGGAGGAGGGGGATCAGGATCAGATGGGGGAGGAATTGTTCTGTTTGCTAAAAATATCGTACTCTCCGGCGGGGGTAATCTTTTAGAATCGATCGGCGGAAATGGCGGAAATGGCGGAAATGGCGGAAATGCCACTGCCGGTAATGCCGGCGGCGGCGGTCCGGGAGCGGGAGGGTCTGGCGGCGGTGGCGGGCTTATCGTAGCGGTGTATAAAAATAAATCAGCGACAATTACTTTTAGCGTCGCCGGAGGAAGCGCCGGCGCTCCGGGAACTCCGGGGACACATAGCGGCACGGGAGGCGACGGAAACCCCGCTGGTGCCGCGACAGCGGGCGATACCGGATTTGAATTCGAAATTCAAATGAGTAATTAATTTTATGGGAACTCCTCTTTCAACATTGCTGAATCGCATGAATCGATATCAGGCATTATCGACTGTCGAAGAACAATTCAAAGTTCATGATATCGATGAAGCAATCCGTGATATTCGTCGTGATTTTCAGCTTCCCTGGACGATGCAGCGCGGATCATTGCGAGTATTTGATGGTGTACTAGTATACCCCACTGCGTCCGATCATGATGAGGTGGCGTATCTTGATACACGCGGCCAGGTATATGAGGATCGTTTACGTTTCAAAGAAACTTCTCTTCAACAATTCTTCGAAAATTACGATGAAATCAGAAATCTTCTGACTGATATCTGGGACAATGGCACACGCTATCTGGGCGTTCGTCTGAACGGAATCAATGATTATATTATCCCGCCTGCTGTTTTAGTTGATACGGCGGAAAGTACTGCGGGGTTCACCGCTTCCGGTGATGCCAGTAATATTCTTGTTGATTTTGTCATGTTTGATCAGGATGATAATTCTACCGAACCCAATAATGCCAGCATTCGTTTTACCGTTACTCAGGCGTTGAATACTGCGTTAGTCGAAAAAAATTTGGCGGCGACCGGATTGACTATTTCCGATACATTATACCAGAGAAAATTTTTCTTCATTAAAGTTTTATTCAGTTCAGTTCCAACTTCAGTACAACTCCGTTTCGGTAATAATAATACTAATTATTTATTTACGAATGTAACGACCCAATTCAGCGGACAGGCCTTCCGGGCCAATCAAAGGAATCTTCTGGCGTTTGATCTCAATACCGCTTCAACCGTCGGCACCATTAATCCGAATTCTTTCGCGTATTACGCCGTGAATCTCATTAACGCCCCAAGCGGACTGTATAACATTGATACATCGTGGCTTCGACAATGGCAGTTAATTGATTATTGGTACTATTCCCGATTCGATGTACAAACCATCACTTCTTCAATCGCCAATCAGGAATTTTTCATGGATGATAATGGCAATTATGCGATTGATAGTCAATTGGTAGGGGATAAGCAATGGGCTGATGTCGTGATGTTCGATGCAATGCTCACAACTGCGAACGATCTTGAAAACAATAAAATTGTGCAACTAATTGCCCAAGAACGTCAGGAAGCGTGGGAAAAAATGTTTATGCGTTATCCGAGTATGCGTCCTAAGGTAACGACCATGAAATATAAATTCTTAACGGATTTTAATCGCGATGTATAAGTATGCCCGTTAATTATCAATGGTTTCCGATCAGCAAATTCACCGGATTCAATACCAACCTTGATCCGACGAAAGTTGATATCGGCGCCAATTCTCAGGGACAGAATTCGACGGTCAATGAAGGAGACCGTATTTCAGTACGCCAATTTGGCACTGATATATTTCCCACCAAAAGTACTCTTGATACCGGAGTAAATCCGACAACATCGATTCATACCTTCCGCAAACGTGCCGGAGAAAATATCATGATGCAAGCGTCAGGCGGAGTTTTAAAATATTTCGAAAGCGGCAACCAAACATGGACAGTGTTGCAGTCAGGATATAAGTCATCGGATTTTGGTTTCAGCGATTACAATATTAACACTGACCAGAGTTCGTATACCTATTTCGGCAACGCGGTCGATAATTTCAGCCGTTGGAACGGTTCGCATACCACGCTTACCATCGCTCTCGTTGGTGGTGAGACAGTTATCCCTGTTGTCAGCACAGCTGATTTTGTTACCCCTCCCGCTAAGATTGTCATCAATGGCGTAACCTACACTTATATCGCTCTGACTCCGACTTCTTTTACCATTTCGACTCCTATCGTCGGACCGGTACCGCTCGGGAGCGGTGTCGCACAGGCTATTGAAGAATTTCCCATGAATCCGAAAGGTAATATTTACCTGAATGTTGATAACCGATTATTCATTGCCGGAATTAATGAAGCGGGCGTTCCCAAATTTCAACAAATTTATTTCTCAAAATATGGGGATGCCACCCTCTATACCGGCGCTGCTCTCGTAGCATCAAATACCGCCGCTTCCCCTGGTATTTTTAACCTGGCCGAAGGCGGAGGCGGAGTAGTGCGCATGACTACCGAAGAAAATTCTATTTATATTTTTAAACGTTCGATTATTTATCGAGCAACGTTGACTGATTCGATTTATAGCTTACAACCGCTTAAAACTTTTGATGACAAGTCGCAGACCGTCGGAGCGGTCAATAAACGTTCAACATTCGCGGGCGGAAACGGAATTGTATTTGTCACGCCTGACAAGCAAATTATGTATTTGACGCGTGTTGAGCAGGTTGATTACCCACAGAATATCCCAATTTCGTATAACATAAAATTCACAATTGAGAACGCCGTTTTTGATACTTCGGCTGGTGTAGTTTTTAACAACCGGATATTTCTGGCAGCAAAATCTTCTTCGCAATCGAGTGTGAATGATGTGGTTTTTGTTTATAACCTTAACACCAAAGCGTGGGACAGTCCGATTGTCGGCTGGAACGTAGCAGACTGGACGATTTATGATGCCGGAGACGGCAATGGCGATCAGCTATACTTCGCTGACGCTGTTTCCAACAATGTTTTTCAAGTAAATTCCACCCCGCTCGATTATATTTTCCCAGTGAAAGCTAACTGGCGTAGCAAAGAAATCGATTTTGATAATCCGTTTCTTGAAAAAGTGATTGATAATGTTTTTTTGTACGGTTTCATCGCGCCGAATACTCAATTAACCGTATCACTTCTGCTTGATAATAACGGATTCACCCAAAAGTATGTGACCACGATTCTTGGCACTGAAACTGGATTCATTTTCAATCAAGCATCATATAATGTTTTCGGATTTAATATGTTCGGTACGGAACGGTTCGGCAGCAATGCCGACCAAAGTGGCAAGAAACCGTTTCGGATATATTTGAATAAAAATTTCAGGTATGTTCCCTTCTATACCGCGCAAATTGAATTCGCTTCCGACGGTGAGAATCAGGCATGGGAAATAATTTTGTTTGCTTTCCATTATGCGATGGTGGAACAAGGTATGCGTCGTTCATTATTCCGTAAGTTTCAATAATCTATTTATATGGCTATTAATCTCCAGGACCCGCGACAAAAAAAACAAACACCGTTTAAGCCCGTCCAGACTTCCGCTCCTTCTCCCTCGTCCGCCATTCCTCCTGCTCAAGCTAATACCGGAGGACCGGAAATAGGTAAAGATATCTGGGGTCGTCCACTCTATTCTAACGCTGCCGCGGGAAATGGTTTTGGCGGAACGCCGGCAAACCCTTCCCAGACTCCATTTCCCGCTTCTTCACCAGCATCTCCGGTACAAACTCCGACGCAAGCTCCGCAACCGTTCACACCAACGGTTACTTCACCGACTAATATTGTCGGCGGAAGCAGCAATCTGCGTGATCAGGAATCTCAGACTAAAGCACAAGGGACTAATGCGCTTGGTAATATTAATGCTTATACGAATTTGAATGACCAGATAACCAAGGCAACCACCGATTTGTTCGGACAGTTACAAAACGCCACGCCGTATGAACAAACTGATGAATATAAAAATAATCAAGGTCTGATTGATCAGGCTCGTTCCATGCTTGGTTCATATACTCCGCAAGAGCAACAACAGATTGATCAGCAGGCGCAGGCGGCGGGAGCGGCGTTTGATCCTTTAATTTCAAAAGCTAATGAAGAAAAAAGTCAGGGTGAAGGAACTTCATTGGTATCAGCTGGACAAGCGGGAGGGCTTATGAACTCCCAACTTGCCGGTCAGGCAGCAATAAGCAAAACTCAAGGAGGAGATTTTTTTGGAGCTGGCGGCAGACTTGAAGAAGTGCGCAGTGCTTATGATGCTAATATTTCTCAGCTTCAATCCGCTAAAACTCAGTCGATTCAGGCCGCTAAAGCAGCCGCTCAGGAAGCCATTCGCACCGGTAAATCTCAGAATTTGCAAATTGCCCAAGATTTATTCGCTCAAGCGCAGCAACATAATGAACGAGCTAACCAGATGGCGCAGGATAAAATTAATGTGCTGAAACAACTTCAAACTGTTCAGCAACAATACCTTGCTCAGGGTCAGGTTCAAGCACAAAATATTGCTACCGGCGCAGTTGATATTGATGCGGAAGGTAATATTAATAAACCGACAGATGAACAGTTACAACAAATTTCCCAGGAACAAGGAGTTGATTTCAACACTCTGAAAGCGGGCGTTAATGAACGATATGACTCTCTGCTTCAGATGAACGCCGTTGATCGCCAGAAAGAAGCGCTGGCGAATAAACAGGCGGGTGTTGCCGGCACAGGTGCGGGAGGAGGAACTACTAAACTTCAATATCATGCCGCGACGAAATATAATCCGGCAGGATATTTTAATCCGGCGACTGGTCAGTTTACCCCATTAGGCAAAGGTGGGGGAGGTGCTGCGGGAGGAAGGAGTAGGGGAGGAACTGGTGGAACTGGTGGAATTAGTACAATAGGCGGAGCAGGTGGTCAACAACAGCCCGGAATTAATGATCCACTAGGATTAATTGCTGCTGGAAAATCAGGAGGAGTCGGAGGATTAAGTGTGTTATCAGGCAAGCCTTTGACTGACTCACCTTTACCTCCACACTTTCCTCCGGGAAAAGATGTCGGTGGATATAATGCTAATGCAATTGATTTGTTAGCTAAAAATTTTCATGAAACTGGACAAATGCAAGGACTTGGTACCAGTAAAGCTGCCCAGGCAGTGAGAGCGGCGGTCACTAATCGTGCGGCGTTATTATTTAGCGATCAGCCAGGATCACAGGCTACGAAATATAACAATAAAGCTCTTGGGGCAGCACTTTCTGAACAGACTAAATATGCCAATTCAACTGAGCGTTCAGTTAAGAATGCTGATAATGCTTTTAAACAGCTTCTTAAAACTTTTGATAAATCTGGTATTAACACTTCCCAAAGTGCCATTGCTAATAAATGGGTTAATGACTTTAAGAGAAATCTTTCTGGTGGAGATCAGAGAGCTTTCGATGCTTCTCTGCAAGAAGTTGCCAATGAATATTCTCAGGTATTCAGTCGTGGGGGTTCTACTTCAGAAGCAACACGAGCCGATGCCGAAAGAATTTTAAGCGGTAATATTAGCATTACTGATCTCAAGAAAATTCAACAACAACTGCAAGCTCAAGGTGATATCGTAATTCAAGGTTCTAAAGATCAAATAAAGAGCATTCAAGATCAATTAGAGAGTAAAACAAGTGAAGGAGGAGATTTAGGAAGTACGGATAGTTCTGGAGGAGGAACGGGCGATGATCCATTAGGTCTATTTTAATCTAGTTCATATGGCACTTTCAGTACAAGATTTCAGCGCAAAAATTAAAGCTAAATATCCCCAATACAAAGATATTCCTGATGATCAATTAGCTCAAAAGATTGTTGATAAACATCCGGTATATAAAGATCAGGTTGATTTTGGTCCTCCAAAACCTCAACCAACATTTTTACAAAGAGGTGGAGGATTAGAAAAGATGGCTAATTTAGCAAACGCGACTGTTGGTAGAGCAGCAAACGCTTTATTTGGAACGACTGCCAAGGCAGCAGGCAGTGTTATTGGCGCAGGAGCAGAAAGTGCTTATGAGTTAGCAACAGGAAAGCCATCACAACGACGATTTACTTCTGAGGCCAATGAATTACTTGGTACTCCAGAGAAAGCAGCGGGAACTGTGCTTGGGGTGGCGGGGGAAACCCTTCCTTTTATGGGAGGAGGGGCTTTAAAAGCAATCCCGGGAGTAGCAAGAGCGGGAGAGGCAATTTCGGGTTTGACAAAAGCAATTCCCGGAGTTGCCCGTGCTGGTGAAGCTCTTGGCGGAATTGCTGAAAAAGTTGGATCAAAAATTCCTCAATTTGTAAAAGGTCTTGCTCCGGCAGCAAAGTCAGGTGCTGCTTATGGTGGATTATTTGGGGCTTCGGGAGCCTTACAAAAAGAGAAAGGATTTGGAGAAACGATCGGAGAAACCGCCAAAGGAGCAGCTGTGGGAGCGGCATTGGGAGCGGGGTTGCCAGCAGTAACCGAAGGAGCGGCGCGAGCTTTCAAAAATGTAGCGAGTATATTTAGCGGCGTACCTCGCGAAGCTATCCAGCGTGCCTTTGAAAATCCCGAAGCTGTGGCTACTGCTGTTAAAGAATACCATGGGGAAGAAGGAGCAAACAAATTATTGAATAAGGTAAAAGTTGCTATTGGTAAATTAAAGAAAACTCGTGGTGATCAGTATGAAGCTGCATTAAAAGGAGTGGAGGATAAGGTATTAACTAAAAATGGACAGGTGTTTATTCAAGACCAAAGTGGTAATTTTGTTAAATCTGATCTTTCTCTTGATGGGGTGAAACAAACAATAGATAAAACTTTATCTGATTTTAAAATTAATAAAACGCCGGAAGGGGAGTATGATTTTAAAAAATCTCCTCTTACCAAAGATCAAACTAATAAAATTAAAGAAATGGTGGATCGAGTTAATACTTGGGATGATGTTACTCCTACTGGATTAAACGACCTTCGTCAAATAATTGATTCATATAAATCACACATGGAGGGTGGAAGATATAATGCTATAGTTGGAAAAGTAAGAACTGATTTGGTAAGTCATATTAACGAAAAGGTTCCCGAAATTGGAGAAATGAACTCTGGTTACGCTCAAGCTAGTGATTTTCTTGATGAAATTAAAAAGGAATTAGGAAGTGATAAGGTAAAAGATCAAACCAAGATTAACAAAATTTTGAATGTTTTTAAACCTAATAGTCAGGAACGACAAAGAATTATTGATGAGTTAGGACAAAAAACCGGCAGTGATCTTTTAAATGAGATTGCCGGTGTTGCAATGACTGATTGGTTGCCACGGGGGATAGCAGGTAAATTGTTAGGTGGTATTGAAGTTGCCGGACAGGCATTAATGGGGACCGCCGCAGCACATCCAGCTGGTCTTATTCCTTTAGGTTTATCATCTCCTAGATTAGTTGGAACTGCTGCAAGAGTGGCTGGAAGATTAAAACCAGCTTTTCAACCAGTTACGAAATTTGCAACTAGACAAATTAATAAAGAAATCAATCAATAACTATTGAGATAATTTTTGTTGATTTTTCTTATAATTTTTGTAGGAATAATGTTCTGTGATAGAACCTACTATTGCTAAAAGTAAAAATGGTATCAAAATAAATCCGAATATTTCCAAAATAGTTTGAACAAAAAACATATTATCAAGTACTTTCTCCCCCCTAATTTTTTAATCTAAAATATGAAAACCCCCGGTTCCAGCGAGGGTATCAATATGACTTCGATTATGAAATCAGTATATAAAAATATTATACTGCCGTTCAAAACCTTTGTCAATATGGGATACCCGCTACCTAACGCTCCTGAGCGTGTGCATCGTAATTATCGAATAAATCTACTCTATAGAGTTTTTTCTCTACTAGTCCTGATTTTAGGAACACTGTTGAGTATTAAATTATTGTTTTTTTACTGATTCAACCACTGTCTCACCCCATGATGCCCCGAACACGTACCCCGACGATGCATACTATAACTATATGTCCCATCCTTACATTTAGCAGTCGGATAAGTAAACTGATAACTTCGTGCCTGTGCTGTTGGAACAATAGTCCCCATACTTACCACCAGACTTAAAACCCCCACAAAACCTACGATAAGTTTTTTCATACGAAATGAATTAAAAGTAAATTATTAACTCTTACCATATGCCCGCTATCTCCGCCCCCGATTACATTATCGGAACATTCGTCTGGTTCGTTGATCCGGATGATTTTTCTATATTTCAAGGAATTATAGTTTCGGCTTCGTATGATCCGGCGCCAAATATATGGACGTATCAAGTCAAACGAGTTGAATATGATGAAACAGAACCCGGATCGAAAATTTTCGTTGAAACTCCGATGGTTCATGTTAATATTCAGGCCATCGACATCAAAGGCGCTCTCACCGTTCATCCGATTCCTGCCACCGTTCCCTGGAATAATATATAAAAAATCCCTTCACTTAACGGATTTTGACTGAAACGTGTTCAGTATTCAAAACCCGCATTGTGAAGGGATTCCAATGGCAGATTTTGTTAAATTCCGTTAAGTGATCTTCAATATAGAAGATACTTATTACCATACTATACTCTTATCCACTTTGTCAAATATCTTATGCCTACTAAAGAAGAGGTAAAACAAAAAATCATGGAGAAGAAAGGGATTTTTACCCTTCCAATTCCAGAAAAAAAAACTGAAATTATCTATTCCAGCGAACGAAAATTCTTCTTTTTTAGCGTCTACGGAGAAATAATTGACCTGGCTTTGGCTGTTCATGATGAAGGCTATGAAGTAGTGGTATACATACCCGATAAAGACTACGAAAAAGTAGGCAACGGCATGATTCAGAAAGAGAAACAATGGTATCGGTATTTGAGTAAGGGATACATCTGGGTCTTCGACGGGTGCGATCACGGCGACATGCAGGATTGGCTGCGCGAAAAAGGTGAAGCGGTTTGTGGTGGCACTCAAGAAGGGGATGATCTGGAGAATGAACGGCAAATGAATCAAGAATGGTTCCAAGAAGCTGGATTTTATCAACCCTTTTCTCAAAACTTTAAAGATATTGATGAATGCATAGCCTTCGCCGAAGACTGGTATGCTAAAAATAATGGAAAAAGATTAATCCTGAAACAAAACGGGGAGGCCCCCAAAGCACTCAATCATATTGGCAAGTTCGAAGGCGGAGAAGATATGATTTTCCATCTTGAAGAGCTTAAAAAAGGTTGGAATACTCAGCAATATGGTGATTTCGATTGCGATCTCATGGAAGTAGTCGAAGGACTAGAAGTTGCCGCCTCGGCATTCTTCAACGGCCATAATTATTTAAAAAATAAAGAAGGTAAAGTCGTCGGCTATCTGAATTTCGAAGAGAAGAAAGAATGCGATGGCGGACTCGGACAAACAACCGGAGAAACCGGCACGACCTTCCTCGGAGTCGATGAAGACAATGAACTGTTCAAAGAAATACTGCTCAAACCGGAGATTATTAATCGTCTCCAGAAGATGAACTTCAGGGGAGTGTTCGATATCAATTGCATCGTCACCGATGAAGGTATTGTTGCCCTCGAACCAACCCAGCGATGGGGGATACCGGCGACCAGTTATGCGATGATGGAAGGATTACTAAGCGATCCTGGTGAATTAATTGAAGCAACCGCCAAAGGATTAGATACCCCGATCGATATCTATCAAGGTTGGGGACAGGTACTGGTCGTTACCGCCCGACCGTATCCCATTGAAGTCGACCTTGAAGACGAGGCAACCAGTATAGGCGAAAAACTCTGGATTCTCAAGAATGGCAGCCCGGTCAATGATTTTTCCAAAGAACAGAAAAAACATATCCATTTATTCAACTTCGAACGCAAAGAAGACGAGAAAACAGGGGAGTTGTGCTATAAAGTGGTCACCAAAAACGGATATCTGTTGACTATTACCGGAAAAGACGGTGAAAATCTCCACGATGTTCGTCACAACCTTCGTGAATATGTCAAAGAAAATATCTATATCAGTGGCATGAAGTATCGTCAGGATATTGGTAAACGAGTCGAAATATTTTTAGAAGAACATAGCTCTTAAATATGTTTCAAGTCCTACCCCTATCTCAAATGCGTTATAAGACTCTCGGTGATTGGAAAGAAAACGGGGAAGTCGTTGTGGCTGATCTTAATAACGAAGATTATCAATTTTTGGTCTATCTTCATGAAATTTGCGAATGGTATATCTGTAAAAAACAAGGAATTACTGAGGAAGAAGTAAACAAATTCGATATTGAATTTGAAAGAAATCGAAAGCCAGATAATGATGAAGAGCCGGGAGATCAAGCTACTGCTCCTTATCATCAACCCCATGTCTTTGCGTCAATTATAGAACGACTAGTGGCTAAAGAATTAGGAATAGAGTGGGGGAAGTATGAAGAAGATTGTCTAAAGGTACTCAGCTAGCAAACCCAAAAGGAGGACAACCATGAATACCAGACTGTTTTATTTTCTTTTAGAAGTTGTAATGCTTAACGGCTGTTTCGACTCTTACCCTTCTACCCGGGAATATCGTCTGTGCGAATCCTGCACTGACGACAGCCAGTGCGGTTATCAGTGTGACGTCGCTTTGTCCCTCTGTTATAACCGAGAGATGCCCGCTCAGGTGTGTTTGAACTTAGATGGAGGAGGACAAAAAACTGACGGAGGAATAACCGTGCCAACCAAGCTGGGCGATCCGTGTTCCCAATATCCGGATGACCCTGACAATCCCGCCAATCCGCCCTATGGTTCATGGTGCGGTTTTCCCGATGGTTTCAAAAATCAGGGAAATTACAAAGGTTTGGTCTTCAAATCCCGTAACCCCTACAGCCTGCAATTTTACAGCACCTTACTGAACACCTGTACGGCTTACCTGCTCAAAGAAAACGCTCCCGCGGGATCAAACAACTACTCGTCAATTGTTCCTGCTATAGTACTCCAAATGAGTATTGTCAGAGACTTTGATCCCGTTTCTGTAACCCACATCTTTTTTGAAGGATGTGGTTCTAACGGGAACGGGATAATCTTTGGAGGTTACGTCAACAATGTACCCAGAAAAGGTACTGCTGCCACTAAGTCAACAGATATCTCAGCCATACCGTCGGGAATAACTATAGACGGTAACAAAAAAACGAGCGGTTTGCTCATTGCTATGACTGATATCTAACAATAACACCGCCCTTGGACAAGGCGGTGTGTTCTATTTAAAATATTAAATAATTATTAAGTAGTTAGAAGTTCTGGATTTTCGTAAATATTTCCGATAATTTCTGCATCCCTACCAATTAAATAACCTGAAATTTCATTTGGATAATCGTTATGATTTTTTACTTTTTCTTGCCACTCAACTACGTAAATTTCATATCCTCCACTATATAAATAACGATCTTTACTTTTTACAATATCCCCCTCATAAATATCCTTACCATTCTTGTCGAGGAAGCCGGTGAATTGCATGATTTCAAGGTTTTTATAATCGACAATTTTTTCAAGATTAGTATGTCCGAATATAAGACCAATAGACAATATTCCAAAACCTTCATACAACATTCCATTATTAGTTTTATCCCAAGCCCTAAATTTAAACTCTCGCAACATAATTAATATTTAAAAGTAATTATATAAGTATACCACAAAAACCAAGTAGGGAAGTGTTTTTGACTTTGTCAAGACTCTTACGAAGAACTGAGTATAATATTGCTTACACTCATATTAACCTTAAAAATGGCTTAAATTAGATAAAAAAATACAACGTGTGAAAAACGTTGTATTTTCAATTATTTGATTGAATTTATCTTTTCCACAGTTTATTCATGGCATACATACCGGCAATACTAATATTAATCGCGCCAAATTGTTTTAGAAATTTTAAATCTTCCTCAGAAATAGTAAAATCTTTACGGGCTTTGTCGGCATTACTTTCGTATTTATCCCACCATGGTTCCTGCTGGCTCACTACCTTGGTATAATTATTCGTTGTTCTGATAGGCATAAAGTAACGTTAAAGATAACGGATCATACTACTCTATCAGTAATTATTTGTCAAGATATAGATGTGTGAATAGTACTTATCCCCTGTTTCTATTTTTAAAGTTTTAAAAGATATGGTATACTTTTAATGCTCTCAAGAGCGGCAATGCAAGCACACACAAAAAACATTATAACCTAATAATATGTAAAAGGTTTGTGGTAATGTGGTTTGTGTGTTTCCCATTCATTTATTTGAAAGGGTCTACAACCGCATTGCCATAGACCTTTTTTATTATAAAATAAATTTTATGGATGCTGAAATTACTAAAAAAATATTATCACCAGATTTATATACTAAAGAACAAGCTAGAGATATGGTTTATAAGGCATTTCTTGCCGGAGCAAGATTAGCAATGCCTAAATTTGAAATAAATGATATTGAGAGTTTTATATCAGAATTTGAACCTATTGGAAAACCACAGTTTAAATGTACTGTAAAAGATGATTGTGAGGGTTCAGTCTTCGCAGTTCTTTGTGTAGATCATTACAATAATTTAATAAAAAATAGCACTACTCCCCTACCCTAGCTCATCTGTGGATAAGTCCACTTGACGTAATGCAAGCGCAGGCATATAATATAATCATGATCAAAACAAATATGAAAAAGAAAAAAAATCCAGCAGCTGTTGCTCTGGGTAGAAAAAGATGGATAGATGTTTCACCAGAACAACGTTCTAAAATTGGCTCTAAGGCAGCTAAAGCAAGATGGGCTAAAGCTAAGAAAAAAGCACTTTAACAATCAAATGTATCCAAGGTGGTTTATCGGGGGATCAGGACTTACAAAAGTCCTAAAAAATTTTCTTTCAGAGACTGAGTATAATAACCCTAGTGCCTGAGTAACAATTGCAGAACCATAACCTTGGATACAGAAAGTATTCAAGGTTTTTTATTTCTCAAAGGTCGAATACCAAAAGGGCACATCCCCTACTACATAATACTAATATATGATCAAATACTCCACCGGATGGAAAGAGAACCGTCGCCTGAAAGCACTCAGTATCACGACCAGTTTTCTCTTTATCATCAAAGCCGTCGCTCATAATCTCATAAAAACAAAAAAGACCCCTCTTAACTTACAGGTCAAAGGAGTCTAGCAACTAAGTTACCACACTTAATTCACCCATAATACCACGTTTAATTAATATATGTCAATGACTAAAGAATTACTCATCGAACAAGGTGAGTTTGATCAGCCTACTATGGAGGATGAACGACAAAGAATAATTTCTGAATTAGAAAATCGTCTAAACCAAAATACTGGCGTGGAATATCAGCGTCGACAGTTCAATCGCCTCGCCATTCAGAAGGCCGAAAGAACCTACGGAAAACTCAGTGATGTCGAAGATTTCCATCCTGAAAATAAATATTCAATGATGAAAGACCTCTACATGTATGGCTTAGTTTGTCTCGGTTGTGGAACAGGTCACAAAATTAACTTTGCGGTTTACAAATTCTGTAATTTTGAAGAATCCGTCAAATGTATGGATTGTCAACATAAATAATATGGCTCCTAAAACTTCTGCTGCCTTATCGCAGAACATTAAGAATCAATTATCAGCCGAGCAGATCGATCTGATCAAGAGCACGATCGCCAAGGATGCTACCGACGATGAGTTGAAGCTCTTCATCTACACTGCTACTCGTGTGGGACTGGATCCGATGGCCAAACAAATCCACTTCGTTAAGCGTGGCGGTCAGATGACCATCCAGACGGGCATAGATGGCTACAGGGCGATCGCAGAGCGTACCGGAACACTGGCCGGCATAGATGATGCCATCTACGACGACGATAAAGGAATTCACCCCAATAAGGCATCTGTTACGGTCTATCGCCTCGTTGGCGGTCAGAAGGTCTCCTTCACCGCTTCCGCGCGCTGGAATGAATATAATCAACCAAGCGGATTCGTGTGGAAGAAGATGCCCTTCCTCATGCTTGGCAAGTGTGCCGAGTCACTGGCTCTCAGGAAGGCCTTTCCGAACGATCTGAGCGGCCTCTACACGAACGAAGAGATGGCTCAGGCTGATCCCCCGCCCGAATCCAAGGAAGCTGAAGTGATCGATGCTCCTGTAGAACCTCCCAAAGAATTAATTAATCGAGAACAAGTTGACCGATTACTCGGACTGATCAAGCAATTGGAAGCCGAGTTCGAGGAAGTTAACCGCTTCATCATTACCAAAAAAAAAGTCGGTATGTACGAACTGTCTCAGAAGCAGGCTGATGAAGTTATCACTCTTCTCGAGGAACGAATAAAATTCAAACAAGAAGAAGCCCAAACAATCGAAGAAGGTGCCAAATCATTCGGTGGTGAAGTCGTAGTCGAACCTCCGAAAAAAGAATAAAAAAAATTACTAAACCCGCACTTGCAAGCCGCCAAAGATAAGCTTAAGGCGCAAATTGAAGTGCCGTTTAAATAAATTATATGGAAGAAAAATTAGAATGTTCTACTGACAATTGTAAAGAAGTACCTTTCATTTGTCTATATATGGAACACTATAACGAAATAATCCAGAAGAATATTCAAGAAGAAAAACAACATGAAGATCACATCTTAGAACCAATTGCGTAATTATTTATTTTAACTAAAAAATATGCAAAAAGACACGCTTTTAGAACTTATCACTTTGTTGATGAAGAAAGAAAATTCATCCGAACAAGAATTACCTGTTCAAATCGGAGAAAAATATTTTATTCGTACCGTAACTCATTATGTTGTTGGAAAATTGGATGACATTAAAGGAAACTTCTTAGTTTTTTCAAATGCTTCATGGATTCCAGATACAGGACGTTTCTCCGATTTCCTTAAGACTGGTGAGGCCAATGAAATTGAACCCGTGAAAGGCTTGTATCGTGTAGCTGTCGGAAGTATTGTTGATATATTTGATTGGAGTCATCCTTTATTTGATAAACAAAAATAATATGTTAGTTAACCAAACATTTTTAAGAGTTGGTTACGAAAATAGCTGGAGCAGGAGCTGGAGCTGGAGCTGGAGCAGGAGCGGGAGCGGGAGCGGGAGCGGGAACAGGAGCAGGAGCGGGAGCGGGAGCGGGAGCAGGAGCTGGAGCGGGAGCGGGAACAGGAGCGGGAGCGGGAACAGGAGCTGGAGCGGGAGCGGGAACAGGAGCGGGAGCGGGAACAGGAGCGGGAGCGGGAACAGGAGCGGGAGCGGGAACAGGAGCTGGAGCTGGAGCAGGAGCTGGAGCAGGAATAATCGCGTAATTTCATAACTGGTGGTGCAGTCGCGAGCTGTACGACCAGCCACGCATGCCCTTCAGGTGAGAGTGCCCCCTCCTTCACTCCTTGCCTGGACGGCAGTCGTGGCTAAATAATAATTTATTATATGAAAAAATTTGAATATAAAATATTTTTAATTTCAAAAAATGCTTTTGAAGATGTAACAAAAAAAACTAATGATAAAATTTTTGAAATTGAGATGAAAATTTTAGAGGTAGAGAATAATTTAAATCTTTCTGGAAAAACCGGATGGCAAATTAAAGCTATACAGAATATTGATAATAATCTAGTAATTTTTATGGAAAATGAAACTTCGCCACTTAAGGCGTCTAATAAATCTACTATGCAAAAGAAAAAACATCCCAAACAGATGAATAAAAAGCCGGTAAAGAAAACGAGTAAAAAGAAATAGTTTATTTTTAACCATATATTTATGGAAGATCCAATCTTTCAAAAAGAGGATATTCAAAAAGAAATAGACCTTTCTATTTTGGTTTCGGAAGTTTCTCGAAATTTCATTGTGCAGCGTCGTGATGAAGTGTCAAAATTACTTTTAAACCAGTTTAGCAAGATGAACGGGATATTAGTAGACATCAAAAAAAATGAAGCAGAATTAAATAAGAAAAAAGAAAATCTCAAACAAGTTCAGGAAAAGATTAATAAGATAAGATCAGGAGATTGGGAAGTGATTTCGAGAATCGAAAATGAAGGTAAAAATAACCAACCAAAAGAAGAACCAAAAGCCGAATAGTTCTCTGCTCTCCCCCATTGGTATTTCCATGGCATACAGTTATCCCATCCTTGCAAGTTTAGGACAACTACATGAAGTACGGTGGGGAGGAATCAGATAGTTATTTAAGTGTAGAGAAATTGTAAGGTTAAGACCAACCCCAATATACATGCCTAGGGAGTTGGGTATATCCCCTCTTGTAGGGATCGAGGCATGAGTCCTTACTCTCTACACTAAGATAGTTATCATGGGGATAGTAGTGTAAGGGTCAGCACGAGACTTTGTGGAGGTCTCAGCAAGAGTTCGACTCTCTTCTATCCCACTAAAACCACTTACGCCCATCTTTCATCATGTTAATCGGTCAGTGCCCCCTCCTTCACTGGCTCATAGTCTCTCGCATAATGATCGTAAACAATACGATAAAATCGTACCGTTCCCCCACCCCGACAGGACGAGTTCAGAACTTCAGTACTACGATACTATCGTAAAACTTAATTCATATTATATGGGTTTTCTAAATTCAAAATTCTGGGAAGGTAATACAATAAAATCTAGAGTTCTTAAAAGAGATAGTTATAAATGCCAATATTGTGGAACTATCCTAACTAAAGATACTAAAATAATTTGTTTTGATCATATTAATCCTAAATCACAAGGTGGTGGAGGAAAAGAAGAAAATTTACGTGCCTGTTGTTTCCCTTGTAATAATGCTAAAGGGCCAAGAAATTTAGAACAATTCAGAATAAAGGTTATTGAAAAACTCAATAAACATATTGATGAAATTAACTTTTATTTTGGATTTAAACGAGTGAGAAAAATAAAAGAGTTTAAGTTTTATTTTGAAAGATAGAGTTGTATTTAATGGTTTCAGTGCTTATCAAACTATAAATACTTCTCCTAATCCCCTATTCCTATGAGCGAAGGATGGATCAAAGTCCACCGTAAACTCTTGGATAGTCCCACCTTTGACAATGAAAAGATATTGAAAGTTTGGATGTGGACGCTTTTAAAAGCCAGTCATCGGAAACAGCAAATCGTGCTTGGCTTTCAGAAAGTAACCCTCAATCCAGGTGAGTTCGTCTACGGGCGTTTTTCTGCCGCAGAAGAACTTAAAATGAGTGCATCGACAGTCAGAAATTGTCTAGCTAAACTGAGTGAATTTGGAAATTTGGACATCAAATCCACCAATAAATTCAGCATAGTTAAGATTAAAGGGTGGAATTTATACCAAGGTGATGGACAACAGAATAACAGCAAAATAACATCAAATGAACAACAAAATGCCACATACAATAATGTCAATAATGATAAGAATGAAAAGAATATATATAGTGGTTTTAAAGAAAACTTATCCACAGGTGTGAATAACCGTAAACACGAAGCAAGAATTGATCACGGATTCGAATCGGTCAAAGAAACTTTAAAAGCTAAGAAATAAATTTTTTTACTCAATCCAGTGAATAATAATTGTGTTCATATGCGAAAAATTAAAGTTGAAATATCTCAAGAAATTTATGAAGATTATTGCCTTAAAAAATTTAACGGCAAAAAGATTCCAAAAAAATTTTATCAAATTCCAGAAGGATGGAAAATAATTAAAGATGCTCCCTTTTATTATTTTCATAAAAATAATTTTAAATTTGAGAGTATTTTAGAAAAAGGAGAAAAATCTATTGCCACAAAAGAGATGCTTCGCAGAGCTACTAGACGCAAAGGGAATGTCGGTCTTTCTGGAGCACAATATTTTTTAGAACATCAGGAATTTTTATCTGACGTTTCAAAAGATAAATATTTAGTATTTCCCGGGACTCTGCTGCGCGATTCGAAAGGAGATATTCGCATTACAGGGCTTCATTTAATTCAAGGAAAATGGACTTTAGTTTTTGGATGGCTTAAAGAAGAAATGAAATGTGGGTATGGTCTTTTCGTAATTCAAAAATAAATATGCGCGAAATTAAATTCAGAATTCTGAATGATGGTAAGTGGTATTATGCAACTTTAGATGAAATAACTCATCAATTGGGTTTTGAATATGGACTACCAGAAAATGTAAGTGCTTTTTTATACGATCCTCTTAACAAAAAAAAAGAAAATACTAAAACTCAATATACCGATATCAAAGACAAGAATAGCAAGGAGATTTATGAGGGGGATATAGTCAAAGTATTTGAGAGGATTGAACAAGTCAAAAACAAAATCGATCATAAGTTTGAGGAGTTAAGATTCGCTGGAGAACAGAAATACGTTCCACCAAGTATTAAAAATCTTAAAGAATATTTTGGAAAAGATCAAAATAAATGGTTTTATATTGAAAATATAATCAGCAATAGAATCAGAAGTGAGTACGAAAAACACAGTGAACTCTTACCTGATGAAATGTGGATTATTATAGCAGCGAAAAAGATTATAAGTTCTTTGAAAGAGTATGATGTTGATCTATCAAGAGATAAAGCTATAGGTAAAGCTAATTGTGCTATATCTCTCGGAGATACTATTTATCCTCATAACATTGACCCAATTGAAATTTGTAAAATATGTAATAAAGAAATAGATAGAAAAGGTGGGAGAGGACATGTCTGTAGTGTTTTATGCCAAGCTAATCATTGTAAAGGTTGTGGAGTATGAGTCCGATTCCTCTGAAAATTAGAAAGATCCTCAACGCTGACCCATACATGAAAACGTGTGTTATTTGTAAGTCCACCCAGCATAAAGAATTAGGTGAAATATTTACTTTACTAAATTATAAAAATTTATGAGAATAATAAAAAGTAAAAAACAATTTAGAAAAGAATTACTTAAAATTGGACGTGATGTTCGGCATGGGCTAATGTGCAAATTTTTTCTTGATGGAGGTCTTTCGGAATGCGATTGTTATGAATATAATATTCCAGATGATGATGTGAAAGGAGTAAATAAGTTTTTGAATGATGGAAAAAGTTTTAAAGAATTTATAACTCACGAAGTAGAAAAAAATATTTTATAATTTCAAATAAATTTTATGACCCCTTCCACCTTTGATCATCTCTTCCAAAAATACGTTCTCCCTTTTTGGTCTATCCTTTTTATTATCGTCTCTCTGGCAGCATTGGGGGGTTGGGGGTATGTAATGTTTAAGTAGTATGAAAAATAAAGAAATTATTAAACTTCCTGCTACCCTTATAGATAAAGGTCAGATGGCTGATGGAACACGAAAACTCATGTTCTATCTGAACGAAGTAACTCCTGAAGATCTTGTAACAGTGACACAGCATAGCAATAAGCAGGGCTGGCTGGTATTTTCAGTTAATTCATTTAAAGAAGAAGAAATTCCCAAAGAGAATGCTCCAGAGTTTCGTGATGAAGTATCACCCTCGAAACGATTAAAAAATTGTTTATTTATTTTTTGGAGAGATCATACCAGTAAGAACCCAGACTTCAACACTTTTTATTCATCATGGATGGAACGGAAAATTCAGGAAATTAAAGATAAACTAAATTGATATGACCGTCACTCCCACTCAGCAGCAAGCCTTCAGACTGATAACGATGCAAATATTTCTGGCGATAACTTTGGTATTGATTTTTAAACTTGTTAACTAATGAACTATGACTGAAAAACAAAAAGAAAAATTACGGATAGAGATTAGTACACGACTTTGGTATGCTTTGGGTGATGTTAATCCTAATGAAGAGAAGTTGAATCGAGCGGTAGAAAGTATTTTTGATTTGATAGCTAAGATAAAGAATAATGAGTTTTTAAAAACTAATATTTGTACAGTATGCAAAAAATAAAATATCCAGTGGGGAGTAAAATTGGAAATAGTAGTTGGACAATAATAATTATTGATGTTTCAAAAAATGAATATTTAGCTTTAACTAAACAGGAATATAACGGAAGAACTATAACATGTTTCACTCAAGAAGAATTAGATGATTTAGGTTATAAATTAGTATCATCTCCTCGTTGGGTACCCGATGAAGAAAATGAGAATTATTTTTTTATAAATTCATTAGGAATTGCTGAAGAAAATAGTTTTCACGGAAAAGAATTCTTTGAATTTCGTCTTAAGTGTAATAATGTTTTTCAAACTCGTCAAGAATGTCAAAAGAAGATTGATGAGATTAATTCTAGAGAGATTTAGTTGAAGAATTATTTATAACAAGCTAACGGGGTTTACCAAACTACATCATTCTATAGCCCATCGTTATTCCATGACGGAATTTCGGTCGGCGAATAGAAGCTTTGCGCACAATGCCAGTACGTGTGACTGTGGGTCTTACGTATATAGTCTTGGCCAAAGGATTTATAGCTGGAACATAACGCTTAATAGGTTTAAGCATATGTTACGAAGTTAACGTGAACAATAGAGACCCGACCTTTATGCTAGCCTCCCGAAAGAATCCAGTATGTAGATTCTCACGGAGGCTTATAAAGTAGGAAAATATTATTCAAATCCCTCCTTACCCCGTTAGCTTGTTGTAAAAAAACACTTGCAGAATGCAGCCTCAGCCAGTATTACTACTGGTGAGGCAGCACTTTGTAAGTGTTCTAAGTACTTTACTGCATTCTGGCTCATAATGAGCAGAACAATACTACCATTTTTAAATTGTAAAATCAAATAGAGGAGTAATCATGCTCACTGTCAACCCCCACCACGAAGGAGATCTAACCCATGCCCCGACAACGAATCCAACGTACCTTCCGCCTGCCAAGGAGCAGATCACTCCGAGTGAGCTTATGGAAAGAGACGGTCGGCGGACTCTCAGCCCTGACGGAACGTCTTAACAAAGGAACCAATCATGACCGCTCGAGTAAAACGATGGTGGAGAAACTTGGTTTCAATCCTGACCGGATGTGGTGAGGCGGCAACTGCGACAGCGTAGGAGTCCAGTTGGCGGACTGAAAAAAAACCGCCACTAATTCATTAATGTGTTTTATTCTTAATCATATAATATATGGAAAACCAAGAAACAGGACAGCAGTTTAGTAACGATTTTGGAGGTGCGTTAGCGGCACTTCGTAATGGTAAAAAGGTCGCTCGTACAGGATGGAATGGCAAAGGAATGTGGATTGCGCTACAGATTCCTGACGAAAATTCAAAGATGGGTAGACCGTACCTATATATGAGTACAGCAGAAGGGTATTTGATTCCCTGGGTTGCTTCTCAAACATGTTTACTTTCTGAAGACTGGGAAATCGTTGAGTAATTTTTCCCACTCCCTAACCATCTTAGAGAGTGGAATGAGGTTATTTAATAATAGGGTGTATGAAAATAAAAGCATTAAAATTAAAAGATATTCTTAAGAAGATGAAGGATGCGAAAACATACGAAGAGTATTGTCAATTGGATAGACAACGTCGTGACTATATAGATTGGTTGATCAAGTCAGAGGAAAAGCTTCAGAAGGTAGTGGATAATTGTATGAGATCAAAAGACGGAGCGAGAATTCTTGTTAAAATAAAAGATATTTAAGATAATTATAATGAAGGATACATTGTTGGAACATATTGATTGGAAAATTGAAGATGAGGAGAAGAAGAAATTATAAGTTAATAATCTATTTAGTATGTCATATAAAAAAGGAGAAGCTAAAATATACCAAGGAATTGTAGAACTTCCAGAGATTTTGAGTGATAAATAGTAAGCCTTTAAGGGAGAATAGAGTATTCATTTTATATTTTGATATTTAATCTTTAATTTTTATATATGCCAACTATCAAACCACTTGGAGATAATGTCTTGGTTAAACAAAAAAAAGAAGATGAGGTAACCTCCTTCGGCCTCATTCTTTCAGGAGATAAAAAAGAAAAATCGGAAGGTGAAATTATTGCGGTTGGTCCCGGTAAACTTATGGAAGACGGTAAGCTTGCTCCTATGTATGTAAAAGTAGGGGACCACGTGATTCTCAAGAGCTGGGGTGGTGATAAAGTTGAGCTTGATAAGGAAGAATATAAGATTGTGTCTCAGGATGATATCCTGGCGGTGGTTGAAAAGTAAAATACTTTGCATTTAAAACGCTGTCATTTCGAGCGAGGCCACAGCCGAGTCGAGAAATCCCTTTTTCGAGACGCAAACTAAGGGATTCCTCCGCTCGCTTCGCTCGGTCGGAATGACATTTTCTAACATCTAAAAATTATGCCTAAACAGATCTTATTCAGCGATGACGCCCGCAAGAAACTCGTCGATGGCGTCAATACGCTTGCTAATGCCGTCAAAGTAACTCTCGGTCCAAAAGGCCGCAACGTTGTTCTCGACAAAGGTTTCGGAGCTCCAACCATTACGAAAGATGGGGTGACCGTTACTTGCGGTTAAGGCTCCTGGTTTTGGTGATCGCCGTAAAGAAATGCTGCAGGACATTGCCGTTTTGACGGGTGGTAAAGTAATTACCGAAGAGATCGGTTTGAAACTTGCTGATGCCACTCTTGAAGATCTCGGTCGCGCTCATAAAGTTACTGCCACTAAAGAAAATACTACGATTGTCAACGGCCAAGGCGACAAACAAGCTGTGGAAGATCGCGCCCTCCAACTCACTCATGTGATGAATGGAAAATTGGAGGAAGAGAAGAAGTTGAACAGCTTATTGTCGATCTTCAGTTAATTCTTGAGAAATTATAAGTAAATTTTTATGATCAACGAACTCATTTTTTCCATGAGTCAAAATCAAAAGAAGTAAATTTTATGATAATTCTCGAAGGAAAACCACAATCGACTAACAATCTCTATCGCACTGCCAGTCGTAATAACCGAGTGATCGTGTATATGACTGGGGACGGAAAGATAACTAAGGCGCTTTATCAGTTTCAGGCTCGTGAACAGTGGCACAAACCAATAATTATTGGTGATTTGGAGGTTACTATCAGACTGTACTTTACTGATAATAGACGGAGAGATTGGGATAACTGGCACAAAATCAGTATGGACTCTCTGAGTGGTATAGTTTGGAAAGATGATCAACAAATACGTAAAGCCACGGTTGAAAAGTTCATTGATAAGAAAAATCCTCGGATAGAAATCGATATTAAATCCTAAGTTTATTACTATGACTTCTTTCCAAGTAGCCTGTGATGGTTGTAACACTCTCATCATTCGTTACCGAACATCACCTAATAAAGGTTTCAAATGTTTTGATTGCAAACAGAGAAGGGTGGCAAAGTATTGGAAAACAAAACATCCACTCATCCACAAAACAATCCACATAAATACTGTTGACAGCGCGAAGAATAGTGTATAATGAATCCAGAAATAAAATGCGAATACATTTTGTGTTCTATCCGTTGGTCAGTAATCACGTCCAATACTTTGATTCCGCTGATTCGCTTCTGGCTGGTTAGCGGATAGGGTAGTTTTACAATCCATTAGAACATCACACCTTGAGGACAGATTAATCGTTTTTGAGATACTTAGTGATGTTTGTATACTCAATAGCCCATACCTTCCTCAAGGTGTGGGCTTTTTTGCTTTATATTAGCTTTTTAAACCCGCTCCTGATTATCCTCACGGAGCTGATACGCACGAAGTCGATCCCTGACTGCGTATGAGAAGGTACCGGCCTATCCGGATGGATCGCGTGAGTGGACGACAACGAGTTATCTGGGTAAATAACTCCCATTCACGTTTTTATGACTATAAACATTGTAACCCCTAAATTCTAGGATTGTAAACCTAATCCATTAAAAATTGTGTTTATGAAAAGAACTGTTGATAACTTACAGCACGATTGGGGGAGTATTTTAGAAGATTTTTCTACCTGTCAAGAAGAGCATGCTTCAAAAAATATTCAAGATTATGGTGTTGATAAATCTCAAGCTATACATGAAATAAAAAAACTAATTGCTTTAGAGGTAGATTTATATAAAAATCAATCATTTTTAAAAAAAGTATTAAAAGAATTACCAGAGTGGAATCCATTTAAACACGGCGTTTGTCCACAGTGTAAGGGAGAAGGAAGAATCCATTTTGAAAAGTAAATTAGTTATTTTATGAAAAAAACTATTCGAGAATTTGGTGTGTGTCCAAGATGTAATGGAGCAGGAATTTTGATGAAAAATCATGCTAATGGAAGTACAAATGAGAATTGTTTTGTTTGTAATAATCAAGGAAAGATAGTGATCAAAGAAACCATCGAAGAATCTGATGATATGAAAGAGTTTATTGAGAAGAAGTGCGGATGGGAATTGGTTGAACCACTAAGAATTAAAAATGGTTTTGGTTGTGGAGGAAGTGTGAGTATAATGAGAATTAATTTTTAATTTAAATTTATGAGAAAAGTCACAAAGTTCACTAAGCGTAAAGGAGTAATAAATGCACTTGATAAACGTTTTGGAGTTGGAGGAATAAAAAAGCCAGTGCCAAAAGGAATGATGAAAATGGCTGATAAAAAAGGAATTATGTCAAAATAATTAATAATTTTAATTGAATATTTTATGAAAAAAGCAATGCCAAAACGAAAAGGAGTCATGAACAAGCTCGGTAAGCAGTTGGGTATTAAGATGCCTAAAATGGGCGCGAAGAAGTTAAAACCGGTTAAGAAAGGCGCTGGATTCATGATGAAGGCGAAAGCGGGTAAAGGCAAGAAAATGGGGTATTAATTTATTTTTTAATAAGATAAGAAATGAAATTAAAAGAATTTCAAAACAAGTTTCCTTTTAAAAGATTTGGAAAATTTGGAAGAGTCTTTGTGTGTCGACGCTGTAATATTATTTGGAAAGAGATAGACAATGAAGAAGAAATTCAAAATTTAGAAGTTGAAGATTTAGGTTGGGAGATAAACTGGGAACAAGGAGACAGAAAAAATTTAAAGGAAACAAAATTTTTTATTGATAGTTTAAAAAAGTCTGTTGAATATTGCGAAAAGTATGAATGATTTAGAGATATGGTGGAAGTATGGGATTCCCGTTGGAGGAGCTCCGTCGTGGAGATATTATATTACTTCTTGTCCGATTTACCATAATCTGCATAAATTTTATAAGTTTAAGATTGTTGTTCCGATAAAACATTGGTATCCGAAAATAAAATATCGGTGGAATAAACTATTTTATCTTTCCGAAAAAGAATTTTTTGAATTGATAACTACGTTAAAAAATCGCGGATAAGTATTCTTACTTTTATTTTATGACAAATAGAATCTTTGATGAAGAAGGAAATGAAATTAAAATACCTGATCGTTTATTTAATGAAGTTGGTAATGAAATTACAGTTTCACTTAGTTCTGAAAGGCCGGAATTTTTAGAAATTAAGGATGTCGTAGAAAATGGATGGAAACAAAATGAGCAAGATATTTTAGAAAAAGTTTTAAAAATTTTTGGTGATAAAAAAGAAGAAATTTATAAACTATTTTGTCACCAAGAAACAGAAAAAGTTCTCTTACCCGATGGTGTCGGCATGGACTTTCACAGTGTAGTTTTTGCGAACCGTCATTATCTGGATGAAGTTTTAGAAAAGGTGAAAAAAATAATTGTTAGATATGTTACCCGAAAAAGATAAGAAAACTCATAAGAACCTCAATCTCGTACAAGAGAGATTTTGTAAATTGTATGCCACTGACCGAGAGTTTTTCGGTAATGGCGTTGAAACGTATGTTGAAGTTTATAACATTGACAAGAAGAAACCGAACTGGTATCAGGTCGCCTGTCAGAGCGCCTCGCGACTGTTGAGTAATGCGAAGATTATCAATAGAATCAACGATCTTCTCGAAGAAACCGGGTTTAATGATGTCGCGATTGACAAGCAATTATCGTTTCTTATTCATCAGCATGCCGACTTCAGTTCGAAGCTTGGAGCGATCAAAGAATACAACAAGCTCAAGAAACGAATTGAAGAGAAAGAAGCCAAATTCAACCAAGTAATCCAGACCACCAACTATGAGCGAACTTCTCAAGATCCCGCACAATTACAGCCCCAAGGAGAGACCGTATCAGGAGGAATTGCTCGAATCGAACAAGCGGTTCAAGATAGCAGTGTTCAATCGTCGGGCGGGGAAGAGCAAGACGGCGTTGAACCAGCAGATCAACCGGCTGATGAATAAGCCAGGGATTTATTATTATATTCTCCCGACGTATAAGCAGGCGAAACAAGTCATCTGGGACGGACTGATCCACGAACATGTTCCGAAACAGATCGTGAAGAAGATGAATGAAAGCGAACTGGCGATTTATTACACCAACGGTTCGATCCAGCGATTCGTCGGTTGCGAAGATATCGACAAGCATCGCGGCATTAATCCGATTGATGTGGTGTTCGATGAGTACGCAGAGATGGATGAGCTGATCTGGACAACGATCATCCAGCCGGTATTGCGTGAGAATAGCGGACGAGCTACTTTCATTTTTACCCCCAAAGGACGAAATCATGCTTGGAGATTAATAGAATACGCCAAACAGAATCCCGAGGAATGGTTTTACTCGATTAAGAATGTCTATGACACGAAATCTCATTCGTCCGAAGAGATCATCGAGTCGAAGAAGAGCATGCCCGAGGCGTTGTTCAATCAGGAATTCTTGTGTTCATTCATTGATGATGCTACCTCATTCTTCAGGGGAATTGATTACTGTACGTTTGAAGGAAATATTATTAACCAACCCGATCATGTGTATACGCTCGGCGTCGATTTGGCGAAATATCAGGACTGGACGGTGCTGACACCGTTTGACGCGACGACCATGCAATCAGGATTACAGTTGAGATTTAATCAGATTGACTGGAATCTTCAGAAAGCGCGCATTCAGGCGATGTCATACAAGTTCAACAATGCCAAAATTAAGATTGATAAGACCGGAGTGGGAGATCCGGTGTGTGAAGATCTACAAAACGAAGGAGTTAACATTGAACCGTTTACATTTACCGAACAAAGCCGGATGGATTTGCTGAACCATCTGGCGTTACTCATCGAGCAACAAACGATTCGCTTCGCCAAAGATCCTGAACTCATAACTGAATTGCAGGGATTTCAATATAAGCTCGGAAAGAACGGGAAGATCAAGATTGAGAGCGTTGCTCCGCATGATGATCGGGTGATGAGTCTGGCTCTGGCAGTCTATAAGATATTTGAACCGCAACGGGGGATGAGAACGTCTAGACCGGTTACCATGAATGATTTACACGCCGCAATATGAAACAACATATCACTAAAGAACAATGGGATGAGATTGAAGAAAAAACAAAAAAGATAATTTCCAGCTTCCCATTTCTTCATAATATAAGTAATAAATATATTATATTAGCTAAAGAATATGCAAAAAAAGCGTTTTTAACCGGGGAAGTAGAAGATTTAAAAAAAGCTCAAAAATTTTTTATGAAAGGAATTGATTTTCATAAAAAAACAAAGGGAAAGAATTAAAAATAAATTAAAAAACCAAATTGTTTTTATATAGATTATTATTTATCAAACGGAGATTTTATGAAAACTGAATCTAACGGTTACGAAAAATCCAAAGAACTGAACGATAAAAAACATCAGCCGCCCCTGACCAAGGAACAGCAGGAAGCGCAACGCTTTTATTTTTCCCGCTTCACCAAAGCCCGCGACCAGCGTAGTTCGGTGCGCACTGAATTCGACGATCTTTCCTACGATGAAGATTATGAACTGAATCGCAAAGCCGGTTTTTCATATCTACGCAAAAAGAAGAATGACGATGAAGTGCGCATCAATACCGGAACGCAAGAGAAAAAGGTGGAAGCGGTGATGAATGATCTCTTAGCTATGAACTTCCAGCCGGAATTAACCGCGTTTGACAAAGATAATCTTGAAATTAAAGAACTCGGCGATGACATGGCCGATCTCGTTCGTCAGACCAATGAGATTGAACACGATGAAGATTGGAGAATAGAGGCTTTACAAGAATTATTGACGCAGCGAGCATTGTTTGTCGAAGAGATTGAAGTTGATCGCACGGTAGATCATAAGATTCGCCAGAAAAAACGCAACAAGAAAACTAATGCCGCCAAATATGAGATGGATACCTTGAACATCCATCGTCCCGAAAAGCGCGTCCTCAGCGGACTACAGGTTTTTCTGGGCGATATCTCGATTCCGGCTTATCTTTTTGATACTCAACCGTATATCTTGAAGTATGATCGGGTCAGTTATTGGGAAGCGTTAACGATGTTCGGCGATTATCCGAACTGGGAATTCGTCAAAGCCGGCATGCCGGGATCGGATTACTATGGAACCAATTTCAAGTTTCGTTTCGGCACAGTCATGAAGGATGAAGTTGAGATTCTGACGTACATGAGTTATCCCGATGACGAATATCAGATCATAATTAACGGTGTCATGATGTTCGAACCCGGCGAGCCGCTGCCGTGGGAACATGAGGGATATAACATCAAGATGATTGTTTTAAAACGAATCGCGGGTAATTTCGCATATGGAAAATCATTAATTTCTTCTTCTAAAACACTGCAAGCCTTGGACAACGAAACGCTGCGCGTTATGGTTCGCAAAATGCGCCAGGCGATTGAACCGCCGATGGGACTTCCGACCGGTTCAATCTACAGCCGCGATATCTGGGCGCCGGGAGCAATGACTCAGGGAATGAAGAAGGGTGAGATCTTCCCGCTCATTGATCATAACGGTGTCACCACATCCGAGATGAAGATGTATCAGCTGATCACTTCGAAGACCGAAGAATTCATCGGCCAAACCGATGCCGCTCCCGGGAAGACGGGAAAAATCACCGCCACCCAAATGAACGAAATGCAGAAGCAGGCGATCAAGATGCTTGGTCTGGCGGTCTATGCCTGGATGCGAACGATCCGCGATTGCACCTATCTGCGCATTTATAATCTGATTGACAACTTCATGAGTCCGGTAGCCAAAAAAGCCGATCCGGTGACGCATAAGATTCAAGATGTTTATCGAAGATTCACGGTACTCGATGCTAAGCTGGAGAATGACCAAAGCGGAACAAAAGTAATCGAATTCATGAACCGCGATCTCCAGTCGCAGGAAGAGCAGGGGATCCACCAGTTCGAGAAAGACCAAGCTGATGTCGGAAATAACATTCGATATAAGACGGTCAACATTAAGAAGCTCAAAAATATTCCCATCTTCTGGAAATGTTCCGTCATCCAGAAAGAACGCGACGGATCGGCTCTCAACAAAGTGATGTTCCAAGACATGCTTGGCCAGGCGCAGGGATTATCGCAGGTGACCCAGCGTCCGCTCAATGCCGATAAATGGATTGAACGATTTGAATCAACGTGGCGCGATAAAGATTTATTTCAGAAACCCCAGCCTCCTCAGCAGCCTCAAGGAGGACCGGGTGGCGGACAAGGGGATCAGGGCGGACAAGACAGTGGCGTATCGAGCCAAGCGCAGGAAATGATGAAACAATTAGCGGGCATGGAAGGCGGTGGAGGACAACCCCAAGGTCAAAGCGGAGCGGCGCAGGGAATGGCGCAGGGAATCGGACAATTGAATCGTCCTTCGCTGAAGCAGGTGCTCGGAGCTTCGCAAGGGGCAGCAAGTCTTCAAGGACAATAAATATGATAAAAATAATTGATAAAATTAAAAGATTGCTTGATGCTCCTCAGGAAGTTAAACGACTTAAAAATGAATTAAAAACAGCCAGAGAAATTATTCATATTCATAAACAACATTTATGTCCACCTGCAACTACAGCGGAAAAATCACAAAAGCAAATTAAAAAACTTACACTTGAAAATCAACAACTTCAAGAAATTAATAATCAATTTGGGGAAGTCCAGGAAAGAATCATGAATGATCTTGATAAGATTTCCTCGGAATCGAAAAAGAAAGACGAACAAATTTGGGTGTTACATAATTCTTTGAAAGAATTTAAAGACCATATCTGTACGGCGGAAAATGTAATCAAGCAAATCATTCAAGAACCGACCGGATGGTATGAGATCACTGATATTCCTCAAGAGCGCCGAAGAGATTATTGTTACAAGGCGCAATCAATCCTTGAAAATGAAGTATTCCAGAATGAACTTAAAGGATTACGCGCCCGTTCGTTGGAAGAAATGTTAGAGCTTGCGCCGAGTGTGGAAGTGTTGCGTGATCTGCGTATGACCTGGAACGGATATAAGCTGCTTGAAGAGCGGTTGAAAAGAATTGCTTCATATAATCCCGATAAAGCGCTTACCGAAGAAGATATTTACGATTAATAAGTTGAAAGCTCTTGATCTTGATCAAGAAATTTTTAAAAAAGTTATTAAAAAAATAAAATAAAACCATTTTAATCAGCCCATCGGTTTTCTCACAACCTGTTACCTGCAGTATGCGGGAGTGAGTGTGGGGCAAGAAATTTAACTTATGCCAGAAGAACAATTATTGGAAGGGCGTGTACTTTATGATGAAGAGGGGAATGAGGTACGTATTCCGATTTCCAAAGAAGTTCCCTTAGATGAGATTAGCTCTCGGTTAACTGAAGCTGAAGAATTACGTAAAAGCAAAGACCAGTGGCAGCTTGAGAAAGCCGAACTTGAACAGTCCGTCAATCCGAACTGGAAAGCAGTTCGGGAACGCGAGAAACGTTTACAGAGCGCGTTAGAGCGCAAAGGAGTAAAGGTTGATGCCGAAGGTAATCCGATTGATGAACAACCGATGGATATTAAACGGGTACGCGAGACCGCCCAGCAAGAGATTCGAGAACAAATGATCGGTGAATATCTCGGTGAATCGTTCGATCAGTTCGGCGACCAGCGCGATGCCGCCCAAGTATATTTTGATAAATTAATGACCGGAGAAGATCGCACCTTAACTAACGCCAAACGAATTATGAAGGATGTAGAATCAGTCATGGGATTCGGAATCAAAGAACAGAAAGCTGTCTACGTGTCGGGTAGACCGCCTCAGATTTCTCGAAAGAAAGAAAATTTTGCTAATACTGAACGCGGCCAGGAACTGGCTCGACGACTGGAAATTAATTTAGATGATAAATAATCTATGACTAAAGAACTAAAAACTGATTCTACAGAGGAAGAAATAAAAAAACAAACCGATGATGATAAAGTTACCGTTTCAAAATCTAAACTTAACGAAATTTTAGATCGTATTAATAAACTGGAACGCGGGGAGGGGATTACGTTGGAAGCTCCTTTGGAATATAAAGCGCGCATTCGAAAATTTAATGAAGGATATGTAGTCGGGTATGTCTTGAATCCAAAGTATGAGAGCAATGTTTGGACGGTTCGTGATCCAGATACCGGTGAAGAAAAAGATTATATTACTCTTCAAATTCTTAAGGGAGATAAAATTGTTGAGGAAGAAGTAAATTATCTTGAATTTATCCGTAAAGGAATTCAAATCGAAGTTAAGATAAAAGAAACTAAAATTAAGATGAAAAAACTTAGTCAAGGATATACCAATCTCATTGATGAGAATAAGACAACCGGCATGCCCTATAACACCGGAATTAGAGTTCCGATGGAAGTTATTTACGAGGACAAGGAATCGGTCATTGAACTTCCTGATGGACGTGAAATCACTATTAATCATAAATTTTTAAACATGTAATCTCATATCTATGGATACTCCAAACCAAGAACAACCAACTGATCAGCAGGTAGCTGAACATCTTGATCAGCAATTAAGTGGAATTACCGCTCCTGAAGCTACACCAGTTGCTCCTGTCGAGACTCCGCCAGCTGAAGAAGTTAATCAGTCCGAGGAATCAAAACCTGACTTAACCAAGGAACGCGATGACCGTTGTATTCCGGTTGCCAAGTTAATCTTGAAACTGATTGCCGACAGTGACCTTAAGTTAGGTTCAATGAATTCTCAAGACTTGATTGATTCCAATGCTTCGATTGCCGAAAAGATCTTGGCGTTATTCCTTGACCAGAATGTCTTCGTCGGCGAGATTGATTATATCTTTACGCTCGCACAGCAAGCCTATATCAATTCGCAGTATCTCGTGGTTCGTTCGTATAACCACACCAAAGAAACTTGTGACACTAAATTATGGGGAAAAACTTTGACGGAACTTCAAATAAGTGATATAAATAAGGTATCAAAACAATAATCTAGATGTAAGGTTATGGTAGCCCGATCCTTCTTGATCGGACTACTGAACCTTTTTCTGTCGAGTGTTTGACGGAGAATAATCTTCGGGCCTACCCCTGTTAGCGTAGGAAAAAATTCGGGAGACCAACCCTGTCTAAGGTCATTTAGGAGAGACACAACTCTATCGGGAGTCGAACCCTGTAAAACAACATCTTCAATAAGGTGTTTTTTTGTATTCGTATCTTCACTACGCGAATACTTCGTTGGCTAATATTAGGCACATTTTAATTTATTTTTTTGTATTCAAAATTTATGTTTATTCCTTATCGATCCAAAGGGCCCAGCCTTCAGGTGGAAAGTCTTTGGAAGAAAAAGGCTAGTACGGTCTTTAATTCTGGTGGCATTGTTTTTCCCGACGGCGCCGGAAACGTGCAGCCGGCAACTGTTGCCGCTGATCAATTAATCGGCGTTAATTTTAGAAATATTACTGCTGCTGATCCAGATTACGCTCAGAATACTCCACTATTCGTTATTATTCCTGATCAGCATGCTGAATTTATTGCTGATGTAGGTAATGGTGTGGCAACTCCGGCAATGGTTGGTCTGCAATTTGATCTTTTCAACGCCGATAGTATTGACGTGACCGCTTCCATGCACAAGGTGGTGACGATTACACAGTTCATTTCCGCGACGAAAGTTATCGTTAAATTGAACTCTTCACTCTTCACGCAGTTCGGTACTTAATTTTTAATCTTCTTAAAATTATATGGGATTCCCCACGTCATTACTCAATACCGTCACCTTATCGGAATTTACCGATTTAGTTGATAAAAAATTCATTCAAACTCAGATGATGGTTCCTGAAGTGGCTCGCAAGCTCTTCATTTATAACAATCTTGCCGAGCATACCGGTAATACTCGTCGTTATGATGAAGTTGACACCGAGACCTACGGATCGCTCAAACCGGAAGGCATGAACGCCACCCTCGCAAAAGTTGGCGTTGGCTATAACGTCACAATGGTTTCCAAACGCATCGGCAAAGAGATCCAGATCACCTGGGAAATGCGTCGCTTCAACAAGGAGCCGGAAGTTATCGGCATGTTGACTTCGCTTGGTCATTTCTGTCCGCAGCGCATGGAACTTGATCTAACGCATCGTTTCACCTTTGGCAACGCCGCTTCATATGTGGATGCTGACGGTGTTACTCAGAATATTGCCGGCGGTGACGGTCTGTCGATTCTTAATACAACCCACACGCTCAAGTTTTCACCCACGACCTGGAACAATCTCGTTCCCGGAGCGCCGGCCTTTAGCAGAGGCTCTCTCGAGGCTGCCGAAGCTATCACTAATACTGACATTCTTTCTAACTTTGGTGAACGTCGTATTATCAACTTCAACACTATTATCACTTCCGATGATCCTTCAACGACTAATACGGTTCGTGAATTCTTGGAGTCAACTGCTGCTCCTGCGGCTCCTAATTCCGGAGTTATCAATGTCTACCGCGCTAAATATGATCATGTCATTTTGCGTCATATGGCTACGAATGCTCTTGGACAATTTGATGCTACTAAACGTCGCTGGTGGGGACTTATGGCTGCCGGACAGAGTGTTGCCGGATGGCAGGCATATTTGGGAGTCTGGGAAACCCCACACCTTATCACTCCGGAAATCGGCAATAACGCTGAAGATGCTCACAACGACAACTGGACCTATGGTTCACGCTGTTCTTACGGCATCGTTGCCTTATCAGGCCGCGGTCTGATCATGTCCACGCCTCTTAATTAATCCATAACTTATTGACTTATGTCATCTCAACAGAATAACGGGTTCCAATTTGAGCGTTATGGTGCTATCGCTCGTTCACTACCCTTTGCCACGGGAAAAATATTCATTGTTAAAGCTAAAACTGATCCTGATTATACTGATATTACATATGAATTTCCTCCGGAGGATGGAATCAACCGCGTCTACGGAACATTCCTCGAAGCGGCTCTGCAAACGGTAACCAATCGTCACGACATTATCGTTTGTCCGGTTGAACTGGTTACGACTACTGGTCTGGCAGCTGCGGCACCTGACGCCATCATTGCTCAGGATGCTTCTTCGGCGAATATGGGCAGCCAGGTAATTGTTCGTAAGACCATTGTGTCAGGTACGATTACCGTTGCTTTTCAGGATTTGACTTCGCTGGCTTTCGGCGATTTTTATATCAACAATATCATTGCCGAAACTGACAACACCGGATTACTCGGTCCGACTAATTTCCAGATTATCTCGACTGATACAGTCGGACAGCCGCAAGTGTTGGTTGAAACCGTAGCCAATCTCGGCCCCAACAAAACAGTTGATTTGTTTTCGGCAAGCGTCGTTAAACAACGCACCATCTTGCGTAACGGCAAGAAACTACAATTCAACGGTACTGTTGCTCCGGGAGTGGGATTGGGAGCCATCTACATAACGGCAATTCTTGAAAAGGAACGTCCTTGGTCATTCATTTTAGGAGTCTAACGGACTATTTCTGTCGCTTACTTCAAGCGGCAGGTTATATTTCATTACTAATTTAATTTTATGTGGAAAGAAAAAACTTCGTATATCAGTTTCGGGAGCGAAACAACTAACTTTGTTTTGGTGAATATTGTTGGTGGTGTTGAAGGTGTTGATGGTGGCGGCGGGGGTGCTTCTCGAACTCCGATTGTTCTCACTACAAATTATACCGATAACCGTGTAGTCCATTTTTGTAAATATCTAGACAATATCGCTTTTGATATTTTTTATACTCCGTCTCAGGCGGGAGATTATTTATATCTTCTCCTTGAAGTCTCTAATGATAACGGAAGAAGTTATGTTAAGTATGTTAATAAACTCGAAATTGCCACGGAGACTGATGTCTATGCAACTGACCTTGATACTAATGACGGTAATCCCTTTTTGATTCCCGGAACTAAAAACGGGTTAATAGGACATTTGTATGCGCTTAATTTGCAAGCCGGCCCTTTGCAGGCCGACTGGATTCGACTTTCGGCCAAAGAAAAAATGGGGGGCGGAAACCTCTTTATGAGAACTTCATTTACCAATAACCAATAATGTATGAAAAAAAATATTTTGTGGTGGATTGCCGGAACGATTCTTGGCGGGATACTTGCCCTGCCTTTCTTCGCGGAGGCTTATTCCGGACCGGTTATTTTTCCGCCTCCGGCCGTTGTCGTAGTAACGAGCACGATTTTTAATGCGCCGGTGACGTTCAACAGTAGTACCACCTTTAACGGTCCTAATGTCTTTAATGGACCTTCTACTTTTACGTCAATTACAGCTAACTCTGTTTCGGCTAATCAAGGAACCTTTGTTAATTTAACGGTGACGGGAACTTCAACACTCGCTACCACAACGATTACTTCCTTATCTATTCCGAGTTTTACCTCCGGATCGGTTTTATTCGCCGGACCCGGCGGTCAAATCAGTCAGAATAATTCCAAGTTTTTTTGGAATGATTCTTTATTTTCCTTGAATGTTACTGGAACAGTTAATACGTCTAATTTTCGTCTCAATACTTCGCCAACGAATGGGTATGTTCTGACCTCAGATGCCAGTGGTAATGGAACTTGGCAGACAATTCCCGCTCTCAGTACGACCACCGTTCGCGGATTATTCTCTACGACCGCCACCGGATTAACGTATACCTCGAGTACGGGAATTCTGAGCCTGACTGCCGGATATAACATTCCGCTGACGGCTTCAACTTCCAATTGGGATTCATTCTTTCAGACTCCGTCTTCGCGGATTACCGCCGGAACTAATCTTTCATGGAGCGGCAATACGCTCAACGGCTTGGCTACGTCAACGATTCTCGGATCGATTTCAGGAGGAACCGGGATTTCTTTTAATACTTCTACGGGAGTTATTACCAATATCGGCGTGACTTCGATTGCCGGAACACCGAATCAGGTTATGGTTACCACCGCTACCGGTCCCGTGGTAGTTTCACTGCCTCAAGATATCGGCAGGATTTCTTCGCCGATCTTTGCCGGAATTACCGCCACCACGGGAACATTCGGGAATCTGGTTGTTACGAGCACCGCAACCCTGAACAGCAGTCTCAATATTTCGCGCTTAGCGGTCGGCGGAGGAACGACTACTATTTCGTTCGCGAGTCCGATTCAGATTATCGGCGTGACTTCAACCGCGGTTACCGCCCATATTGTTTTGCCGCTGGCGGCATCAGCCGGTTCAGGAAGAGTCTATACGATTAAAGACGAAAGCGGGGGAGCGTTGGTTAATAATATTTCAGTCAATCGTTCCGGAGCGGACACCATTGATGGCGGAGTGAGCGCGATGATCAATGCCAACTTTGGATCGTTAAGTTTGTATTCCGACGGAGTCAGCAAGTGGTTTATTTATTAATATTTTTTATGACGTATATCCCACTCGGAGTTCCGAACGGCGCGGCATCATTGGATGCAACGGGAAAAGTTCCGACAACTCAATTGCCTATTATTCCAGTTGGTAATTTACCCATAATTCCGAAAACCCTCG
>Ga0137419_10000009_pt1 | contig 44466 bp, 64 predicted proteins | sample CZODoug3_1_2_16f_FD_108279 | JGI IMG/M metagenome (GOLD analysis project Ga0137419, IMG submission 108279) | Vadose zone soil fungal communities from Angelo Coast Range Reserve, California, USA - CZODoug3_1_2_16fungal (Illumina Assembly) | ecosystem: Environmental > Terrestrial > Soil > Vadose... | reverse complement strand
TTGCACACCTATCAACGGAGCAAGAACATGCCATCGATCTCTGTACCGACCTCACCTTACGCATCGTCGGTGTTACTGGTGGCGCTGGCGTCGGAAAGACACTTGTACTCGGGCGTGTATGCAAACAGCTTATGTCTGCTGGGTATTCAGTCGCTCTCTGTGCCCCGACCGGACGCGCCGCAAAGCGTATACAAGAACTCACAGGGATCAAGGCGAGAACGATACATAAATTACTTGAATTCCCACAACCTGATGATGTTGACGACGGTGAAGAGGTAAATCCAAATGAACCCAGGCGAGATAGTACAAATCGCTTCGATGAACAAATCATTATCGTGGACGAGAGTTCCATGGTTGGACCTGAGCTATATCGTTACCTTATTAACGCGATTCGACGAGACGGAGTTATACGTTTCTTTGGTGATAATAATCAATTACTTCCAGTGGAAGAGGGTGATCCGCCTTTCCGAACGGTCCTTGGTAAGTTTCCGTCCGTTACCTTAACGTACAACTATAGGTCGCAAGATGATATTGTATCTAATGCTTATCGTATTCTGCATGGGCGTATTCCTGTTCGCAACGATCGTTTTGATATTATGTACGCCGATAACCCTATACTTTCTCTTGTCAAGTATGTGCAGGCGCATCCAGAATACGGAGACGACGATCACCAGATCATCATGCCTGTCAGAAAAGGAAGTACTGGAACTGCTAGGACCAACCCATCAATACAAGTTAAGCTTAATAAAGGACGAGACCTTGTTCGACTTCCGAGATTTAATAAAGACGAGGCAGAGCTAGTCGTCCGGCCCAACGACAAGTTCTTGTGGATACATAATGATTACGCATTGCGCATGTTCAATGGAGAGATCGGCCGCATAACCAAGATAGATAAAGAGGATGGTACGCTATGGCTAAGAACAGTAGACGGCAGAGCTTTAGAAGTACCCCCACGACTGAGGACATACAACTCGTTCTTGCACACTATGATCAATTACGATCCGCGAAAGCAACTAGAATTAGGCTATGCTATTACGACACACAAAGCGCAGGGAAGCGAATTCGAAAGTATTATTTATTGTATAAGTCGCCAGAATATTTGGATGTTAAACAGGAATAATTTCTATACAGCGGTGACTAGAGCCAAACATCAGGTGCTAGTTATAGCTGACCGTAGAGCAATGAATCTGTCGTTACGTAGGGAGACTAACCATGGTCGGAAATGAACCGAGTACTGAATACGTGCGTGGCTATAAACAGGGTCATGCTGAATGCAAAGCCATGTTTGAGTCACATGAAAAGGAACTGAATAAACTAATCCAACGTGTAATAGATACTGATGACAGAACAGTTAGCGCTGAATGGTTAATGGAAGCACGAGCAATTCTCCATGGCGAACCATGACCAAATATCTCGTCTTCACTGGCCCTTCACAATCAGGCAAAACCGTTGCTGCCGGATTACTCGTATCGGTCCTACGCGAACGTGGATACACGGCCATGAGAGACTCATTCGAGCAACCGATCAAGCGTTACCTCGCTACATTGTTCGCGCGAGAGCTGTTATCGATTCCGATGGATACGGTTATATACGAGTTGTTATACAAAACGCCTCGTATGTTTATTCAGCTTCAAAGTCAACACATGAGATTCGCATACGGTCCTGGCGTCCTTGGAAGGCTACTCGTCGTTAGATCAAAACGCTGGAAATCTCAACCAGATTATATCGTGGTTGATGATGGGACAAGTGTTAATGATCTTCGTGAGTTGGGAAACTATGTATTGATCAGAATGGATAGAGATCGTATCGAGCGAGTGTATCCGTTTACAATACCTGATCCGCACTATTCTATAATGAACAGCAAGGATGTGCCATGGCTCAAGCTACAGACAGAAAAGTTAGCTACAGACTTGATCGAACAACATTAGAAAGTCAATTTCATGCCATGGCTGAAACGCAAGGTCTTGAGGTTCAGGTTATATCTAGTGGCCCGTTGGACGCGCGTATCGCTTTTGTGGGCGAGGGTCCTGGGTCGACTGAGGTACGCAAGCGAGCGCCTTTCGTCGGAGACTCTGGCAAGCTTCTGTGGCAAGCTGTGGCTCGCTATGGGCTTAGCGCTGATAATGTATATTCTACTAATGTCATTAAGCGTCAGATAGGTTTGTCAGACGATCCAAAGAACAAAATCCACCCGAATGAACTCGCTATGTGGGAGGACATGCTTATATGGGAACTAGAGCAACTACCAAATGTCGAAATTGTCATATTACTAGGCAATTACGCATTGACCGCTCTTACAGGCGAAGAGGGTATTGGGAAATGGCGTGGGTCTGTATTGGGTGTGAGGTTGCCGAATGGGAGAATTGGCCGGGCCATATGTGCGAACAATCCAGCGTATCCACTACGAGAGCCAAAGGCCGGAATAACATTCGCGATGGATTGTAAGAAGATCGATTTGGTGAATCGTAATGTATTCAAACCACACAAAGTTGATACTATTATCAACCCGTCATATGGCGACGCTATGGCGTATATTGGTGATTTACAGCGTAGCAGCAAACCTGTCGCATTGGATATTGAAGGGCTTAACGACGAGACGGCTTGCATCGGTTTGGCTAACGACGGTCATCGCGCTATATGTGTCAATTGGCGTGACGCTAATCGTAATCGATTTAGCTTGTCGCAGGAATGTGATCTTTGGTTGGCAATTCAGAAGCTGTGTGACTCACATAAGATAATTGCACAGAGAGGATCATTCGATGCGTATTGGTTACGATTACGTGATTGGTTTGAACTCAAAGTGTGGCTTGATACTCTCTTGGCTCACCATACTTTGTATCCCCAACTACCACACGACCTCGGATATCTCACTTCGCAGTATTCGACGCATCCGTATTATAAAGACGAAGGTGATTACTGGAAAGAGGGTGGGGATATCAATGAGTTTTGGGTGTACAATGGCAAAGACGCAGCAATTACTTATCATGTTGGATGTAGAATTCTGGCCGAGTTGGAAGAACAAAAACTCGATAGGTTTTTCTTCGATCACGTCATGCATGCCCAGCCGCATTTGGTTGAGGCGACGGTACATGGCCTCGCCGTCGATCAGTCAGTTAAGGCAGCAATTGCATTGGAAATAAATAAAGATGTTGCTGCAATGGAGAACGAGTTTCATAGATTGGTACATGAAGCAACAGACGATGAATGGTACAATCCGAATCCAGCATCGTGGCCGCAATTAAAAGAATTGTTCTTTCAGCGGCTTGATTTGCAAGGACATGGTAAGTCAACAGATAAGACCAATCGCAATCATATTCTGAAACATGCCAAGACACGTCCGATCGAGAAGGAAATGATCGTCGCGTTAGATAAATGGAAGAAAGAGGATAAGTTCAGGTCAACGTATGCAGCTGCAAAGGAATCAAAAGATGGACGCTACCGTTTTGATTTCAAACAGTATGGAGTTCAGAACGCTCCCGGAAGGTTATCATCTTCTGAGCTTATCAACGGCGAGGGCGGGAACATCCAGAACCAGCCAATGCGGGCAAGAGGGTTCTTTGTCAGTGACCCTGGATGTGTTTACATATACTATGACTTAGCACAAGCTGAGGCTCAGGTGGTGTCATTTAGAGCCGATATTCCTAAATGGAAGCAGCAATTCGCTCAGGCTAAGAAGGATGGGAAGTACGATTGTCACAGAGCCTTGGCTTCTGAAATGTTCAAAGTGGCGTATGACGCTGTACCAGTTAAAGATTGGGACGAAGATAATCAGCCTACAATTCGGTACATTGCCAAGCGATGCCGTCATGGCCTCAATTACAGGATGGAGAGATTTCGCCTCTCTGAAGTAACCGAATTACCATATCATCGAGCAGCACACGCGTTTATGTTATACCATCAGATTACGCCTGAACTAATGCATTGGTGGGAACAAGAGGAACGTATGTTCAAAAAGGATCGAGTCATGTATAATGCACTTGGCCGTCGGTTCCGTGTGTTGCAGCCTGTCGACGATGATGTTGCGAAGTCTGTTATAGCGTTTTATCCACAGAGCACAATTGGCGACAAGGTTGTGCAGACATGGTATCAAGCGGAGGAAGATGATGACTGGCCAAAGGGCTATGCGAGAGTTGCAGTGAACGTTCACGATTCACTCGTAGGTATAGTTGAAACCAAAGGCCGCTATGCTAAGACCGCTCTAAGTATTCTTAAAAAATATGCTGAAAGTCCTATTTGGATACAAGATGCTTGGAGCCGACGCAAGGCTGAGCCACTAAGCATTGGAGCGGAACTTAAAATGTCGTATCCAACAAGTTGGAACAATCAAACAAAGCGATTCGAAGAGGATGCCAAGGGTTTACACAGATGGTCAAATTTGAAGGTAGTAGAATTGTGAGTTTGACTCAAACTAGGCTTAAGCAAGTATTGTTTTACAATAAGAGAACAGGAGGATTCATTTGGCTTGTGAATTTGGGCTCACGTGCTAAAAAATATCACAAGGCAGGCACAAAAATGAAAGACGGAAGGATTGTAATAAGAGTAGATCGTGTGCTTTATTATGCACATCAATTAGCGTGGTTGTATGTTTATGGTGTATGGCCAAATCAACTGGATCATAGAGATACTATAAATTGTCATAATTGGATTAACAATTTACGAGAAGCATCTAGAGCTCAAAATACCATGAATACTAATGTGCGTGCAGATAATAAAACAGGCTACCGTGGTGTCCATTTCAATACTAAAAATCGCAATTTCAATGCTTATATAACCATTAACAACACACGAAAGCATCTTGGAGTCTTTAATACGGCATATGAAGCACATCTAGTTTATGAAGCACACGCTACTTTACTTTTCGGCGAATACAAAAAGGAGGTAGTTCATGTCTGAGTCAAAATTGGAACGCTACATAAAAATATTTGATTATCAGAATGCTCATACGCTAAGTTGGGCGGAACAAGACGAAGTCAGGGACCTGCTACGACAACTCAAACAGATACAGGATAATGCAAAATGTCCTCAGACTGGCAATTCTCCACCGTAAAATTTCTAATCGAAGGAGGTACCCAAGGTCGACGACAATCGGCAATCATGGCCCGTGTGAGTCAAAAGGTCGATGAAGGTGAAGTCATTGCCTTTCTAATGTCACTAGCAGCTGAACGGAAGGTACAGAAGTTCATAATACCACCAGGAGTCATTACTTGGAGAGCTACGACCAACATCGAAAGGAAGTGAGTATGTGTCCTATAGCGTGGCTACATCAACAGACAATGGTTATATTTTATTACAAGTGCTGGCTCGCAGCACAAGACTTCGATGGGAGGAAATGACATGGATGTAAATCTTAATGAGTTCAGTGAAGGCATCGAAATGCTCCTGTTCGTCATTGTCTATTGCATCGTAATCGGGCTCATTGGATATTTCCGTGATCCTGATCCAGAAGCACTTCGACATGAGGAGTACTATCGCGATAACTAAGGCGACCCAACGTCACTAACCCAGGGTGGGATATCTCCTGACCCTGGGACTGCTTGTCCCGTGAAGTTCAGTGCATTGTACGGATCAAGATTTTTAATCGTAATAGGTCGACCATACTTTTGCGACATTTCATACTCGATCGCATCAATGTTATTGTTAATAACGCGCGTTACGTCTTGACGTTTGCGCTCGTATAGATTGCGCACAGCGTACGGATTGCCAGGATCAACTTTGTTATTCTGTAAAAAGCGCATGACATCAGGCTTCTGCTCCATGCGTTGTTTCCACGTAACCATATTCCCGTAATCGATATTACGCATCTCTTGAACACCTGCTGACCATTGGCGATATGCATCCCATAGTGACCGGAAGCCAATGCCTCCAGTCTTGAATGAATCATGTTTAGTTCTATCATACAGCTGCTGCATGAATTCGTCATACAACGGATTCGTAGGTGCAGGCTGTCCCAATCCAGGCGATGTTGGTGGTGGAAATTCAGCTTGCTGACTAGCTGCCTCGAACCCACTTTGACTCAAAGGCTTGGCTCTGGCTAATGTGCGTTGACCTGTCTCAGGATCATACCGCTTATAGAACGTAGCAAGTTGTTCGATTTCCTTCTCGCGATCAAACATGCGTGACGTGAACCGCGAGTTGCCAGTCATTGGTGCATGCAGATTCGCAAGATCACGAAATACGTCAGTTTTCTCAACTAGCCGACGTCCTGATTGCTTCATAAAGTTCTCAGCAGCGATAATCTTGCCCATTTCCTTTGGTGTGTGCGACCATGCAGCCATACCTTGACCAAAAATATCTGCAATTGATGGCACAACAGAGCGTAATGTACCTTCGATCGCACTTGGCATCGATGAATTTTGGTCAAATGGATCAGCCTTTTTCTGAAATATATCACTGCCGATGCCTGTCATTTGACCTAAACCAGGAACGACTTGTTGCATGAATGGAAATGATGCTAGGTTCTGCGGAGGTGACACACCTGCCATTGCAAACGCTGATTGAATTGCTGGCGGTGTTGGTGGCACTACGCCAATATCAAGCGCTGATACGAGTGCCGCCATGAAGTCCTGCTGCTTAGTCCATGCATTTGTTCCGTAAAGATGATTCATTGCTGCTTCTGTCAAGCGCTTTGCAAGCACACCTTCCTGAAACGATGGAAATTCTATGCCATCACGTACACTGCGACCAGGAACACCTAAATAATGAAACATTGATTGCGAATACTCGTCACGACGGTTTACCATATGGTCTACATATGGAATACCTTCTGGATCCTTACCGAGTGCTGTGTTCCAATAATATATCATAGCTGCCGGCATGATGTAATATAACCATGCACGTGTTCCAAATTCAGTAGGGTTGTTCAGATACGATGTGCCGAATCGTTTGATCCCTTGTTGCGTCATATTGTACCACGGTATGCTAATACGGCCCAATTCATTAGCTGCCATGTATGTGTTAGCAATTGGTGCAGCAATACGCTGGCCTAGTGACGCGCCTCTAGTATCATAAGTAATAGCTTTGCCGCGAGGCGTATAGTACCGTCCAGCAGTTTGTGAATTACCAGTTAGCTCGCGTGCCTCGGCAGTTAATTCTGTTAATGGTCTGCGTCCTAAGTTACGCTGAATAAATGCAAATTGTGTTGCGTTGTGCGTATTTACCAATGTATTCCTTAAGCCACTGGCCACAGCTGCTAAATCACGCATCCCAGGTTGTGATTTCAGTTGGCTTATTGTTTGAGTCAAACGGCTCATTGCTGCAACACGATCAGCCTGCTGTCCCATATACGAAGCGGCGTGCGTACCCATCGCTTCGGTCTGTGCAAACGTACTACGTAGATATGTTCTAGCTAGAGTATCAGATAAGCTATTAATCAATCGAGTGCCACCAATTCTACGCAGGAAATTACCACTAGAACTATCTAACGTCTGTGCTATATGATTAGCAAACTTTGGAACGACTTGTGAAGTAAAGGCATATGGCAATGTTCCTGGTCCAAGTGGAAAGCCTTGACCTGTTAGTGTCTGACGAATACCTAATAACCCTGGAGGCTTGAGCGCTACTTTGTTAAATGGATTCAGTGTTTGAGTCAAAGGCAATCCTCTGTTAGCGCCTGCAATAGTACCTTGCGCGATTACATAATTGCGAAGCATATCTCGTACTGCAAAATATGGTGCACCTGCACCAGTTGTGAAGGTTTGAAACAATCGACGAGGGCCACCAAGGACCTTATCTGCCATTGTCGATGGAAAGAAATATGGGTCCATCTTAAGCAAATCAGCTACGGTACGGCTCTCTGCCAAATAATGTTCAGGCGTGCCTCTGCGTTTGAATGTTACTAATCTGTCACGCACACTCGGAGTTATATCTGCGGCAGCAACAGGACGGAACATATTCACGCCGCCAGGAGACTGTCTAACTTCGTCCACATACATACCAACAGCTTCATTATTTATACGTCGCCGCACTTGTACTGTTATTTCACGACCAAGTGCATCAGATGGGTCAGCGCGTGTAACAGGTTGGCCTGATACATTTGTCGCATTCGTTTCACGCTCTGGCCATGGAACCTCATTGGGATTGTTCGCCATGCGATCGGCATATACTTGCTGTGTCATAGTAGCATACTCGCCATCGGACGCGAATCGACGAGCCTCGTTCAAATTCTCTCGATATCGATCACGTGCAGCAACGAAGTCAGGATTGGCACGCTCGAATGCCGTAATATTCGCAGTCGCCGTTTGATGATTTAATCCGCGTACAGTGATTGGTCCAGGCTGTGGATTAGGTTGATTTTGATTTGCAATGGTCTTGGCATTGATCTCATCGAGAGTATCGAATGTATTTAGATAATCATTAAAGCCAGGATGATCTGCGGCCCAAGTCTTAATTTCTGGTAATGGCGTACGTACTTGAAACAGAAAATTTGGAGCCTCAGCACGACCTAGAGTTGCAGCACTATCGGCAAGTGTTTGCGATGTTGCGCCAGTTGTGACTCGAAATGAGTCTCTAAGATTATCATACGCTTGTGGTTGCAAACCAATACGTCTGGCATAGCGTAATAGTCCAGCATTTTGGTCATCTGCTGTTCGTGCAAAATCGGCAACTGTAAATCTTTGTGGTGTAATTGGCTGTGCCGTTGGTACAGGTCGTGGTCCTGTGGCACTGAGTTTGCCTCCGGTCGCGCCAAGTTCTCCAGGCTTGACAAATGGCGCACGCACACCAGTCATACCTACGCCAGTCATGAGGTCTTGCAATGTATTTTCAGGATTGACTTCCATCTGCCCAGGAACGGTTTGCATCTGATCCTGAAAACGTTGACGCATGCCTTGGAACATATTCACAGGCTGTTTAGCAATTGCATACGGAATGCCAGCTACGGCTACAGCAGCACGCTCAGCAAAACCTTGAGGTTGAATGTACGAAGATGGACCAGCAGGTCCATGTGTCATAGATGACGCTGCATCACTACCATATGCAGGCACATTACCAGATTGAATGGCATTTTGTGTCTCTGGCGATAGCATTGTACCCTGATTCATGCCAGCAGTAGGGTCAATCGCCGCGTCTTGTGCGGAGATTGTTTGTAAACCACCATCGGCACCTGTCACAGTTAGCGGTGTTTGAGTCAAAACGGGCTGCAATTGTGGCGCTTGTGTAACTGGTACGGGTGTGACTGGTATAGGCGCTGACGGCACTGGCTGCCGCAATGCCTGCAACTGATTAAGCAGTTCGTCGAGCTTTGAGTCATCAGTAGGTTCCGGTTCGACTGGCGTAGGCTCAGCTTCCGGCTCTGGTGGTAGTGATTCCAATACGTCAGCATCATGAGGTTCAACATTTGTAGCACTGGGAGTTACAGTCAATCGTAATGGTTGCCGCCCTTCCAATTGTCTGGTAGTAGCGTCCATAGATACGGAAGCAGGTAAATTAGACCGATCGCCGCTACCACCTCCAGGTAATTGAACATGTCCTGGATCGAGTGCATAGGATGCCCCCTTCAGGAACGTGAGACCAAACTTATCGGCGTTTTTGTGTAGATAGTCCAGTACTGCTCCGCGTTGAACATCCGCAGCCTCCCCGATCTGGTGGCGGCTTCCACCCGGAGGCGCCGCAAGCCCGCCTTGACTCTCCGGATTATATGTGTGTCCTCCGAAGGTAATGGGACGTTGTGTGTAATTCGCATAATATTGTGCTTGACGTTCTGGCGGACGGTACAGATCACGCAGTACCGCCCTCTCCCCCGTAGCGGATTCCGCAGCTTGTATTCCACGCGATAGACGATCAGCAAAGGTGGAGTTGAGATTGTGTGCATTGAGGTTACTTCCACGATTGGCCAGCAACTCATAAGGTTCGACAGGCCCCTGAGCTATTTCGACTGGCTCAGGTGACATGCCAATAGTCGCTGCTGGTTCCATTCCAGGAGGTGTCGCTAGTTGTGCAAGGTGAATCAATGGCAACGGTACAGGCTCCGCAACAGCTGGCTCCTGCTCAGGCGGAATGTACCGCTCATCGTATGTGTTGAGGTCATCTAGCGACATGTGTTTGACTCACATTAATAAGGCTTTGCGCCCATGTTATTCGATGTAGATGCAAGTTCATCAGCAGTCGAAGGCGGCGCCGCTCCAGGTACGTTCTGCGGTACTCCTTGCGGCGGCCCACCCTGTGGCATAGGAGGCATGCCTCCCGGAGGTGGACCGCCGCCGGCTCCCCCAGCCATCAACTGTTGTAATATCTGCGGAATGGCGCTAGGATTCTGTTGGATTGCCTGCATGATCATTTGCTGAATTTGTGGAGGCAGACCCTGTATCAATTGCATCAGTTGCGAATTCATTACGAACCTCCATGTTTGAAGTATTCAATGGCGCGTAAGTGTTTAAGCGCCTCTGCGCGTGTGGAGCTAGTCCCGAAGTTCTGTATGCCATTCGACGGATTGAGGTCATTGACACGATATTGACCTCCCGACGTTTCAGTTATGGCGCCACTTGGAGAAGATTTCATCATCTTGCCAAGCACTTGTGGTCGCATATCAGTATTACGAGCCATTGCCTTTCTCCATGTTTAACGATTTTTGAATCTCCGCCGCGAATACATCATCATCTGGTGTGTTTGGGCGATTAAGAGAATTTAACGTATTTAACAATTCCTGCTCACTAGGACCAGGGTCAGGGACGTTTAGCGATGGATAAGTGGCTGTCTCTGGAAAATGAAACGCTGGCTTATATCTGAACTCAGGCTTAAGCCATTCAGGCGGTATGTATGTGTCGGCCTTCGTACGGTCCTCAACATGACTTGATACAGCGTTCGGGTCAAGTTGCATTCGTACCTGTGCTAACCTAACTGCCAAATCAGTCAAGTCGTTCGGATCAAGCGCACTTGGATTTTTATATCGCTGCTTCATCGATTTGACTCAAAAATTACTAAACGCGTTACTGTAGTCATTGCCTGACGACGTATCATCAGTACTAAAACCTGACGAATTATCTGACTGTGACTGATTCGGTACCAACCCATACTGTGGCGTGTTGCTCTTACTCGATTTGAAAGCGTTCATGACAGCAGTCAGTCCTTTTATATCATTCGAACCAATCGATTCATCAGCCTTGGCTAGCCCTGAAAATGCATTGCCGACACCAGCGCCACCACTTTGTAAAGCTGACTGAACAAGCTGTGCCTGTTGACTTTGCAATGCGTTCAGTTCTTGTGGTGTTGTAGAAAATCTAGGAGGCGCACTGCCGCCAGCATTCATTGTTTGTTGCAATTGTTGCAACACTGGTAAATAGCGTGATTGTCGCGCAGCTACGTCCTGTGCATACTGAGGTATTGATGCCTGATACGACTTAAGTAAGTTTCCGCCAATGTTCCGACCTTGCGCATCATCTGCCGCCTTTAATACATTAGGCAAGTCAGCACCACGACCTTGTCGCAGTAATGTACGGCCGATGGCCTGCGCCTGTTGCCCGCTAGCTGTCTGATCTTGCAATGACATTAATGTATTCAACTTGTCTTCGTCAGCAGCACGACTTGGCGCCTCGTCGTAACGAAATCCAGCCAACGCTTTTGCATAATCAGGAATAGCTTCAATGCCACGCTGATGGGCTGCCTCCTGTATCTGACGATTACGTGCAGCATCCGTTGTAAGCTCTTTAAGTTGCTCAGTCTGGCCTGCCTGAATGATTTGGTTTTGTGTCGGAGTGAGTATTGTCTTCCATGAATTGGTCGCTGGATCATATACTTGTTGGTTACCATAGGCATCCGTACGACCAGCAGTAGCAAGTCGCTGCTGCTTTAATGCCTGATCCCTCTGGAATTGCAAATTCATCATCTGGACAAGCGCAGCTTCACCAGACGCAGACGCGCCAAGCCCAGCACCGGCTAATCCAATAAGTGCAGGTATTGCTACTTCGGCCATGACTTAGCCCTCATTCGGTTCTGGATAATCTTCTGGTCCAGGCTTATATAGGTATTCAAACTTCTGAAGCATATTCTCAGGGTCTTGAATACCATGATTGATCTCAGCGTTTATCCTGTCGCTATTCGGCACAGGCAAACGGTCAACATCTTGTCCTGACGCTTGAATCATTCGTTGTAAAACAGTAGTCAGGTCTGTACTTGCTCGCTGCACCGGTGGTGTGTATTGATTCGGCGCCATAGTATGAAGCATTCGAACATAGCCAGCCAACTCGTCTAACTCTCTATTCCGAGCCATGTCATTGCTCCGTTTCGTCAGCTTCTGGCAACGGATTGTATTTCATTTCACCCAAATCAACTTTGCTTGGATCGAATGCCGGACCCGCTGGTGCAGTTAAGTTCTGCCACATCTCCTGTAATACTTGAGGCACAGCACTTCGTGAGGCTCCTTTATTCGTTAGCGAGTCAAGCCTGGACTGGATTTCGTCAGCTAACGGCGCATCAGCAGAAGGTAAGCCTGGAAGCGAATAGCTAGGCGCAGGATTCGGTACATTTGACATTGTCTCACGTGACGGCACATTTACTTGCGGAGCACCTATGCCCTGTCGTTGATTTAACAATGCGATCACAGCAGGTAAATTCGGTGTATTGACAACTTTGTCATTTGACTCACCATTAGGGCGGAGATGTGTTAGTTCATAATGCATCTCGTCCAATTTTTGCTTAGCAAGGAATCGCTCCTTTTGTCCCTCCGGTGTATTAATATTCGTTCCATATCGAGTACGAGTACCAGTGCTCGGTGTAGTACCACGAGCGATAGTTGACATTCTCTCGACGCTGTACCCTGGAGGCGCCTGCGGCACATTTACATCAACATATTTATAACCTGGAGGCGCAGGTGGATACACAGTCCTATGACTACCAAACAGATCACTTCCTAAAGGCTGTCCGGGCTGGGACATCAGAACACCGATGATGTTGCCGTACTTGACTGTTTAGTCGATTGCGCATTTGGATCGATTACGCCAGATTGCGCATTTGGATCGAATGGCAAGTTCTGAGCACCTTGTCCAGCACCTGCAATCGCTGCAAGTCCAGTAGTGTTAAACAGGTTTGCCGATCCGACCTTACCAGCAATTGTCGTACCTAGATTATTAATGAAGTCATTGAAATTTTGATCAGCCTGCGTACCATACGTCTGCGGATCGAATGATGTACCAAGCTTAACTGTTGATGCTGCTGTACGACCTGCATTGGCGATGTCACGCAATGACTGTTGTTCGCTTGCGACTGTGCCAGTACCGATTTCGTTAAGTTTCGCCAACACGCCAGGATTTTGCCTATCAAGCTCCGACTCCGCAGCAGTCTGTCCAGCTGGTGTAATTACTCCACGCGATAGCATATTTTGGATAATTGCATCGGCGGAATTGCGTTGATCCGCGTCAATGCCTGTAATAAATGGGTTAATTGTTGACATATTGACCCGTTGTGTCTCAAAATTGCCAGGAAACAACGTATCGAGCTGACGATTAGCCTTGTTTTGCGCTGCCGTCGTCTCGTTTTGATAGATATTCTGGCCTACATCGGTGAATGCAGCACCTGGATTTGGGTCAGTTGGTGACACACCGGCCAATATTGATGCGATTTGTGAGTCAATATCAGTCCCGTACTGGTTTGGATCGAGTCCTTGTTGTGTGAAATAATTCTTTGCGGCGCTCGTGCCAGCAGTACCTGCCTGATTACGTAATGCTAATAGATCGGCTTTGGTTTGCGCATCTTTAGCATCTTGGCGTGTTTGCGCATCCTTCGCAGCTTGTTCTTGCATTTGTTCAACAGCCAATGAGTTATCTGGAGGTGGTGATGGTGCAGACATAGATCAGACTCCTTGTTTGTGATGATACAACGTACCTACTGGCACGAATCCTTCACGTTGCAGTAACTTGTCCAAACTCTCAACTCGGTATCCTCCCGTTGTCGTTGATCCTATAATTTTGGCTTTTCGAGCAATAGCCCAATCTCGATATGCACGAATTAGTTTCACAGTACTGTTTAATGTGCGCCACTCTGGTATAATATATAAAAATACATCATTCGTTATCATGTCAAATGAGAACACACACATGGAGCAGTAAGCACAAATCTGCCCAGCTATCTGATCGTCGTCTGTAACTAATACACGCATCATCCAATAACCATCGTTGTTAATATTGTTGGATAGCAATTGGTGAATACGTTCGGGTGACGGTATAATATGTGCATAATTTGGCAAAGTTGGCAAACATTTGCATGCCAGTTCTACCAAAAATGGAATATCTTTAGCTTCATATGTACGTATTCGCATCTGCTTGACTCACATTACGGCACATTCAACGGATTCGCGCATGCTCCGGATGGTAATGTCGGCGATATGCAATAAGCAGGCACACCTCCGCCACTTGGCTGACCTACCCACAATGCTGTTCCGGACCATATCCAAGCTGGTGGCTGAATTACTGTCATAAACGCATTCTTTATTTTAAGATAGCCATTATCATTGGGGTGTATGCCATCTGTGTTTAAATCATTTTGGAGAACAACTGAATTACTGTCAACAAGCGCGATCATTCGGCCATCCGAAGAAAACTGTGAAACAAGTCCAGTAAGAATTCCGTTAAATATAGCTGTGCTTGAAGATGGGCAGGGGTTGCTGGTTTGGAACGTCTGTGTGATGTTGGACAAATAAAGTGATGCATTCGCCAATTGGTCACTGCCAGTAATATATTCTATGTATAGACTATTCAACCCGCTTCCAGAAGGATTAGCGCTTGTCGTCTGAACAAGTTGAATTGTATGCGACCCTGGAACAGTATTAAACGCAAATGCCGCAGGTCCATAACTGGCACCTAAGCCTGTATCCATCGCAAGGCCATTTGACGTAACTGTACCTACTATGGTTCCATCAATTAACACATTTGCGGTACCTGTAATTGCTTGTCCCATGTATTCTTGCAAAATAGTTCCAATATAAATGCGAGAGCCAGATATTGTCGCAGTAAGGCTGTTACCTGTAGTTACACTTTGTAGTCCTGTAGACCACAATGGAGACGAATTCGACCATGCACCAGAACGAATCACATTGGCATTACGCGCTGTAGTAATATTCGGCATAGTAAGGGAAACTATGATATCAGTAACAAATGCTTTGTAATAATTCTGCTGTGCAACACTTAAATAACGCTGGCAATCATTAACACCAATCATGAGTGTAGAAAAATCACTAGCGGCTGGACGAATGCTATGTGCTACAATTGCTTGATCCGCAGCCATGGAACCGTTAGTAGCGTAATTCGTACCTGTAAGACCTAATGCAGCATCAAGTAACGGCACATATCCTGTAACGGGAGGATTAGATGCACCATACCCAGCAGTAATAGAGTCACCAAAATGCCGAGAAGCTGCCTCAGCAAAGTTGACACATAGCAAAAGTAGTAGCAAAACCAGCTTATACATAACTATCCCCTGTTAAGTTTGAGTCAAATGTCTACGGGTACCATTCGATTATTATTCCTCCAGCGCTGCCAGCATTACCGGCTGTTGCAACAGAATTAAACACGCCATTCGCTCCAACAGAGTAGAAGTTTCTACCCCCAGGCATCACACCAGGCGACGTCATTCCAGCGCTTACACCCTGAACGCCTGTCTGCCCTGTGATATTAATGTCACCGTTCGTAGCTGTTCCACCAATTGTGCCTGGCGTACCACTTCCTGCGGCAGCGAGCGATCCATTCGAGGCGTTTGCGGTCAGTGTCGTTATGACTTGTGTTCCGCTAGCAAGTATAGTAGCGGTTCCGTTGCCTCCGTTTGTTGGTGCACTTGTTCCAGCCGTACCCGCTGCTCCCTGAGTATAGGAAAACGTGTTTCCTGCAACGAGTCCTGTTAGCAATGATTCCAAATAACCGCCTGCACCTGTGCCACCGGTACCAGAGCTTCCACCAGCAGGCACACCTCCTGAGCCACCAGTCCCGCCCCACATTCTAACAATTGCTCTAGTCGTACCTGTTGGAATAGTAATCGTACTTGTTCCAGGGCTGACTGTTCGAGTTATTCGTGTCCCTATTGAATCTGCAGTACGCAATGGTGTCATTGCTGTTGTGTCATCCGTCAAAGCAATAGCTTGTGCTTGAGTCGATTTACCTAGAAATATCGCACGATCCGCAGATAAATCACCACCGCCAGTTAAGAGCCCTGTAGCACTTATCACACGCGTGGTAGGTGCAGAGCCTGCTGCTACAACACCTGTTAACAACGATCCATCTACTGCTGGAAGTTTAGCGGCAGCAGTCATTTGCACAGCATTATTTGCAGCAGTGCCAGCTGTTAACACAGCAGCACTTCCAAGACCGAGATTAGTCTGTCCCTGTGTTTTCTGTCCACTGGACAATGTTTGCGCTGCATCAAAGCGCAATCTGTTATTCGTGTTAACAACTACCTCATCGATAGCTGCCTGAACATTCGTTGCTACAAGCAAGCTTACGGTATGATCGTATGCAACAGAGTTTGCTGTAGCAAATGTCGCGCCGTTGAATACGAACGTCCACTTTGCTGCATCAGTCAATATAGTACCAACGCCTGTGCTTATATTTGTCGTGATACACAATGCAAAAATATTACGTCCCCCGGTCACATCATATACAATGTCACCAATTAAGTATGAAGTTGATTGTAGCCACTGTCCTCGAGGTCGTAATGATAACTGAATAGAAGACCAGAACGTAGAATGAGCACTACGATCACTTGCAAAAGTTGTAGGCGTCGTTGCACTTGTATGAGCTACAGCGCATAGCCATGCAGACCCGTCGGCAGTATCTATTCGAATGTTACCAACAACAAAAGCTGTGGAATTTGTCCATGGGATGATATTTGATGAAACTGCCAATGTGTACAGAGTTGCGTCGATTGAGTCAAATGTGTCCCACATTGCCTGAATCCATGGTTCAGACAAGAAATCTGGCTTTGGAAAGCGAAGATTTTTTGTGAATGTTGTTGTCATGACAAAGTTATCCTTGTTCAGCGTTTGTATTTGCCGCGAGAAAACAGAAATGACATATTAATGATTTGTAATGGCTTAATAGCCATTCCTACTACTCGTATTTTCAGCAATTTGAATTTAACAGGAAATCCCTGCAACCTGGGATCATTCGAACGTCTACCACCACCAAATGGACCGTCATCAAATCCGGCACCTTTAGTACTATTGCCAATGAGATCAATCGACAACGCAGGCCCAAATAGAACAGTGCCGTTAACATCTTTGTACATGTTATCAACATATACCTCCACCGTAAATTCCGCTGTACCAATCGTTCCCACACTGAGAAAACGCAATTGTTTAGTTTTTATAGGATCGCGACCACTGAGCCAAGGAAGCTCCATTTCAATTGTGATAGGTATACCATTATATAAAGCCCATAGCATAGAATTATTCGCTATGTCTGCTGCTATGGATGTCCCGCCACTTGTATGATTCAGAAGGCATTTGTAGGTTTTATTGCCAACAGTATCCCGAACAAGTTGTCCTGTAATGAAATTTGTACTAACTGACCAATTTACGTCTCGGTCATTCATGCGATCAGCATAGTAATTCTCACCCGAGAATACAGGATTGCCGTGTTGAAATATTCTCGTTCCGAATGCATAAAATACACGCCCCAAAGATGTTGTGCATGCGCATGTCCAATTTGTAGAAAAATTATACTCTGACCATGCACTATAATGGAGATTTTCACTACCCGTATGTACAAAGTGTCTACCAGATGGATTGAATAGTATGGTATCATGCCAAAGAGGATCATGCACAAGAAAGCAAGAATTTTGCTGCTGCGTATCGGTAAGATTTCCTGTAATAAAACGGTACAAAGGCTCTATACGGTCGCTTACATGGTCACTAGTAACAAGCCCACTGAACAGATTGCGCTTGCCATCACTATATCCATCAAGGCCTGTAAATATCAAATCATGCTCAACAGGAGCAATGCAGCGATGACCGAGCAGGCCAAACTTAGGCAGTGTATCAGGAAATTGTGGTTTGTGTGCTCCTGTTGTTGCGTCGTAGTTACCCAATGTTACCAGCAAACTCTGCCCTTGGAAGAACACAATTAGAAAGTTCCGATATCCAGCAAGCCCACGAATAGCAACTGCGCCTTGTGGAGCATAAGCGCCCACGTCAATCGAGATTGAGTCATTTGGCATTGGATCGCCAGGAAACACACCCGAAGTCCCCACTGCTGATATGTAAATTGTTGTTGATGTAGTAGCTCCTATACCTGCAATACAATGGTAATTCGACGCAACTGCACCATATTTACCAATTGGAACGTTAACGTTGCTTCCTGTAGCTAGGTCTTGTAGATATGTAAAAACGAAAGTACTTGATATACTTATTGGCTTGTCAATGCCATTATGAATAACAAGTGTATCCTTAAACGCTACGAAACTAACTGCAACAAATATACTTCCCCAGCCTGCCGGCGCACCTGGAAGCGATGCAGCTATCGCGCTATTCCAGCCAGCAGCGACTACACCTGTATCAGTGACGGTAGCTATTTGTCCAGAGGTCATTACAATAATAAGTCGACCATTAAAGTACGTTACATCCAACACTGTACCAGTAACAATACCAGCAACGTCTGCAAACCAGTTACTTCCATAACGAATTTGTTGCCCTCCAGACGGTGTACGTCTAAAGTTCTTAAGTGTAACAGCGTATCTGGGTTCCATACTGAGATCATCATCAACAGCATTGAGCCCTCCGCCAAATCCCTTTAGCGTCAAATCCTGTAGCTGCGACTTCGGTGTCGCGTGCTGCATGCTTTTTGGGAATAACATAGCCATCTGTGTGACTCACAAAACCTCTTGCCAGGATGTAGGAATGCCGCCACGACTATCGCCAAAGTGAATTTCTTGTGACGCAAACTGTCCTTGAATGTCCTTATAGCGCATTTCCATCATGTTCTTGGCCATGTCGGCGCCTGCACCGTTCAAATCATCTTGTGCAAGCGTCATATACGCCGTACCATATTCAAGCATGTCTTGATCGATGTACATAGTATCTTCCCAATCCCACCCAGTAAGATTTGGATAGAACTTTGCATGGATATTGATTAAGCCAGTCGATGTAATAGGAAGAACATAGATACGCTTTGTTGCATACGATAAATCAGTTACATGCAAACTATCCCAATATCTAGGGCTTGTTCCGGATGTAATGTCACCTGAAAATGGATTAATGCCACGGGGACGCACACTCAGATCATTATGCGCGCCGTCTCGACGTACAGCTATGAAATCCTCAAAATCTATCACATACTGCAAGTCATTCGTTGTTACTTTACCTGTTGTGCCATCAAGAGTTAGCTGTAACCACCGACAGTAATTACGCCAATTGTATTTCTTAAACAACATGTTAAACGCACGTATTGCATCTGCGAACATGCGATCATCTGAGAACATCTGTGTTCCAGGACCTGAAACTTCACCGACAATTTGCTGAGCAGCCGTTACAATATCACGAATCGTTGCTGACATTTGATCCTCACTTTTGAATACGGTTCACAGAAACTGCCAGTTCATCGATTCGAGATTTCAGAGCATCGATTTTGATATCACGAATCTGTAAATCACGTTGTGCATCTATGCCACGATAACGATCTGACATATTCAAAGCAACCGTATTCGTGAGCACCTTAAGATCACTCTGAACTTCTACCAATGTGCGCCCAAGATAGGCCAACAAAGCAAAACCGACCACCATTGAGCCACGTCCTATTAAAGTGAACCAGGCATTCGATGCAAGCCTTTCAACTGTATCGCTAGCCATGGTTACTCCTTCCGTTGCGCACTTCCTGAATAACTTCTGCGTTCACTGCCACAGCAGCTTCACGGACCTCAGCAACTTGTGTTTTAACTTCCTCCACACGCTTGATAGTTTCAGTTTTCACTTCATCGGCCTTCGCAGCTACATTGTCAATTTTCTTATCAACACGACCCAGACTACGTCTATTCAATATAGAAGATACTGCTGTGAGTATAACACCTACAGCGGTTACTATTTGTGTTATGTCGTTCAGTACGTATGGCGAAAAGTCCACGTGATGCTCCTTGGCAGGCTGTGTTTGACTCACACAGCCCGCATAGATTGGTACCAGATCACGCACCGGTTGAGTTAAAATAGTGCTGAATACCCATCAAGCCACCATTGTTACTCGCATTAATCATATTGTCGCCGACCAAAGCAACTGCAACCGGATTGCCATTCGGTGCTGTGAATGGGTCGTACGTACCACGTGGATCACCAGTTATGACTGTTGCAGGATCAGTCAGATCAGGCAATTGGAACGAAGTTGGTGTAAGCGTACAACCTATCATGTCGCCTTTTGTCGAACTTCCGTTTGCAGCCAAGGACAAAACAACAAGTGCACCAGCCGCAAATCGATTGTTTGCATTGTACCCTGGCGTCGTTGGTGCTGACGTAACAAGTGTCGCCACGTTATTGGTAATGACAGCAGATGCACCAGTGATCGCCACACCACCCAATGAAGCCGTAAGCGCATTGGTTTGTGCAGCGCCAAGTGTAGTACCAGCACCGAAAACGTTCTTGAGGAATCCAGGAAACGGCGTTTGCATCGCCACAGCTGTACCCGCAATTACGTCTGCACCCGCGATAGCAAATTCGAATAACGTATCGCGTTTATAAATCGGCACCTGGATATTATTCTCTTGTGCATATGCCAGATCGCCTTTGTATGGCAGACCGAGCATAGTGCCAGTACCGATCGAGTATGTGATAGCATTCGACGCAGGTGTGACAACGCGCGATTTGAAGACACGAAAGAATGCCTTCTTGCCGTACACAACAGCGGTCGAGCCTGACGCTCCCGTGAACGACTCCGTCATGGGCTGACCGAGCCAATCTGCACCAAATACCGTAACGACGTTCGAATTGCCTGGATTGGCACTTGGTGTATAGATCAGTGTACGGCCATAGAATGCATCAGATACGAATGTTACAGCAAGTGCTGCATCTGTATTTGCCACTGAGTTTGCAGCAATAGCCGATTGCAAAGCCGACGCACTGCTAGCAGCCGGCGATCCCAACTGAAACAGTGTAGGCTGTCCATGTACAAGATCAGACGCATACTGCATCGCCTTGACATATTCATTTATGCCCTGCTGAATGAATTTAGGTGCTCTCGCGGTCATGTTATGCAGTCTCCCTTTCGACGAATTGCTCAGGCATCAATCGTGGTCCGGACTGATGCGTTGACATACGAATAAGGAGGGTTTCCATATCCGCCATTGCTCCTGCACGACCTTCATTGTCCTGAGCCATCATCAGACGACCAATTGGACTATTCGGGTTGGCCCATTCACTCATGTTGATCACATTCGGCCTGAGCAGTTTGCCGTTTTGGGCCAAATTGTAATGCTCAAGTCCTTCCATAGTTGGAATGCGAACCGCATGACCACGTGGAAAGTATACCATGTAGCCTGCATCTTCCTCGACCAGCATCTTTTCCATCTTGAACTGGTCGCGTGTCCGTCCACTGCCTTTTTTGACAAGCACCATCTTACATTTCTCACGCTTGACTGTACCTTCTAACTTACGCACGACGTAGGCAAGTCGTGCACCGTTCATGTTTGCTGTAAACATTTGAGTCAAACTCCGTTAATTGGTCAGGTACGCATGTGTCCGGTAATTGCGCCATGTGCACAACTGACCTTCCCACACAACTCGGCGACCGGTAGCGTCCGTATTCCACGGCGCAACCAGTTTCTTGATTTTCATATTTACGCCTTTGAGCACGTGCAAAGTCATGTACCCATCATTGACAAAGTACGCTACATTTGCACTCAGTTTCTCGTCGAACAATAGCGGAATACCATTATGAGTAGTTCCCACAATGCCGAGATTGACAAGTTTCTTACCCGTGCCGGTCGCTTGAAGATCAATGTGTTGCTTGTCACGGGCAGCGGCTTTGTGCATCCGGTAGATATTCCGGCCAGCAAAGATAACTGTTGGCTGTGGACTCGATTGACCGTCCGTCGACCGATTGAGATCGAGTTCTGTGATATCGTCAAACGCTTCTTCGATGTTTTCAGGTGTTAACGATCCAGTGAAGTCATATGCACTGGTACGCCACTGAGCCTCAGAGGCCATAGAGATACCACCTACCGAGCCAGAAGTAGGATCAACAGGTATAAGATTACCGAGACCGTTAGGATCAGTGCCAGCGCCAACCGAAGTATGATAAGTGGCGAACTGGCGAGATATTGACTCGTCGAGAGCCATGATCTTGCCCTTGATGATCTTGAAGATCGCCGCTCGTCCCTGGTTTTCATCCTCTTCCTGATCCGATATGATCAACGAACCAACAACACGTGACATAAAGTGGTTCACGGTCACAAATTCGTTGGTCTGGTTAACCGGAACGGTGTCATAGTATTGCATCGACGTGACGTTCGGATTCAGGCCAGTGATAAGCGGATTGCTGATTTGCGGTCCGCCGTCTTCAACCACTACACGCTTCTTTGCATGCAGGTATGCCGATACAGTGCCACTGATTGCAGAGGCCATAATAAGTTTGGCTCTGGATCGAGTCAGCATTGCGTTAACGACTGTGTCAAGCGTAGCCATTTGTTACGTATCTCCTATTCGTGCGACTCAGACACCCAATGTGTCCAATGTATCGCGTAGGATTTGATCATACGACATGTTCACTGGCGCCATTTCATTTGTGTTTGAGTCAAATGAAGGCTGTCCACGACCTGCCGGGAGAGTACGCCGCTGCTGCGGGTTCTGTTGTCTCAGCTGCCCACGACCATTACCGTTCTGTTGCATGGCCATACGCGTCTGGTTCAGTTGTATCCTAGCCCAAACCTCTCCAAGAGACATATGAGCGTATTCAGGATTGCTCAACACAGCATGAAACACAGGAATATGCTGTCGCGCCTCTGGGTTCTGATTGAAGAAACCATGTACCTCGGTTTCAGTATTTCGAAACTGTTGCGCCTGCTGTTCAGTCTCCTGTTGCTGACGCTGCTCCGCTTCGGTACGTAATTTAAGCGGGTTCATAGCCTGGGTAATTTCACCGCGTATCATGTCTACCAACGACTTAGCATCCACTCCCCCAGGAGCAATGCCAATCTTCGTAACATCAATGCCAGCAGCGGCAGCCATTGTAAGGACTTTGCGTATACCAGCCGCTGGATCACGTTTGATATCCGACGCAAGTTGCAAAGCCTGTAATTCCTCCTGTGGTGTTATGCCCAAACGCTGCGGCAATGCATTACGTTCCTGTAACTGTGTCTGCAATGCATTAATACGCTCATGAAATTGTTGGCCAATCTCGATAGCTTTGGTAAGTCGACTAGTTACATCCTGAACTTGGCCCTGTGCCGTTGTCGCAGCTTGTCTAGCACGTACCGTATCTTGATACATCCGCGCTTCGAAACCTGCTTTCGCGACAATACGACCATCTGGACCGACTAGATTGCCACGCTGATCCGCACGAACCTCAGCAGCACGCGGAAGTGGTCGTGTTTGCTGAGGTTGAGGCTGCTGCTGTGATCGGTCGTCACGGCGCTGTCTCTGTTGAGACTGCTGACGTTGAATTTCAGGTTGTGGTTCACGTGGCTGGAATGTACCATCATTGTTGATATCAATTTCTTGGTCGTCATTTGACTCAAATTCGTTACCAAGACCATTCAGATCATTGGTGAGTTCTTCATCCATGCCAAGATTATCAAGCACCATATCCATAGCGCTCTCTGAACCGAAGCCGGTCTGGCCTCCATTCAGGTTCGTGTGGTCAGTCATTGTACTGTTCCTTGTGGCGCCTGTTGTTGTCCATTTCCAACTGGAGGTGCGCCTTGACCACCAGCGTGCAAACTTGCAATATGTTGTAGCAAGAAACTCATAATCTGATGCGGATCGGCACCGCGTTGCTTCATTTGAACTACTTGTTGTTTGACTGCATCAGGAATGGATTGGAGCAGTTGTTCGATGTTCGCCCCTCCAGCGCCTCCTGCACCTGTGCCAGTTGGTGTAACTGGTCCTTGCTGTCCCGTATCGCCTTGAGCTGTGCTACCAGTTGGGCTTGGCTGCGATCCTGCAGCCGATCCAGTTGGTGCACCAACACCTTGACTCGTCTTTGCTTGTATTTCATTACCAATTGCCGCCCAATCCTCCGGCTTGATAACAACTTCTGTAAAAGCCTGCTCAAGAACACGGAGCATGATTGTGAGGGTTGCACCAGGGGCAGCCTGGGCAAACTGTCCCACAGCCTGTGCAATCTGAACAGCTTCTTTCTTTTTGAATACACTGTTCGGTTTCTCCATGCTGCCAGCAACTATTTCAAGATTATAGTTGCCTGTGAACTCCGCTACAGACATTTGCTTATAATTCTGTCCAAGCGTTTGCCCAATAATTGCGACAACGTCCTGCGGCGACATGTTTTGAATACACAATTCAGCAAGCGAAATCGCAATGTCGGCGACTACATCTTCAACAACATCGACCTTTGCACCAACAGATAATTTCATCGATTCTTGATATGTATTGACCGCATCTTCGTTTGTGTTGGTTTTGAATTGCACCCCACGCAAAGCATCCGAGGTATTTGTGATACGATTAATTGCGTCCAGTAGCCCTTGCTTGTCAAAGAGTTCCTTATATTTACCCATATCCGGGTATATGGATTCCAGGATATCGCTAATCTTCCTCTCGCCTGCTCTAATACCAACGACATGCTTCACATTCCCAGCCATGTTCTCGCCACGCATGGCATTGACAAGTTTCTCAATCTGATCACTGTCGGCCACATCTGAGTTATACAAGAAATAATCAAATACAGATGTACGCATCACTTTCAATTTGCGATTAATGTCATTTATCTGATCCTGTTGATCCAAATAGTACGATGTTTCACCTACAGTGACCGTACCACCAGTGCTAAATGTGTACCCTATTATATAATATGGAAAGTACCGGCTGATGTTAAGAGGGTCATCCCAAACCCATAACGGCCACGACCAATCATCGCGATGAAAAAGCATGACTCGTTTTGTGGCTTTATCCCACAACATATAACATTCAGTGGAATACATATTGAGATAAGCGGTGCGCTCGTCGTCCGTATGTTTCGTGTTTTCGTTTCCCGACTCGAAAGCTTGCTGAATAAAACCGAGTCCGTCGTCGCGTCTACCATCAGACGTATCGAACGAAGCTTTGTGGGTCGGCTTGTAAACAAGAACGCGCGAGCCAGCACCTGTGCCTTGGACATTTTCGTCTCCAGCGTCAGGGTCAGGTTTCGTAAACATCGCTGTGAGCATGCCAGTTGGAAACCAAACACGTTCGCACATCCAATTCGCATCCATGCCATCCTGCTGTTCAGCATATGGATCGACGATAAGGTTGTGCGAAAGAACGTTCCCAAGCGAAGGACCACTTGGTTTCAGTACCTCCATCTGGCGTTCAAGTGCTTCAAGCTGGCCATAAAGTCGTTCAACCTCTTGAATATCCTTAGCTTTAGCCAGAGCTTGCGTAATCCTAGTCATCTCATTAACAGCTAACTCACGTGAATCATCTTTCTTCGTATAGTCAATTTTCAACACGCCAAAATTCGTAAGCAGGCCAGTGCCAACTGCTTTTTTGACTTTCGGCTTGGCATTGAGACCTTGTTTACTACGAATTAACGTATTCAAAAGCTTTTCAAGTGATTTACAAAACGGTTCCTCGCTGTCATCAATTGTGCTACATGTAATGTCTGGGTCTTTGCTATATACAGCAGGCAACATAATATTCAAATTGGAAAAGATAACATTTTCAGTTCCATCGCCACGTTTGAACACTCCACGCGTCGTGTCAACTGCTTTATCTTGACGATTGTTGTAATACTTAAAGACTTCGTCCCAGCTTTTTAGTGTCAGTTCATGTGCCTTGATTGCTGCCTTAACTTTGCGTTCCCACATTTTACCAACAGATGAACTAACAGCGATACGACTGCCTTCAAACACTTGAAATAACGGTTGCGGCTTCTTGCTACGTGGCGCAGGAGTGTCCCCGACATCGTTTGTGTCGATGTTAAAGATATCGTCAGAACCGTTGTCGGGGAGCGACATTTGAAATACCTACGTTTGAGTCAAACGGTTAGGCAGCCGGCGTGTTGGCAGTCACGTCGTCGATGATCTTCTGTTTGTGCGTCGACACTGCCGCGCTGAGTGCATCCACTTGATCAATGAGCGCTTGTGGGACGTCCGTATTAGCGATCTGTGCCTTGAGCGCAGCAATGATCACCTGCAAATTCGTAAGAAGTGTCTCAAGACTCCCCTCGATTGTCGGCAGATCGGCGACGTTTGCAGTCAATGCATCCAATTTGGCCTTGATATCAGCTTGTGTTGCCATGATCGTATCCAACTTTCCTTCAATTCGATCCACGCTTCGTTGCAACTTTACAGCCCAAATGGGGATCGGATCACTCGGGTAGTAATGCCGTACACTGATTTCGAGAGCCATGACCTGTCTCCGTACCTACGTCATGCCTCATTTCTTCTTGAAAACCGTCTCCAGTTCATCTGCCAAATCGTGCAAATGACCTGAAATGATAGTTATGATATCCCCATCACTCGCATGGGCCTGCACATCCTCAGCAGTTGCAAGCCCTGCCTTAATCAGCGGAATAAACGGAATGATAATGTTCAGTTGCGGAACAAACATTGCCAACGTCGGCAATATTCCGAGGACACTGTCCATACCATGCTCAAGATCGATCAAAATATTCGGGCCGCTTGGAATGGATAAAACGGCGCTCTGCGTAAGGGCAGTTGTAGCCGGTACTACTGCGGGAGACGTTTGTGTTACCATAGTAACCTCCTGTTTGACTCACGCCGCCTCGTCAGCATCTACTTCGTGCCCTGTCTTTGCATTTACGCTGCATCTATTTCAGCTTCATGCCAAAACATCCACTTCGGCGGTAGTGCATTCTCAGGCACGATGACTTTGCTCGCATCAGGCAATTCCGACAAGCCATATTTCAATGTGTTCATTGCATGGTCATTGCCATCCATGGGCTCGTCAATGCGCTGACCTAATGTGTTCTGTTTCCAGTAATAGGAAGCCATTTCGTCACCGATAAAGTCCAAATCATCAACAAAATATAGTAATGGCCCTGTTTCATCGCTAGTCACAAGATGCGAAATGCCTTTTTTTCCCGCCAGATACGCATTAATTTTCGTCACACCGGCGATGATGTCATTCGTTGCTGGCTTCATATAAATAAAATGTTCCTCAAACAGCTTCGCAATGGTCGATCCTGTCTGCTTCTGGCCAGCGATAACAGACTTTCTGAACACTGCTGGATCAGCTTTAATGCGTCCAGTGAAACTCAACAATCCAGCATACTTTGCACGAATATCACGGATTGCCTGTGGTTGTTCATCATACGAAAAATTCGACTTGTAATACCCATCGAGCACAATTACACGACCACGATCATCAACGAACATTACCAAATAGCAACTTGGCGACGTTATACCGAAATCGTAACACTCAATTGTCTGTATCTGAACGTGCGAAAGTAGGCATGTCGCAAGGTGACTCTCCGCCTCTTCACGGGTGATGGTATGTACCGACGGATCATAATCAGGATGGACCAAGCCCTCGAATGCAACCCATTTTCCCAGAAGATAACGGTCACGCATCTGCCCCTTGTACGTGGTCTCAAGTGTGGCAATGTAGTCATCGGATAAGTTTGGCTTATTGGCGTAAGTATCACTCTCCCAAAGTTCCATAATCGGAATTCGCGTCTCTGCGTCGACAAGGAGTTTCTCCGTCTTTTGACCAGTTTTCAGCCATAGTAGATAAGGTTGTACGAGTTCCTTATAGAACCAATTGTGAGAGGGATTTGCCGTGAGCATGAGCCAACGCGGACCAGTAGCCGGCATGCTATCATCTTCTTCATCCGGTTGGTACGACGCATCACCACGCAAACGGCCAAGCAAATCCAAAAAGTCTTTATACACAATACCCGGATCTTCCACTTGATCGACACCGATCCAATCATACGTTGCCGAGAGTAAGTTCGAAGTCGAACTCCCATCATCTCGCGAACGTCCACGCTGAGATATGTAGCGAAAGTTGATAACTGAGCCATTTTTCAAATATACCGTATTGTCGTCCTGTGTCGGCTTTTTCGCAATCCAATTTGTCGGACACCATTTAAGAAACACTTTCCGAAGCGTATCATTTAGCTTTGGATATGTTTCCCGTGCTAACAGGCCATTTGACCCTGGATAGTCTTTGGCTAATTTCAGTCCCTTGACAGCCAATGCAGTCGTCTTTCCATTCGCAAATGCACCACCGAATATCTGTATCTTTGCACGACTTGTATGAAAGCCGTATTGTACAGAACCCTCGATCAATTTGTATTCGGGCATTTGAGTCAAACCTATCGATAACTGACGGTAATGTCTGGCGCAACCGTACCTGTTGTGACGATCGTCAAGCCGTTATTGAATTGCAAGTCATATGTCACAGTTCCAAGCACAGACAACGTATTCAATCCAGCAATCGTTACACCCGAACCAACAAGACTATCGAACATATTTGCCTTGCTCGCAACAGTTCCCAATGAATTAACTGTAACTGAATGCAAAATGCCAGAACCCGTCTTCACGAGCGTGGTCGTCGATGTATTGATATTAGAAAAATTATAGGGATCAATACTCGATGTAACTCCATGCGTTGATGCACAGGAATTAGAGCTTATATGAATCTGCACACTACCTGATGTAATGGCAATTAACCGTACACGAACAGAATCAGCCCCAGGACCTGGATTGATTACCCATCCTCGGCTAATATTCGTTAAATTAGTCCCGCCGGATTCGCGTACAGGCAAATCCATTCGTGATCCAAGCGACGGAAACCAATTTGCTCCACTGTCATCCGAGAATTCAATTACCCATGTCGCGCCGGCATAGGTTCCTTTTGCCGTCATCAAAACTGTTGCGTAACCATCAAGATTCAGTTCCGTGACAGTATCGCCAACAGTAGTAAGTGTTCCATTTGTATCAGCAGGCTCGTCACACTTAACAAGCCAACCTTGTCCTACTTGACCTGATGCACCTTGATTAAGTTGACTACCTGGAGTCGGCGCCTGTGCATGTGAATTATGCATGACAACACTAACACCGACAGCTAAAAGAAGTGCCATCACAGCATAATCTAGATATTTGCTCATGTGATTCCCCAGATCGTTTGAGTCAAATCAACCTGCCCAACCAAGCCCACTGTCGTACATACTTATATCAAGCGTCGCTGCCGCACCAACCGACACTATACGTAGTTTTGACATATCGCCTGCAAAGCTGAATGAGCCACCCGCTGCAACTAAGTTTCCGAGTGTTGTCGTTGGAATTGATCCATCAGCCATCCAACGAATGTTAACAGTTTCAACCGTTATTACCGCATACTGCATCGCTTGCGTAAGTACCAACGGCGGTGTCGCTCCAAGCAAAATCGCCGCAAGCGTTTGTACCGTTGTAACCGAAGCTTGTCTGTCTCCCAAAGGTGTCTGTTTGGGAAACTTTGCATCGAAAGGTACGTTACTTGCGTCCGTACCTGCCTTGTTCGGTACAAATGTCATGGCGTTCGCTCCACTTCATAATGAACATGACGCAGCCTAAGCCGCGTCACGCTCGTCCTCATTCACCATGCATACACCGGCTGCACGATGCGCATCGAACTCAGCATCGGTTAGCATGACCTTGTCACCGACTGAGAGCCGCTGATGGTCATTCATGTTGTCGTTATCCTTCACGACGTCCGGATGCAACTTGTGCCTATGGATAAATGCACCATCCGTCAGCACAATTCGCGCCTTCGGACGATCGTCGCCTTTTGCTCGTGCCATTGCAGTCTCCGTCTTGTTGCTGATCACTGAACCACGCCTCGGAACCGATCTCGTAACACCTTCGTCAGTCATTGTCGTAGTCCCTTTTCCCAATCCGACTCGTTTTGACCCAGATATCACCTGTCGAGGACGAGTCCGTTAACCTCAACATTCGCATTATCACCTTTCGTTATGGTAATGCGAAGTTCGTTCTGCTGTATGTTGTTCCGATTGGTCGGGTCTTTCTGCCCAACACCAGCACGATCCAGCACATCAATACTTGCACGAAGACGATTGTTCTCTTTTTTGCCATCGCGCATAATCTCGCCAACGGTCTCCAATGCATCATCGGCCATTGATGCAATTCGTGAATTCAACTTTGCCGACTTCGCACTCACAAATTCACTTGATATAATATTGAATGTTTCCTCATATGCAGCATGTGCTCTGATTTCACGCACTTGGCCAACCGTAATACACAAAATTTCCGCAATGTCACGGTCAGTTAGTCCAAGAACCGTAAATCCAAAGACTACGACAACACCTTTCATAATGTTCGGTTGTGCTGCCAACTCACGAATTGCTCGTTTCCGTACTGGACGATAGACTTTTTTGTCGGTAGTCTGCGGCTTCGTCTGCGGAAACATTTCTTCCGGTTGTACAATTCGACCATCCGTCATCACATACGGATCGCCATCTTTAGCAAGTTTCGGTCCAGCAATGCTCCGGACGAGGGGCCGGGAGGCGTTCGTCCGGAGCAAGATCGGCTCGCCTAAAGTCTTACGTTGCGGGTTCGACTTCGGTTTCGCCAATTTCTTAACTTTAGGCATGATTTGACTCACAAATTATCGTGTTCCGAGCGGGTTGCCGTCCTTATTCGCAACCGGCGACGCGCCAAAACTCGTCCGTGTGGTCAACGTAAGCAAATCAGCTTTCGTTTCCGTAATGTCCGCCGCAGCAGTGTTACGATTGATAAGCGTCTGCGTCGTGATATTTCTCTTGCCGCCAAGTTCGGTATTCGCCTCAACTTGTGGGAAAGTGACCGTCGCATTCGAGCCAGCAACAGCACCATCGAGTATGAACAAGGTTCGACGTAGTGCCAGCATTGACTTCGTTTGCAAAAGTTTTGCAGCGAACGTACGGTTAAACGATTTGCCACTGATGCTCGGCAACGTGAGTAGACCTGACGAATCACCGAACAGGCCCCCTTTGACATTTGCAGTTGCGATGCTTGATCCACTCATAGCATATACCCCTGTTTAAGTTTGAGTCAAATTGCAGCAACTCGCGAAGGCACGAAATCTGTAGTGATGCCCACCTGATCGAGCAAGCGTGCAATTTCTGGATTTCTGATCCGAGCGTGTTCAATTGCAGTCTTTGCAGCACCCCACTTGACAGGACAGAGTTGGAAAGGGCATTCTGCCGCACCGACGCTACGATTGAAATCTTCACGAAACTCCATATCACCGTCGCTCATGACACGTACCTCCGTTCAGCTTCGATGACTATTGAATGCATCTGGCACAACAAAGTTAGCTGTACCTTGCATAATTCTTGTATCCATTGCCGGCCCTACACGTCCAATAGGCGATGGGATCGTCGCTGCTTTCGCTACGTTTGATGCTGTGGCAGCCACAACCTTTGTGTGATTGTCCTTGTAAACTCTATCCATCTCAGCGTTTTCCATTGCCATCGTAACCTCGTTTGAGTCAAATGGGCCAGGGACATGTTTGCCGATAACACTCCCTGGCCCAGTTGAATAGGCGCAACATTGGTCTGTGGGATGCGGTCATGTCGCTAATTCATCCATTCAACTCGCATATAATGACACAAATACGCACGAAAGTCAAGCATCCGTATCTATAATATATCACGAATGATATCAAATCGCATACCAATTTGAGTCAAATTAGAACGAAATGAGAACGAAATACCACATTTTCATGATATATCGATGCGGCATAACGTCGCAGTGATATCACGTACCACACGAACCATGTCCATAATCCCGCATATGTTGCCGCTCACGCGCCAACATTATGAAAGTCACATCCACTTATAATATATCAATTGCGACATATCGACGCATGTGATATCATCGTTGTATCCGGTCGTATATAACGGAATGGCGACTCGTCGCAAATAATATCAGGTGCGACAATATGTCACATTGACAAACACACAAATATCTGTCAATCTGCAGGATGGTTTTCGACCACCGGCTTCGCAGATCGATCCGTGTATGGGCGTAGCGTATTGGTTTAGCAATATATTCCTATACTTGACTCACAAGGATACGTAACATGACATCTGCTAATCGTTGGAATAGCACATATGATTTACGCAATACTTCACATATGCGACAAAAACGTAAACTCCGTAAAGACGGATCGCACGAAAATACAGTCGCGCGTCGTGCCATTGCCAAAGATAATCTATATGTGAAGGATGCGTGGTGGGTGTACCATGATAAGCATTCCGCACCATATTCATGGGCCGTATTAATAAAAAAACATAACATCTGGTACACACAATTCATTACTATGGATGACAACCGTAAACAAACTTCATGTAAAACATACAGACACAAAACGAAAGAAGCCGCATTGGAATATTACCGTAACTGTTGGCAATCCTAGTCTCTCATTAGAGATTTCACCTAGCCACTGCATAGGTTCCATTCTATCCCACCAAGTCTGTCATATGGTATATCCATCGCCGCTAGGCACGGATATACCATATGACCTTTGTATTTGCACCCTGATATCATAAAATCATCTACTCATTTTGACTCACATCCCCGTTATACTCACATCCCCGTTATTCCTATCCCTAAAACAGCGACGATGTCCTATCTCGCTTCGCTCACCCCCCTAGATCATAGGACTACGGTATAGGCCTATTTGGGAAAGGGGGCGCAGGGACGGTCGTAGGGAGGGATAGTCCTACGGATAGGCTTACGGATAGGAATTGAGAGGACTATGAATAGGAAAGTTCCTACCTACGAGCAGGCAACATCCTACGCGCCATAGGCACAGAGTAGGCAATAGGACTACGAATAGGAACAATAGGACTATTTTATAAGTTTGATATCGCGCATGTAAGTATTTGATATCACGGGGCTTTTGAGTCAAACACGATGATTTGCGATATCGATCGTCATAGACGTAGGACTATATCCCATCATGATATCGTAAGCCTACGCGTGAGTCAAATAGGTAGGAATTCGATAGGCGAAATCTTAGTGGCGATAGGTAATCCGTGCCTATCGGCGCAGAGATTACCTATCGCCCGGTAGGAATAGGATAGGAAGAAGTCCTTACCGATCGTGAGTCCTTTGCCAGAGGGCGAGCCGTGCGTGGGACTATGATCGATAGACAATATGTCGCGGGTCAAAATTGCATGCCTGCGTGAGTCAAATTGCATAGGTCCGAGATATCGACGTCATAATTTTGCCACAATGATATATCATAATGCTTGGGTAGAACGGAAATGGAGATGACGAACGGTAGACGAAACGGCCACAGGGCCAAGGGACTAGGGTCCCACGCGGTAGAGCCCACGCTCTGTGCATGAACCTAAATGGCATGCATCGCACACGTGGTCACGGCCAAGTCTCTCAGACAATCGGGCGATATTAGCTCGACTGAGAGACACAATCTAACCATGGTTGCCCGCCATGCCGCGAGCGAAAGGGCGAATATCATGACAAAGACAAAACGAGTGCGAGTTTCGAAGCTTTCAAAGCCAAGACCGGTTCCAGTACAGGAAAGAATGACAGACGCTGAATATGCGTTAGCGATGTTCGATATCGAGCTAAGCGTGATTGTTAGCGATCTAAATCGACTGGCACGTGAAGAAAGACTACAACGCGACGAGTGAATGCAACGCGCGGCATGGCGGGCAATCAAGTCCAATAAAGGCAAAATAAGATGAAAGCAATGGCTGGGATAGCGATTATTGTGTTGTGCGGCTACATGCTTGCGGGGTGCGCGTCATCGCAAAATAGACAAGCGTGGCCACTGATCAAGAACTACGATCGTATCGAACACCGGCAAGGTGGTAACCCGCACGCTAGCTGAGGGACTTATACGGGGAAATTGCGCTCTGTACGGCTCGGAAATGGGCCGTACAAGGGGCAATTCAGCCCGAAGTGGATACAAAAGAGGCTAAGATATGATTAAGGTTCTAATCGTTGCTGCGGCTTTGTCGAGCGTATCGATTGGTACATTGTCGGGTTTCATCAACTCGGCACAGGCTGCGGAAGACAAGGCGCCGAGCTGGCAGGCTTTGTGTGGCTATCAGTGGCGTCAGCACAAGGCGACAAGCGGCGAAAGCGGCAGGGATGCTCATACGGCGTTCATGCGGCTTTCGAAGGAGCAAGGTGGGTGTGGGGCAAAGGCAGCGCGAGGTGCAGCCGATGACCAAATCAAGTCGTATTTGGAGAGTCATCCCGGTACTTTCGGACCGAAAACGGAAGCTGGCCCGCAAGATGTGGATGGCAATGGCTCGGTTATCGTCGAAGCAAGGTTCAAAAAGCGATAAGCCAAAAAAGCGATAACGTACTGTTGCGGCGTATGGAAACATGCGCCGCAATGGCCTGTTATCGTAACAGGTGCGACACTATGCCACATTGTAAATGTGCAACAGTGTTGTATTAATGTCACGTCAATGTGACTCAAACAAACGGAGAGCACGACCATGGTTAATACGAACAAGGCACGCACAGCGTTGCAGGCTCAAGAGGTTCGCAAAGGTAAGACGGCCACGCCTCCGAAGGCGACTCCGCGTGGGGCGAAGGAGGAAAAGCGTACGGTCGGAACTGGCTTGTATGCGTTGAAAGGGTCGGCGGTTTCGCTCGATGTTGGGCCGCGTGTGATTAACGAGTGGTTCAAGGATGACATCAAGATTGATGCATTGACCAATGAGATTAACACCCTCAAAGGGCAGAAGCGTTATGACCGGCTTGCGGACCTGACACTTGCGATCGTCAAGGCTGCCGAACATGATGACAAGATCGATCTCACGGCGACAGTATCCACGGATAAGAAGGCGAAAGAGAAGTTGAATAACCTTCTTGGCGTGGCACTTGGGTTTAAGGAGGTCAAGCAGGCCGAGCCTGACAAGAATGGTACAGTCGTTGACGTGATCGTGTTCAGCGAAAGTGTTGCTGATTGCTTTCCTATGCCTGGTGAGACGGAAAAGAACACTGCAAATTTGCAGAAAAAGACAACGTTTCGCAGCAACTTTACGACGCAACTTAGCAAGTGCGCTCAAGCGGCGTTGGGGATCATCGAGAAAGGGATCACTGCGAAGCGTGACAAATCAGGCACGCTGATGATCTCCGGACCGGAAGTTAAGAAGCATTTCGGCGCCGATAACGTTCTGCTCAATGAAAAGCAGAAGGTCGGCGAGGGTGATGCTAAGGTGGAACTCGCAGCGAAACCTAGCTTTACGGAATTGGCTGTCATGGGTGCTGCGTCGCAGGGGGCGGCCGTAACTGGCGGTGATGGTGGACAGCACCGGACCCGACAGACTGGAACGGTACAACCGGAGGTGCAGGCAGCTAATAAGGCAGCTAAGACAATGACGGCCGGTGCCGCTGTCGAGAATGTCTGCAAGATACTGATGCAGGCTCTCGAAAAGCTTACGGACAAGCTAGAAAAGAGCACAATCGAGGCGTTGGAAAGTGCAGCCAATGCGATCGAAGTGAAACTTGAGAACGACTAAGGGCTGGATCAGGGTCTAGCGTACCGTTCGAAAAGGTGCCCGGTGCAGCAATGCATTGGGCATTTTCGTGTTTGAGTCAAATGTGGATACGATTTTCGAGTCAAATGTAAATGTGGTTAGATTGTGTTTAGATTGTGGCAGATGGAGGTATATATAGATATGAGTGGAGAGCGGCATGATTGGCGATGCTGGCGAATAATACCACTAGTGATATTGGTATTAACATGGATGCAAACATTCCAAGCAGCAGAGGCACAATTTAACAAGTTATTAACGCCAGTTAATGGGCCTGTACGAACATTCGAGAAGAGGCTGAAACATCAACATGTGCCTTTGTGGATCATGCGACTTGGCATTGCTGCTGTAAAATCCCGCTAAGTGCGACATATCGTCACAGGTAGAATGATATCATATAATATATCTTGACATATCATAAAAGATATGTTATCTTGTGATCTTGCTTCAGCGAAGCTCCATATACATTCGGGCGTTGGGCTTTGTGTGAGTCAAAATAGGAGTGCATCTTATGTCACAGGCGAAAACATTAAATCCACTTACGGCCGAGCAACGCAATGCGCATACAGTTAAGAATAAAGGCATTGCGATTGAGGTTATGGCGTTGCAGGCTGATACGTTGAGAACACACTGGTATCAGCGGCGAGAGTTAAGCCACCAGACATTGCAGCGTGTATTGCAGTCGATGCTTCGCCTTGTTGGATTTACTGATATGGATAACGAGGCTCCGGAGCGGCTAGCGCAGAAATTTCGTGTAGCTGCAAAGGATGGCGAGTCAAATGTGATCCATGTTGGGCTCGATGGTAGGATTTTTTTGACTGGATATTACGATGTTAGGAAACTGCACCGCACTATGCTGTGGTGACACGACAAGACCGTAGCGTTGCGGCCCAACGCAATCACCCTGACTGAAAGGTAACCCTGTAACTGTCCAGGCGTAGGTCTGCACCGCGGGAACGGCCGGACCTACGTTTGACTCACAAAGGGAGTGGGTGCTAGATACACCCAGGCATCCAAATGGCTAGTAAACGACCAACAACTAAGGCTGAATATGTCAAGCCGAAAACCAATCTGGAAAAAGCGCAAGAAGCTATGCCAACCAGTTACTTGGCAAAAATCATTGCACGCATGAACATGCTTACAATTGCATTGATTGAATTAAATCCTGATGCGAAGCATAACACAGGCCGACTCATTGGTGAGCATTTCATGTGGGATCAAATCGCTAAATACGCCAAAGCTATGTCTGATAAGACATGGAAGGAACTGGAAGATCAGCACGAAATTGATACTGAGGACTTAGTGCAGGGTGATCACCTGCTTGTACAGGTACCTCATTTTGTTATTACCGCAAGTGCGTCGGCGCCAGTTAAACGGTTTAACGGTGGGAAGTTTGTAGCAGATTTGAAAGAGAAATACAAGATACCTGAGATCGTTACAAAGGAGTTGCTTGATAAAGCCAAGGTCGGTACGAAATCAAGCGTGACGATCAAGGTCGTGGAAAAGGCCAACATCTAGCCATAAGGACGCAATCAAATGCCTAACAAAGGTCAACTCAAAGCAGTTACGTGTGACTCTAATGGCAAACTTGTGCCGTTTTTCGGTGGATGCATATGGCGCATTGCCTATGTTGCAAACGGTCGATGGGAATTGCAACGGTTTCATGACAAGGACGTGTTAGACCAGCGTGGGCAAATTGTGCATCGTGCTGGTTGGTCTAGATATCAGCGTCCGACTGATCGTGATACCGCAGTGATGCAACTCATTCGAAAAGCTGCCGCGTAGAAGGGATTCGCCCTCCCGCCTTATGCGTGACAGCTTAGGCCGGATCGATGGCGCACTCCGTCGATCCGGCCGCGTGGGCACCATGAGACCTGTGACGAATGTTAACATGTCATGGGGTAAAACTTTGCTCATGGTGCCCACTTTAATGGAGATTGTCAAATGGCTCTTATCCTTCAACCGAAATTCAGCGAGAAATCACGTGACGAGATTGAAGCGCATCTTATGGTGGTGCGCGCTCGTCGCATGCAGGCAGTGGCCGTATTTTATGCTGGCAAAAATGCCAAGGTGATGCATGCAACGGCCAAATTTCAGGATAGGATCAGACGTGAATACGAAATGCTTGGTAAGGACCTAGCCAAGTATGACAGGCTGGATGAAGTGGTTGAGAAGCGATTAGCGACACTTGAACAGCTTTTGCAGGATTTAGGTTCAGCACAAGATCAATATGTGGAGTTACCAGATGGCGACGAAACCGGGTGAGAAGATTACACATCAAGGTGTGGAAATAGAATTTGATCAGGGAGGCGAGACGAGATTTCACGCGACATTAGGGTTTGTCGTTGAAATGCCTGTGCGTAAGTTTCTGGCGCAGTGTGAGGACGGCGAGCAATTGTATCTGGTGACGGAGGGACGTGTGCCTGACTGTCCGCAATGCCGCAAGATTATGCGTGTGCTTCACGAAGTTAAGTAAATACAAAGACAGAGTTTGACTCAAACCAGGGAGCGGGTGTCAGATGCACCCAGGACTCAAATGGAATTCAATCAGTTTCAGAAAGAGCTAAAGCGCCTCGAAATTCCTGAGAACTATCGATACATTTTAACCATGATGTACGAGCAGATCAGAGAGCAAGGTCAGCAGTTAAATACGGCTGCGCAATTGATACATGCGCTGACCGAAAGTGTCTCAGGCTTTGTGCAACTGAACGAGATGCAACAGAACCAGCTCAAGCAATTCATGCGTGGCGGCAGGCCGGATGGTGTCGATGTGCATACGGAAAGCGTGCTCGACAAACCGAAAACAAACTAAGGAGGCACACAAATGATTACCCAAGAACAGTTACAGCAGCGGCTTTGGTATTCGCCGGACGTAGGAATATTTATGTGGTTGGTAGGGAGGCGTAGAGGAAAGTTGGCAGGAAAGATTAATAAGAACGGATATATACAAATAAAAATTGATGGTATTTGGTATTACGCACACGAATTGGCTTGGTTTTACGTTTATGGTTGCTGGGTCAAGAATTTGGATCATAGTAACACTATTCGATGGGATAATAAGTTAGATAATTTACGTAAAGCTTCACGTTCACAACAACGTATGAATTCTGTAAATTCTGTTAGAAATAATACAGGCCAGCGAGGTGTCAGTTATTGTAAATTAACAGGTACATACCGCGCACGTATTACTATCAATCGGCGCTGTTTTGAACTCGGTCGATATGCAACACTAGAAGCAGCAACTAGTGTTTACGAAGCCGAAGCTGTACGTCTTTTTGGAGAGTTCAAACATGGCCAGACCAGTTAAAGGATTTTTAGCTGATGATGGCACATTTTTTGACTCTCAAGAGGATGTTGATTTATACGATGCTCTTCATGCATTAAGATTCCATGTGACTCAAATAGGCGCTAATCCAGAGAAGTTTCTAATCGTTCTTGACGGTTGCGCCAGACAGGTGAAGGATTACCTAGATGCCAAAGAAGCCTATAACAAAGCCGAGAGCCGTGATAACGGCACCAACGCTGATCCAGCCAACGGCACAACAATCTCAACACCACTTGGTGTCGATCACACCAAGTTCTTTAGACCAGAAGAAGATGCATCCATACAGCAACAGTCGATTGACGGCACTGAACATGTGCCCGACATGGGGAGTAGTATCAGCGCAGAAACGGTACCCAACGACAGCAAGATCGATGGCGTTGGAAGCGGGGTCTATACTCCACGAAGTGTTCGCCGCAGTGCGCATATGGCAACTACATCACAAGCAGCGATTACCAGACCACGCAGCGGTGACGGCGCATCGCCTGTTCGAGAAGCCGAAGGAGGAAAAACCGTACCATGACTATACGTTTGACTCACAAAGATGGCGAAAGTGCTGGCGACGAAGCGTCTCGGAACGTGACGAGCGCACGTCGCTTATGGTGCTGGCGTCTGAGATACTACGCAGCGGGGGTTGGGAGGATAATTCAGATGATCGGAATAGGACGATCGATAACATGGAACTCGCATCGATCGTTTACATCGACGAGGTGCTCCCTAGGATGGACAATTGGCCAATATTCGTACGAGATACAAGTGATCCGTCAGCAAGTGTCGGGATCGAGAATGTGTTCGACGTGGTTCTTACGTACAGTGACGGTAAACAGTATCGCTTCATCGGTACATTGGATGGCTTGACTCACAATGAAGCTAAAGACAGATACACGCTGGAAGACAACAAGACAGCTTCACGTCTTGACGACGGCTGGAAGGCTTCATTCCAATTATCCCATCAAGTTTCGGGCTATCTTGCTTGTGCGGCCACTGTATACGGTTTTGATATATTCCACTCACGAATTTTGGGGCTTAAGGTTAAGCCGGGTAATCGGGGTGAGGATATCTGGACAATTTACCCAAGCAGAAATACGGAAGATTTCGAACGCTGGGCGTTCTGGTTCAGGTACACTGCGGATACGTATGAGTTCTATAAGGACCATTACGAATACGCGCCACGGTTTACGCATTCTTGCAATAGATACTTTCGGCCGTGCTCACTTGTACCATTTTGCGGTGACACGTTTGAAGGGCGGCTAGAACAGTGGGATCAGATGGTTCCAGCTAGAATGTCTCCGAGTGAAGTCATGGCAGCGGAGGATTAGATGGGTACGAAGATACGAGAACTACGTGAAGGCGGTCGTCACAATGGACCACAGCAGGCAACGCTTGTTCGAATCGCGATCATCCGTCACGGATTCGTTCACGGCTTGTCGAAATCTCAAATCGCACTTGCAGCAGGTGTAAGCATAGATACAGTAAAGAGGCAATTCAATCTATTTAACGCAGAGGGGCTCAAGCGTGTTCAAACGAAAGGTAAAGACATGGCACGAACAAGTACAGGCAATGATGCCTCAACAGATAACACCGCTACCGCCAGCGAAACAGGTAAAGGAGCTAATCGCGATGGATCAGCAAGATGAATATGCGCCGCTCAAGGATCGTATGGTTAGGGTAACAAATTCACAGTACGCTGATTTTTGTGCTCAACGTATTGATCCAATTAATGAAGTGCAGCACCAAGTACGATCAATGCGTTGGGGTGAGCTTGAGGAAATGGCGGTCGGGTTGGGCATTCCAGCTAAGACCATTCACGATTGGGCACAAATAGTTAGACAGGAGCACGATCATGGCGATGCCTCAATTAGTGGAGATTGACTATGAGCAACATAAAGAGGAAGCCGATACCGACAAAGCATATTTGTTCGTTATCAACGGAGAGGACGAATGGGTCCCAAAATCTCTATGTGAGATTGACTCAGACAGCAGGCAGATTACTGTTCCAAGATGGTTCGCTAAAAATAACGGATTTATATAAAGAGCCAAGACAAGAAATAACTGATCTGTCTATGTGTCGTGATCATGTCTGTTGCATGACTGATGGTCGGTGTTGCGGATGTTGCAAAGGGAGAGGGCGTGATGCGTGAGTCAAATAGAGAAGCTATCGAGGAAACGATTAGCAATATTACCGATCAGATCATGGTTGAAGGTAAAGAAGCTAAATTATTCCGTATGAGTGCGTTTCTTGTTCAATGCTTATTAATCGACATCAGTCGCTGCGCCGTTGCATTAGAACGTATCGCAGATGCACAGGATTTAGGACGACGTAAATGAAAAAGCCAACACTTGTTGTTAATAATCCAACCGATCAACTTGGTCCATTCAAGGTTACAAAAGGTGCCGACACACCTGGACGTATGGCCATCCTTCTGTGGGGCGCTGCATCGTGCGGTAAGACCACATTCGCCGCAACTGCACCTGGAGACAAACTATGGTTATCCTTTGGTGATAACGAACATGTGTCCGTGTCAGGACGTGATGATGTTCACGTTGTTAAGCTATACCATACACCAGCCGCAGAACTGTTCAAACATGCACAGAGCGAGAACCCTTTTGGATTAGATCAGTATCTGGCCCAGAATCGTAATATCGAGACGGTTGTGTGTGACTCAGCTACAGCGATTGCCGCACTTGCATTGACATATGTAATAGCCAAAGGCGTTGGTGCTGGGAACAAGTTCTATCCGACGATCGAAACGCCTGGATTGAGCGCGTACGGTGGTAGGAACGGTGTCACAATTGAAGTTCTCAAGGGATTGCTCCAGGTTACAGCCAAACACAATGTGCATATTATTATTACTGCACATGAAGATGATCCTACAGTTATTAAGCAGGGCGGAGATGAAGTCATATCGCATATTTCGATTATGCTTGGGGGCAAGCTAGTTAACAGTTTCTCATGGCGTCTATCTGAAATCTGGTATATGTCATTAGATCGAAACGGTGACCGGCATTTGGCTACAAGACCCACACGATTGCGAAAGCCTATGAAAACACGTATGTTTTCGAATAAGAAAGCACCTGAGTTCAAACTTGAATACGATGCCGACAAGCCGGATGACGCCAAAGGTCAGATGACGATTACTCACTGGTATGACTCATGGGAATATAATGCTTGGGTCAAGATTATGCCGCCACAGGACAAGGAGAAAGACAAATGAAACTAACACAGGTCAATGGCACAACGCTTCGAGTTCAGTGTCCCGATTGTCGCGGTATGGGTAAACGCCCTCTAGCGTGTGTGACGTGTGGTAACTGCGGCTCTGTGCCAGAGCGAACTGCTATAGAATATGGCATGAAGATTGACAAAGTTGCTGAAAAGGGAACAAACTAATGCCAGACGAACGCGAGACTAACATTCCAGATGGGCTAAAGCGTAATATGCTTGGCAAAGAAGTCAAGTTGCCTCGTTTGACTCAAATACTTCGTGCCGAAGTCGATGCATTCATGCTTGGTGCCTATTTTATGCGCAAATTTGCAATCTTGCATAACATTCAGATCAATTTGGACGATGATGACGTTTTGTCTGCGGCACAACAGCTTTATCCAGAATATGATCCACTACCAGAACCAACTAAGATCAGTACTTCTGAAAGACGAGCCGACGGCATTACGCAATCCCTGGCGGGGGATACTAAGTAACAACAATGCTGTACCGCCAACGCAGCAAAGGAGACTGTACAAATGGTTGATAACAATGACGATCTCGATGTAATCGAGTTGGAGGAAACGCTTTCGGATGTCGAGAGGCCTCCGGAACTTCCTGCTGGCAACTATATAGGAGAAGTTACCGATGTCCAAGTTCAGGACAGCCAGAAGGGAAACCGATACTACGCTGTGAAGTTTCTCATTCCGCCAGATGAAATTCCTGCCGACGTACGTGACGATTTCGAGGAAGGCTGTACGCTTTACTGGAACCGTCAGATTAAGCCATCGAAAGGAGATCGTCGAGCCTTGTATAATCTTCGTAGGTTCGTTGAGGCGCTTGGGTTGGATGCGAATACGACTACGATCGATCCGAATGATTGGATGGGTTGTACTGCCAGAGTAAAGGTAAAGCACAGCAAGAATCCGAATACTGGTGAGATGAACGCCGGTATTCAGTCTGTGGATTCGGCAGAAGAAGTGGCAGCACCGGCATTGCGTGGGCGTAAGCCTGAGCCTGAGCCTGAGGCAGAAGCACCTGTACGGACCGCACGTCGCGCCCGTCGGTAACTGGTGCTATTGGTATGGGACTCAACATCCCATACCTCCTGAGCTTGTCGAAGGATGACTCAAACAGGAGTGCAAGACTATGGATATGTTGAAACATGATTTAATGGCGGTTCTGATCCTTGGTGGTACTATAGAGGATCAGGCTGACGCTGTTATAAATCTGATACGACTACAGTGCCGTGACATGGACACTTACCACAACTTTATCGGATTGCTCAACACGATCCGATTGCAGGAGGAAAATAATGACGCGTTGGAGCGAGAGATACGAGATAGTGCCTAAAATGCCCATAGTTAAAGTTGATCTTGACAACGCAATTGTTCATGGTTCTGATGGTCTACTTGTCAGGATCAAAGTGCAAGATAAGCGTGACATTGCCAGAGCAGCTAAGGCTTTGAAGATGACACAAGCACAGTTTGTAAGAACTGTAGTTGTTCAGGCGGCTAGGATAGTCGTTGCGGAAGTAGAGGCAGCAGCATGACACATACTCAACTTAAATGTTCAGGCATTGGGAGAGATAAAGATAATGTTAACGCACTACAATTCTATTTCAATCGTCCTGTGACAACTGACGAGATGCGATTTCTTCATGAAGTAATGCAGCGCGCAGTTGCTTGTTTGCCTGTGAAAGAACAAACACAATGACAAGAGCGAGAGTCATAGCTACAAAGATCGAAGAACGTTATCTCAAACCTGGAGATTTGTTCTCAGACAAGGGACCTGACTTCTGGAACAGGACCATCAATGGCAACATGCCAGCGGCGCAGGTATTCATCAGAACCAATGACGATCAGACAGAAGCTGACGACAATGCTACGGTGTTCAGACTTACGATAGCATTGGAAGATGAAGGCGGCAGGCTGGATAGAGACAGGCATGTAATCCAACCGGAGTTCAGTCCATTCGCACCACCTGGAGAAGACTATGCAGACTACGCACGGAGGGGAAAATGAACCCGTTGCCAGTTGACAAGTTACAAATACAATTCAAGAGCAAGCGATTAGTGATGGCACGAAATGATGTTACTGGTGTAGTTGTATTCACTCTTTACGCTAGTGGTCAAAAGGAAAGCGTTGCGATTTCTGACGAAGTATTTCAATCATGGCTACGTGGTGCCTATTTGAGTCAACCTGATACATTGCAAAGGGCGGATACTTAAATGCAAATAGAACAGGTTGCACACCTATCAACGGAGCAAGAACATGCCATCGATCTCTGTACCGACCTCACCTTACGCATCGTCGGTGTTACTGGTGGCGCTGGCGTCGGAAAGACACTTGTACTCGGGCGTGTATGCA
>Ga0137419_10000008_pt1 | contig 49421 bp, 54 predicted proteins | sample CZODoug3_1_2_16f_FD_108279 | JGI IMG/M metagenome (GOLD analysis project Ga0137419, IMG submission 108279) | Vadose zone soil fungal communities from Angelo Coast Range Reserve, California, USA - CZODoug3_1_2_16fungal (Illumina Assembly) | ecosystem: Environmental > Terrestrial > Soil > Vadose... | reverse complement strand
TCTACAAGCCGCGGCTGCAGCGAGCCATGCGAGATCGGTTCCGCTTGCAGTAGTTCCCCGTTCGGTGTGCGCTGGATCATGGCAGCAAGAGCCTGCACGCACGACCAACGGGGGAGACGATTCCGGATGACCGCCGATTCAGGTTCACCGCCCTTCATCCACTTTGTGCCGTGTAGCCTCGCAAGGTGTGGACCGGCGAGGTCACCGCAGAGCCACTCGCCGGACTGCACTCGCCGGACTGCACACCCGGACTGCACACGTGGAGCCGGGAGCAGCAGGCAGGGAGCATTTTTGGTCCTGGCACAGCAAAGGGGACCAACTTGTGTTGCAAGGCATTGTCGTAACCGGCGGAAAAGAAACCCGCATGATGCCCGCCGCAGCCCTAAGTCTGGGCATGGCCTTGTCACACACTCCGTCCACCGCGCTCGTTAAACGGAGAGCAAACGCTGAAAAAACGACCGATAGCGTTGCAGAGCAACGCGGAGATCTTCTGTGGAAACACTATCGCCCCGATCCCACTGCTTCTCCAGGCGGGACCGCTCCTCGGCGAAGACTTCGGCCAGCCGCTTCATCGCCGAGGCAACCAGGCCGTCCGCCTGCTCGACTGCCCTGCGGGGCTCATCCACGAAACCCGTCTGAACCTCAGTCCAGCGGTTTCGCAAACCATCCAGTTCGGCGTTTGGGATCAGGGCTGTGGAGTCATCTGCATTGCCGGCCTCCGACGGGGCGTCAAGAACCGTGCTTGGAACCAGTTCGGCTGCCGGCTGTTCCACAGGAAACGCTCTGGCGCGGTCTTCGGATGCAACCGGGCGCTTCCCTTGAGCGAGATCCGGGGTGGTCAATTCCGCCGTAATGTCTTCATCCGGCGCGTCTTTCCTCATGGGCACACTCATGCTCGTGCCTCCCTTCTTCCTGGTAATTCTCCGGCTGGTATGGAATCTGCAAGCAGCTCTCCGAAGAGCGAGCGGTAGTGGACCATGGCTTTCCGCAGATCCTCGGTGCTGGCCTGGCCACGGCTCTGGCGAAGGGCGATCGCATGCGCGGCACGATAGTTCTCGACGACGACCGGGTGGTCCACCGAAATGTCGGCAGCGCGCTGGTCAAAGTCCACGACGGGATAACCGCGGGCTTTCATGAGCTTATTTACGAGCTGATCCGCTCCCGAAACCGCGCCCTTCGGATCGTCCACAAACTGCGCCTGGACCGCACTCCAACGGTCGCTGAAATCGGATCGCATGGGCGCCGTGAGAGGACGAAGTTCAAACTTTTCCCGGCGCTTGGCGCGCATCGCGAGGACGCCCTCCGCACGGCTGACCTCGCCTTCTTTGCTGACCACTCGGTCGTATTCGGGACCGAAGCGTTCGCGCAGCCGCTGACTCCGACGTTTTCTGGCTACAAAGAAACCGAAGGCGGCAGCGAACGCAATGGCGCCGATGGCAACAACAAGCATCGTGATTTGATGCTGATCCATGGGGCCTCCTGACCTGCCTTGGATTCGCCGCCGAACCGAGAGGTTGGCATTGCGCTCCCGTATTTCTCTCCCTTTCTCTTCCACTCTCTTCCACGGCCGCGCCCTGCCGTTGACCCTCGCTTCCCGCAGCCGCTAGACTCGATTTTCGAGGAACAAATCATGAGAGAGTTCGCGATCTGTTTAACCTTTTCTCCTCTCCTTTTATCCATCTTCTTGCTAGCCGACGAAGGTCACCACCATGCCATGACTGCTGAAGAGTTGGGCACAGTGCATTTTGAGACATCCTGCTCGCCCAAGGTCGAGGCCGATTTCAATCGCGGCGTGGCCCTGCTGCATTCCTTCTGGTACGAGGAGGCGGAGAAGACGTTTCGCAAGGTAGCGCGCGAGGATAGCAAGTGTGCCATGGCAAATTGGGGGATTGCCATGAGCCAGTATCACCAGCTCTGGGATTATCCCGAAGAGAAGACGCTGGCCGAAGACAACGCGCTGCTGACGAAGGCCGAGGCGCTGAAGACCTCTGCCCGCGAGCTGGAATACATTCACGCGCTGCATGCTTATTTCGGGAAGCCACCGCAACCTCAGGCAGACTACGATCACGCGGCCCGGGCTACCGCCTACTCGGAGGCGATGGAACAGGTGGCGCTGCATCATCCGGACGACCGCGAGGCCGTCGTGTTTTATGCTCTGTCGCTGCTGGCGTCGCAGCCTCCGCATGACACGACGTTTGTGAACCGAAAGAAGGCGGCGGCGATTCTGGAAAAGGTGTTCGCCGAAGACCCGAATCATCCGGGCGTGGCGCACTACCTGATCCACAGCTACGACAAGCCGCAACTCGCCGAGTACGGCCTGAAGGCGGCTCGAAGTTATGCCAAGATTGCACCGGCCGCTCCTCACGCTCTGCACATGCCGTCGCACATTTTTGCGCGACTGGGTTTGTGGCAGGAGGATATTGATTCCAACCTGGCCTCCATTGCCGCCACCCGCAAAACCGCTGCCATGCACATGGGCGATGCCTCCCATCAATTCCATGCCATGGATTTTCTGGTGTACGCCTACCTGCAAAGCGGGCGTGAAGCCGAGGTCTTGAAGGCAATTCACGAGCTCGACGGAATCAAGAGCTTGGATGATGACGAGTGGGCCTACTCGGTGGCCAAGTTTACCAGCTTGTATGACTTGGAATTACATCGCTGGGATGACGCGGCCAAGCTTAAGCCGCTGGCTGGGGACCATCGTTATCCCAATGCCATGATTTTGTTCGCGCGCGCGGTCGGCAGCGCGAGGAGCGGGAAGGTTGACGGGGCGCGGGCCGAGGCTGCCGGGATCGAGAAGATTCGTCTGAGCCTGATCGCGGACAAGAAACAAGCAGCTGCCGATGGCGTCGATGGGCTGGGCAAGGAAGCTGGCGCATGGCTCGCCTGGGCGGAAGGTAAAGGCGACGATGGACTGAAGGTGTTGCGCGCTGTAGCGGAGGACGAAGAGGCGGAAGGCGACCAAGCCGATATTCCCGCTCGCGAAATGCTGGCGGATATGCTGATGCAAATGAACCGCCCGCAGGAGGCACTGGCGGAGTACCAGAAGTCCTTGCAGTCGAACCCGAACCGCTTCAATGGATTGGCCGGAGCGGCACAGGCGGCCGAGAAGGTGGGCAAGCAGCAAGAGGCGGAAGGTTTCTATGGGCAGTTGCTCAAGGCTTGTGCGGGTTCAGACTCGGATCGTCCGGAACTGAAGCACGCGCGGCTGACCCTGGCGAGCAAGTGATTCGTTAGCGCGGGGGCGTGACAATCTCCAAGATTTCCTGCAAGCCTGCGCGCAAACGCGCCAAGTCGGCGGTCGGCTGTTTCGGGAACGGTAGCGGGGTCTGTGCCTTTTGGGCCTTGACCTCGTCGCGCAAATGCTGGCGCGCACCGGGAATGGTGAAGCCCTGGCGGTAGAGCAGGTCTTTGATCTTGACCACCACTTCCACATCGCGACGGCGGTAGTTGCGCTGTCCGGTGCTGCCTTTGACGGGATGCAGTTGCGGGAATTCGCTTTCCCAGAAACGCAGAACGTAGGCGGGCAATCGGCACAGGCGGGAAACTTCACCGATCCGGAAATAGAGCTTGTCCGGAATCAGGATGTCTTCCGGCGGCTCCTTCTTTAGGCCCAAGCTTTTCTGGGCCAGAGTCTTCTGCGCGCCCGCCTTCTGAGGGATGGCAGGTTTTTTCGTGCCTGTCCTGTGTGCAGCCGCTGGCTTGGCGGAAGCTTCTTTGTTCTTCACCGTCATGAGGGGCCGTATTCGCGTTGTAGCACGTTGCCGCGCCAGCGGCAACTCCCCGAAAGTTCCATCCTTACAAAGATCAGCTACAAAGATCAGCTCGGAAGATTCGCCCAAAATAACAGGGCCTCCGCGGAAGCTTATCCCGCCAGAGGCCCACTCGATTTTCTAAAGCGGTTGCCCCGCTCTTAGTGCTTTTTCTTGGTTGCTTTTTTCTTTGCCTTTTTCTTCGTTGCCATGTTGAGCATCCTCCTTGAAAGATTCTCCCTTGATCTGCTACTCAACAAATTGGATCAGTAGCAGCCCTACCCCAAGATATTGGGGGTATATGAATACAATGTCAACAGTTTTTTGCACAGGGAGGGCCGGTTTCCGTATCGGGTAACACCTGGTCGATCGGAAAATCTCGCAGTCCGCCGATCGACGTGTGCAGACGTACAATCGCGGGGTTGAAAATTCAGGAGAAGAAAATGCACTCGCTGCAATTGATCGGGGTTCTTTCGTGCGCGAAAATTGCAGGCGCAATCGATGCTGTTTTCGGATTGTTCATGGGGCCAACGTTCGTCCTGACCATGCTTCTCAGCGCGCGCGGAGCGCGCTCGGAGGAGGATCGCTCCCATCTCATCTTGCGATCTTAGGCGGATTCGCTTTGCTCGTTCTTCTCTCGATGTTTGAGCGGGCCCTTGGATTTGGCAGGGGATTCTGGGGGTGCCTGGATCGACGACGTGGCCGCGAGCAAGCTTGGTGCAATCGAGTTCGAGATCAGGATTGAGAGCTCAGTCATTCGTTGCCTTGGATAGGAGATCTTTTTGATATCGCGCCGTCGTTTTCTTGAACAGACCACTCGGGTAGCTGGTTCCGCGGTGCTCGCGGACTCTGTGCTGGCGGGTGTTAGCGTCGCCGAGGGCCCGGCTGCGGACCCGAAGCTGCTCGAGCGGGCCAAAGCACTTTTGCAAAAAGCTCCCCTCATCGATACGCATAATGACTTGCCGACGATGTTTCTCGAAACGAAAGCCGGCGACCTTACTTCGTTCGACATGAGCAAAGTGCAGGCCACGCTGTGCGCGGACATCCCGCGCCTGCGTGAAGGGCGCATCGGGGCGCAATATTGGTCGGTGTGGGTGGACTCGGCCACGCAAAAGTCGCACATGGCTTTGCATGAGGCGGTGCGCGAGTTTGACGTAGCCCTTCGCTTCGTCCATAACCAGCCCGAGCTGGAGCAGGCTCGAACGGCGGATGACATCGAGCGCATTCATCAGACGGGCCGCATCGCGTGCTTGTTGGGCATCGAAGGCGGGCACATGATTGAGAACTCGCCCGCGGTTCTGCGTATTTTCTACGAGCTGGGCGCCCGCTACATGACGCTGACGCACTGGGACAATATTGACTGGGCCGACGCCGCGACCGACCGGCCGCAGCTCTACGGCCTGACCGAATTCGGCGAGAAGGTGGTTCGGGAGATGAATCGGCTGGGGATGTTCGCGGATCTGTCTCACGTGAGCCCGGACACGATGCGCGATACCTTACGGGTGACCCGTGCTCCTGTCATCTTCTCGCACTCGAACGCGTTTGCCATCGCTGCCCACCCGCGCTGCGTTCCTGACGATGTCCTGGGGCTGCTGCCCGCGAACGGCGGTGTGGTGCACGTCAACTTCATCCGCGAGTTTGTATCGCCACTGAATTCAGCGTGGCAGGAAAAACGCACGGCCGCACTGAAAAGCCTGCATGCGCGACTCGATACCGATGACGCGATCGCGAAGGGAATCGCCGCCTGGGAGAAAGCCAACGTGCCGCCCCGCGGCAGCATTTCCGATGTCGCCGACCACATCGACCACATCCGCAAAGTGGCAGGCGTTGAGCACGTGGGCATCGGCGCCGACTTTGACGACGTCCTCCCGGATTCCATGGCCGAGGGTCTTGAGAATGTGACGCGGTATCCGTACCTGTTTGCGGAGTTGCTGCGGCGCGGCTATTCCGACGACGATGTGCTCAAGATTGCGGGGAGAAATCACCTGCGTGCCATTCGCCAGATGGAAACTGTGGCGGCGGAACTGCGGAAGACCGAAGCACCGCTCATCACCGAAGGCCGCCTGGGGGAGTGGAAAAAATGATTGCGGCCAACCGTCGTCGTCGTCTTTTAGAATAGCTGCATGAACCTCTCATCCCATTACCTCGAAGAAATTCGCCGCCAGTTGCACGGCTACAAGCGGCTGGCGGATGGCGCGCTGACCCAGATCAGCGAAGAAGAATTCTTCCGCGAACTGGATCCCGAAGCGAACAGCATCGCCATCGTGGTGAAGCACATGGCGGGGAATATGCGGTCGCGCTTCACGGATTTTCTGACCACAGACGGGGAGAAACCGGATCGCAACCGCGATCAGGAGTTCGAAGTTGGTCGGGCCGACCGGGCGGCGTTTCTCAAAGCCTGGGAGCAGGGTTGGAAAGCGGCTTTTGATACGGTGGACGCGCTCAAGCCAGAAGACGTCGAGCGAACGGTGACCATCCGCAACGAACCGCACAGCGTTCTGCAAGCGCTGAACCGGGCACTGGCGCACCTCGCTTACCACGTGGGGCAGATTGTGTATCTGGCGAAATACTTCCGCTCGGAGAAGTGGACGACGCTGAGCGTGCCGCGAGGAAAGACGGACGAGTTCAACGCGAAGATGCGGGCAAAGCACGAACCGAAGGCTTAGGAGTTGTCGGGCTCAAGCGCCGGGCCGTGGTAGCGGTGGTGGCCGGTGATTTGCCACCGGAAGAGCACGTCTTCAATCTTCGGACCCTCTCCAACATTGTGCAATACCAGATTGCGGGAACTCCACAACGGATGCCGGTCGATGACGATGCCGATGTGGGGTACGTTGCCACCAAGATCCCACGATACGATGTCGCCGGGCAGATAGTCCTGCGCGCTGGCCGTAACCGGCAACGCAGCTCCCTCGCGCTCGAAGAAGACCATCAGGTTGGGCACGCGGCGGTGATCAATGTTCGTGTCCGTGTGAGTCATGCTCCACTGGCGCGGATATTCGGCGAAGTGCCGAACCATGTCTTCGTGAATCTCCTTTTGCAGATCGACTCCCACGGCTCGATAAACACGGATGATTTCGTCGGCACAAACGCCGGTGCTCGCGGGCACATCGCCGTTGGGGTAGTCGATGCGAACATAGTCTGGAAGGTAACGGACCACGTGCTGGGCGCGCTCGACGGCGGCAGCAACGAGTTGAGCGGTGAAGCGTTGCCTGGTTATTCGTGTTGATGTACCGAGGCGGGCCTGTGCCGCGCAAATCGACAGCAGGAAAAGCGCGCCGAGCAGAGGGCAACGAAATCTAGCCACCCCGTAATTCTACCCCTGCTACGAGCCCTGCGCATCCAATGCTAAAATCAAACGTTTGCTCGACGCCTCCGCGCTCCTTCGCGGGAAAGCTCTTATATGCCTGGAACCATGTTTGCTGTTGTCAAGCCCTCCGCTGCGCCTGGTTCTGAAATCCGCGAAGTTCCGATTCCTCAGTTTGGTCCGCGCGACGTGCTGGTGAAGGTCAAAGTCGCTTCCATCTGCGGGACCGACTTACATATCTACAACTGGGATCGTTGGGCGCAGGGGCGCATTCATCCTCCGCTGATTCCTGGGCACGAGTTCTGCGGCGAGGTGGCGGCCTTTGGCAGCGAAGTGACGAGCGTAAAGGAAGGGGATTTCGTCTCCGCCGAAATGCACGTGGCTTGCGGAAAGTGTTTACAGTGCCGCACCGGCGAAGCGCACATTTGCCAGAACGTGAAGATCATCGGCGTCGATGCCAATGGGGCATTTGCCGAGTACGTTGTGATTCCGGAAAGCAATATCTGGAAGCTCGATCCCGCGATCCCGCAGGAGTACGCTTCCATCCTCGATCCTTTGGGGAACGCGGTGCATACCGTGCTGGCAGGAGAGATTGCGGGCCGGACCGTGGCGGTCACTGGGTGCGGTCCGATAGGTTTGTTTTCCATTGCGGTGGCGCGGGCGGTGGGGGCATCGACAATATTTGCCTTGGAGATCAACCAACATCGGCGGCAGGTCGCCAAGCAGATGCAAGCGGACTATGTGCTGGATCCGTCGAAGGATGATGTTCGGAAGATTGTGAAAGAGCGCACGGGCGGGCTGGGGGTGGACGTGGTGCTGGAGATGGCGGGACATCCCGATGCGATTCGCACCGGATTCGACATCGTGCGCAGCGGAGGGCGGGTTTCACTGCTGGGGTTGACCTCGAAGCCGATCCCGCTGAATTTCTCGGAAGACATTATTTTCAAGGGCATCACGATTCAGGGCATCAACGGACGGCGGATGTACCAGACGTGGTACCAGATGACGGCGCTGCTGACGAGCGGGCGGCTGGACCTGCGGCCGGTGATTACCGACCGCCTGCCGATGAAAGACTTTGCCGTGGCCATGGATCGATTGAAGACCGGAGAGGCTAGCAAGATCCTGGTGTACCCGAATGGAGTGAAGTAGGGCTGGTCAACGTAGCAGGTTCCCGACACCTCGTTCCCGACACCTCGTTCCCGACGCTAAGGAGAAACGTCACCAACTCGGGAAGAACTACAGGGATGCCCGGGAACGGATCCCCTTTTGCCATCCGGCACACACATTAGGATGGGCTGGAGGAGGGGCTGCGTAAGGGCAAAAAAGACTCAATAATTTCCACAACCAAATCCCGCCAATGCGGAGTAGAATCAACTTGGTCACCCAAATGCGGACAATAATTTTCTACCATCAGTCAGGAAAGGACCATACGCTATGTGGAAACCTGCTAATCAGCCGCAAACTCCTTCTCGACCCGGCGCGCCGGAAACGGAGCGTCCAGTTATGACACCGACCCCACAGAGCGCAGCCGAACCCGGTGCGATGACGGCAGCAGCCCCACGGCCGACCGTTACGACCACCGCCGACCAGGCCACCATCGGGAAATCACTCGTGATCAAAGGTGAAGTCACCGGCTCTGAGGCGCTTTATATTGATGGTCGCGTGGAAGGCTCCATCAACCTCGCGGGCAACCGGGTTACCGTAGGCCGCAACGGCGTGGTCAACGCCAGCGTGACCGCACGGGAAATCGTGGTTCTGGGCAAAGTGAAGGGTAATCTCACTGCCAGCGACCGCGTGGACATTCGCAGTGACGGCTCGCTGACCGGCGATGTCATTGCAGCCAGAATTTCCATTGAAGACGGCGCGTATTTCAAAGGCGGCATCGATATCCGCAAAGGTGGAGCGCCTGCCACTCAGGGTCAGCCCGTCAAAGTCAACGGCGAGGCGGCGAAGGAGCAGGGCGCGGAAGCTCGCGTATAGTTTGCCGAATGGATTTTTCCGACGGGTGCCTTCGGGCACCCGTTTTGCGTTGGCGAGAACCCGCGACTAGGTCTTGCGCAGGTGGTTGAGCAAGTCGGATCGCGTAAGCCAGAGTCCGGCAGCTACGGCGGCCGTCCAGGTGACCGTCGTCAAGGAGAGCGAAAGGAAATCGCTCCAGCGGGTATTGCTCAGCGGGATCGTCTGCGCAGCTTCGTAGCTGAGCGCCGCGGCGATCACGGCAATCAGCAGGGCTTTTGCAAGTTCCCCCCAAGGCAGGCCATCCCAGCGCACCAGGCCGCGCGAGTGCAACAGCAAGGCCAGGGCGAGTGTGTTTGCCAGGATGCCGATATCCGAAGCCGCGGCCAAGCCCACGAACGAGAAGTTGCGAAATAGAATCGAATAGACGGGCAACGACGCGAGCGTGATCATGGTGCAAGCAAGCATCGGCGTGAGCGTGTCGCCCGCTGCGTAGAACGCGCGCGCGTACAAGCCCTGGGCGCACCAGCAGGCCAGCGAGAGAGCGAACCAGAAAAAGTAAGTTGCTGTGATGTGGGAATCGCCGAGCGAAAACCTTCCGCGGCGGTAGACGAGATCAATGACAGGAAGAGCGGCGGCCATCATCCAGCCCGTCGCTAGGAACGAGGCGGCGGTAAGGCGGTAGACCGATGCATTCACCGTATCCTCAAACTCACGCATGCGTTTTTCGCCGAAAAGCTTGGCGAAAAACGGCAGCGATGCTTGACCCGTTGCTTGCCCCAGGACGGCGATGGGAACGGCGAAGAGCCGCTTTGCGTAGTTGAGCCGGGTGATGTCGCCCAAGCCGCCGGACGCGTAGTGGCGCAGAATCCAGTCGTCCGCCGTGACCAGCGAGACGCCGAGCATCAAGGGGACGGAGAGCCGCGCCCATTCCAGGAACGCAGGGTTCCTCACGTCCCACGACAGACGGAAGCCGGTGCCGATGCGCGCTGCGCCAATGGCGTTGACCAGGAACGGACCGACGAAAGCTCCCAGCAAGGCACCGTAGGCGAGAGAAGCAATGCCAAACTGCCTTCCGAGCACGATGCCGCCCAAGATGATGAAGACGTTGTAAAGCAACGGTCCAAACGCGGGAAACAAGAAGAGGCGCCGCGAAAGCAATACCGCCGAAACAACTCCACCCACGTAGAAGAAGATCTGTGCCGGGAGGAGAATGCGCGTGAGATGTACGCACAGCGCCATCTGTTCGGCGTCGAACTTGGGCACCACCAGACGCAATAGCTGGGGCGTGTAGATCTCCGCCAGTACGACGCCGAAGGCCAGCGCGCTGGTCATCACGGTGATGATGATGGAGAAAGTTTTCTCGGCTTCTTCTTCGCGTTTCTCCGCCAGAAACCGGGTATAAATGGAAATGAAGGTGATCGATGCCGCGCCCCCCGCGACGATGTAGTTCAAGAAATCGGGAATGGTGAAGCCAGCGACGTAGGCGTCGGTGAGCCGGCCGGCACCGAAGGCCCAGGCAATATAGGCCTCGCGGACATAGCCAATGACACGCGACAGCATGACCGCCGTCATCAACAGAAGAGTCGCGGAAGTGTTGCTGTGTTGGTGTGATGGGCGCAGCGTTCGCAACGCGCGCGCAAAAATGCCGGGGGATCCTGGTTGCGAAGAGGTTTCCGAACTTGCCATCTAGCCGCGATTGTACATGGCAAAATCGCCGCTTCCGCGAGGCTCTTCCGCGGGGTAAACGCTTCGGTAACAGCGGTCTCGGACTTTGACACTCCTTTTCCCGGGCCGTGATAATGAGCCCTGACACAATCCCGCTATCCCGCCGCATTCCCCCGCTCTTTTCGCAAATCGTTTCCGCGGGCTGTGCGAGGCGAGGGCGTTTACATTTGGGATTCCGAGGGCGAGCGCTATCTGGATTTCTCCGGACAGGCGGTGGTGAATTTTATTGGCCACGGCGTTCCCGCAATTTTTGAGGCGGTTGCGGCACAGGCGTCGCAGCTGGAGTTTGTGCACAGCAGCCACTTCACCACGGCCATTGCCGAAGATTATGCCGCCGCATTGCTGGAGTTTGCGGGAAAGCATTTTCGCGGCGGAAGCGTGTACTTCACCAGCGGCGGCTCCGAGGCCGTGGAGACTGCGCTGAAGCTCGCGCGCCAGTATCAGATCGAAACCGGCCAGAGCCAGCGCTACCACATGCTCAGCCGTACGCAGAGCTACCACGGCTCGACGCTCGGAGCGCTCGCGGTTTCCGGGAATGTCCGGCGCCGCGAGATGTACATCCCGATGACACGCGAGTTCACGCACGTGGCGCGGGCGAACTGGAGAAGGCCAGCGACCTTTCCGACGGCGAAGCTGCCGCATTTATCCTGGAGCCCATTAGCGGCGCAACCCCTGGCGCTGTCGTGCCCTCCGCGCGCTACATGCAGGGCATTGCCGAAATCTGCGAGCCGACTGGGGTGCTGCTCATCGCTGATGAGGTCATGACGGGAATGGGACGCACCGGCCGCAACTTCGCGGTCGATCCTTGAGGCGTTGCGCCGGACATTCTGGTCGCAGCCAAAGGCCTTGCCAGCGGTTATGCGCCGCTCGGCGCCGTGTTGGCCAGCGAGAAGATCGTCGCTGCCATTGCCCGGGGTTCGGGGGCGTTCCTGCACGGGTTTACCTACCACGCGCATCCGCTTTCGCTGGCGGCGGGACGGGAAGTCCTGCGCTACACGAGGAAACACGATTTGGTGCGGGCCGCGGATTCCGCCTCGGCCGGCACCGCTGCCAACCATCTGCAGTCGGCCCTGGCCACGCTGCTGGACCACCGCGCCGTGGGTGACGTTCGCGGCATCGGCCTGTTGTGGGGAGTCGAATTTGTTGCCGACAAGACGACGAAGGCGCCCTTCTTCGCCGATTTGAACTTTGCAGGTCGTGTTGCCGATGCCGCGAAAAAGCGGGGCTTGCTGGTTTACCCCATGCAAGGGTCGGTGAATGGGCACTCGGGAGACCATGTGCTGGTGGCTCCGCCGGCTGTGATTACAACTGCGCAGATTGACTGGGCTGTGGGCAGATTGCGCGACGTGATTGAGGAGACATGCCCGGCGGCTTAAGATTTTAAGCCAAGCTTGCCGGCAGGCTACCGTTTTTCAATCTTCTGTAAGCGGAACATCAGCGTCCCCCAGGACATCTTCGCCCGCATCTGCACCGGTGTGTGGCGCTCGTCCTCCGCATACCAAATCCACAACGCCCCTGTGCCCCTCAGCGCGCCCGAGGTGGCCTCCGCGCGTACCCGGATGGCGGAGTACGCACCGGTGGGAGTCTTCACCGCTTCCTTGCCTTCCACTTCAGCCCGCACGATCGCGGTCTTGTTGCCGTCGTTTACCGGAAACCGATAGATGTTTCCCGGCGCCAGCGGCATAGATCCCAGATAGTAGAAGCCGGTCAAAACATCCGTAACGCATCCGGGAATGTCGTTCTCGACTGTCTTGGAGGCGTTGGTCTTGAGGTTCTTCTCCTCGAGAACGCTCTTGCGCCGCGCGGAGTCGAAACGAATCTCAGTCTGCCGTTTGTGGGAGCCCTCCTCGGCGTGCTTGGAGATGCGTAAGGAGCAAAACGTCTTCGGATCCACGACCGACCGGAACCGATCCCGCACTGTATACAGGATGTTGACGACACCTGCAGAATCCGCGCTCGCGACCACGTGTTTTTCCGCACCGGCACTCTCCACATGGATGGTTGCCGTACCGGCAGTGAAGAAGTGCCACTCCACCGCGTAAGTGAAATTCGAACCTTCCAGAAACTGGTAGGTGGCAGGCGGCGCGACAATCGCCGCCTCCGTGCTGTTCGCCTGTGCCTGCGCCTGGCCACAAGAAACCACGACCATCAACGAGGCCGGCAAGAACAGGGCGGTGCGGAGCGAACGAGCCAGACGGGGAATCAAGCAACTCCTGCATGAATCTGGATTGGACGCGCTACCGCGAGAGCCACACCAATTTTACGGTGAGAAGGACCATCATAGCGAGAGCGCCGGCCAGGGCGTTGTATTCGCGGTGCTGGAGATAGAGCTCCCGGGAAAATGCCCCGCGCGGATGATGGGGCACCGCGAACAGAGCTCCGATGCGCGGCAGCAGGCGTGGAACCCGGCGCTCATACTGCGCGAAATCCGGGAAGCGTTCGCGCAAGAAGGCCTCCTCACCTCGAATGACCGGCAGATAAATCGCCAGGAACATCAGAGACAACACAGCTACGACGATCCAGCTTCGCGCTGACAGCGCAAAACCAACAGCCATGACGATCGAACCCAAATACAAAGGATTGCGCGTGTAGCCATATGGCCCCGCCGTAGCAAGGGACTCATTTTTCCGCACGTACCCGGACGCCATTGCGCGAATGCCCAATCCCAGCGCTGCCACTCCGCCGCCGCAGAGAATCGACCAAAGGGCCGGCCGAGCCAGCCATAAGTACAGAGCCGCCAATAAAAAACCGAGGGGCACACGGATGCGCCGCGCCATGCGGTTCCAGCTCATGCCGCACCTCCGGAAAGCAGGTCTCGAGCCGCTGCCAGTGCCTGATCGGCGGTGATTCGCAGAAGCCCGGGTTCCGCCTCGGCGCGGCGCGAGTGCGACGTGATGCTGGCCGTGCTGCGCAGCACGATGCTTCTCGTGCCCAAGGGGCCATTGCGCGCCGGATCCGTGGGGCCAAAAATTGCCACGACGGGCACTTGCAAAGCTGCAGCCAGGTGCAGCGGTCCGGTATCGCCGCCGACAAACAGGGAAGCGCGGCGGGTCAGCGCGATCAACTCCCCCAAAGAGCAACGAACAGTCTGCGCCGCTCCGTCGCTGCCGTTCACGACTGCTTGCGCTAGTTCTTCCTCGCCTGGTCCGTAGTTGACCACGGGTGTGTAGCCGTCGCGCGCGAGCTCCCGGGCCGCCGCCCCGTAACGCTCGGCGGGCCATTGCTTGGCCCCCCAGCCTGCGCCTGGATTGATCAGCACGAGCGGTTTTGGCTTCGTTTCTTCAAAATAGCGGTCGCACCACGCCTCCGCCGCAGGATCGCGGGGAAGAATTGCGGGAGGCGACTCTGCTGTGCCAGTGAGCGCCGCAGCGAGCGCAAGGTTTTGTTCGATCACATGTGCGGCCTGGGTCCGCAAGCGCCGTTTGTAGAACCAGCGGGCTGGAGTCTCGCGCGGCGCGGCGAAGCCCACGATCTCCCGCGCCCCCGACCAGCGCGCAATCACCGCCGAGCGAATCGCGCCCTGGAAGTCAATCGCAGCATCGTATCGCGCCTTCCGGACTTCGCCCAGGCTGCTGCGCAAGTCGGCCCACGTAGCGGGCGCCAACGGGCTGCGGCGCCATTGCTTGGTACGAACACAATGCACGCGATTGAGCAAAGGTTTTCCTTCGGAAAGTGGACCCTCCAGCGGATAACCCCGGGCGCACAATAGCTCCGACCAGCGCTCCTCAATCACCCATCCGAGGGTGGCTTCCGGCAGCGCCTTTCTCAGTGCAGCCGCCGCCGGCAGTGTGTGGATTACGTCACCCATGGAACTCAGGCGGACGATCAGCAGCTGGCGCTCCGCTGCCCTTTCCATCTAGCTCAGCGCGCGTGGAGCCAGACGCGTGCGGATAATTTCACTCGTCGAATGATCTTTGGGATCACCGACAATTTCAACCCGGCCTCCATATTCCCGCACGACGTCCCCCTCAGGAACGCTCTCTACCGTGTAGTCCGTGCCTTTGGCGTGGACGTTGGGGCGGATTTCGCGCACCAGAGCGCGAACGTCCGGTTCGGCAAAAACGACGACGGCATCGATGCACTCCAAGGCCGCCAGAATTTCCGCCCGTTCCCACTCTGGCATCAGAGGCCGCCCGACCCCCTTCAACGTCCTCACGGAATCATCGGAGTTGATGGCGACGACGAGCTTTCCGCCAAGAGCCTTTGCCGCCCGGAAATACCGGATGTGTCCGACGTGCAGCAGATCGAAGCAGCCGTTGGCCAGGGTCACAGATTCTCCGGCTTGACGCCATCCATCGACGAGCCGGGATAACTCACCTCGGGTTACGACCTTGTTCTGTGCGCAAGTCAATGGGATCGAGTCGCCGGAGGCGCCTGCTCCAGAGCATGCAACAGCTCGGCGCGAGAGACCGTCGCCGTACCGCGCTTCATGACCACAATTCCTCCGGCGTAGTTGGCGAGGTGCGCCGCTTCGTCCGTGTTAGCACCGGCAGCCAGCGCGGCGGTGAAGGTTGCAATCACGGTGTCCCCAGCGCCCGTGACATCCGTGACTTCATCGCTGCCGAACGAGGGAATGTCCACGGGCTTGTGCCGCCGCGTAAACGCGACCATGCCATCGCGGCCGCGTGTAACGACCAGCGACTCCAGCTTCAGGCGCCGCACCACCTCGTCGCCAGCGTCCACGAGTTTGCGCCAATCCTGGCCCACGCGAAGCCGCAATGCCTCCTCGACCTCGGCTTCGTTCGGTGTCGCCGCCGTGATTCCGGAAAATTCCAGCAGCCGGTAACGTGAGTCCAGCGTTACGGGAATATCGTCAAGCCGGCTCTTCAGTCGTACCGCATCCAGAATTCGTGGCGATGCCGCTCCATATCCGTAGTCCGAAATCAGCAGCGCATCCGACGCCTTCGCGTATTCCCGGGTCGCCAGAATCAATTCCCGTATCAAAGGGCGGCTCAATTCTCCCGATGGCTCTCGGTCAATGCGCACCACTTGCTGCCGCCATGTGTGCGGCATCCCAGCAAGGATGCGGGTCTTGGTCACGGTGGTATAGCTGTTGTCGCGCTGGATGCCGGTGAGCGGGATGCGCTTTTTCTTGAACTGCTGCAAGAGTAGCTTGCCGGCTTCGTCTTCGCCGACGACGCCGACCGGCAGCACGTTAACACCGAGTTCAGCCAGGTTGTAGATCGCGTTGGCCCCGCCTCCGGGCACGACCATCCGTTCCCGGTGCTTCAAAATCAGAACAGGTGCCTCCCGCGAAACGCGCGAAATCTCCCCGAACACGAACTCGTCGGCCACCAGGTCTCCGAGCACGGTTACGGTCGCTTGAGGAAATGCCTCGACGATTTTCTTGAGGCGATCGGTTTCTTTATTGTGTTTTGTCATGGTGTCAACGATGGCGCCAGTTCCAGCCCCAGCAGGATTTTCTCACAAGGCCGCCGCAAGCGTGGGAATTTGCGCCAGCAGAAGGCTCAGGATGGCTTCGCGATCGAGCAAATCCATGGTCACGGTCGCAGGGACCAGTGGCGCCATGCGCCCAGCATATTCCTCGAGATTGATCACATCTTTTTCCGTGGTAACGAATCCCCCGCAATTCTTCTCTTCGCGAATGGCCAATAAGTCGCGCACATCCTTCTCGGTGTAAGGATGGTGGTCGGGGAAGGGAATCTCTACGGCGGCGACCACGCCGGCGGTGCGCAGTTGGCCAAAGAATCTTTCCGGTCGCGCCACGCCGCAAAAGGCCGCCACGCGGGGCGGGACCGGCGGAAGGCTCACTCCGCGTCGCAACCGCCAAATCGTTTTTCGTCCCAATCGCCGCGCCGGATAGGGAACATTCTCCTCCAACACCACCACATGGGCGCGTTTCAGCGCCGTCAACGGTTCGCGCAGGCGGCCGCCGGGCAGTAGACGATCCTCAAAATCCGAGGCATTCACCAGTACGATATCAAGGTCGCGAGCCAGGGCACGGTGCTGAAAACCATCGTCGAGCAGATGCAAGCGCACCCCGAACTGCGCTTCTGCGAATAACCCAGCCTCATAGCGCTTCTCGCCCACGACCACGGGCACTCCCAAGCGCCGTGCGATGAGCAAAGGCTCATCGCCAAACTCGGCCGCCTTCCCGTGCGGATCGACCGCTCGTACCCCAGAGGTGGTCCGTCCGTAGCCGCGCGAGAGCACATCGAACTCAACCCCGCGACTTTTCAAAAGCTCGCCCAAGGCGATGACAAATGGCGTTTTACCCGAGCCCCCCACCGCCAAATTGCCAATGCTCACCACGGGTCCCTGCAAACGCCGTGCGCGCAGCGTTCCGCGCTCATGCAGAGCGTTCTTGGCTCGGACTACGGTCCCGTAAATGGAATCCAGCAGACTCATGCACTCAAAGTTTCAGCCAGACTCCGCCGGCCCATTCCCCATCAGTTCCAGCAGGGCCTGCAGAGTTCTTTCCGTGCTTCCCATTTGCTGCCGCAGGGTTGCCAAGCCCCGCTGCCCGAGCGCCTTGCGCCGCGCGGGCGAATCGACCAGTTCCATGAATACCAAAGGCAGTTCGGCAGCTCCGACGATTCGCACCGCTTGATTCTGCTCGAAGAGCGCGACAATATCACGGAAATTCTGGTAGGAAGTACCAACGACTGTCGCCACTCCGAACAGAGCGGGCTCAAGAATATTGTGGCCGCCATAAGAAACCAGGCTGCCGCCGACAAATGCCAAATCTGCTAGCGAATACGCCGAGGCCAGCTCGCCAATCGAATCGAGAAGAAAGACACCCCCCGAAACCGGCTCTCCGCGCCACTCGGAGCGGCGCCAGTATTTCGTTTCCAATTGCTGCAAGAGTCCCGCTACCCTGTCGAAGCGTTCGGGATGGCGCGGCGCCAGAACCATCACCGCTCTGGGGTGGCTCGCCAACACACTCTCAAACCCGCGCATCAGCAGCGGTTCCTCGCCTTCCATCGTGCTTCCGCAAACCAGCACCGGTCCAGCGTCAGCTTGCCTGAAGGCCTCTTTCAGTTGCCCAACCAAGGCCGTCTCCGCGGGAGGCGGCACATCGAACTTCAAGTTTCCCGAAACTTGCACGCGTTCCGCGAGCGCCCCAATCTCAACCAAGCGCCGCCCGTCTTCATCGGTTTGCGCCAGGAAGAGATCAATATTTTTCAGGACTGGACGCAGCCACCTGCTGAACCGCAAATACCCCGGCAAGGAGCGATCGGAGATGCGCGCATTCACAACTGTGACCCTCGCCCCACTCGCCCGCGACAGCCGTAGAGAATTCGGCCAAAATTCCGTTTCGGCCATGATGACTAACGCCGGGCGCAGCGCCCGCAAGTAAGGGCGTACACAAAATCCCAGGTCCAGCGGGAAGTAAAATACGTTCCGTTCTTCAAAGCGCGCACGCGCCAGTTTTTGCCCGCTGGCTGTAGTCGTTGACACCACCACGCGATGCTGGGGAAACTTCTCGCGCAAGGAGGCAACCAGACCCGCCACGGCCAAAACTTCGCCCACCGAGACGGCATGCACCCAAATGGACGGTCCGCTGTCCGCCTGCAAAATGCGGTGCGGCACCCGCCCCAGCCGCTCTCCCAAACCGGCCCGGTACTTGCCATGGCGCGCCATCTGGAAAGTCCAAAAGGGCAGTCCCACCACGAGCGAGGCGGCGAGTAACGCGCTGTAGAGCACATACATGCTGAGTCGTCATTCTAACCGCAAGCGTGTACCCCTGCCGGGAAACTCCGCAAGCCGTCGGGGCATCTATAATCACAGGCAGGGACCTATTTTGCTCCGCTTTCCCTCCATCACGCGACGCGCCAAGGTTTTGGCGCTCTTTGTTTTCATTACGAGCGGAGTTGCCCTGGCGGGCAAGGAATTCAACCTGCCCACGCCCCATCCCGCCCCCACCTATCCCGCTCGCGACCAGCATTCCGACGAGTCCGTGACCGTTGCCGTCGACCCCTACGACATGCCCGACAAGGCTGCCATCTTCACCACCAACTACGCGGATGAGGACATGCTGCCCGTTTACGTCATCATTACCAACGACGGCGACGAGACCATCACTCTCAGCGGGATGAAGGCTGAGTTCATCACTGCGAGCCGGACCAAGATTGCTCCCGCCACGCAGGAAGACCTCTACCGCCGTCTCTCCCATCCCAAGGGGCCGAAGGCGCGCTTGCCCATTCCAATTCCCATACCCGCTGGCCGCCCCAAGGGAACGTTGAGCACCAAGGCTGTGGACGAAATGCAGCGCGCCCAGTTTTCCGCTCGCGCCGTCGAGCCGCACTCGACGCAGGCTGGCTTTCTGTTCTTCGACATCTCTGGCATCGACAATCCGCTTCCCGGCGCACATTTCTTTCTTACCGGCCTGCATAACGCCAAGGGGGATGACCTCTACTATTTCGAGATCGCGCTGGAAAAGTACTTGAGCGCTCCGCAGCCCGAGAAGCCGCACCCAGCCGAACCGCCTGCAAAGTAGGCCGGCGCGAGAGGCTTACGAGTCCCGGTGCACGGTTTCCATCGAGAACGCCGGCAAACACACGGCGATATACTCCGCCCCACCCTCGAACGGCGTCAGGTATTGCACCCATTCCCCGCCATGCGCAATCACACCCTGACCCGCTGTCACATCCATTTCTCCGCCCTTGTGCCGCACGCGCATCGTGCCTTGCAATACGATCGTGAACTCATCGAACTCCGGGGTCTGACCCGGCTCCTCCCACCCTTGCGGGCTGCGCATGTGAGCGATGCTGGTCGAAGACGTCTTCGTATTGACCCGGCCCACGTACTCGTCAATGAGTTTTGGTTTGTTGCCTGCGGCTGGAATGCGAGTTGGCTGCGCGATGATGGTTGGCATAGTTCCCCTGTGGAAGAAAACAGCGAACGTTGCAGGATAAACTAAGCAATGCCCGTCGAAGCCTCTGCCCTGGCGAAGCCTGCACTCCGCAGCCCGGTCATCCTCGTCGTCCTGGCCTTCCTCGCCATCCATCTGGTCTGGGGCTCGACTTACCTCGCCATCCGTTTCGCGGTCGAAACCATCCCCCCGTTATTCGCCGTCGGAGTCCGCCAGTTCACCGCTGGCTCGCTCCTGCTCCTCTGGTGCCTCCTCAAGGGCCAACGCCCCACCTGGCAGCAATGGCGCGCCAGCGCAATCATCGGAGTCTTCTTCTTCCTCATCGGACACGGCACGCTGCACTGGGCCGAACAGCGCGTCCCCTCCGGTCTGTGCGCCGTCGTTATCGCCACCGAGCCCATCTGGGTTTTCCTGGCCTCGGCCGCCGCTTTCCAAAGATGGCGCATGAACGCCACGCTTTGCAGCGGCCTGACTCTCGGACTGCTCGGCGTGGGCCTCTTGTTCCAGGGAGAAACCTTACGATCCGCCCCGGGCGTGTCGCTCGCCGCTGTTGCTGTGTTGCTCGGAGCCATCTCCTGGTCGATCGGCATCGTTTATTCGCGCCGCTCCCAGCTCTCTGGAAACCCCGTGCTCCTCTCCGCCATGTCGCTCGTCTCCGGCGGAGCCATGCTGCTCATCGCCAGCGCCCTCGTCGGAGAATGGGGTCGCGTCTCCTTCGCCGCCATTTCCCCGCGTTCGTTGTGGGCGCTCGCCTACCTCATCATTTTCGGCTCCATCATAGCCTTCACCGCCTACAACTGGCTTCTGGAACGCTACTCGCCCACCCTCGTCGCCACCCACACCTACGTCAACCCGGTTGTTGCGGTGTTGCTGGGATGGTGGCTGGCCGGCGAAAAGGTCACGCTGAGCATGGGAGTTGCGGCGGCGATGATTCTTGCAGCGATACTGCTGGTAGAACGTGGTGGGCGTTCACTGGCGGCGGACTCGAGCTTCTGATACTCGAAGGAAGACGACACCGGCACCGCGCGATGTCCACCGATCCTGAAGTGTACGACCGCAGTGCCAGGTTGCCACCAGCACGACACTCAGCCCCGTTCTTCTGAATTGGACTTCTGAATTGGACTTCTCATTTGGGTCTTGTCGATGGATAACGCGTGGGTCTTGTCGATGGATAACGCGCAGACAGTTTGCCGTGCTAAAGCGTCCCGCGGAACCAATCTGTCGATTTGCTGGTGAACGGCACTGAAACCGTGCGCGCTGGGGACCAGAAACCGTCTACGTTAGGTGCTAGCACTCTACGATTGAGGTCATTTCGGTTGCCCTGGTTTGGGGACGAGCCGGCCATTGCTCCTAGGCCATAGAGCTCACGATCCGGACAACGAGCGTTAGGGCGATTTATCACCAATCGGTAAATAGTTTCTTACTTTTGGTCGGAGCTAGAATCGAGAATGGGATCAGAGCTGAGGCTTCTGGTCTCCATGCAGGAACGTATGATGAAGGACGGACGTATACTCACTCGCCTCACACTGGTCAATCTCGGAATCCTAGGGTTTCTGTTGTTTCACCAGATACGGATCGTTGAAGCGAAAGGCGCTTTAGCGGTCCTTCGGGGCAGCGGGCTTGAGATCGTGGATGCCCAGGGAAAGGTTCGGGCATCAATTCAACTCGTACCGGAAGGACCCGCAATCATGGCAGACGTTCGGTTGCGAAGGACGGGAAGGTCTGTCCGGAAACCGTGCACATTCGGCTGATTCGCGCTGACGGACGCCCATCCCTGAAGATTACGACCTCGGAGCAAGGCTCGGGACTTACTCTCGGCGGAGGGACCGACCCCACCTACATTGTATTGAGCTCCGATGGCGGAGTCCCGTCTTTCGCCCTGACGAACAAGGACGGACGGCGTCAGATCATTAAGCCGTAACCGAATAATTGACGCTGTCAGGTCATATCACATTTTTATCTGCTGGTCAGTGAGCGTTATTCCAACAGTATGTTTGCGCAATCCCTGGATCGAAATTCCCGGAACACAGCTCGTTGCCGAGTCAGGCGGCGCGTGCCTTCGCAGAGAACAGGCACGCCGCAACCTCACGGAGGACCTGCTCGTAGTCGGCCGCTATCGCCCGCTCCACGTGAATACGAGCACCCTTTACGCCAGCTTCTTGCGCCAACCTCTTGAACTCACTCTGAAGAAAGACTTCCAACTGCTTCGGTGTCAAGACGGCAATGGGAACAGTAGAGGACTGGCCTGTATCGGTCTCGATCCTCACGCAGTATGGGGATTCGGACTGTTGCGTTTCCGGAATCATACGACACCCTCTTTCTGGAGCGACGAAAGTGACAGGCAAGATGCTAGCATTTTAGCGCGTCTCGCCGCTCCGTGCGGGATTCGATGGGTCAGTAGCCCTTATGGGAGTAGGTCCACGAAAAGAAATGCTGGTAAGGCGATTTTTCGACAACAACTCTACATAGTTCCCGAAAGGCTGCAAACGCCAAAGCCTATGGGACAATTGCACTCCTATGAGGCCCAGGTTTCGACAGATCGTGATAACCGCAGCGCTTGCTCTCGTAGTGGCAATCTGCACTCCTGTCTTCGTCCATCGGCACGATTTCGATGTCGCCCTATCGCGGTGGATGAAAAATCAGTCAACTGAAAACGCCACCGTCCTGAAAGCAGAACGAAGCAAGAGCAGATGGATTGCGTTGAAGGCCCAAATAGGGGCTGGCTGCGTCGCCTTTTTGCTGCTGAACTGGGTCTGGTCCACGGTACGGCGTATCACGCACTCAGGAACGTCCCGAGCACCCAAGGCGGATCAATGATGAGCGATATAGCGAGGTTACAACAGTTATCCCTAAGCTTCACTTCGGCTCTGCCTGAACGATGTCAAGAACGGCGCCCGATTGCTGCTCAAAAGTGAAGAAGCGGTCAGGGTCTGGAGCGTAGCACATCATCGGACCAGCCACTTCCCGGTCGGCTTCGTAGGCGGCAAGTTCCTTGCCGGTCGTGGCATCAACGACGGCATACATCGAACTCCGGCAGGAAGCGGAATCGACGGTACTGTCGCAGTTGCGGCGGAACTGAACAACCAGTCTGTTCTTGGACACGCGTAGCCCGAACTGGGGCGATCCCGTGCCACCCGGAGGACTAACCGTAATTTTGCGTGCCACTTCACCGGCAGCCGAGATTGCGTAGACCACGGCTGGGGACGTTGCCCTCATCAGATACACCAGACCATCGTCTCCGGCGATCGCGACAGACGTATCAATCGCCCCGATATGCTGTTGCCGAGCGCGATTATCTTTGCCATTGCCGACTTCTATCGCGTGCTCGATCTCCGCGTCTCCATCCAGCGCCAATTGCTTCACCAGACGGCCGATTGGGTCGTAGATCGCGGCGGATGCCTTATAGCCCGGGTTATATTGCAAGCCAGCAATCAGCATCTCGCCCGAACGAAATACGGCGAGTTGCGAGGGGAAAAAGGGCGTCGGCGGACGCTCCAGTTCAGCAGATGATCCACGTATCCCATCGGGCGTGAAAATGTCCACGACCTTACTGGATCCTCCCACGTACACCATGATTACACCGCCATCGGGCCGCACCCCGTATCGGTTGATCAGAGCGCCCGAAGTATCGAACCGCGCTTCCACCACGCCTTTGCTCGACAACCTGAAAAGGGGGCCGATCATTCCCGGACCTGCCTCGATCAGCTTGACGTATAAGCGTCCTTGTTCATCGCAAGCGGTCGGATACGCCGTGCAGCTTGTCGTCGGGTTCGATGAACCAGAAGTTGTTGAAGCCGGTCGAGTGGGTCAAGCTCATGCGCGGCGTGATCTTTCCCCAGCGCGGATCGTCAGCTAGATCCTTATAGGGTCCGTACTTGTCGGGGTAGACCGGATCGGGGCCATAGGTCGGCAGCGGTTTGTCGAGATCGTCCTTGATGGGCGTGTCGAGGTTGAGCTTGCCCTGATCGACCAGTTGCATCACCGTGTACGCAAACACCATCTTGGTGGCGATGCGCCGTACATGACCCTATCGGTGGTCAGCGGATCTCCCTTGGCGTTGCGGATGCCGTAGGCGTGGACATGTCCGACCTTGCCGTGATCGATGACCGCAACCGCCATGCCCCTGGCGTGGGTGTGCGTCATGATCTCACTCGCTTCGGCATCGATGGCGGCGCCATTGGGAATCGTTTGTGCGACAACCGCGACAGGAAGGCAGACGGCAGCCAAAAGAACAGGCAAAAGCGGAAGAACCTTTTTCGGCGTTCGCACGGTGACGGTCCTTCCAGAATTGGACTTTTGGTAATTTGCCAGGAGCGGATCCTACGGTACTCGGTTGAGTGATCAGCGTATGAGCTAGAAAGCTTACTCGAGTCAGGCAGCCCCGTGGAGTCTTCGCTCGGTGATGATCAGGCGTCTACTCCAAAACTATGTCGCGATTTTCTCTTCCGACCACTTCAGAGGAATTGCAGAGCTGTTGTGGACCGCCCCACCCGCTATAATTTCCCCATGGCCACCACCTCCACCCCCGTAGCCGCGACCACCAAATACGAGCCCGTGATCGGCCTGGAAGTCCACGTCCAGCTCCTTACCAACACCAAGATTTTCTGTTCCTGCTCCACGCGCTTCGGCAACCAGCCCAATTCCAACGTGTGCCCCGTCTGCCTCGGCCTGCCCGGAGCACTCCCGGTCCTCAACCAGAAGGCAGTCGAATACGCCGTCCTCGCCGCCATGGCCCTCAACTGCCAGATTCGCGAGACCTCCATCTTCGCGCGCAAGAACTATTTCTATCCCGACCTGCCCAAGGGCTACCAGATTTCGCAGTTCGATAAGCCCATCGCCGAGCACGGCTACCTCGAAATCAAAACGCCCGGTGGGACTTCGGGTGAAAAGGCGAAGCGCATCGGCATCACCCGCCTCCACATGGAGGAAGACGCCGGCAAGAGCCTGCACGACGGCTTCCCCGACGCGGCCAACAAGACCGCCATCGACCTCAACCGCAGCGGGGTTCCATTAATAGAAATCGTCAGCGAGCCCGACCTCGCCAGCCCTGCCGAAGCCTACGAATACCTCACCCGCCTCAAGGAGATTATCCTCTACACTGCCGTGAGCGACTGCAACATGGAGGAAGGCTCGCTCCGCTGCGACGCCAACGTTTCCGTCCGCCCCAAGGGCCAGAAGGAATTCGGCACCAAGGCCGAAGTCAAAAACGTAAACTCCTTCCGCTTCATCAAGCAGGCGCTCGAGTACGAAATCGAGCGCCAGGTTGACGTGATCGAGTCGGGCGGCAAGGTCGTCCAGGAATCGCGCCTCTACAACGCCAACGAAGGCCGCACCTACTCCATGCGCTCGAAAGAACAGGCCCACGACTATCGCTATTTCCCCGAGCCGGACCTGCTGCCGTTAGTCGTCGACTCCGCGTGGCAGGCCGAAATCCGCCAGCAGCTCCCCGAACTCCCCGAAGCCCGTCGCCGTCGCCTGGTTTCCGAATACGGAATCACAGAACAGGACGCCGGAGTCCTGACCATCACCAAGAGTTTCGCCGACCAGTTCGAAGAAGCCGCCCGCGCCGCCAAGAGCCCGAAGCGCGTAGCCAATCTCGTTCAGGGAGAACTCCAGGCCCGCCTCAAAGCCCACAATCTGGAAATTGAACAGTCGCCCATCTCCATGAAGGGCGTCGCCCTCTCTGCCGACCTGGCCGAAGCCGGCACGCTCTCCAGCAAAATGCTGAAGGATCTCTACGACCTCTGCTTCGCCCGCAACCAGGACTTTCCCGAAGTCTATGAAAAAGAAAAACCCCAGCAGATCACCGACACCGCCGCCATCGAGAAAGTGATTGACGAAGTCGTCGCCGCCAACCCCAAGCAGGTCGAGCAATACCGCGCCGGCAAAAAGACGGTGAAAGCCTTCTTCGTAGGCCAGGTCATGAAAGGTACCAAAGGCCAAGCCAGCCCCGGCGTGGTCAACGATCTATTGGACAAAAAACTTGAAGGGTAACGACTCACGTGGGGACGGCCACCCGGCCGTCCAGCCGAGCGAAGCTCCGCATCCACCCGTCCAACACCTTCCGTCACGCCGCCTCTCCCTCCACTTCCCGCTACCATAAGGCCTGTATTGAAGAGGCACCGGAGACGGCATGAAACTCAACCGCATCATCAGCCTGGCCTCGCTGGCCGTCTCCCTGACAGTCCTGTTCATGCTCTTCAAAAGGCCGCAACCCCTGGCTCCGCCCCAAGCCCCCGCCGCTGTCGCCGCCAACGCGGAATCATTCCAAAACAAGATTTCTGAGCTCGAAAAACCCAATGCCGCTGGCCAAGCGCCTGCGGAAGTCCACCTCAATTCCGCGGAAATCACCGCCGCCTTCGCCCAAGCTGCCGGCGCCATTCCCCTGCCCGCCGCCGCAGCCGAGCTAAACTCAGGAACCTCCGTCACCGCTCCAGTCGATCCCTCCGCCCAACCTGACATCAAGGACTACAACGTCAACTTCGAAGGGGACGTAGCCCACGGCCAGTTCCTGACGAAAATTGCCGGCAAAGATGTTTGGGTCACCGTGTCCGGCCATCTCGGCTCGAAAGACGGCTACGCAACGTTTGAACCCACGGAGTTCAAAGTTGGCGACATCAGTATCCCCGCCTCTCTGGTCAACGACGCCCTGCAAAAGAAACTTGCCGAGCAGCACGACCGCCTGAAACTTCCCGACTCCGTCGGCGGCCTCAAAGTAGAAAATGGGGAACTCGTAGTCACGCAGAAGTAAGCCCGTCCGAACCCCAGCTCGTGGTGAGCGGACACTCCTGTCCGCTGATCTACCGATGTTCCCGTCCCCGCATCCCAGCCAAAACTTCTAAAATGTCAGTATGAGTAATTCGCCATTCCTAGCCATCGACCACGTCCAGCTAGCCATGCCCGCAGGCGGGGAAGACACGGCGCGTCGCTTTTTTGTCGATCTCTGTGGAATGATCGAAGTCCCCAAGCCCGCCGAACTAGCCAAACGTGGAGGCTGCTGGTTCCGCAGCGGCATTGTCGAGATGCATCTAGGAGTGGAACAAGACTTTCGTCCCGCGCGCAAAGCGCACCCGGCGCTGGTCTGCACAAATTACGTTGCGCTCATTGCCAAACTCAAAGCCGCCAAAGTCTCCGTGAAGGAGGATTTCAAAATCCCCGCAATCCGCCGCAGCCACATCTTGGACCCGTTCGGGAACCGCATCGAGCTGATAGCGAATCCTGCTTAAAGGACTGCGTTCGCCCTAGCGACATCTCCATACCACCGTCCCGACTGCTTCACAATGCGCCGCTGCGTCGCGAAGTCCACCCACACCAACCCAAACCGCGCCCGATACCCCTCGCTCCACTCAAAATTGTCCGTTAGAGTCCAGGCATGAAATCCGCGCACATCCGCACCGTCCTTGATCGCCCGCGCCACCGCTCCCAAATACCCGCGATAAAACTCAATCCGCCGCGCATCATTCACCACGCCGGCAGCATCCGGCCCATCGCCATACGCGCAACCATTCTCCGTGATCTCAATCGCAGGCCGCCCATAGTCCCTCGTCATCCGCGTCACAATGTCGTAAATCGCATCCGGCCAAACTTCCCACCCCAGATCCGTTGGCGGGCCCTCGCTCCCATACCCTCGATTCACGGGAAATAACCACATCTTGGGATCCGTGATTCGCGCCCAAGCGGAGGCGGCGGTGGCAATTGTCCGGTAATAAAGATTGATGCCCAGGAAATCCAGCGGCGCCCGCGTCTTTTCCATGTCGTCCGACTTGATCCTCATCGCGGTCTCGGGCAAAAACGTAAACGCCGCCGGATACCGCCCGTGCAGAGCCGGTTCCAGGAACCAAAGATTCATGATGGCGTGCGCCCGCTCCGCCGCCAGCTTGTCGTCGGCAGAGGACGAAGCCGCCTGGCAAGCCGACATACTGAACGCCGATCCCACTCGCGCTTTAGGCCGCGCCGCCTTCAACGCCCGAAACCCCGCCCCCTGCGCCAAGTTCACCACATGCGTAGCGCGCAAGAAATCCACGATGCTCTTCCGTCCTGGTGCATCGATTCCCTCAAGGTAGCCATTGTTGGTAAACGCCGTCGGCTCATTGAACAAGATCCAATCCCCGATGCGATCCCCCAATTCCCGCGCCACAATTGCCGCATACTCGGCAAACCACCCCGCCATGTCGCGATTCGTCCAGCCCCCGCGATCCTCCAGCGCCTGCGGCAAATCCCAGTGATACAGCGTCGGCAAGGGACGAATCCCCGCTGCCAGCAACTCATCGATCACGCGCCTATAAAAATCCAAACCCTTGGAATTAACCTGCCCCGTACCCGAAGGCAAAATTCGCGGCCACGCCATCGAAAAGCGGTAACTGTTCAAACTCATAGCCCGCATGAGGCCAATATCTTCGCGGTAGCGATGGTAGTGATCGCAGGCTACATCCCCGGTGCTGCCGTCCTTGATCTTCCCAGGCGTGTGCGCGAACCGGTCCCAGATCGATTCCCCGCGCCCATCTTCGCGCACCGCCCCTTCCACCTGATACGCGGCAGTCGCCGTGCCCCAATAGAAATTCTTCGGAAACATCGGAGCACCTTCCGCCGCCCATACCTTGGGCGCGGCTGCCGCAGCGAGCAACGCCAGACTTCCAGCTGCAAACTCGCGTCGATTCATCGCCCAATCTCAAAGCTCAGTAGTTCCGCAAACTGTCAAACAGCGTCCACACCTTGTCGAGGCCGGCCCGGTACACCACAAATCCCCGCCCGTTATCCGACGTTTCCCGAAAGACCAATTCCCCCGACCCGTCACCATCCGCATCCGCCGCGTCCAAAAACTCCAGCTTCGGATACACATCCAAATGATGATCATCCGTGGCTTCGGCCAGCAGCTTGCGCAGCTCGCCATAAATATCGACGCGGGCCACTACGCTCACCGTCGCATGGGCTGGGCCCAGCGTCTTTTCGGCTGGATCCACGGTCGCCGTAAACACCAGCACCGGGTCGTTGCTGTTCGTCAAGTCCAAGGTCTGCATCTGCGCGTGAGTGAAGGCGACCGAGGCCGTTTTGCGCCGTGCATCCGGCTTCACTCCATACAACGCGCGCACGGTATCTGAGGCCATCGACTCCAATTTTCTGCGGTACGCGACCACCTCATCGGGCTTCGCCAACAGAACATACGACCGCGGCTCCGGCCCGCCCGCGTCCGAAACCGCCAGGAAAAGTTCCTTCACCGGCGCTGTCGAAGCGAAATCTTTATCTTCAAACTTTTGCTGCCCCTCACCGGGCTTGCCCCGCCGCAAAACCGGCCTCTCCCCGGCACCGGGAGCCATCGGTACGGTCGTCGCCGGAGGCGTCGTGTCTTTGCTGTCTTTCTTCAGCTTTGGTGGTGTATCCGCTCCCGTGGGAAGAGCCGGACCGGAATTGCTAGATTTGGTCTCTGCGGGCTTCGTCTGTTCCGCCTTCGCGGTGGGGCTATCGGCCCGCCGTAAAATCGGAGGCGCTTCCTCCTCGTCCACGCGTTTGGTGGAGGTAATTGCCGGAACCCGCTTCGGTTCGCTTCCCGTCGGCACCCATTTCCCTTCGCCAAACCAACTGCTCCGAGCCGAGCGCGCATCGGCGATGGTGTACAAACCAATGGAAACGCCATTCCGTGTTCCCTCGTACACCGTCTCGGGCGCCACCGCCATGGGCACGGGCGTCGCTTTATAGGTTCCCGCGTCAAAGAACCTGCCGTCTACCATGATGCAGATGGTCTGCATTCGAGCCTTGCCGTTCGTCAGGATCTCGACCAGACCCAACGCCCGCGGCCCCTTCGACTTGGCCGTACGCTTAGCCAGTTGCGCCCAGGCTCCGCCGCCCACCAGTAGCGCGCAGATGACGCTGAACAAGCCCGTGCGATATAAATTACGCGAGGAAGTTCGATTCATGAAATGTAAGATGCCAATGAGGATTCAAACGCCATGAAAGTAAATGATAAGGCTCCAGCGTTTTCTCTGCTCGACCAGGACGGCAACAAGATTTCGCTCAAGGATTTTGCGGGTAAGACGGTTGTCCTGTTCTTTTACCCCAAGGCCGATACCCCGGGCTGTACGATCGAAGCCTGCGGTTTCCGCGATACCTATAAGAAGATTCAAGCCACCGGAACGGTCATTCTTGGCGTCTCGGCAGATGAACCGGCCAAGCAGAAAAAGTTTGAGGAAAAATTCAAGCTCCCTTACCCTCTGCTAGCCGATACCGACAAGAAGGTCTGCGAATCCTACGGAGTAATTCAGGAAAAAAGCATGTACGGCAAGAAGTACATGGGCATCGCCCGCATGACCTTCATCATCGGACCGACGGGAAGAATCCAACATATTTACGAAAAGGTCAAGCCAGAGGGCCACGCCGACGAAGTGCTGGCGTACCTCAAGACTGCCGCGTAAAGCGCTTGAGACTCACCGGTGTCTCGTCCTTGTCCGTGTTCTCGGCGGACAAGGCGAGCGACAAGGCGAGGGACAAGGCGAGGGACAAGGCGGGGCTTTGGCAGACTGCGGCTCTACCTCTTCGAGGCCACGGTAGTCGTAAACGTGATCGCGCTCTCCGCTGGGACCACAGCCTCGCGTTTCCCTGTAGCCGCCGCCACGCCCGTTCCGGCAGCTCCCCCGGCCAAGGCGCCAATCGCCGCGCCTTTGCCCCCACCCGCAATGGCTCCAATCAAAGCGCCTGCGGCCAGCCCGCCGCCGCCCTTGATCAGTGAGCTTTTCTTCTGGTCCTTACCAGCGATGTGGTAGGCCGTGCTCCGTACCGCCACACTCTTCCCGCCCACTTCGACAGAGGTCAGGCGCAGGGAAAGCTGTCCCGGAGCATGCAACCGCCCGCTGGATTTCGCCAGCGTCACCCTCCCGCTTACTGGCGCGCCCTTCGCGGCAATCGTCTTTCCTCCCACTACCAAGTCCCGTGCCAACACGCCGTTCCACTGTTCGCCAACCTTCGCGCTCGCCGAACTAATTTCCGTCCCGCTGCGTGCGGTGATTTTCGTGCCCGCTGGAATACTCTGTGCTGCCGCCATCGCGCCCAGCACAACCGAGAGAGCTGTAAACTTGAGTGTCTTTCTGAACATAGGTACCTCCGGAGAATGATTCCAGTTCACGATACCAAACTTGGCGCCGGGACGCTGTGACTGCGCGCACCCATCCCGACGTCGCGCTGCCGCCGGAATTCTTTGATCGCGATCCCCGCCGCGTCGCCCGAGATCTGCTCGGCAAACTCCTAATCCGACGCCAAGGTCGCCAAACCCTCATCGCCCGCGTCGTGGAAACGGAAGCCTACCTCGGCAAGAACGATCCGGCCGCGCATTCTGCCTCCGGTCGCACAGCGCGCAACGAAGTCATCTTCGGCCCACCGGGCTTCGCTTATGTCTATTTCATTTACGGGAACCACTACTGCCTGAACGTTTCTTGTCTCCCTGACGGCGAGGCAGGTGGCGTGCTCTTCCGCGCCGTGGAGCCCATCACGGGGATTACCGCCATGGCAAAAGCACGCGACTTGCCTGAATCATCGTGCCATCGCCTGACCAACGGCCCCGGTAAACTTACCGAGGCCCTCAGCATTACTCGTGCTGACAACGGTGTGAACCTCACCGACCGAACCGAATCGCTCTATCTGGCCGAGGATAATTTCCCACGTCCCCGCATCGCCGCCACTCCCCGAATCGGCATCAGCAAAGCCACCGCCCTCAAACTTCGCTACCTAATCCCAAACAACCCTTTCGTTTCCAAACCCTAAGCTGGTGGGCGCGGCGCCTCGCCCGCGTGGTCTTCAGCTCAGCACAACGTTATCGATCAATCGCGTGCTACCCACGAATCCCGCCACCGCCACGAGCGCCCCGGGCTTGGCAAACTCCAGGGGCTCCAAACGATCTGGATTCACAACCTCCAGAAAATCCAAACTCACCCCCGGCTCTCGCGAAAATTCCTCAACACCCGCCGCAATCAAACCCGTCGCATGGCGCTCACCTCCCTCATACAACTCCTGCACCCGCAGCAGCGACCGGAATAGCGCCAACGCCTGCCGCCTCTGTTCCGAACTGAGATAGACGTTTCGCGAACTCAACGCCAACCCATCAGACTCGCGCACAATCGGACACGCCACAATCTCCACTGGCAGCAACAAATCCCGCACCATGGCTCGAATCACAGCCACTTGCGCCGCGTCCTTTTGGCCGAAGAACGCCACCTCCGGTTGCACCACATGAAATAACTTGCTTACGACGGTGGCCACGCCCCGAAAATGTCCCGGCCGCGAGCGCCCGCACAATCTTTCGCTCAACCCCTCTACGTTCACGTAGGTCACCGCTCCCGCCGGATACATCTCGTCCACCGAGGGCGCAAACAGCAAATCGACGCCCTCCGCGCGCAGCAACTCGCTGTCTCGCGCAAACGGACGCGGATATTTCGCCAAGTCTTCCTCAGGGCCAAACTGGGTGGGGTTTACAAAAATCGAAGCGGTCACCACATCGCATTCGGCCCGTGCCGCCCGCAGCAACGACAGGTGCCCCTCACGCAGCGCACCAATCGTCGGCACCAGGCCCAACCGACGACCGCCGTAAGCGAGGGACGCGCACTCGGCCCGCATGGTTGCTACTGTCTCGCAAACGCGCATGAGTGATGGTGTGGCGCGGGCGTCCGCCCGGGTGGTCTTGATTTACCAGTCTCTACTTAAGATTTGCGGCAGCGCTACCGCGCCATCGCCTTCTTGCGGTCCAGAACCAAGCCCAACGCTTCCTGCGCTTCTTTCGGCAGATGATAGGACTCGGCGTCAGAGGGAAACGCTCGGGCGTCGAGATCGCGTTTAAAATCGTGGACCGCTTCCGACATTACCGCCGCCACGTTGGCGTACTGACGCACGAACTTGGCGGGCTCACGCGTGAGGCCGATCAAGTCGTGGAAGACAAGGATCTGCCCAGCGCAATCCGGCCCCGCGCCAATGCCGATCGTGGGCACGGAAACTTCGGCGGTGATCATGGCGGCCACTTCGCGTGGCACGCCCTCGAGGACGATGGCGAACGCGCCTGCGCGCTCGAGCGCAATCGCGTCGCGCATCAAGTCTTCCACGGCAGGCAGGGTTTTGCCTTGAACCTTATAGCCGCTCATGCGGTGGACGGACTGGGGTGTCAGCCCGATGTGCCCCATGACCGGGATTTCTGCGTCGAGCAAGTGCCGCACCAGCTCCGCCCGCTTTTCGCCGCCTTCGATTTTCACGGCTTCGGCGCCCGCCTCCTTCAGGAAGCGTGAGGCATTCTTCACGCCCTCTTGAAGACTGACCTGATACGTGCCGAAGGGCATGTCCGCTACCACCAACGCATACCGAACCCCGCGCCGGACCGCGCGCGTATGGTGCAGCATTTCTTCGAGCGTGACGGGAAGGGTGTTCTCGTAGCCAAGCAGATACGAGCCCAGCGAATCGCCGACCAAAACGAAGTCGATTCCGGCCTCGTCTGCCAGGCGCGCGCTGGTGAAATCTCCGAGCGCGAGGGCACAGATCGGCTCGCCGCGAGCCTTCTTCTCCTGCAAATTGTCGATTCGAATTTTGCTGCGCGGCCCGGAGCCCGTTGAGCCTAAGGAAGACTTGCTGATCGGTGTGACGTTCACATTTCCTCCAGTGTCCTTCCGCCTCGGCGGATAGAACCTGCTGCCTGGTTGGATGATTTGCCATCCCTCCAGCTACAACAATTCTTGCGTGCTTCGGTGCTGAAGTCAATCGCTGTTTGTAGTCTTGTAAATATAAGAAAACAAGCCGGTTAGGCGCTGGCGGCTTCGTCCGATCCCAGCGCCAAAAAGTACTGCGTGCCCCGAATCGGCTCGGAGACCTTCTTAAGAAGCTCCTGCAAATCCTGATTGCGGTCCACAAAGTCGATTTCGGACGTGTTTACGATCAGCAGATCGGACTGGGAGTAGTGAAAAAAGAAGTGCTCGTAAGCCTTGGCGACTTCGTTGAGGTAGTCGTCACTCACGCTGCTCTCCGCCGCTGCATTCTTCTTGCGCAGGCGCTTCTTCAGCACTTCGGGAGTCGCTTGCAGATAGATCACCAGGTCGGGCGTAGGCAGTTGCTCGCGGAAGAAATTGAAGTAGCGATTGTAGGTTTCGAGTTCCTGGTCGTTCAAGTTGAGACAGGCGAACAGCTTATCTTTTTCGAAAATGAAATCCGAAATCACAACTTTTTGCGACGTACCGAGGTCCAGCTCACGCAGTTTTTCGAAGCGCTGCACCAGAAACGCCATCTGTGTCTGAAAGGCAGAGCCCTTCTCACCGTCGTAAAACGATTGCAGGAAAGGGTTGTCTTCCGGCTCGGTGACACGCTGCGCGTTCATCCGTTCAGCCAGGATACGAGTCAGCGTGCTCTTGCCGACGCGGATCGGTCCTTCCACTGCGATGTAGCGGGGGCTCTCGAAAAGTTTGGCCATGAGGTGATGGTTGCTAATTATGCCAAGGCAAGCCTGAAAGAAGTCTTGTGCAGGATACCGTGCCCTGTCCAGGATGACAATTGCGGGAAGAGTTAACAGAGAGCCGCCCGAGATGGCTCGCCCGCATCCTTAGATTCAACACCAGTGGGTTGGAATCAGTCGTTTAGAATTGCTCCCATGCTGGAAGTCCTTATTGGAGCCGCAGGCGCGGCCGCAGTGACCTGTGCCGGCTACAGCGCCATGGCACCCGCGTCGCAGCTCTACGGGCGCACGCTGGTCCGTGGATCCAACCCTCGGCACTTGGCCCTCACCTTTGACGATGGACCCAACGACCCGCACACGCTGAAATTGCTAGAAGTCCTCGCCAGGCACGATGTGCGCGCCACGTTTTTCATGATCGGCCGCTACGTGCAGCAGCGTCCCCGCATCGCCCGCGCCGTCGCCGAAGCTGGACACGCCCTCGGCAACCACACCTTCACCCATCCGAATCTCATTTTCTCCTCTGAGATGCAGACGCGCAGTCAACTCGCGGAATGCAACCGGGCGATCGAGGATGTTGTCGGACAAACACCCAAGCTGTTCCGTCCTCCCTTCGGAGGACGCCGCCCGAGCACGCTACGAATCGCCCGCGAATGCGGCCTCGCCCCTGTCATGTGGAACGTCACGGGCTGGGATTGGGACGCGCACTCATCGGATGCGGTCGAACAAAAAGTTGCGAAACAGATCCATGGCGGCGACATCATTCTCCTCCACGATGGCAGCCACAAGCAGCTTGGGCTGGACCGCTCCCACACCGTGGCGGCCACGGATCGGCTGATTGCACGGTACAAAGAGAGTTTTAAGCTTGTCACCATTCCGGAAATGCTTCTTGAGACGACGGTTTCGACCCGCCTGGCTACGCGGCGTTGACTTGCCCTGAGACCGCCCCCTCACATGCAAGCCTCCTGTTCTGATCCACCATGATTGGCCAAACCATCTCGCGCTACCGCATCCTCGCCAAGCTCGGCAGGGACGGCATGGGCGTGGTCTACGAAGCCGAAGATACCAAGCTCGGACGCCACGTTGCCCTCAAGTTTCTGCCGCAGAATTTCGCCGGGAGAGACTCAGGTGCTGGAGCGGTTCCAGCGCGAGGCCCGGGCCGCATCGGCTCTCAATCATCCTGGCATCTGCACCATCTACGAAATTGGCGACCAGCAAGGCCAGCCTTTCATTGCCATGGAACTGCTCGAAGGGCAGACTCTCAAGCACTCGATCTCCGGAAAGCCTCTTCCTACCGAACAAGTACTGGACTATGCCATCCAGCTTTCCGATGCCCTGGACGCAGCCCATGCCAAGGGATCGCGCATCGCGATATCAAGCCCGCCAATCCTTTCATCACCCGGCGCGCGCAGGCCAAGATTCTGGATTTTGGCCTGGCCAAGGCGTTCGGTCCCGAGGGCCCGATCCCGGCGGGATCGTCCCTCGCCACCCTAACCGCGGAAGAACGGAAATCGCGAAATCTATTCTCTCGATTTACAGTTTCCCTAGTTCTGACCCTAGCTCTGACCGTCGAGTCTCGCCCCCGACGGGGCGGTTAACTCTGCTTCCTTCCTTCGTTCTCCGCGATCCGCGCTTTCACCAACTTTTTCACCAGCGCTCCAGGCAGGGGCTTGTCCAGGGGAAATTGGATCGTGCCCTTGGATGTGGGGAAAGCTTTCAGTTCGTCGCGCAGCGCCGCGATCGGACCCGCACCAGGAAACAGACTGCAGTGCTTCGAAAACGCGGCAAAGCCCACCAGCATGCCTTTGTACTTGAACATCGGCATGCCGTAACTGATGTTCTCGGTGGCCTCGGGTGGGGCGGCGGCGCGGATCGTTGCGCGAACCTTGACCAGGGTGCTGCGGGCGGGTTCCGGAACAATTGCCAGATATTCGTCTACCGTTTTTGGGGCCTTGCCGGATCTCATCGGGGTGCACTCCTTCAGGCAATTCGGTGTTAGGCGCTGAATCTCTCGACAGCGCGCGCTTTGGCTTTGGCGGCCTCCTCTTCGCGGTTCTTCGGGGATGCAGCCGTTTCCAGCGAAACAAGCAGGCGCCCCGAAATCCCAGCGATCTCCTCGACGGCCTCGAGGAATGCAGCCTCGTTGGCCTTCGATGGTTTATTGAAGCCCGTTATCTTTCGTACAAATTGCAGAGACGCCGCGCGCACTTCTTCGGGGGTTACGGGCGGATCGAAGTTGAAGAGCGTTTTGATATTTCTGCACATAGATCACTGACCTCAGTTTGGCTTTAAGCTTCGCAGATGCGAAGAACTGCGCTGCATTCCCGTCTCCGTGCCCCACGGCGAACATGACCTCTAGCCCAGGGCAACCTTGGCTGCTGCAATCGTTGCCTCCACATCTGCCTCGCTATGTGCTGCGCTCAAGAAGGCGGCTTCGTACTGTGCGGGTGGGAGATAAACGCCATGGTCGAGCATTCCGCGAAAAAATTTGCCAAAAGCTGCGGTATCGGATTTTGCGGCCGTATCCCAATCGTGCACCGGGCCGGGCGCAAAGAACCAGGTAAACATAGAACCCACGCGATTGGCGGTCATGGCCACGCCCGCATTCTTGGCGGCGGCGAGAACTCCGGCGACCAACTTGCCGCTGAGGGCGTCGATACGCGAGTAGATCGCGGGATGCGCTTTCAGATGCCGCAGCGTGGCTAGGCCGGCCGCCATGGCCAAAGGATTTCCGGAGAGCGTGCCGGCTTGATACATAGGGCCGAGCGGCGCTACCAGGTCCATAATTTCATTCGGGCCGCCGTAGCCACCCACGGGAAGGCCTCCGCCAATAATTTTCCCCATCGTGGTGAGGTCAGGACGGATGCCGTTGAGTTGCTGCGCGCCGCCGAAGGCCAGGCGGAAGCCGGTCATGACTTCATCGAAGATCAACAGTGCGCCGTCACGTTCGGTGATGGCGCGCGCGCGCTCGAGGTATCCGGAAGCAGGAGCGACGCAGCCCATGTTGCCGACGACCGGCTCGACGATGACGCAAGCGATTTGGCGATTGAACTTCTGGAACGCCGCTTCCAGCGCCTCGCGGTCGTTGAAGGGAAGTGCCAGCGTGAATTGTGTGAACTCCTCCGGTACCCCTGCCGATCCGGGAATGCCGAGGGTGGCCACCCCGGAGCCGGCCTTCACGAGGAGCGCGTCGGCGTGCCCGTGGTAGCAGCCCTCAAACTTGATGATGTACTTGCGCTTCGTGTAAGCGCGGGCGAGGCGAATTGCCGACATGGTGGCTTCGGTGCCGGAACTGACAAAACGGACTTTCTGCATGTGCGGAAAGGCCGAGATCACCAGTTCAGCGAGATCGGCCTCCGCCGGTGTGGATGCCCCAAAGCTGGCGCTGTTGGCGGCGGCGGCGGTGATGGCCTCCACAACTTCCGGAAAAGCGTGCCCCAGAATCATCGGACCCCAGGACCCGATATAGTCGAGGTACTCGTTGCCGTCGGCATCCCACAAGCGCGAACCTTGGCCCCGCACGATGAAAGGCGGATCGCCGCCCACGGCGCGGAACGCCCGCACGGGAGAGTTGACGCCGCCCGGGATCATGCTCTCCGCGCGCTGCTGCAGCTTGCGCGACTGTTCTAGTTTTCGCGCCATCGTACCCTTTCTCGGCCCCAGACTATTCTAGCGTCTGACCAGCCTCTGTGGCGCCCTCGCTCGCAGGGTCTTGTTTCACGTGTCAAAGTCTTTCGCGGCGAAGAACAGCCCCGGCACCCCATCCTCAATATTCATGCGATATTTACGGTTTCGCAATCTCCCAGCAACAGGACCCAACTACCTTCAAGTCATTAGACATCCCTTCTAACCGGGAGGGCTGGGACAGCTTCGGGGGCTCCGGGCTGTCCTTTCTTTTTGCCTGATAAAATGGGATTGCATGCTTTTGCCTTTCGTTCGCGAGGTCTTCGCGGACGTGGAAACCTTGCCCGCCTTCCGGCGTGCTGCCTCCCATCTGCGCGAGGGCACGGGGCGGATACGTCTGTCTGGACTCACCCCTACCGCAAAAGCTCTGCTGCTAGCCCTGCTGCATCAGGCGTCGCGAAGGCCCTTGCTCGTCGTCGTTCCCGATAACAAGGCTGCCGAAGAGCTCTCCCCCATGCTGCGCTCGCTGGTCGAACTGACGGGCGCGCTCGACCCGGAGTTCGTGGTGGAAGTTCCCGGCCGCGACGTGTTGCCGTTCCAAAATCAGTCGGCGCATCCGGAAATTCAGGAAGCGCGGGCGGCGGCACTCTGGCGCATTGCGACCGGGAATGCCTCCATTATTGTTGCGCCATTGGCTTCAGCAGCCATGCGGTTGCAGGAGGCCGCTTACTATGCCGACCTCGCACGCATTGTCCGACGCGGAGAAACGGTTGACACCGAAAGCTTGCTGCAACACCTGAACAGCGTGGGCTACACCGTTGCCGACATTGTTGAAATGCCCGGAGAGTACGCACTCCGGGGGGGTATTCTCGACGTGTATCCGCCGGAGGCTGAGCGCCCGCTGCGTATCGAACTGTTCGGGGACGAAGTTGAGTCGATTCGAAAGTTCGACCCGGCGACGCAACGCTCGGCCGTACCGGTGGATGAAATTAACCTGCTTCCGTTGACGGAGACTCCGCTCACGGAGAAGCTGCTCGGCGTCATCCACGCCCGCCTTTCGGGCCAGCGTATTTCCGGACAGCACGATGTGGTCGAGCAGGCGGCCCGCGCCGAGGGAGCGACGGTCTTTCCAGGATGGGAGTTCTACGCCCCCATCGCCGGAGCCGAGAATAGCCTGCTCGATTTGCTGCCCCGCGCGGTCGTGGTGCTGGATGAACCGTCGGCTCTGCAATCGGAGCACAAGCGCTGGTGGGAGAAACTCGTAGGCGTCCACGAGCAAAGCCTGATCGGCAATCTGGTCCGTCCGGAACACCTTTTCCTGGCCCCCGAAGAATGGGCCGCGAAGATCGCCACCCGTACAAGCATTGATTTTGAACACCTCGGCGTCGAGGCGCCGGGTATCGAGCACCTGAGTCTGGTTTCGCAACCTACACCGCGATTTCACGGCACGGTCGTCAGTATGGCGGAGGAAGTCCATCGCCTCACCAAAGAGTCGAAGCACGTCGTCTTCGTTGCGCCCAGCACCGGCGAGCTCGAACGTCTAGCCGGAATCTTCTCCGAATACAACCTGCCTTACCGCATGGGCAGCCGCGTTCGCCCGGGCTCGGAGAATCTGGTCGAGGAAACGGCCCGCTTCACCGATGCCCAAACCGCCACGCTCGTGAAGGGCTATGTCCCGGACGGAGTGCTGTTCCCCGAAGCCAACCTCGCTCTGTTCGGGGCGCGCGATCTGTTCGACGAATCCGATACCGTCGTCACCCACAGCACGCGACGGCGCGCCCGGACTTCCCCCTTCCTTTCCGATTTCCGTGATCTGCAAGTCGGTGACTACGTCGTCCACATCGAACATGGCATCGCACAATACCTCGGTCTCAAGGAAATCGATCAGGGCGACGGCAAAGCCGAATACATGCAGCTTGAGTACGCCGATGCCGCGCGCCTCTACATCCCGCTCACACGCCTGGACCTGATCCAGAAATACCGCTCAGCCGAGGGCGCGAAACCCGCGCTCAATCACCTTGGCACGCCGGCCTGGGCCAAGACTAAGTCGCGAGTGAAGAAGGCCATGCAGGACATGGCCGACGAACTCGTCAAACTCTACGCTCAGCGAAAAATGGTGCAGGGCCACAGTTTTCCCAGCGACACCGAGTGGATGAAGGAATTCGAAGAGGCCTTCGAATACAACGAAACCGACGACCAGATGATGGCCATCGACGACGTCAAACGGGATATGGAGTCCGGCCAGCCGATGGATCGGCTGCTCTGCGGTGACGTCGGCTACGGCAAGACGGAAGTGGCCATGCGCGCAGCTTTCAAGGCCGTGAGCGATAACAAGCAAGTCGCCGTCCTCGCCCCCACAACCGTGCTCGCGTTTCAGCACTACGAAACCTTCCGGCAGCGCATGGCATCGTTTCCAGTCAACATCGATATGATCAGCGGCTTCCGCACCACGAAACAGCAGAAAGAAACGCTGGCCAAACTCGAAGCCGGGAAGCTGGACATTTTGATCGGCACCCACCGCTTGCTTTCGAAGGACGTAAAGTTCACGGACCTGGGCCTGGTAATCGTCGATGAGGAACAACGCTTCGGCGTACGTCATAAGGAACGCCTCAAGCAGATGCGCAAGGAAGTCGATGTCCTCACCATGTCCGCCACGCCCATTCCGCGCACGCTGCACATGTCCATGGTGGGACTGCGCGATATGAGCGTGATCGAAACGCCGCCCAAGGATCGCATCGCCATTCAGACCGTGGTGGCCTCGTGGGACAACAAGCTCATTCGATCGGCGCTGGAACAGGAATTGGAACGCGGCGGGCAAATTTATTTCGTTCACAACCGCGTCGAGTCCATCTGGGAAATCGCCGCCAAGCTGCAAGAGTTAGTCCCCCAGGCGCGCATTCTTGTCGGCCACGGCCAAATGTCCGAAGGCGAGCTGGAAAAAGTGATGCTGAAATTCATGCACCACGAAGCCGACATCCTGGTCGCCACCACCATCATCGAAAACGGCCTCGACATCCCGCTCTGCAACACCATCCTCATCAACCGCGCCGATCGTCTCGGCCTCTCCGAGCTCTACCAGCTTCGCGGCCGCGTTGGCCGTTCCAACCGCCGCGCCTACTCCTACCTGCTCATCCCGCAAGACACCGAACTCACCCCGCTGGCCCGTCGCCGTCTCGCCGCCCTCAAGGAATTCTCCGACCTAGGCGCGGGCTTCAAGCTCGCTGCGCTGGATTTGGAACTTCGTGGCGCGGGGAATCTGTTGGGTGGGGAACAGAGCGGGCAAATTGAGGCAGTCGGCTTTGAACTCTACACCTCGATGCTCGAACGCACCATTCGCGAGCTGCGCGGCGAAGCGGCTCCCGAAGAATCGGAAATCCAGCTCAACCTGGCGCTCAACATCCGCATCCCCAACGACTACATCCCCGAGGAAAATCAGCGCCTCCGCATGTACAAGCGCGTCGCGGGCGTGCAGGGCGAGCCGCAACTCAACGAAGTCCGCGCCGAACTCGAAGACCGCTACGGCCCGCTCCCCGGCGCGGTCCGCAGTCTGGTGGACTACGCCGCGCTCCGCCTGCTCAGCCAGCGCGTCGGCGCTATTGGCATCGAGCGCAAACGCGACCAGTTCAACGTCCGCTTCCACCAAAATGCCAAGATCGACCCTGAAAAGCTGGCTCGTTTCGTGGCCACCCACAAGGGCGCACAGTTCTCCCCGGCGGGAATCTTGAAATTCTTTCTGAAAGCCAGTGGCGCGGGAGAAGTCTTGCCCGAGCTGCACGACCTACTGGTCGGTCTGGCCATCCAGGAGGAAACACCGGCCGAGGTCGAAGCCCGGAGCGAAGAAGCAAAGCCAGCCTAACCGTCGCTGTGGTAGGTTACAGATTCGCAAGGAACTCTCCCCCATGAAGATGAAGGTCCGCAAAGCCGTTTTCCCTGCCGCCGGTCTGGGCACACGTTTCCTTCCCGCCACCAAGGCGCAGCCCAAGGAGATGCTGCCCATCGTCGACAAACCCATTATTCAATACGGTGTGGAAGAGGCCCTGGCCGCGGGCTGCGACCAAATCATCATCATTACGGGGCGCGGCAAAGTCGCCATCGAAGACCATTTCGACGTCAGCTACGAACTCGAGCGGATCCTGGGCGACCGAGGAAAAACGGACCTGCTGAAAATCGTCAGACAGATTTCCGACATGATCCACGTTGCCTACGTTCGCCAGAAGGAGGCTTTGGGTCTGGGCCACGCCGTTCTGATGGCTAAAGAACTCATCGGCAACGAACCCTTCGCCGTCATCCTAGCCGACGATGTCATCGACGCGCCCAAGCCGTGTCTCCGGCAAATGGTCGAAGTCTTCGAGGAAACCCAAGCTTCCGTCATCGCCAGTCAGGTTGTCGAAGGTCCCGCCATCTCGGCCTACGGAGTTCTGGATATTAAACAAGCCGACGGCCGCTTCGACGGCAGGCTCTCGGAAATCAAGCATATGGTGGAGAAACCCAGGATGGAAGAGGCCCCGTCGAAGCAAGCGATCATCGGGCGTTATATCCTTACGCCCGCAATTTTTGACGTCCTCGAAAAGACCACGCCCGGCGCCGGCGGCGAACTCCAACTCACCGACGCCATGCGCAATCTGCTGCAACAGGAGCGCATGTGGGCCTATGTCTATGAAGGCAAGCGCTATGACACCGGCGACAAGCTCGGGTTCCTCAAAGCTACCGTCGAGTTCGCCCTGCAGCGCGAGGACTTGGGCGGCCCATTCCGCGAATATTTGAAGAATCTGGATCTTTAGCCGTGCGGGGATCGGCACCCCGGGCCAGCCTTAGGGCATCACGTTCGAAAAAATAAAGTCGTGTTTGCCCTGCGCGAACCCGGCCTCGCGCAACGCCGTTGCCAGTTGCGCCCAATGCCGTACTCCATGCAATAGCATGTGAATCGCAATCTTTCGCTTACTCGCACTCAGTGTCCCCGAGGTCAGCGTCGGGAACGTCAGCACCCGATCGAGATCGCTCGCGTTCGCCAGATACTCCGCCAGCATCCGCCGTGCCTGCTCGCCCATCGCGAATAATTCCTCAGAGGGCTTCCCCGTGTGCCGCTCGTACGGCGTCACTTCGGCAACGTCGTGGAGCCGCTCCGCGTAGCGCAACTCCACCGCAAAGATGTGCAACAGCATGTCCCGCACACGCTTCGTGCCGGCAATCGACACCGGCACATCGAGTGCGGCTGGATTGCTCTCGAAGAACTCCCGCCACTTCTCGGTTTCTAGGTTCGCGTATTGCAGCAACTCAGAAAAACTCAGGCCGCTATCCATTGCCCGTTACCCATTGCCCGCCATTTGCCCTCTACCCTTGCAATGACTTCCGCAACTTCTCGGATTTCTCCGCCACTCCCGCCGCCAACTTCTCTTTGTGCTCGTCCAGCTTCTCGGCCACGCTGCCATCGGATAATCCAATGATCTGCGCCGCCAAAATCCCCGCATTGGTCGCGCCCGGTTTCCCGATCGCCACCGTCGCCACGGGAATTCCCGCTGGCATCTGTACGGTCGCCAGCAACGAATCCATCCCCTGCAAGGATGTCGAAGGAATCGGGACGCCAATCACCGGCAAAGTCGTATGCGCCGCAATCACACCAGCCAAATGCGCCGCCCCACCCGCCCCGGCGATAATCACGCGGATCCCGCGCCCTGCCGCTTTGCGCGCAAAGTCGGCAGTCCGCTCCGGCGAGCGATGCGCCGACGTCACGTCCATCTCATAAGCAATGCCAAACTCGTGCAGCGGTTTTCCCGCTTCACGCATGATCTCCAAATCCGAATCGCTACCCATCACGATCGACACCAGTGGTTTGCTCATAGTCATCTGTTGAGTGCCCGGGCTCCAATATCCTTTCGATAGTGCATTCCCTCAAATCCAATCTTGCCAATGGCTTCATAAGCCCGCCCGAGGGCCATCGGTAACTCCGGCCCTCGTGCCGCAACACCCAACACTCTTCCGCCCGTCGTATAAAACCCGCCGTCGCGCTTTGTGGTCCCGGCATGGAAGACTTTTACGCCTTCAACCAGACCAGCTTCTTCCAATCCCAGAATTTTCTTCCCGGTTTCATACGTTCCCGGATATCCACCCGACGCCAGCACCACGCAAACCGCGGCATCGCTCGACCACTTGAAATCTCCATCGCTGGCCCGCCCTTCTATCGACGCTTCCATCGCATCCACCAAGTCCGAATCCAGCCGCATCAGGATCGGCTGCGTCTCCGGATCGCCAAAGCGGCAATTGAACTCCAGCACCATCGGACCGCGCGCCGTCATCATTAACCCACAATAAAGGATGCCGCAAAACCGCCTCCCCTCGTCACGCATCCCCGCCACCACCGGCCGCGCCACGTGCGCCACCAGCCAGTCGCGCATCTGGTCGTCGAGAATCGCCGCCGTCGAATACGCCCCCATCCCGCCGGTGTTCGGCCCCGTATCGCCGTCGCCCACGCGCTTGTGATCCTGAGCTGCTACCAGCGGAGCCACGCGCTCGCCATCGCTCATCACCAAAAACGAGAGCTCTTCGCCTTCCAAGAACTCTTCCAGCACCACGCGCTCGCCCGCCGCGCCCAGCATCTTCCCGCTCAGCATCTCCAGCGCGACTTTCGCCGCCTCGACCTTGGTCTTGGCAATCACCACGCCTTTGCCGGCTGCCAGTCCGTCCGCCTTCACAACAATCGGAACATGAAAATGCTTCAGAGCCTCATGCACTTCTTCCGTTGAAACGCATATGGCATAGCGCGCCGTAGGAATCTGATGCCGATGCATGAACTGCTTGGCAAAACTCTTGCTCGACTCCAGCTGCGCTGCCGCTTGAGTCGGCCCAAATATCCTCCACCCGCGCCGCTGGAACTCGTCCACCACGCCCAGGGTCAGCGCCAACTCAGGCCCCACAACTGTCAAATCCGGGCGCAGCCTTTCCGCCAGCCCTACCATCGACTCCAGGCTTCGCAAGTCCACCGCCGCGCACGCCGCATCCTCTTCCATCCCGCCATTGCCTGGCGCGCAATACAGCTCGGTCACCCGCGGCGACGCCCGCAGCTTCCAAACCAACGCATGCTCGCGCCCGCCACTGCCTAGAACGAGGACTTTCATATTTGTGAACCACAAGGTTAGGAGCAGGCGTGTAGGATGTCAAACTATCAGCGTCGACAACTATCAGCGTCCACAGCCATGAGCGTCAACAAACCATGAGCGTCGATGTGGTCATACATTTGCTGGACGAGCGGGGGTATGAACAATCGGTACTCCCTGCCTACAAAGTTTCCAACCGAAGTCGGACCAGTGCTCCGCTTCTCGAGCATGGTCTCGCCAAGCTCTGCGCGCTTGTGCAAACCGCGGTGGGCACTCCGGATTGCCGTAGAGAATGAAGGAGTCTCCGTCGGTTCTGAGGTTGCCGATTCAACTCTCGTCAACGCCCCTGTCCAACAACCTCCCCAGCACCTCCCAACACCTCCGGCTCCTCACCATCCAGGCATGCAAACCCACCGCCACCTGAAACTCCTCACCCACGCCCAACCGCGAACTCCCGGCCGGAACAATCATCAAATCCAGCGGCGTCCAAATCGAAGCCACCCGCACCTGTTCCAGACTCCGGAGATCCCGATCTAAATCGGCCAGGAACTCACTCCCCGGCCGCATCTGTCGGGACCCCGCGCTTCTCGCCGTATACGCCCAGTACGTCCCCCGATGCGGCGCCGAGATCGTAATGAACCGCCCCACCCGTTCCGCGCCGCCCAGCCTCTGTACGTAGTACCGGCTCACCAGCCCGCCCATGCTGAATCCGACCAAGTCAAACGATTCTCCCGGCGCCAACTCCCGCTCCACAAACTCAGCCAACTGCTCCGCCAGTTTGTTCAACCCAACGGCTCCATCGCTCGGCCTAAGGTCCACTGCCAGCGCCCGAAAGCCACGTCCTTCCAGCCATTTCGCCATCGGGGCAAACACCCGCGAGGTGTCCCAAATGCCATGGACCAGCACCACCGTCCGCGAGTTGTGAGCCTTTGGCTTCATATCGCAAAGAACTTGATCGAATCTGGTCCTGGCGTTAAACTGACAGTCTGATGCGTCTCGAGCGCCAATGCCGTTCGGCTCTGAAGCGCAAGTCGCAGGGCTTCCCCCGAGACTCATCGTTGCAGGGCGCCCACAACCCCCTCCCTAATCCGTTAGAAGATCTCCGCTACATCCGCGAAACCCTCGAGCGCTCGGGCGCCTTCACCGCCGTCCCCGGCTGGGGACAAGTCATCCTCGGCGTCACCGCCCTAGCCTCCGCCCCCATCGCCGCCCGCCAGACCACCCCATTCGCCTGGATCGCCATCTGGCTCATCGAAGCCGGCCTCGCCGTCGCCATCGCCAGCGTCGCCATGAATTACAAATCGCAACGGCTCGGCGTCGCGCTGATCAGTGGCCCCGCGCGAAAATTCGCTCTAGGCTTCCTTCCACCTCTGGCCGCGGGCGCAATCGTAACTCTCATCCTCTACCGCGCCGGCATGACCGCTACGCTCCCAGGCATCTGGGCACTCATCTATGGAGCCGCAGTCATCGCTGGAGGCGTCTTCTCCGTCCCTCTGGTCCCCGTCATGGGAGCCTGCTTCATGGCCGTCGGCGCCCTGGAGCTACTGTTCCCAGGCGCCGGCAACTACGCTATGGCCGCCACCTTCGGCGGACTCCATATTCTCTTTGGATATCTGATCGCGAGGAAGCACGGTGGCTAGACCCAGGCTCATTCCTCGCAAACTCGTTCGCCAGTCGCAAGCGCCCCATCCGCCCGACCGGGCCGCCATCCCCGACTTCGACCGGGTCATCCACGAACGCCTTCGCCTCGGCATCGTCAGCGCCCTCGCCGTCAACGACTCGCTGAGCTTCTCTGATCTCAAACGCCTCCTCGACACCACCGACGGCAACCTCAGCGTGCATGCCCGCAAACTCGAGGATGCCCACTACATCGTTTGCCACAAACGCTTCGAGGGCCGCGTTCCCAGAACGGAATACAAACTCACCGCCCCCGGCCGCAAAGCCCTCGAAACCTACCTCGCCGAAATGGAAACGTTTATTCAGCGCTCCCGCGAACAGCAGCCCCGCCGCTAGCATCCCGCGCCGAAACGCCCTTCTGCTCCTTCACCCAGCCGTGAATCCGCTCCGACAGCACATCCAAGGGCAACGCCCCTGCGCCCAAAACCTCATCGTGAAACGCGCGCAAATCAAACTTCTCCCCTAAGTCGTCCTTCGCGTACTGCCGCAGCTTCAAGATTTCCAGCTGCCCAATCTTGTACCCCAAAGCCTGCGCCGGCCAGGCCATGTAACGGTTGGTTTCGCTCTGCACTTCAGGCTCGGCAATGGCTGAGTGGTCGTGGAAAAAGTCCACCACCTGCTGCCGCGTCCAATGCTTCGCATGGAAGCCCGTATCCACGACCAGCCGAATCGCCCGCAGCATGTCATCCTGCAAGTGTCCGTAATAGCTGTAAGGATCCTGGAAAAAGCCAACCTCCTTCCCCAGGCGCTCCGAATAGAGCGCCCACCCCTCGGTGAACGCCGTGTAGTACTCGTTCTGACGGTAAGGCGGCAGCTCCGGCAACTCCTGCGCAATCGCAATCTGCATATGATGTCCCGGCACGCCCTCGTGGTACACCGTTGTCTCCACATCCAGAAGCAGCTGCTTCTCAAACTCGCCCGTGTTCACCATCACGTGCGCGGGCCGCGATCCATCCGCAGCCGCCTGGTTGTAGTGAGTCGACGCGTCTTTCTCGTTGAACTCCTCAATCGGCATGATCTCCACTTTCGCCTTGGGCAGGCGCCCAAACATCTCCGGCAGCTTGGCGTACATCCGGTCCGTATACTTCCGGTAGAGATCCAGAATCTGCTCCCGCGAATGCGCATGCAGCTTCGGGTCGGTCGTAATCGCGGCATTGAAGCTCTTCAAATCCTTGAAGCCCAGCTGTTGCGCCACGCCCAACATCCGCCCTTCAATCTCCTTCACCTGCGCCAGCCCGATGCGATGAATTTCTTCCGCCGACAATTTCGTCGTTGTGCTCTCCTTAATGCGAAAGTCATACCGCGCCACGCCATCCGGTAGCGCCCAAATCCCGGGATCCAGCCGCCCTTTAGGCGCATACTCATCTTTCACAAATGCGGTAAACCTCAGATACGCTGGCAGCACCGCCTCGCGCGTCGCCGTCAACCCGGCCTCGCGCAAGCGCTTCTGATCCGCCGCGGAAATCGAATCTGGAAATTTCGCAAATGGCCCCGCGAACGGACAGTCCTCCGCTTTCTGGCCGCCAATCCCGCCGGCTTGGTCCACAACTTTTCCCAGCAGGAGCTTGGGCGGCATCAGTCCCTCGGCCATGCCCTTGCGCATCTGCACCACGGTTTCATCAAATACTCGCGGTATCTGCCGCAGTCGCGCAATGTAATCCTCGTAGTCTTTGACATTCGTGAAAGCTAATAGCGAGACCAACTGCGGCAAATCAATATGCGGCCCGCTGTTCTGCGAGACCGGCATTTCCCAGCTCTTGAAACGCGCTCCCTCCAGTTGCATTCGCAGGTCGCGCACCATCAGCGCCTTGTTCAAAACCTCCTGCTCCAGAAATCCCGACGTATCGATGGCCTCGAATTTCGCCAAATCCGCCTGCGCCCGCGCCAGGTCGTCATCAATCGCCTTCTGCGACCCGTCCGACAACCTGTCATTCCACCTCTTGTCCCCCAAAATTGACGCATACTCCGGCGACGTCCGCAGTTGATACTCCCAGCGCTCGGCCAACAAATCGTTCAGCGCTTTGCGTCGCGTCTCGACATCGGCCGGAGATGCAACCATGGCAAGAGGGAAACAAAAAAGAGCAACAACGATAAGAGCGAGCACACGACGCATAAAAGACTCCTGGTTTTCTTTCTGAATCAAGGTAGTTTCGCACGGAAGCGCACGCCCTTGAGTCCCCTCGATTCGACGCGAGCCTGATCAACTGGTTACCAACCGTTGCCAATACGTCCTACGCACCGGCTCGGGAAGAAGTTCAGTTTGCCTTACCGCTTCAGCAAATCGACCGGCGCATGAACATCGTGCACCCGGAAATACCCCGCCAACGCCGGATGCTTCCGGGCGACCGCTTCGTACATGGCATAGGCCACGCGGCGGTACGAAGCGTGCCCGGCGGGAGTCGTGCGAAGCTCGGAAATATATACGGCCTCGGCAAAATCCATTTTGAAGAGCGTACGTTTTCGAAATGCCAGTGGGATGGCATACTGGGCCGACTCGGCTGCTTCCGCTTCTTGACCTTGAGCGATCTTTCCCACGGCGTTCCGCGCCCGCTGCATGGTCGCAAGATATTGGCTGCTCAGCCCGGCAGCGTCGAGTTCTTCCGGCGCCTCATATCCGTGCGCAGTGGTGAAATCCTGGATAATTTGCGTGCAACGTCGATGCCGGTGCATGTCGCGGAAGCCCCCGATATCCATGAGAATGTCGAAGCGGAACCGTTGGCCGGCGGAATAGGCACGGAGGAGTTCGTCGTGCTTGCCGCGATGGCGCAGGCCAAGATCGATGATTTCGCGGCGGCGCGCATCTCCCGCTGCTTCCACGGCTTCCTGAATCTGTCGGTATGGGTAGTGGCAGTGTTCGTAAAGGAGCGTGGCAGCCAGTTCGACTTCGACGGGGTCGTCGTCGACGAGTTCAACAAGCCCGGCCTGGGCAATGGCCGCGCCGTTCATGAACTCCGCAGCGGCCTGTCGCAGCTCCCGGCGTGTTTCCATTTCGTAAACACTCGCGTCCGCGTACTTCACCAGCGTGGGCGCGACCCGGACGTCCTTGAGC
>Ga0137419_10000006_pt1 | contig 52180 bp, 44 predicted proteins | sample CZODoug3_1_2_16f_FD_108279 | JGI IMG/M metagenome (GOLD analysis project Ga0137419, IMG submission 108279) | Vadose zone soil fungal communities from Angelo Coast Range Reserve, California, USA - CZODoug3_1_2_16fungal (Illumina Assembly) | ecosystem: Environmental > Terrestrial > Soil > Vadose... | reverse complement strand
TCCGGCTGACGTCCTGTGAAGCGGAGGTAATTCAGCGTCTCCGAATCGACGGGGAAGAATCCGATGGTGGCGCCGTACTCTGGGGCCATGTTGGCGACGGTGGCTCGATCGGCCAGGCTCAACTGGCTGAGGCCGCTGCCGAAGAATTCCACAAACTTGCCGACGACGCCCTTTTTGCGCAGGATCTGAGTGACCGTGAGGACCAGGTCGGTCGCGGTGCAGCCTTCCTTCATCTTGCCGTGCAGACGGAAACCGAGGACTTCGGGCAGCAGCATGGAGACCGGCTGGCCGAGCATGGCCGCTTCCGCTTCGATGCCGCCCACACCCCAGCCGAGCACGCCGAGTCCGTTGATCATTGTCGTGTGCGAATCGGTGCCGACGAGTGTGTCAGGATAAGCGGCGGGCGCCTTGCCCTCACGTTCCTGAACAAAAACAACGCGTGCCAGATACTCCAAATTCACCTGATGCACAATGCCTGTATCGGGCGGAACAATCGCCAGATTGCGAAATGCCGTCTGTCCCCAGCGCAGGAAACCGTAGCGCTCCTGGTTGCGCTGGAATTCAAGCAGGGCGTTCATTTCGAAGGCGTCGGGCTTGCCGAATTCGTCCACCTGCACCGAATGGTCAATCACCAACTCCACCGGTTGCAGCGGGTTGATGGTCTTCGGATCACCCCCCAGACGCCCCATGGCGTCGCGCATGGCAGCCAGATCGACCACGCAGGGGACGCCGGTAAAATCCTGCAAGAGCACGCGGCTCGGGGTGAAAGCAATTTCCTTGTCGGACTTGCTGTTTCCGTTCCAGGCAGCGAGGGCGCGGACTTCCTCCTTGGTAACATTGCGGCCATCTTCGGTGCGCAGCAGATTTTCCAGCAAAATGCGCAGCGAATAGGGCAGACGCTGCGTGGAAATCCCTTGCTTGTCGAGGGCATCCAGCCGGTGGAATTCGTAATCCTTTTGTCCAACACGGAGGGTCGCGCGACTGCCGAAGCTGTTCATCGAAGGAGTGCCTTTCGTGGAAATATGAGTGCCGATCTGCACCTGGTGCTCAATCTTCTAGTTTAGTCCGGAAGGCGGCCGGCGTCACGGCGGAAGGCACGCGGAGCGGCAGTCGGCGATGGGCACGGCGACGCGATAGACTGTTGGGGAAAATTCATGTCCACCTGCACAACTTGCGGAACCGACATCACCAAGAATGGGCGCTTCTGCTCGTCGTGCGGCATGGCTGTAGTGGTGGGCGACGAGGCCGACACCTTTGATTTTGCCCCGGCAACCCCGCCGCAATCCTCGCGGCAAGGTTCGGCTTCCACGTCACGTTTCCCAAGCTCGGCGTTCGTGAGTGAAGGGCTTTTCTTGCCTGGAAGCATGGTCGCTGGGCGTTACCGCATCATCACCTTGCTGGGCAAGGGCGGCATGGGTGAGGTGTACCGCGCCGATGACCTGACTTTGGGCCAGCCCGTCGCTCTGAAGTTCCTTCCCGACCGGGCCGGGCAGGATCAGGGCCTGCTGGAGCGCTTTCGCAATGAAGTTCGCACGGCCCGGCGAATTTCCCACCCCAACGTTTGCCGCGTGTACGACGTGGGAGAGGTGGACGGCCACACCTTCTTCACCATGGAGTACGTCGACGGAGAAGACCTGGCTTCGCTTCTTCGGCGCATAGGACGGCTTCCCCAGGATAAGGCCCTCGATATCGCTCGTCAGCTCTGCGCCGGATTGTCCGCCGCTCACGTGAAGGGCGTCCTTCACCGCGACATCAAGCCCGCAAACATCATGCTCGATGGGCGCGGACAGGTCGTGATCACGGACTTCGGGCTGGCCGGGGTTGCCGACCAGATCCAAGGGACCGAGGTGCGCAGCGGCACTCCGGCGTACATGGCTCCCGAGCAGCTGGCGGGCGAGCAAGTCAGCGTGCGTAGCGACATCTACTCGCTGGGCATGGTCTTGTACGAAGTTTTCACGGGCAAGCGCGCTTTCGCGGAAACGACCGCGCAAGCCTTTCGGACTGGGCGCGAGGAAACTCTCAGCCGGCCGTCTTCGGTGATGCGGGGCATTGATCCGGCCGTCGAGCGTGTCATCCTGCGCTGCCTCGAAACCAAGCCTGCGGCCCGTCCTGCCAACGTGCTCAGCGTGGCCGCTGCGCTGCCCGGTGGAGACCCGCTGGCCGCCGCTCTGGCCGCGGGAGAAACGCCTTCGCCGCAACTGGTAGCGGCCTCAGGGGAAACGGCTGGACTTCGTCCGCGGGTCGCACTAGCCTGCTTGGCCGCCGCGCTGATTGGCTTGACCTGCGCCGTCTGTTTGACCATTCGCTACAACGCCATGGAGAAGATGGGGCTGGAACTGACCCCCGAAGTCCTCACCCAAAAAGCTCGCGAGATCATCGTGCGCCTGGGCTACGAGAAGCGTCCCCTGGACAGCGCTTACGGCCTGTACAACAACCGGGATCTGATCGAATCCATCGAGAAAAACGACAAGCCGCGTCCGGACTGGAACCGGGTTCTGAGCGGGCGACCCTCTCTGCTGCAGTACTGGTACCGGCAAAGCCCGCGGTACATGATACCGACTGACTTTTACGACCTGATGTTGACGCCCGGAATCATGCAAAGCGACGATCCCGCCGAGATTGTCTCTGCCATGGTGCATGTCGAGCTCGATCCTCAGGGCCGGTTGATCCATTTACTGGCGATTCCGCCGGAGGTGGAGAGTCCTGCCTCCGCCGCTTCGGCGCCCTTCGATTGGAACGTGCTGTTCGCTGCGGCTGGACTCGAGCAGTCGCAGTTTCAATCGGCCCAGCCGATCTGGAACACCTTGGCAGGAGGTGACACGCGCGTCGCGTGGACGGGGATGTGGCCGGGTACGACCAGGTCCCTGCGCATTGAAGCAGCATCGTGGCGTGGCCAACCAGTTTTCTTCTCGTTGATCGGGGACTGGACGAAACCGCAGCGCGCCAAGGCGGACGAACGAACTAGGGGGGAAAAGGTTCGCTCGGCGTTGGGAGTGGTTCTGCTCGTCTGCATCGTGCTCGGCGCCGCTTTCCTGGCGCGCCGCAACTACCGGCAAGGACGCGGTGACCGCAGCGGAGCTGCCCGCTTGGCGTTTGCCATGCTCGGTCTCGAGATGGCATTGTGGCTGTGCCGCAGTCACCTCGTACCCGACCTGGCCACGTTCTTCCTCTTTTTCCTCGCCGTAAGCACCGCGCTTTGCGTCGCCGGGACGACCTGGATGCTTTATCTCGCGCTCGAGCCCTGGGTGCGGCGCAGGTGGCCGCAGACGATCATCTCCTGGAGCCGTTTACTTTCGGGGCAGGTGCGCGATCCCGTGGTCGGCCGGGACATGCTGTTCGGAGTCATCCTGGGCGTGGTCTGGATTCTTGTGATGCAGATCCGCTCCATCCCGATGATGCACATGGGCGCTGCGCCGGGACTTTATTCGACGGAATATCTCATCGGCGGACGCCAGGCGCTGGGCGCTTGGCTTTACGAGGTGCCCAGCTCGATTGTGGCGGCGTTGGAGTTCTTCTTCCTGCTCCTCGGTTTGAAGGTGCTTTTGCGCAAGGACTGGATCGCCGCCATCGTGTTTGTGGCAATCTTCACCGGCCTGAGCTCGAGAGGCTCCTATTTGGCGGTACAGATCCCGACCCGTGTGTTGGTCTACGGCATCGCCGTCCTCATTGTTTATCGCTTTGGGCTGGTGCCGCTCGCGGTCGCGATCTTCACCGTTGATATGCTCTTCAACGTTCCGTTTAGCGCGGACTTTTCGACTTGGTATATGAACACGTCCATATTCGCGCTGCTGAGTGTGGTGGCGCTGGCAGGTTGGGGTTTCTACCATTCGCTGGGCGGACAGCCTCTGTGGGCCACGGACGCGGAGTAGTCCTCAGGCTCCCCCCAAGCAGGCCGGTCAGTTGTGAGGCGACTCGGTCCCCTGTAAACTCGCCTCTTGCGCTCAAATCCTTGCGCTCAGATACCTAATGTCCAGCCGCGACGCCGAGGAACAATTGGGCTTTACCTTCCGCCCACCCGAGCGGCGGGTGTGGACCGTGCGCGACCTGGTGGCGGCAGCGCGGGCAACTCTCGAACAGGACTACGGCGATGCCTGGATTGAAGGCGAGATTTCGAATTTCAAGCCGGCTGAATCCGGGCATCTCTACTTCACTCTGAAGGACGGTGCGGCGCAGTTGAGCCTTGTGATGTTCCGCTCGCAGGCCCGCCTGCTGCGGTTTCGCCCACAGGATGGAATGCAGATCATCGCCCGGGGCCGGGTAACGATCTACGAAGGGCGCGGGCAATTGCAGCTGATTGCCGAGTATCTCGAGCCGAAGGGCGCGGGCGCGCTGCAGATCGCGTTTGAACAGCTCAAAGCGCGCCTGGAAACTGAGGGGTTGTTTCGAGCCGAGCGCAAGAAGGCCATCCCGTCCCTTCCCTTATGCATTGGCATCGTGACTTCGCCGCGAACCGCAGCGCTGCAAGACATCTTGAATATTCTGCGGCGGCGGCACCACTCGGCGAATGTGCTCATCTATCCGGCGCAGGTTCAGGGCGAGAGCGCGGCAGCGGAAGTTGCAGCTGGAGTTCTTTATTTTAATCGCGAACGAAATGTAGACGTAATCGTGATCGCGCGCGGCGGCGGGTCGTTTGAGGATTTGGCCTGCTTCAATGACGAACCTCTGGCGCGCGCAGTGGCGGCGTCGAAAATCCCGGTGATTTCCGCCGTAGGCCACGAAACCGACTTCACCATCCTCGACTTCGTTTCCGACCTGCGCGCTCCCACGCCGTCCGCGGCAGCCGAACTCGTCATTCGCTCCCGTCAGGAAATCGAAGAAGAACTGGACGAGTGGCACCGGCGGTTGGGCAAAGCAATCCGCTACCAGATTCTGATGCGCCGGCAAACGCTCACGGAACTCGCCCAACACCGCGGCTTCTCGCGCATGATGGACCTGATCCACCGGCGCCAGCAGCGCCTGGACGACATCGTCAATCGCCTGGCCCACACCCAGCGCGACATCCTGGAGAAGCGTCGCCGGAGGTTCGAGCTGCTGGCCGCAGCCGTGCGGCACTATGACCTCCGTCTGCGCCTGGGCGCAATCCACCGCGACCTCGACGCCCGCGTCGCGGCCCTGGCCGCAGCCACGCGCTCGCTGAACCTCCATCGTCGAGGCCGCCTGGAGCGTATGACGGAAGCCCTGCAGGCGCTTTCCCCTCTCGCCATCCTCGGGCGTGGCTACGCCATCGTCTTCGACGCCTCCGGCAAACTGCTCAAGGACGCCCGCGATGCCGCCCAGGGCGCCGAGATTACAGCCCGCCTCGCACGCGGCGAACTCCAGGCCAGAGTCACTCGCTCCACCGCAAAAAAGCCTTAGTTCCCGCGCCTCCCGTTCCACCCTCCGTTACAATAGAGAATTCCCATCATCCGCTTTCCGAAAGGTGCGCTGTGAACACCCTGCTGGCGAACTGGCCGCACATGTCGCGGAATTCCGTGATCGACATCCTGCTGGTGGCAGGGTTGATCTATGGAGTTCTACGCCTGGTGCGCGGCACGCGAGCTGCTCTCATGCTGCTCGGCTTGGCCGGGCTCGCCCTAGCCATGGAATTCGTGCGCATCGGCCAATTGCCCACGGTGAATTGGGTCATCACGAAACTGTTGCCCTATGCCGGATTCGCGTTGATCGTCCTTTTTCAAGGCGAGATTCGCCAGGCCCTCGCCCGATTGGGGGGAATTCTCGTCTTTTCCAGGGGCAATTCCGCCGTGGCCGACGCCTACGACGACATCGTGATGGCGGCGCATCAATTCGCCCGCAATCGGACCGGCGCGCTGATTGTGATCGAGCGCGAAGTGGGCCTGCGCACGTTCATCGAGAGCGGCGTCGCATTGGACGCCCGCCTTTCCTACGATCTGCTGGCCACGATCTTCCGCCCCAAAACGCCGTTACACGATGGCGCCGTCATCGTACAACGCGACCGCATTGCCGCCGCAGCCTGCTTTCTGCCCTTGTCCATGGACCCCGTCCTCTCCACGCAATTGGGCACCCGCCATCGCGCCGGCATTGGCATCACCGAGGAAACCGATGCCATCGCCGTGATCGTTTCCGAAGAAACCGGCGGCATCAGCTTGGCTCTGGCGGGCAAAATTGAGCGCGACATTTCCGTCGAAGCCCTGCGGGATCGTTTGAGCCGTCTTCTCCGCACCTATGTGGCGCCGGCGGTTCTGCCCACGCCCGTGCCGGATGGCGACAGTTCCTCCGACCTCGCGGGCAGTGACTCGCTTGCCGGCGAGGTACAACGGTGAACCTGCGAGGCTGGGTACGGCGCGTTTTCCTCCACAACCTCCCGCTCAAGATCATGTCGCTGATTCTCGCGACCGGCCTGTGGTACGCCGTTTCGCGTGAGCCGGTCTCGGAAGTCGAGGTCAGCGTGCCGGTGGAATTTCAGAATGTTCCGGAAAATCTGGAGATTGGCTCCGAGCATATTCCGCGCGCGGAGATTCGGCTGCGCGGCCCGGCCCGCATCGTGCGCGAACTCAAACCTTCCGATGTGCGTGCCGAAATCGACCTGGCCGGCGCTCAACCCGGGGAACGCACCTTCGACCTAAGCGGCCGTCACATTCGCACTCTGCAGGAGCTTTCGGTCGTCCAGATCGTTCCTTCGCAGTTGCACTTGGACCTCGATTTTCGGGAAACGCGCGAGTTGGAGATTCGCGCCCGGGTCATGGGAAGTTTTGCCCAGGGCTTGCAGGTGGCGCGCGCCATGGCTGAACCGGCGCACATCACCGTCACCGGACCCAAGCGGCACGTGGACACTCTGGAAGAGGCGCTCACCGATCCGGTTGATGCCAGCGGCACCATGCACCGGGGCATCTTCATGACCCACGTGTACCTTTCCGATCCTCTCGTACAAGTGGTCAACCCCTCGCCGGTGCAGGTGACGGTTATTATGGAGCGGGCGCCGGAAAGGCCCGCCGTTAGTATCGTGCCGGACACACCTCGATGACATCTTCGCAGCGTCAGCTTTTTGGAACAGACGGTATCCGTGGTGTGGCCGGAGAATTTCCGCTTACTCGCGAGTCGGTTTTTCTGATTGGCACCGCGCTCGGTCGCAACTTGCGCAAGAACGCTGGAGCCGGCCAGACGGTACGCGTCGTCATCGGCCAGGACACGCGCGAGTCCAGCTCTTGGATTGCCGACCGCCTCACCCTGGGGCTCGCTTCCCAGGACGTCGAAGTCCACAGCGCCGGAATCCTCACAACTCCGGGCGTGGCCTATTTGGCCCGTTCGCGCGGCTACTCCGCAGGCATCGTTGTTTCGGCCTCGCACAATCCCTGGATGGATAACGGCATCAAGGTCTTCTCCGGCGACGGCTACAAGTTTCCCGATGCTCGCGAACTCGAAGTAGAAAAGGAAATCTTCGCGCTCATTCAGGACAAGCGTCCCGAGCTGGCGGTGAATCCCGCGCCCCCGCCCAGTCTGCCCGGCGAAGAATCTTTAAGGCGCGAATATATCGATTGGCTGGCCGCGGGCGTTTCTGCGGATTTGAGCAAGCTGAAGGTGCTGGTCGATTGCGCGAACGGCGCCGCCGCCGCTGAGGCGCCCGAACTGTTTCACAAACTCGGCATCCCCGTAACCATTCTGCACGCCTCGCCCACGGGCAAGAACATTAACGACGGCTGCGGAGCCCTCCACGCTGCTACCGTCGCAGGCGCGTTAATCGAGCGCAAGAGCGAAAACTTCGACCTCGGCGTGACTTTTGACGGCGACGCGGACCGGGCTCTGTTCTCGGACGCTGAGGGCCGCGGGGTCAATGGCGACGCCGTGTTGTTGCTCGCAGCCCGTGATATGCAGTCCCGCGGAACCCTGACCAATGCGACCGTCGTGGCCACAACCATGTCGAACATGGGGCTTGAAATCGCGCTGCAGCGCTCCGGCATCCGCATGTTACGCGCCAACGTCGGTGACAAGTACGTGCTCGAAGAAATGCAAAGCACCGGCGCCACCTTGGGCGGCGAGCAGTCCGGCCACATTCTGTTCCGGGACGGCGACGCAACGACCGGAGACGGGCTGGCCACGGCGCTGCGCGTCATGGAAGTGATCGTCAGGAGCGGGAAACCATTAGCCGCCTTGGTGAACGATTTGAAGGTCTTCCCGCAGGTGATCAAGAACATTCGAGTACGCGAGAAAACACCATTCGCCCAGGTTCCGTCAATCGCCTGCGCCATCCAGGAAGCCGAACTCTCCCTCAACGGCAATGGCCGCGTCGTCGTGCGCTACTCCGGCACGGAAGCCTTGGCGCGAGTCATGGTGGAGGCAGAAAGCGAGGACACGATGAAGAGCCTGGCAGATTCCATCGCTCGAGCGATTGAGACCGCGCTCGGAGTTTAGCCAGCCACTTTCGATCCAGCTACTTCAGGTCCGGCCACTTCAGATCCGGCCACTTCAGGTCGAGCTGCTTCAGGCCCCGCTGCTTCAGGCCCCGCTACTTCAGGTCCCGCCAATTCTTTCCCACTCCGATTTCCACGACCAGCGGCACCGTCAGCGGATGCGCATTCTCCATCTTTTCGCGCACCAGGGACTCCATCTCCTCCAGTTCCGCTTCGGCCACTTCAAAGACGAGTTCGTCGTGCACCTGCAACGTCATCCGCGATTGCATCCCGCGCCCGCGCATCTCCGCGTCAATCTGAATCATGGCAATCTTGATCAAATCCGCCGCCGTCCCCTGCAGGGGCGTATTCACCGCCGTGCGCTCGGCGAAACCGCGCTGGTTGGCGTTCTTGCTGTTGATGTCAGGAATCGGCCGCATCCGCCCGAACAAAGTGCGCACTCTCTGTTCGCGCCGCGCCTCCTCGAGCGTGGTATCGATGAACGTACGCACGCCCTGATAGCGGTCGAAGTATCGATCGATAAACCGCTTCGCCTCGCCTTTGTCAATGCCCAGCTGCTGCGACAAGCCAAATGCTGAGAGCCCATAGACGATGCCGAAATTTACGGCTTTGGCGCTGCGACGGTGCTCATCGGTAATCATCAAAGGCGGCACGCCAAACACCTCTGCCGCAGTCAGTGTGTGGATATCATCGCCGCGGCGATAAGCTTCCACCAGCATCGGGTCCTGCGAAAAGTGAGCCAGCAACCGCAACTCGATCTGCGAGTAATCCGCCGCCAGCAGCACGTACCCTGGCTCGGCAATAAATGCCGCGCGCACTTCGCGCCCCAGTTCCGTGCGGATCGGAATATTTTGCAGATTCGGATTCACTGACGACAGCCGCCCCGTCGCGGCAACGGTTTGGCTAAAGGTGGTGTGCAGGCGCCTCGTGGTTTTGTCGACCATGCTCGGCAGGGCGTCGACATACGTCGATTTGAGCTTGGAGAGTTGCCGGTATTCGAGCACCAGCCGCGGAACCTCATGCGTCAGCGCCAGCTCTTCCAGCACATCCACCGCCGTCGAGATGACTTTTCCCTTCCCTTGTTTCATGGGCTTCGGCAGATTCAGCCGGTTGAAGAGCACGTCGCCCAGTTGCTTGGGCGAGTTGATGTTGAATTCCGTTCCGGCAAGTTCGTGAATCTGGCGCGCCTTGACTCCAATTTCGCGCGCGAGACGCGACGACATTTCGGCCAGTACAGCGCTGTCAATTTTGACTCCCGCCCGCTCCATTCTCGCCAGGACGGCGACGAGCGGGAATTCGATCTCCTTATATAACTTGAGCACTTTCGCATCTTCGGCTTCGCCCCGCAGCAAGCTCACAAGGCGGCCCGTGACATCGGCAGCTTCGGCCGTGCTGCCGCTGAGCGTTTGGTTGAAACGGCGCTGCGCCAGGTCCGCCAAGGCGTGCGAGGTGTAAGTGGGGTCGAGCAAGTAGGAATACAGCATCACATCGTGCTCGACGCCCTTCAGTTCCATCCCCAGCGGCTCCGAGGCATGAATCGCTGCTTTGTAGTCATGAATCGCCTTGGGGAAGGCGGCGTCTGCCAGAAGATCGATCAGCAACCTGGCAGCAGGGCCATCTCCCCAAGTCACGGTCGACGCCGTTCCGGCCTCCGCAGAAATTCCGATGTGCCGAATCGGCACTGCCAACGGCTGAGCAGCCTCCTCTAACGCCAGAAAGCTCCCCTGGGCCGGGCTTTCGTCAACAGCTTCTTCCTCGTCCTCATCCCGGGCGACAACTTCAGCACCCTCAATGGCCACGGCGAAATAGCCTGTCAACGCTCGTTTTCGCACCTTGTCGACGTCGGCCGCCGAACGCGCTTCGCGATAATGGGTCTCGAGGGCGACCGGCTCCGGGGCCAGCTCCTTCAGCATCGTTGTGAATTCAAGCTCGCGGAACAACTCCCGCAAAACGGCGAGGTCCGGCTCGGAAATCCGCATGGCGTTGGTGTCGAGATCGATCTGAACATTCGTGTCAATCGTCGCCATCTGCTTGCTGAACAAGATCGTGTCCCGATTGTTTTGCAAAGATTCGCGATAGGTCTTCTTCTCGACTTCGGCGGCCCGCTCGAGCGCCTCCTCCACCGTCCCAAAGCGTTGAATCAAGTCCACCGATCCTTTATCGCCGATGCCCGGTGCGCCGGGAATGTTATCGACCGCATCACCGCGCAGCGCCATCACATCCACCACGCGCTCAGGAGGCACGCCCAGAATCTCCTCGACTTTGGCCGCATCGCAGATCAAATTTTCCTTGGGCGGATTGAGAATCCAAACGTTCTCGCCCACGAGTTGCAGCATGTCCTTGTCGCTCGAAACGATGTAGACCGGCAAGCCCCGCTCCGCCGCCTGGCGGGACAAGGTGCCGATGACGTCATCGGCCTCATATTTCGTCACTTCCAGGATTGGAATTCGAAAGCCCTCCAGCGCCTTACGGATATATGGCAGCTGCTGCGCCAGGTCTTCCGGCATGGCGGCACGGTTGGCTTTGTAGCCGTGGTAGCGCACTTCGTGAAAGGTTTGCGTCTTGATGTCGAACTTTCGGATGGTCGTGACCGCTTCCGCCTGCTCATCGCGAAAGGTGGGGCCCAACACATCGAAAACGGCAGCCAGATACGGAGGAGCAAAGTCTTCGCGCAGCTTGCGCAGCATGTTGACGAACACATAGGTCGCGGCCGTCGGAATGCCGGTCCGCGTCGTCATGGGCCGCGATCGAGTCATGGCGTGGTAGGCGCGGAAGATGAACGACATGGTATCGATCAGAAAGATGAAATCCTGCCCAGGAGCATGGGGCAGCGCGATCTTGCCGGCAACTGGAGGAGTGGATGGCGGAGCAGGAGTCACCGAGGTTGCAGCGTCACCCTCGACCCTGGGGCTGGATTTTTTGGCAGGCACCGAAGAAGTTTAGCAGGGCGAAGACGGAAGGCCCTGGTACCGCGGGCGCCCTCGCCCGCGAAATCCCTACTCGACGAACATGCAATCCCCGTACGAATAGAAGCGATAGCGCTGCTCCACCGCATGCCGGTAAGCCCCGAGAATGTTCTCGTGCCCGCCAAACGCACAAACCAGCATCAACAGCGTCGACTCCGGCAAATGAAAGTTCGTCAGCATGGCCCCAACGGCGCGGAACTCGAAACCTGGATAAATAAACAGATTCGCCTCCCCTGATCCCGCCTCGACCCGCCGGGTCCCAGTTCGCTGCGCTGCATACTCCAGCGTGCGCACCGTTGTCGTTCCGACCGCCACAACGCGTCGCCCCTCGGCCAAGGCAGCGTTGATCTTCTCCGCCGTGGATGCAGAGATCTGGTATCGCTCTCCGTGCAGTCGGTGATCCTCGACCCGCTCCACTCGCACCGGCTGAAAAGTCCCCAAGCCGACGTGGAGCGTCAGCTCCGCCGTCTCGATGCCCCGCTCCCGCAACCGCCGCAAAACCTCGGGGGTGAAGTGCAGCCCCGCCGTTGGCGCCGCCACCGAACCTCGCTCGGAAGCATAGACCGTTTGGTAGCGCTGCCGGTCCTCCGCTTCGTCGTTGGGATCTACGTTGGGTTCAACGTTGGGATCGACGTTAGGATCGATGTTGCGATCGATATAGGGAGGCAGAGGCACGTGTCCGAGCCGCTCGAGCGTGCCAAAGAAGTCTGCCGTCGGCTTAAACTGCAGGCTCCGCTCGCCAAAATCACGGCGCGCGACCACCTCAGCCTCCAGTTCGGCCGGGTCACCAAAGATCAGCCCCTCCCCGACTCCCACTTTCTTGCCGGGCCGCACCAAGCATTCCCATTCGCAGGGAGCCTCGGAAGTCTGATTGGTAAGCAGTACTTCGATCCGCGTGGTATGACCGTTCTTGCGTCCGAATAGCCGCGCTGGAAACACGCGAGTGTTGTTGAACACGACCAGGTCCCGAGGCTGTAAAAGATCGGCAAATTCGCAGAAATTTCTGTCCTCGAGAGCGGGTTTGAGCTTCCGTCGAACCTGCAGCAAACGCGACGCTGCCCGGTCCGCCAGCGGCCGCTGCGCGATCAGTTCTTGCGGAAGATCAAAATGGAAGGCGGAGACTTGCATGGCCAGTAGTGCCGAATTATAGGGTTTCGGCCCTCAGAATCGACACCATTCAAAAATTACCGTCGAAAATGATTGTCCTGAAAAACAAGGTGGAGTAGGATTACGCGGGCACGGGATTTGTTCGTTTTCCGTGATGTTAAACGTCTGAAGTCAAACGGTTGATGTTCAACGATCGCAAAATCCGCGAAGAGCTCGTCCGATACGCCCACCGCTTGCACCAAGCCGGGTTCGTGGCCGCCACGGATGGCAACCTCTCCATCCGCATGGACTCGCACCGCATTTTGACCACCCCCACCTGCATGAGCAAGGGTGACCTCAAACCCTACGATCTGGTCATCGTGGATTACGAAGGAGGCAAGCTCAGCGGACGCCGTCAGGCCTCCAGCGAACTCGCCATGCACCTGCTGATCTACAGCATGCGGGATGACGTGCACGCCATCGTACACAGCCATCCCCCAACCGCCACAGGCTTTGCTGCCGCGGGTTTGGCGCTCAATCAGCCGCTCGTTTGCGAAGTCGTAATGGGCTTGGGATCGATTCCTCTGGCTCGCTATGGCACCCCTGGCACGCCAGAGTTGACCGCCTCCCTGGTCCCCTATGTTCGCGACTACGACGCCATTTTGATGGCCAACCACGGCGTCGTAACCTACGGCGAAGACGTGCAGCACGCTTACATGCGCATGGAAACCGTGGAGCACTTCGCCAAGATCGCCCTGGTGACGCGCCAGCTCGGCAGCCAGCGCCTTCTGGACGGCCCCCAGCTCGCTAAGCTCGTGGAGGCACGCCGTCGGTACGCTGGGACCACGTCGAGAGCTACGATGCCTCTCCAGCCCGCCGGCGACTGAAGTTACTTTCCGAAGTTAATTTCCCAAAGTTACTTTCCCAAAGTTACTTTCCAAAGAACTCGCCCATATCCGGTGCGCTCCCCGAATATCCTGGGAATTCGTTGATTCCAAGCAGTCTCAGCGAGAGCTTTAAGACGCTTTCGTGGTGAAAAACAGTGTCCGAAAAGCATCCGGCGGCCGGAATGCCGGCTCCGACCAGAATCACAGGAATGCGGCCGCCTCCCCCACGGCTGCGCTTGGGATCGATGTGGCTATCGGCTTTGCTTCCTTGGTCACAGGCTTCGTCAAACACCACAACCAACAAGCTGTCCTTGCGAAACGACTCGGTGTCGATGACCGGCTTCAGGTTCTGTTCCAGCCAATGATCCGCCAGGCGCAAGCTTTCCGGGTCGCGGCAAGCGGCACCCTTACCTGTCCGCGGGTTGGTGTGCGCATCGTCGTACACATTTGGGATCAGGAACGAGTACTCGGGCAGGTGCCCGCTCTTCCAGTCCGCCGTAAACTGCTGAAAAGGGACGATTTGCTCTCTCTGACGCTTGCCGGAGGGCGTCTTATCGTGGAGCACGCTGCGGTAGTAGGCAAAAGGGTTATGCCGCTTGGCGTAAGGGCCTTGGTTATCACCGACATAACCCGTGCCAGGGAGGCCTTCGGCGTAGGCGTTCCAGGTCTTGCCGTGTTTGGTCAGGAGGCTGGCGATGTTCTCCCCGGGCACAGTGCCCCGAAAGACATCCGCTGAAAACCCAGGCAAGCCGGTACCCTTGCGGCCTGAGGTGAGATAAAAGTAGTTGTTGATCGAGGGATGCGTATTGGCGTAATACTGCCGGGCCAGCCCGCCGTGGGCGGCAAGCTGGTTGAGGTACGGCATGTCCGGGTTCCCGATCACGTCGTCGAAGCTCTGGTTCTCCTCAACGACAACGAACACGTGCCGGACCTCGGGAACGGATGCCGGAGTGCCTTTGCAAGGCGTCTGAGCCGACGCGAGTCGGCCCGAGAGGCACAGCAGGACGCCCAGCTTCAGAGATCTCATCCCCTAATGCTACCCCAGCTCCCGCATCGCCATGAAGCGTCGGCGGACACCCTCAACTGACCACCGACATTCACGGTTGTCGAAGCAGCCAAATGTCTGTAAAATAGGCTTTTACCTCGAAGCATCCCACAGAGATTGGAAGGTTCTGGTTATGGCTCGCGTATGTGATATCTGCGGCAAAGGCCCGCAATTCGGCAACAACATCAGCCACGCCCACAACGTCACCAAGCGGCGCTGGAACGTCAACCTGCGCCCGGTGAAGGCGAAAGTGGCGGGCGGCGCCAAGCGACTGCGCGCCTGCACCGGCTGCATCCGCGCTGGCAAGGTTGTGAAGGCGTAGTCTCGGCTGGGCTGCGCCCCTACTGCGCAGCCACTCCCATCAATTCCACATCAAAGATTAGCGTCGATCCCGCGGGGATGGCACCCGGAAAACCGCGGTCTCCGTAGGCGAGCCGCGGTGGAATCCGCAACTGGCGTTTGCCCCCGACCTTCATTCCGGCCACGCCTTCATCCCACCCCTTGATGACCTGCCCCTGACCCAGCATAAAAGCAAAGTTCCGCCCGGTGCCCACAGAGCTGTCGAACTTGTGGCCATCGGTCAGCCATCCCGTGTACTGCACTTCTACTTTTTCGCCGGTGGCGGCGGTCGTGCCTGTGCCCTGCTTAATATCCCAATACTGCAATCCGGTGGGGGTTGTGGTGCCTGCGCCTTGCACAGGCGTCGGAGCGTTCGGGTCAACTTTGGTCACTGGGGCCCTTTTTCTGACGGCGGTTTTCCCGGTCGTTGCCGTCTTGCTTGGAGTGCGAACGGTGGCTTTCGCTGAGGTTGCCGGCTTTGCGGCCATCGACTTCGTTGCGGTGGATTTGTCCCCGGCAGGGGTTGCCGGTTTTTTTGCGACTGGTTTCTTGGCGGTGGTTGCCGGCGGCGGCGCTGGCGGGGGCGTTGTTTGTGTTGTGGAATCCTGCGCTGCTGCCGCGGTCAGGGCCAGCGCCAACATTGCGATTCCAAATGCGAATTTCGACATGGGTTCTGCTCCTCGGGAATGCTTGTGGTTGAAGGTTGAAGATTGCTGCTAAGTTTATGCCAAAGCGATCACGTCAATTTCCACGAGTACATCTTTCGGCAACCGCGCAACCTCGACGGTCGAGCGAGCGGGCGGCGCGGAGGCGAAGTACCGTCCGTAGACCTCGTTCATTGCGGCAAAGTCATTCATGTTCCTGAGAAACACGGTAGAGCGCACCACCTTCTCCAACCCAGAGCCTGCAGCCTTTAAGATGGCAGCCAGATTCTTCATCACCCGCTCGGTCTGCGCCGAGACCTCCCCCGGAACCACCTGCCCGGTCGCCGGATCGATCGCGACTTGTCCAGCTGTAAACACAAACCCTCCCGCCTTAATCGCCTGCGAGTAGGGGCCGATGGCTTGGGGGGCGTCGGGAGTGGAGACTGCTTCACGCATGGGTCCTCTGAACGAACAGGGCTGAACGAACACGGCTGCACGAACACAGCAACGAGAACTTTCGATTGTAGACCAGGGCGCCTCACGGAGCCAGATCTTGGTTCCCGGTCACGCGGTAGGTCCGGGGGCTCTGCCAAGATTACGGGGCTCTACACCTTTTGCAGCCTCTGCACTTCATGCAGCCCCGGTATTTTCCTCAATCCCGCCACAATCTGTTCCAAATGCGCCAGATCTTCGATATCCAGCAGGACTTCTACCGTAGCCTGGGTATCGGCGGAGCGGGACTGGATGTTGCGGATGTTGGCGCGGGCGTCGCCGATGACGGTAGTAATCTGCTTCAGCATGCCGAAGCGGTCGTCGCAGACGATGAGCAGGCGCACAGGATAAGCGGCAGCCTCGCCAGCATCGCTGGCCCAGGCCACGTCGATTCTTCGCTCCGGTTCGTATAAGAGATTTGTAACATTGGGACACTTGACCGCATGCACGGCAACGCCTTTGCCGCGGGTGATGTAGCCGGTGATGGCTTCTCCGCGAATGGGGTTGCAGCAGCGGGCTCGGTAGACCATGAGATCGCCTTGGCCTTTGACGATGATGGCGTCGCTTTTCCCGCCGAAGACACGGCGGACGACGCTGGCTATGCCTTTCTCGCTCTCGCCTTCGAGCGGGGGAATGCCAGCGGGCAGCACCCGGCCCAACACTTGCTTGGCGGAATACTTTCCATATCCGATGCCGGCGAGCAGATCGTCAGGACGGCCGAGGCCATAGTCCCCGGCAACGCGCTGGAGATCTTCGTCGCGCAGGTCTTTGACGGCAATGCGGTACTTACGTGCTTCCTTGTCAATGAGCTTGCGGCCAATTTCGATGGCCCGCTCGCGCTGGTGGACATTGAGCCAATGCTTGATCTTCTGTCGCGCACGCGTGGACTTAACGAAGCTGAGCCAGTCACGACTGGGTTTGTGCGCGGGCTGCAAGATGACTTCGACGATGTCTCCAGAATGAAGCTTGTGACGAATGGGCACCATGCGGCCGTTGACGCGCGCGCCGACGCAACTGTGGCCGACATCGGTATGCACGGCGTAGGCGAAATCGATCGGCGTCGACTCGCGCGGGAGCACGATCACTTTGCCCTTCGGCGTGAACGTGTAAACCTCTTCCGGGTATAGGTCGATTTTTAGCGATGAAAGAAACTCATTGGGATCTGGAACATCGCGCTGCCACTCGACCACCTGACGCAACCAAGCAAGTCTCTGCTCATCCTTGGCTGAAATGGGACCGTCTTTGTATTTCCAATGGGCGGCGATGCCTTCCTCCGCCATCTTGTGCATTTCTTCGGTGCGAATCTGGATCTCAAACGGCATGCCATTTTCGGCAATCACCGAGGTGTGCAGCGACTGATAGAAGTTCGGCCGCGGCATGGCGATGAAGTCCTTAATGCGGCCGGGCACCGGTCTCCAGACGTTGTGAACGATGCCGAAAACGGCATAGCAATCTTGAATCGACTGCGTGATGACGCGCATGGCGAACAGGTCGTAGACCTGATCAACGCCGATGCCCTGCTTGACGAGCTTGTTGTGAATACTGAAGAAGCGCTTGATGCGGCTCTCGACTTTCGCGGCGATGCCGGCTTCTTGCAACTTATCGCGCAGCACCTGCACCACACGTGCCAGGAACTGCTCACCCTGTTCGCGGCGAGCTTCGACCAGTTTGCGCACGTCGGCGTAGCCGGTGGGATCCACGTAGCGGAAGCCCAGGTCCTCGAGCTCGCCGCGAATCTTACCCATGCCCAGGCGGTGCGCGATGGGAGCGTAGATCTCCAGCGTTTCGCGCGCGATTTTGAGTTGGCGGTCGGGCGAAAGATGCTCGAGAGTGCGCATGTTGTGCAGGCGGTCGGCGAGCTTGATGAGGACGACGCGAATGTCGTCCACCATGGCGAGGACCATCTTGCGCAGATTTTCGGCCTGCTGCTCTTCGCGGGAGGCAAAATCGATCTTTCCGATTTTAGTAACGCCTTCGACAATGTGCGCCACCTGCTCACCAAATTCCTTGCGGATATCGACGGTGGTGACGGAAGTGTCTTCGACGGAATCATGCAAGAGCCCGGCGGCAACCGCGACAGGGTCGAGCTTCATCTCCGCCAAGACGAGCGCCGTTTCCAAAGGATGAACAACGTAAGGCTCTCCCGACGCACGGGTCTGGCCTTCATGATGCTGGAGCGAATACTCGTAGGCCTTGCGCACGAGGTTCAGATCGTCGTTGGGCCGGTTGGCGCGCATGCGGTTCATGAGCTCGCGGTACTTGGCCTCGCTCAGGGACGGGGCGGCGGGCTGTTGGCGCAGGCTCATGAGTGCTGGTGGTTGGGGAACCGCGAGTGGGCTCGGGGAAGCCCCTGCAGCGCTTGTTTTAATTATAGCTTTCTCACCAACCGGGTCTGCGGGACACAGCCGAATCGGGCTCTTGACGTAAGATCGGGGTACGAATTCCGGCGGCCAAATACCCATGCCACTCGTGACCATTCTCGAGGCCGATATAACGACGCGGAAAGTGGACGCGATCGTGAATGCAGCCAACAGCACTCTGCTCGGCGGAGGCGGCGTGGACGGCGCCATCCACCGTGCCGCAGGGCCGGAGCTTTTGACGGAGTGCAAAACCTTGGGTGGCTGCGCCACCGGGCAGGCCAAGGCAACCAGGGCCTACGGGCTGCGGCCTGCCCAGTACGTCATTCATACAGTGGGTCCGATCTTCGGCAGGGAGGCGGGGCGAGAGGCCGCCCTGCTGGCTGCGTGCTACGAACAGAGTCTCACTCTCGCTCTGGAGCTCGGCTGCAAGAGTATAGCCTTTCCATCGATATCGACTGGGGCCTATGGGTACCCGATTGAGAAGGCTAGCCGCATCGCCCTCGATACCATCCGACATTTCCTGGCCGAGCACCCGGATGGGATCGATCTGGTTGAGATCGTCACATTCTCTTCTCGCGACTATGACACGTATCAAAGGGTTCGCAGCACAGGGGCTGGCGGTTCGAGAGGGTGAACATGCGAGTGCTCATCAGCGGGGCGTCGGGATTGCTGGGGTCGGCCATCGGGCAGGCGTTCGAAGCGGAGGGGGCGGTGGTAACGCGCCTGGTGCGTTCGGGCGCGGCCGCCGAGGACCGCATCTTCTGGGAACCGGGCAAGCTGCTGACTTTGCCGTCAAGGTTCGATGCGGTGGTTCATCTGGCTGGTGAAAGCGTGGTCGGGCGGTGGACTGAGGCCAAGAAGGCTCGCATTCGCGACAGCCGCGTGCTGGGAACACGGACCCTGGCGGAGGCGGTGACGGGCATGGAGAGCAAACCCCGGGTTCTGGTGGCGGCCTCAGCCATTGGCTTCTATGGCGATCGCGGCGATGAGGTGCTCCATGAAGAAAGCTCTCCTGGAACCGGATTTCTCGCCGAGGTTTGCCGCGAATGGGAGTCAGCCTCGGATCCTGTCGAGCGCGCCGGGGTTCGCGTCGTCCAGATTCGCACGGGAGTGGTGCTGAGCAAACACGGCGGCGCGCTCGGCCAAATGTTGCTGCCGTTTCGACTGGGCCTGGGCGCGAGGCTGGGCAACGGAAAGCAATGGCTGAGCTGGATTCATGTGGATGACTTTGTGGGCGCAGTGCAGCACGTTCTGGGCAGTGAAAGCGCGCGCGGGCCGGTGAATCTGGTGGGCCCCAACCCGGTACCGAACGCAGAATTTACCACTGCCCTCGGCAAGGCTCTCTCGCGTCCAACCGTTCTTTCCGCTCCCGCTTTTGCGCTGCGGCTGGCGCTGGGTGAGATGGCGGATGAGGCGTTGTTAGCGAGCCAGCGCGTCTGGCCGGACCGGCTGTTGGCAAGTGGATATGAGTTTCGCTTCCGCGAGCTCGGTGTAGCCTTCGCGAACCTTCTCCACCAGCCAGGCTAGCTACTTAACTCGAGCCTTGTCGAAGGCCGTCACCCGCTCGATCACACTCAACACGTGCTTGGGCAGGGGGAGTGTGCTGCCTTCTTCGAGAATCGGGATGAGCTTGTCAAATTCCGGACCGGAGTGCGAACCCGTCAGCATAATGCGAATGGGATGGTAGAGTTCCTTGCCTTTTGCGGAACTGTCGGCCTTGACTTCGTTGACGATGGCCTTGAAACGTTCGGCAGTCAGGGGTTCACCGCAGGAGTGCAAGTCGAGAATCTTACCCGTAAAACTGGAGAACACCGCACTGGTATGGGGCAACCCCAGCACTTCGGCGTTGTCCGGAGACCCCAGCGCTGCCGCGGCATCGAAACCGAAAATGGACCCTGCCCGTCCAGAAAGCTGGTCGAGGCTGTCCACCGACGGCCCGAGCAAAGCGATCACCCGCTCGAACCACACACGCGTGGCGTCATCCATCGCAGCCGGCAGCAACCCGGCTTGGACAAAATGCGGCGCTGCCAGCGCAGCGACTCTTCCCAGCGGGGATTCTTTGATGTAGTGGCGGTTGAGCCAGTACAACTTTTCCATATCAAAAACAGCCGGCGAAGGTGTAACCCGCTCCAGCGTGAATTCCTGAATCAGCTCTGGTGGAGAAAAGATCTCGCGCGTCCCGCCGCTCGGCGCCCAACCGAGAAGCGCAAGATAGTTGGTCAGCGCTTCCGGCAGCACCCCCATTTCGCGGAAGTTCGCAATCGAAGTCGCGCCGTGACGCTTGGAAAGCCGCTCGCGATCGCTACCGAGAATGGTGGAAAGGTGCGCGAACTCCGGCACCGGCCAAGTGAGTGCCTCGTAGAGTGCGACCTGTTTGGGTGTATTCGAAAGATGATCGTCCCCCCGGATGACGTGCGTAATCTTCATCAACGCGTCGTCGATCACGACCACGAAGTTATAGACCGGCATCCCCGAAGAGCGCAGGATGATGGGGTCGCTGACCACTTCGTTCGAGAACTCCACCTGGCCGTGGACGATGTCGTGGAAACGAATGGGGCGCTCGGGAATATGCAGACGGATCGCACCCGCAGTTCCCCCCGCACGACGCCCGAAAGCCTCCGCGGCGTCAATCGAGCGGCAGGTTCCGGGATAGATCGGCTGACGATGCTCCGCCTGGGCCAGTTCGCGCTGCTTCTGCAGCTCGGCGTCCGTGCAGAAGCATAAATATGCCTTACCTTCGGCCAGCAGCCGCTCAGCGTACTCGCGATAGATGGCAATGCGGTCGGACTGGCGGTACGGCCCATACTCCCCGCCGGCGTCCGGACCCTCATCCCAATCGAGACCGAGCCACTTCAGATCGTCGATCAGCTGCGCTTCAAAACGGGCCTCGCTGCGCTCAAGATCGGTGTCTTCAATGCGCAGAATCATCGCGCCGCCGGTTTTGCGGGCGTACAGCCAATTCACCAGCGCGGTGCGGGCGTTGCCGACGTGGAGTTGGCCAGTTGGGGAGGGCGCGAAGCGTACGCGCACGCCGGAATCGGGAATTTTAGAGTCCGCAGTCACTCTTCGATGTTATCAGGACGGCGGGAAGAACCTTGGGCTACGGCCGGCGTTCCCGAACACGCAGGTAGGTGTGGGTAATGCGGTCGTGCCAGCACAGGCGGTTTTCGTCCAGCAGAACCCAGGCGTAGCCCAGCATCAGCGAGGCCGCGCTCAACAGCGCGGCCAGCAGACGCCACCGCCGTTGTTTTCTTCCCGGAATGGTTCCATCCAGAGCCACCAGTTCCAGACGGCAAGCCCGCAGCCCAAGCGTCGTGCCGCCATACACCATCAGCAAATACTGGTAACTGAAAAACAGAATCCCCGCTGCTACCAGGGCAGAGATGAGCAACTGTGGCTGCGGCGGAATTTCCTGCGTGATTTTCGAGGCGATCCATCCCCACAAAGCAAGGGCAGCGCCGACAGGAATCGCATCCACGATGACCGCCAACGCTCGCCGTGAAATCGAGGCAGGCTGCATCGGCTGGTCCGCAACCGGGTTCGGATTCGCCTCTTGCGGCTCTTCCAGTAGAATCCCGCCCAGGGCGGGCGCAGGCGGCACGACCTCCGGCGCATCGAGGATGCGGGGTTGTTCAATGACGGGCTCCGCCAGCCCATCCCACGCCTCGGACTCCATCGAACGCGGAAACGCAATCAGGTTCGTCGGCAGCACCGGCACGAGGGCAGGCTCAGGCCCGCGAGCACCGACTGTTTCCACCAGTTCCGGCCCGAACCGCAGCCCCTCGAGCTCAGACTCCACGCGAGGCTCCAAGGCATTGGATGATCGCGATGCATCGGCCGAGGTCGGCCGAAATGTGTCGAAGATCTCGCCCGTCTCGACGGGCGGATGCAGGGGCGGATGCAGGGGCAGATGCAAGGGCAGTTGCAGGGGCACCTGCAACGATGGGTACTTGGGCGCACGCGGTTTACGGCGCGTGCGATAGTTCTGCATCTTGGCGGAAAGTTCCGCGCGCCAATCGGGGACGGGTTCCTCGACTGGGTCAGCGGCTTGCGTCTCCGCGGCTTGCGTCTCCGATGGAGGGGCCGCAACTTCCACGGACGGCTGCGCACTCAAGAGAATCCGAGACCCTTCCGAAACCGCATCCATGCCGGCGGAACACTCGATCACCGGTTCCTGCATTGCTTGATCAGACATAGGTCCAAGGTCGCGGCGAGCAGCGCCGGGCCGAGAGAAAAGAGGTCGAGAGATTGTCTACCGCCAGAGCGCGGAAAAAGATCATGCCGCACGACAAGCACTCAGCGGCGCTGATTTGGTTTCACCGACGAGGGCGTGCTAACGTCACGTATCCCCGGTTGGCCACCCATTCAGCCCCGCGGGGCATCTGAACGCAATGCGATGATTTCCCGCTCTCATTGGATTATCACGGCCGTCGCCGCTTGTCACCTGCTTGCCGTCCATCCGCTAGTTACCAGCCAGTCACTTCCCTCCTGCGCGCCGCCGGAATCGCAGGAGGAATCGACCATCTGCGCGCAGCAGCAGGAGAAGGATGGAACAGTCTACAAGCTGCGCGGCAATGCCAGAATCTTTTACCGGTCGTACATCCTCTCCGCCGATGAGGTTACCTACGACTCCGAGAGCGGGGCCTCGACGGCGGAAGGGCATGTCGTGCTCGAGGGAGGCGCCAACGACGAACATATCGAGGCGACTCGCGGCGAATACAACGTCCAGACGGAGTTTGGAAAGTTTTACAACGTTGCAGGCACGACCGGACTGCGGCCGCGCGGACGAAACGTCAAGCTCATCTCCGATAACCCGTTTGCTTTCAGCGGAAAGCTAGTGGAAAAACGCGGCCCGGGACGATTCGTAGTACATGACGGGACGATCACGACCTGCCAGGTGCCGCAACCCAAGTGGGCGTTTCACGCTGTCCGGGTCAGCGTTGAGGTTGCCGGCGAGGCGCGAATTTACAACAGCAGTTTCTGGGTTCGTGGCGTACCCGTCCTGTACCTGCCTTTCGCCACCCACCCTTTGACGAAAGAACCCCACGAATCCGGGCTCCTCATTCCTCATTTCGGCCGTTCCTCGCGCAAGGGCGCGGTCATCGGGGCTGGCTACTTTTGGGCCATCAACCGCAGCGCCGACCTGACCCTGAGCGGTGAATACTATTCGCAGCGCGGCGGGTCGCAAAACGCAAATTTTCGTTGGCGACCGAGTGACTCGGCTTTTCTCGATCTGACCTATTTCGGCGTAATCGACGAGAATGGTTTCGGCGGAGAAGATGCCCACCTGAACGGCGAGGGCCAACTACCCTGGGGCTTCCGTGCTGTGGCCGACATTGAATATCTCAGCCAGTATGCCTTTCGGTCGGCGTTCAGCCCGACGTTCAGCCAGGCCGTCGATTCGGAAGTGAAGTCCAAAATCTTTGTTTCGCGGAACAGCGGCGGATTTTCCTACAATGCCGAAGTGGCGCGCTACCAAAACTTCCAATCCACCAACCCGGGAGACGTGGTCACAATTCTGCATACTCCGGGATTTGAGGTCTCCGGAGTGGACCACCCCTTGGGCAACACTCCCCTTCTATTCTCCGTGGACGGCGCTGCCGAGGCCTTGTCTCGCAGCGAACCCACGTTTCGCACCGCCAACCTGGTGGGCCGCTTCGATTTTCACCCAAGCTTGGCCTTGCCGCTGCACTGGCAAGGATGGTCCTTACGACCCCAACTTGGATTGCGCGAGACTTTTTATACGCAACAGCTGCTCCCGGTTCTTCCGGGCCAGAGCGCCAACGTGGCGACTGACGATGCCTTGAACCGCAAAGCCTTGGAGGTCTCCCTGGATTTACGGCCCCCCTCGATTGAGCGCGTTTTTGCCGCTGACGTTTTGGGGCGAAAGCTGAAACACGTGATCGAACCCGGCATTACGTATCGCTACGTGACGGGCGTCAACAACTTCGGCGGCGTTTTGCGTTTTGATGTCCGGGACATCCTGAGCAATACCCATGAAGTGGAATACGGAGTAACACAGCGCCTTTATGCCAAGGGGGGAAAGCCCCAGGAAGAGGAATGCCGCGACAACGAGGGGCTCCCGGTCTTCGGAGTGCAAGGCGAAACGCGCTCCGCCAAGCATCCTTGGCAAAAGGAGGATGCGCGCGCGCGCGTGTGCCCGAAGGGGCCCGAGATTCGCGAAATCGTCACCTGGCGCATCGGACAGAAGTATTTCCTGGACTCAAAATTCGGCGGCGCGCTGGTCGATGGACAGCGTAATGTCCTCGAGACCTCGGCGTCTTTCACAGGGATCGCATTTCTCAGCGATGAGCGCCGCTGGTCTCCGCTCATTTCGCGGTTGCGGGTCCAAACCACGGCCCGGTCCGAGGCGGAATGGAATCTCGATTACGACTTCAAGAAGGGCCGAGTCACTTCCAGCGAAGCCATCGTCAACTACCATTTCGGCAACGTTACTGTGGGCGGGAGCGATAACTTCCTGCATACGCCCAGCGTCATTTCCGACAGCGGCAGCGCCGAACTCTCGCAGTTTCATCAGTTTCGCGCGCTCCTCGGCTACGGATCCCCCAGCAAACGCGGGTTGAGTGCCATGTCCAACGTTGGCGTCGACGCCAACGCCCTCGATCTAAGATCGGGACTGCAATACGCTTCCCTGCAGTCCACCTACAATTGGGATTGCTGTGGCGTGAGTCTGGGATACCGTCGCTTTGCTCTTTTGTCCGTTAAGCGCGTTGAGAATGAATACTTTTTTCAGTTCAATCTCGCCAACATCGCCTCCTTCGGCAACTTGCGACGGCAAGAGCGTCTGTTCTAGCATGCGCGGCGTAACCCCGAGCAGCGCGGTGTAACCCCCTTCGTATGCGATAATTGGGATTGGTCCTTTCGATGTTGAGGCGGTTCTTCGTGCAGCTATTCCGACGGGTTTTTGCGCTGATTTTCGTGATCTGCCTGGGCTGTGCCGCACAAACGGCGGCGCCAGAACTGGCTGCCAAAGTGGAGCACCACGTGCGCGCGTACTATCAGGTTCCGCCGCAGGTTCAGCTCCAAGTCTCAGCCCTCAAGCCCAGCGATTTCCCCAGTTGGGACGCGCTCACGGTGACGTTTCTCCAGGGCGACGCCCGGAAAAATTACGACTTTCTAATCTCGAAAGACCAAAAAACCCTGATTCGCCTCACCAAACTGGATTTGTCGAAGGACCCCTACGCGGACACCATGAGCAAGATGGACCTCAAAGGCCGTCCCACCCGCGGCAACCCCAATGCGAAGGTTGTGGCGGTAAACTACGACGACTTTCAGTGTCCCTACTGTTCCATGCTGCATCGCACGCTGTTTCCGCAAATTCTGGCGGAGTACGGCGATCGCGTTTTATTCGTGTACAAGGATTTTCCTCTCGAAGAGATTCATCCCTGGTCCCGGCACGCCTCGATTGACGCCAACTGCCTATTCGCGCAAAAAAATGACGCTTACTGGGGTTTTGCCGATTACATCCACGCCAACCAGCATGAAATCAGCGTGGAGAAGGGGCAGAACGCCCAGTTCGCCAAACTCGATCTGATCACGATGCAGCAAGGCGAGAAGGAACACCTGGATTCGGCGAAATTGCAAGCTTGCGTCAAGGCCCAGAACGATGATGCCGTGAAGCTTTCCATGCACGAGGCGGAGAACCTCGGCATTGAGTCGACCCCGACCCTCTATGTGAACGGCGTCAAACTGGACGGCGCAGCTCCCGTAGAGCAGCTGCGAACCATCTTCGATCGCGCCCTGAAGGAAGCCGGTGTACCTCCACCGGCGCGAGGGATCGCCCCAACTCCTGCAGCCACAGCCGGAGCTGGACCTGCCTCCAGATGAGTTTCCGCATGAACGCCTGTGAACCCGATACCGTTTGCGCCACCCGGGAGGAATCCTTGCCTGCGCTCCAATCCCCTGCGGTTCGACCTTTTGCTCCCGGGCTCGCCGTCTCCTGTTTAGCCGTTGCCGCACTTGGGATCCTTACGGCGTGCAATTCTCACGGCCCCGACGTCATGGCCAGGGTCAACGGCCACAACATTCTCAAAGCTGATGTCGATAAGTATTTCCGAAACCAAACCGCTGGCGCCGAACAGCAGCCCGTCGGGGAGCAGGCGGACAGCCTGCGTTTGAGCATTCTGCGCGAGTTGATTGATAACGAGATCATCATGCGCCGCGCCGAGAAATTGGGCCTGCTGGCCGCCGACGAAGAGGTGGACCGCAAGCTGAACGAAGTTAAGTCTCCCTTCACTCAGGAACAGTTCGACCAGCGGCTGAAGGACAAGAAGATCACGCTCGATGACTTCAAGCGCGACATCCGGCGGTCGCTGACCGTGGAAAAGGTCATCAACAAGGAAATTACGTCGAAAGTCAGCGTCACCGACCAGGACATTACCAACTACTACAACGCCCACAAGGCGGAATTCAATCTGGTGGAAGCGCAATATCACCTGGCGCAGATTCTGGTCACCAGCCAGCCCAACCCGCAAATTCGCAACCTGAAAAACGACAAGGCCCAGAACGATGCGGAGGCCAAGAAGAAAGTGCAGATGCTTTCGAACCGGCTCGACAGCGGCGAAGACTTTGCTTCCCTGGCGATGAACTACTCAGAGGATCCGGAAACAGCGGGCAATGGCGGCGACCTGGGATTTACACCCGAATCCGCGCTCAAGAATACTGACCCGGTCACGCGTGATCTGGTGATGAAACTGAAGGTCGGCCAAAACAGCCCGGTCATTACCGTGACCAACCCGCAAAACAAGCAGCTTTTCGGCTACCGTTTCGTAAAACTGCTGGCCAAGGAACCCGCCGGGCAGCGCGACCTCAGCGATCCCCGTGTGCAGCAAGCCATCCGCGAACAACTGCGTGACCGCCGCGAACAACTGCTCAAGGCCGCTTACTACGAAGTCCTGCGCGATCAGGCGAAAGTGGATAACTACTACGCGCAACAAGTTACAGAAAGAGCGGGAAATAGCACGCCTTAGACGTTATTCGATCAGCAGCAGGACGTCCCCTGCGTTCACGCTCGCGCCCTCGGCAACGAGGATCTTCTGCACCGCCCCTTGTTTGGGCGACTTCAGTTCATTTTGCATTTTCATCGCCTCGACAACAACCACGCCCTGGCCTGCTTCAACCGGGTCGCGCTCCTTGACCAAAACGCGCACCACTTTGCCGGGCATGGCAGCGAGAATCTTCTTGGTTCCTTCCCCCTCACCGCCCGCTGACCGCCGGCCTTGGAGCGATCGCGGATCGCGCACTTCGGCTTTGTGACGCGAGGAGCCGATCCACAAATGCGTCTCCTGCGGGGATTTTTCCCGTTTCACGTCATACGAAATCCCCCCCGCAATCCCCCCCGAAATCCCCCCGATGATCAACGAAAGTTCGTTGGGTCGTACCGGTACTGCATCAATTTGGACCGGGGAACCATCCACGGAGCAGTGCCATCGGCCATCCTTCTGCGCCAGGGCCACCCGGTAGAGCCGGCCGTCAATGGTGACTTCGTAGGTCAACGCAAGCCATCCCGCAGCGCCGCCCGCTTCCAGTGCGCCGAGTTCACGGCAGCGGCTTCCGCTTCGGTCGTGGTCCCCTCCATGGCCGCAAACAGCGCTGCTGCGATTGCCGCCGCCACCTGCGCGCCCTGTGCCGGAGCCTGAGGATCTGAGGGGCCTCCCATCAGCCGTTCGAGGTATCCCGTATCCAGCCGGGCCGCGTGAAAATCGGGATCCTGCAAGATCCGCTGGAATAGCGGAATGTTCGTTTTGATCCCGCCGACGAAGTACTCGGTCAGGGCCCGTTCGAGCCGCATCGTTGCCTGGTTCCGATCGCTGCCATAGCCAATCAGCTTGGCCAGCAACGGATCATAGTCGATCGGTACCGTCCAGCCCTCATAGCTCCCGCTGTCGTAGCGGATACCCGGCCCCGCGGGCGGCAGCAGCATCGTGATCGTTCCCGGGCTCGGAAAGAAGTGGTTGTCCGGATCCTCTGCGCAAATTCGGCATTCGATGGCGTGACCGCGAATGGTGAGGTCTTCTTGGCGAAACGGCAGTTCCCCGCCCGACGCAATCAGAATCTGCAAATGCACCAGATCCAGCCCCGTGACCAGCTCCGTCACCGGATGCTCCACCTGCAGCCGCGTATTCATTTCGAGGAAATAGAAGTTCTTCTCGGCGTCCACCAGGAACTCGACCGTGCCCGCGTTGGTATAGTTCGCCGCTCGCGCTACGCGCACGGCCACCTCGCCCATGCGCCGCCGCAAATCGTCGTTCACAATGGCCGATGGCGCTTCCTCGACTACCTTCTGATGCCGCCGCTGAATCGAGCACTCGCGCTCGCCGAGGTACACAGCGTGCCCGTGTTCGTCCGCGAGAATCTGCATTTCGATGTGCCGGGGTCGCACAATCGCTTTTTCGATGTAGACCTCATCGTCGCCGAACGACCGCGCCGCTTCGCTCTTTGCGGCCTCCAGCGCGGAATGCAGCTCGGCCGGTTCGTGTACCAGCCGCATGCCCTTGCCGCCACCGCCCGACGCCGCCTTCAGCATCACCGGATAGCCGATCTGCTCGGCCACCTGCTCGGCTTCCTCCGCCGACTCCAGCCCGCGAAGGGACCCTGGAACAAACGGAATACCAGCCTTCTCCATCGCCCGCCGAGCACCCGTCTTCGATCCCATTACCTCCATGGCATCGCCGGTGGGGCCGATGAACTTGATTCCCGCTCCGGCGCAGGCTCGCGCAAACTTGGCGTTCTCCGAGAGAAAGCCATACCCGGGATGGATGGCGTCCGCTCCCGCCCGCTTGGCAACGTCCAGAATCCGGGCAATGTTGAGATACGACTCCGTCGCGGCGGTCGGGCCCAGGTAGTAAGCTTCGTCTGCCTTGATTACGTGCAGAGACGTCCGATCGACGTCCGAGTAGACGGCGGCCGACCGAATTCCCAGCTCGCGGCAGGCGCGAATCACGCGCACGGCAATCTCTCCTCGGTTTGCGATCAGAATCTTCTTGAACATGCCGGCCTATTCAGGTGGCGCCACAAGGCACTTCATTGTAACGATCCGCATCCCGCCGTGTCCGTGGAGAGGATCTTGCTGATCGACCCGCCGCGCACGGGCGAGGCCGCTCGTACCTCCATCGAACATCTGCAAAGGAAAAGGCCTCCTCCGTCAGGAAGAGGCCCGTGATCGCAACGGTTTCGTCAACAGCTACTGCTTATTTTCATCCAGAGTAATGCCGCCTGGCTTGTTGGCTTCCTTCTCGGCTCGCGCCTTTTTGGTAGCCAGGTTCTTGTCTACCCATTCGTCTGCCGTCTTCTCGTCAGCGGCATACGCAGCCGGATCGCCGCACTGAATGTCCGCGCGTTCGCGGTACATCAGGTTCAGATAGGCCATGGCATCGTCATAGTCGGGACGCAGAGCCAGCGCCTTGTCGAGCATGGCAATACCGTCGGCGACCGTATCCCAGTTCTTGGCATGAAGCTCCTGGCAAACCTTTTTGTCTTTCAAAGGCTCGGTCGGCTTCAATCCCAGTTTCGCGCGTTCCTCGGCACGCGGCTGGAAGGATTTGGTCCAGTCGATGACGCCCACGGAATAGTAAGGCTCAGCATCGTTGGGATCGAGCTCGGACACCTTCACATAGTATTGGCGGGCGTCATCGAACCGCTTCATCTGGAGATAGAGACCCGCGACACCTTTGGTGCTGTTGATGAGCTGCTCTTTCTTCGAAGCTGGTGACTCGATCACCTTTTTGTATTGATCGATCGCTTGTTCACCAGTGCGCTTGTTCTCGGCATCTTCAGACCCGGGAACATAGAGCTGGGTGTAGGCGGTCGCCAGATACATGCGGGCATTCAGCAGGTTGGGATCCAAATCCACGGCATTTTTAAACTTCTCGATCGCCTCTTCATACTTCGCGTCTTTGTAGGCCTTCACACCCGCATTCAGCTCGCTGCGGGCCTTGAGCTTGTCACAGCCCACACCCGACAGCAGCATGAGGGCGGCGGCCGAAAGTGCCAGCAGTCGTGCGCTCCGCTTCATTGCTTCTTAGTCCCCTTTCGCTTCGCAGGCCGTGGCCTGTTCCAGATTCAAGGCCGGATACTAGTTGCCCGCTTCAATCTTCGCCGTGATCAGACCCACTTTGTCCACGCCCGCAGCGTGCCCGATGTCAATGGCCCGGGCCACGGATTCAAAGGCGATATCGTCATCCGCTTTCACGAACATGATCTTTTCGTTGCGCATCTTGTAGATGTCGGTGAGGCGGCCCTGCAGATTGTCCCAGGTTGCGTCGTCCTGGTTGATCTTCACGGCCGGCTCCTGGCCGGCGCCACGGTCCAACACCTGAACAACGATCGTGCGATCTGACGGAGGCGGCGGATTCTTGTCCTTCGGCGGCTGCGGGACCAGCGCATCCAGGCCTTTCGGCGTCACCGGAGTGATAACCATGAAGATGATCAACAGCACCAGTAATACGTCAATCAGCGGCGTAACGTTGATGTCCGCGTTAGCTCCACCACCCGTACTCACTCCCATGCTCATCGGTCAATCTCCTTTAGCCCTCGAAACAACCGGGGGAATTCGCTCTAGATGGCTGGTTTCGCCATTTCAGTCTTGAAAGTCATCAAGCCAATTCTTTCGACGCCGGAAGTATGTCCGATGTCGATGGCTTTGGCAACCGACTCAAAGGCAATGTCATCATCGGCTTTTAGGAACATAACTTTCTCCGCACGCGTCTTGTAAACCTCAGTGAGCCGACCCTGAAGACTATCCCAAGTCGCGTCTTCCTGGTTAATTTTTACCGTCGGTTCCTGCCCCAGTCCGCCATCCAAAAGCTGCACCACAACCGTAGTCTGGGGCGGACCACCATCATTGTTCGGCGGTTGCGGAACCATCGTCGACAAACCCTTCGGCGGGACCGGCGTCACCACCATGAAGATGATCAAGAGCACCAGCAAAACATCGATCAACGGAGTGACGTTCATGTCGGAAGTCTGACCCTTGCCGCCGCTGGACATGCTCACGGTCGATCTCCTTGTGCTTGCGTCGTACTCGCGTGTGAAGCAAATGGCTCCTCTACAACCCGCTCGGCTTCGGAAGTTCCGCTTTACGCTGCTCGGTCAGCAAACCCAGCGCGTCGACGCCGGCTGCCCGAACGTTGTCGACGACCTCGGCCACGTCCTTGTATTTGGCGCGCGCATCTGCCCGCAGAAATACGGTCTTGTCGGTTGTCCGGGCTGCCAACTTGTCTTTGATTTTCTGCGTGAGGGCGTCAGCCGCTAGTTCGTCGGAGCCGAGGAAAACCTTGCCGTCGCGCTTCACCGCTACGATGAGCGCATCTTCCTTGTCGGCATCCTTCATGGCCGTGGGGTTGTCCACCTTCGCCATATTCACGTCCACACCCTTATGCAACATGGGCGTGACCACCATGAAGATGATCAGCAGAACCAGCATCACGTCCACCATGGGGGTGACGTTGATGTTGGAAGTGACCTTGGCGCCTTCGTTTCTAACTGAGATAGCCATGGAATCTTTCTCCTCTTGCCGGAGCCATTTACCGGAGCCACGCCCGGAACCTCGCCTGCGCGCTCAGCTTGACTCGCCGACCCGTATCCACTCTTCACCAGACCGGACGGAAAGTGCGGCTCGAGCTGTGCCATCCAGCCCGTGCCATCCAAGCCAAAAACGCTCGAGGGCCTTTGCCCCCGAGCGTCTGGAAAGCTAGCGCGCCTGGCGCCGTTTCAAGAAGTAGTCGACCAGTTCGCTGGACGAGTTGTCCATTTCCACATCGAAGGCTTCGACGCGGTTGGTCAGGTAGTTGAACATCATGACGGCCGGAATGGCCACCACCAGACCCATGGCCGTGGTGATGAGGGCTTCCGAAATACCGCCGGCGACAGCGGCCAGACCTTGGACCTTGGCGGTCGCGATGCCGTTGAAGGCGTTCAAAATACCGACGACCGTGCCGAAAAGTCCGACGAAGGGTGCGGTCGAGCCAATGGTGGCCAAGCTGCCCAGTCCGCTCTTCAGCTCGGCATGGACAATCGCTTCGGTGCGCTCCAAGGCGCGTTTCGAGGCTTCGACGATCTCGCCAGGGATATCCGTGCTGGCTTGGTGCGCGCGAAATTCCATCAGGCCGGCCTGCACAACCTTGGCCAAGTGGCTCTTGTTGTTGCGTTCCGCCACCTTGATCGCTTCATCCAGGTTCCCCTGCTTCAATGCGCCCGCGACCGCCGGAGCAAACGCCCGCGACTGGCTGCGCGCCGCGTTAAAGGCGAGCAAGCGGTCGATCATCACGCCGATCGACCATCCCGACATGATAAACAGGATGCCGACCACGATCTTGGCCAGCAATCCCATCGACTTAAACATCGCTACCAGGTCGACGCTGCTGCCGGTGTCCGCCGCCTGCAGCCATGTGGCCACCAGGTGGGTTTGGCTCAAAACTACGTTTGCTACATTGGCTACGAACATGAGTCGCTTTCTCCTCCTCGGATATGTCTCAAACTTTGGATATGTCTCAAACTTTAGAACTGAAATCCTCTAGATCAAGAACTCAAGACAGAGCAAAACAAAAACTGAGATCAGCAGCGCGCTGCTAACCGCCCAGCGTGAACTTCACTTCCACCGTCGTATCCAGCTCGATCGGGTCTCCGTTCAGCAAATACGGTTTGTAGCGCCACTGCTTCACCGCGTCGATGGCAGCCGGGGCCAGCATCGCCGGACCACTCACCAGGGTCAAGCCCTCGATCGTGCCTTCCTTGCTGATGATGGCGTGCAGCACCACCGTACCCTGCACGCGAGCCGTCTTGGCCAGCGGCGGATAGGACGGCTCCACCTTCTTCAGTAGCAGTCCAGCGGTGACGCCGGAGGAAACGCGCATCCGCGAGATGGCGACTTTCGGTACAGCCGCCGTGCTCGTACCGATGATGCCGCCAATCACGCCACCCATGGAGCCGCCAGGAACACCACCTGGAACTCCGCCCATGACGCCGGCAGTGGTCGGAGGCGCTTCTTCTTCTTGGACGATCTTTACCTTTTCAGGAATCTTGGTGGGAGTGCGCAGCTCGCTGTTCACCAGCTCGGTCTGCACATGCACCACGTGTACCGGTGCGGCCGGCGGAGGCGGAGGCGGGGGCGGGGGCGGAGGTGCCAGCAGCAAGGTCGACTGCAGCCCCTTGGGCAATGCTTCCGTGAAGATCAGTGGGATCAACACCAGGACGCCGACGAAGATGAACTCGATGATGAACGAGATCGTCGTCGTCATGCCCCGCTTGCTCTTAATCTTGTTGCCGGATTCCAGTAGGCTGTCTTCAAACATGGGATTCTCTCCGTGTACTGCTACTCAAGCGTTAGACACCAGCCGTTTCCGTTTTGCTCCCACCCCTGAGGGCGTCGCGATGGCCACTGCGAGCCGCCTTCCGGATCTGCGCCCGGTGTTGACGTGGAAGAAGTCTAACTCCCATAAAATCAAGCTTTTGCGCGAACCGCAATTGATTTCGTCCCCTTCTTTTCTGCCCGCCAATCCTGATACGCAACCAGAATGGGGGCGGCGACCGCGATGGACGAATACGTTCCGATCAAGATTCCAATGACCAGTGCAAACGAGAAGTCGTGCAAGACCTGCCCGCCGAATAAATACAATGCCAGGACGGTGAGAAACGTTAATCCCGCCGTCAGGATGGTTCGGCTCAGCGTCTGGTTGATGCTCTTGTTGACGACATCCGCCAACTTCTCGCGCCGCAGTTGCTTCAAGTTCTCCGCAATGCGGTCGAATACAACGATTGTGTCGTTATTCGAATACCCAATCAGGGTCAAGATAGCGGCAATAACTGTCAGCGAAATCTCCTTGTTTGTCAAGGAGAATGCTCCAACTGTGATGAGCGTGTCGTGAAAAACCGTAAGCACCGCCGCGACTCCATAAATCCATTCGAAGCGAAAACCCAGGTAAACCAGCATTCCGAGCAACGAGTACAACACCGCCAGCTTGGCTTGATTCTGCAATTGCTTTCCCACTTGCGGGCCCACGATCTCGACGTTCTTTACGCCGAACTTCGAGAGAGAGAAGCCATCCCTCAACGCCGCCACGATTTCGGGCTTGGTTACCGCGCTGAGCTCGTCAAATCCGTTCAACACGCCTCCCTTGGTCACGTTCCGGTAGTTGATGATCGCATCCGTCTCAGCTGCGTAGCGTGTATTGGCGTCGGTGCCGAGGTGCAATGGATCGGCCTTGAGCAAAGCCTCCAGAATCACCCCTTTCCCGGCGTTGTTCAGATCCGTTTTACCGGTCGAGGAGTTGCCTGCGAGGGCTTTAATAATATCCAGCTTGCCTTGATCGAGGGATTGTTCCGAGGTTTCCTTCTGGTCCAGCGAGATCAGTTCCTCGTTCGTCCCGCCGCTGCGCAACTGCTGAATGCGGAAGTTATGCAGCCCCGCCTTCTGCAATGTGGTGCGGAGCTGGTCTTCATCCGGCGTGCTCGCAAACTTCACGTACACCAGCGTGCCGCCCCGGAAATCCACGCTCAACGGCACGCCATGCCAGAACAGCATGGAAAACACCCCAGCCACACTGAATACGAGCGAAAAGGCGAGAAAGTACCACTTCTTGCCCAGGAAATCGATATTCGTATCGCGAAAGAACTCCACTTGTCCCAACCCCTTAAGAATTGCTGTCGACCTAAATACTGAGCGCTTCGCCGCGTTCCTTTTTGCTCAAAATCCAATCGAAAATTACGCGCGAAACAAACACCGCCGTAAACAGGTTCGCCAACAAACCAAAAATCAGGGTGATGGCAAATCCCTTGACCGGCCCCGACCCGAAAATAAACAAGATCGCTGCCGAAACAACCGTGGTTACGTGGGTATCCACAATCGTGACCCAAGCCCGCGCAAACCCCTGCTCGACGGCCGCCGCCGACGTTCTCCCAGCCCGCAGCTCTTCGCGGATGCGCTCAAAAATCAGCACGTTCGAGTCGACACCCATACCGATGGTTAGAATGACGCCGGCAATTCCGGGTAAAGTCAAAGTCGCTTGGCTGAAACCGAGAAATCCCAGCAAAATTAACAGGTTAAGAATCAGCGCCAAGTCTGCGTTGATGCCCGCCCCTCGGTAATACACCAGCATGAAAAACATGACCGCGGCCATGCCGATGATCGCGGCGCGGACCCCGGCACGAATGGAATCCGCACCCAGCGACGGCCCCACCGTACGCTCCTCCAGGTAGTGAATGCTCGCTGGCAGCGCCCCGGAGCGGAGGATCATGGCCAAGTCCTGTGTTTGCTGAGCGGTGAACGTTCCGGAGATTTCGCCTTGGTCGCTGATCGTGTCCCGAATCACGGCAACTTCTTGGACTCTATTGTCGAGAACGACGCCCAGGTTTTCGCCGATATGGCTCGAAGTAAAAGCCTGAAAGCGCTTGCCGCCGTCGTTGGTGAGGAAGAAATTGACGTTGGGCCCGCCGTTGCGGTCTTGCCCGGCCTGCGCGTCACGAAGGTCGTTGCCAGTCACGGCCGAACTCCGCGTCACCAGGTAAAGGGCGTCTCCACTTTGGCCGGGGGCCGCTTTTCCAGGCATGATCATGGCATTGGGGGGCAAGAGGCCGTTATTCGCCGCCAAAGCCGCCTGCTCGCTGCCATAGGGTCCGCTGAGGACCTGCTTGATCTCCAGCATCGCCGTGGACTGAATGATCGCTTTCACGCGTTCGGGATCGTCGACGCCAGGCAACTGGACCAGGATCTGGTATTCGCCGAGTCCATGCTCTTGAATCACCGGCTCGCTGACGCCAAGGGTGTCAATGCGACCACGGATGGTTTCGATGGCCTGCGTGACCGCATGTTTCTTTAAGTCGCCGAGGAGACTGGGCTTCATCGCCAGTACCCAGGTGTTTTCCGCGCCAGGAGTTAGGTCATACTCCTGCATCTTCTCCAAGACACCGTTCCTCAGGGCCGTTGTCCCATCCGGAGTCATGCCCTTGATCACAACCTTTTCAGGGGCATTTTGCGGGTCGGGCTTGGACACATCCGTGTAGGTGATCTTTTGGTCGCGGAGAATATCCTTCAAGCGTTCAATGGCGCGGTCGGAATCAGCGTTCACGGCATCCTTCACTTGCACCTGCAGGATCAAGTGGGTGCCGCCGCGCAGGTCGAGACCGAGATGAATGCGTTCGTGCATCGCCGACAACAGACCCTCTGGCGACAAGCTCTTGGGAATGCCGAAGATGCCGTAGGCAAACACCAGCAAGGTTGCGAGGATGAGTCCGAGTTTCCAGCCAAACGTCTTATTCATGAATAAAAACCGTCCAAAATCCTAGCTTTTCTCTTCCTTCTTCTTAGCTTTTCTCTTCGGCGCTCATGGAAACAATGGCCGAGCGCGCTACTTCGATCTTCAAGTTGTCCGGCGCCACTCTAAGATGCACATAGTCGTCCCGCAGGGCGATGATAATGCCGCGAATGCCCCCGCTGGTGACCACGCGGTCGCCCGTTTTGAGCTGACCCAGCATCTCCTGCCATTTTTTCTGCTTGCGTTGCTGCGGCAGGATGAGAAGCACATAAAAGACGCCAAAAATTGCGATCAAGGGCAGAAACATGACAATGCCGCTGCCGCCCGAAGTCTGCATCAGCAAGGCAGCCGCGACGCCCGCGGCGGGTTTCACCCATGAAAGTGCCTGAAAGGTCATCGGGATTGTTTTCTAGAGCCGGGCCGCGGGGAACCACATCTTTGCGGGTTGTGCTATTTCGTTGAGGCCGGGTTCCCTTCGCTGGTTTTCTTTCTCAAAGACTTGTTTTCTAAAGGCTCAGGCGCGACGCGTTTAGCGCCCGTCGCGTGTGGAAATCGCGGCATATCCCCAAGTGAGATAGATTGCCGCACCGTGCGCATAGTGTCAAGGTAGAAACTCAAATTGTGGACGGTATTTAATACCTGCGCCAGGACTTCATTGGCCGCATAAAGGTGTCGCAAATAGGCTCGGGAGTAGCGCTGGCAGACCCTGCAGGGGCATTTGGGGTCGAGCGCAGCCTCATCCTGGGCGTAGCGGGCCTGCTTGATGGAAATCCGCCCCTCCGAGGTAAAAAGCAGCCCGTGGCGGGCGGCTCGGGTGGGAAGCACGCAATCCATCATGTCAATGCCCATGGCGGCGTACTCAACGATCTCTTCGGGCGTCCCTACGCCCATCAAATAACGGGGCTTATCGGCGGGTAGGTATTGTAGCGTGGCCGCGACAACCTCGCGGGTGAGAGGACGGGGCTCGCCCACGCTTAAGCCTCCAATGGCGTAGCCCGGGAAGCCGATTTCGATGGTGCGCTCGGCCGATTCCTGGCGCAGGGCGAGGTCCATGCCGCCCTGGACAATGCCGAACAGGGACTGGGTGGCTGCATTGCCGTCTTTCTGGGCACGACCTTGCCATGGAATTCCATGTTTGTGCTCCTCAAAATATTTCTTGCTGCGGGCAGCCCAGCGCAGGGTGAGCTCCATGGATTCGCGGGTGCGGCGGGCGTCGGCGGGGTGCTCGGTGCACTCGTCAAAGGCCATGATGATGTCTGCGCCGAGGCCGATTTGGGCCTCCATGGAGCTCTCCGGGCTGAAGAAGTGGGAAGAGCCGTCGAGATGCGAGCGGAATGTCACACCTTCTTCATTCACCTTGCGTAAGTCGCTGAGGCTAAATACCTGAAAGCCTCCCGAGTCGGTGAGCATCGCGCGCGGCCAGGACATGAAGCCGTGCAGGCCTCCGAGCTTGCGGACGGTATCGATGCCCGGACGAAGGTAGAGGTGGTAGGTATTGCTCAGGATGATTTCCGGGCCGATTTCTTCGAGCAGGTCTTGCGGGATGCCTTTGACCGTGGCCTGCGTGCCTACCGGCATGAAAACAGGGGTTTCAATGGTGCCGTGCGAAGTTGTGAGCTGTCCGCGGCGGGCTGGGCCGACGGTTGTTTCGAGGTGGAAGGCGCAGGACACTTGGGGATTGTACGGGATTGGTCGGTCTGGGGCGGACCTTGCCGTCCGCCGCTGTTTCGGATTCGGTCAGCGAAATCCTGCTGAACCAACCGCAAAGGCAGCGGACAGATTGCCCGCTCCAACGGATTGCCCGCTCCAACAGATTGCCCGCTCGAGGTGAGTGTCCCATAGAATCGGTTCGTGCTGACGCAGCGGGTGGAGTTTATCCCGGAACAGGATCGCGAGATGTTTGCCAGTCTGCCGGCAGCGGCGGGGGTATTTTTGCTGCGCGGGGACGATCAGAACGCTGAGCCCTACGTTACCAAGACGGCAAACTTGCGGCGGCGGATTGAGCGGTTACTCGCGGCCCCTGAGGAACGCACGCGGCGGTTGAATCTTCGGGGGCGCGTGCGCTGGATTGAATATTCGCGGACGGGGTCGGATTTCGAGTCGGGGTTTTTGCTCTACCGGCTGCTGCGTGAGCATTTTCCCAAGACTTACGCGGAGCGCCTGCGCTTTCGGTTTGCGCCGCTGGTAAAATTTCACCTGGAGAATGCTTATCCACGGGCTTCCGTGACTACGCGACTGGGGCGATTGGGCGGACCAACGCTTTACTACGGCCCCTTCTCGGGGAGAACGGCGGCAGAAAAGTTCCTTAACGACTCGCTGGATTTTTTCAAGATGCGCCGGTGCGTGGAGGATCTGCAACCTGACCCCGCTTTCCCCGGGTGCATTTATTCGGAGATGAAGATGTGTCTGGCGCCTTGCTTCAAGGGCTGCACGGACGAGGAATACGGCGGCGAAGTAACCCGGGTGCGGAACTATTTGGATTCGCGAGGGCAGTCGCTGGCGCGCGAAATGGCGGCGGAACGCGAGGGAGCGGCACAGAATCTGGCGTTTGAAGAAGCGGCCGGGATTCATGCACGGATCGAAAAGCTGAAGCCGCTGCTGAGCGGGCTGCCCGAGATTGTAGGCCGGATCGACCGGCTGGCCGGGTTGATGGTTCAACCTTCGGCGGAAGCGAATTCGGTGGCGTTGTTTCGCGTGCAACGGGGACGGATTGCAGGACCCCAGAGTTTCCTGATTCAGCCTCCGGAGCACACCAAATCACAATCCATGGAATCGCGCGTGGAAGCTTGTTTGGCTTTGGCACTGCCCTCTCGGCCGGCGTCACCGACGGAGACGATGGAGCATCTGGCGATTTTGAAACGCTGGTTCTATCGGTCGAGCCGGTTGGGGGAGATTTTTGTGGCGGACGAGAAAGGCCAGTTGCCCATGCGCCGCGTGGTGCGCGGAATTGGGCGAGTCTGGCGGGGCGAGAAAGAAGAAGCCGGTGCAGGATCCTAAGCGCGGCGTGACGTTCCGGTTGGGTTTGCGTCGGTCGGCTCAAGCCGGGGAGGGGAACGGAGAAGCGTAGGGAAGCGTGCCCGGATCCAGACTGCGGCAGATTTCGAGTTTCGACGGGCGTGGTTTCCCATCCGCCGCATCGTTTACCCTCAAGAACGATTTTCAGCCTCAAGAACGACCTTCAGCCTTCAAAACCCAGCGTACGGTGTTGGGCTGACCCGACCAGAGTGGCAAGAACCACTTTTGCCGTATTCGCGGGAAAGTGCCTACTGGGCCGCGGCCGAAACTCGCAGAGCGTGGCGGAGGGGCTTCGGCGGCGAGGCGCCGATGCTCGCCGCTTGCCGACGAGGCTGCCACGTCTCACGAGGGGAGCTATCGATGGGCGCCACTGGGCGCCGCTGCATGATGGGCGAAATTGCACCTAGGTTACTAAGGTTCGGAGGCGTCACCGGCGAACCGGAATCGGCAATTCTGAGTGGCGCGAACGCTGTGGGATAATGGAGAGAGTCAGCCCTGCTTCTTGAACGCTGCTACCGCATCTATATACCTTATGGACAACAAGTTCTTTTTCTCCCATTTCGGCATCCAGCAGCGCGATTTGGAGCGCTACCTGGCGGCGGCGCTTTCGGCCGGTGGCGACTACGCCGACCTCTATTTCGAGTACCAGACGTCGACTTCGCTCTCCATGGACGAGTCGCTGGTGAAATCAGCTTCGCAGGGCATTTCGGCGGGCTGCGGTGTGCGCGTGCTTTCCGGCGAGCGTACCGGCTATGCCTATACCGACAACCTTTCTCCCGAGCGCATGATGCACGCGGCCAAGACGGCGGCGCTGATCGCAAGCGGGCCATCGAAGGAAACCGTGGCCGCATTCCAGGAGAAGCCCGCACGGAGTTTGTACCCCGTGGCACTGCCTTCCGTGGATGCCGAGATCTCGTCGAAAGTGGCTTTGCTCGAGCGCGCCGATGTGGCCGCACGCCGCTACGATTCGCGGATTAAAGAAGTGCGCGTGAGCTATGGCGACGAGTTGCGGCGGATTTTGATTGTGGGTTCGGACGGCACCTTGGCCGAAGATTCGCAGCCGCTGGCGCGGTTCAATGTCGGCTGCATCGCCAAGACAGAGACCAACTCTGCGCGCGGCACTTCCGGCGGCGGCGGGCGTGTGGCCCTTGAGTTTTTCTCCGACCCCATTTCCTCACCGGAACATTTTGCCAGCGAGGCAGCGAGGCAGGCGATCTTGCAACTCGATGCCCGCGAGGCTCCGGCCGGGGAGATGGAAGTGGTGCTCGGTCCGGGATGGCCCGGCGTGCTCTTGCACGAGGCCATCGGTCACGGACTGGAGGCGGACTTCAATCGCAAGAAGACATCGGCGTTCGCCGGGCTGCTGGGCAAGCGCGTGGCCAGCGACAAATGCACGATTGTCGATAACGGAACCATGCCCTGGCGGCGCGGCTCGCTCAACTTCGACGACGAGGGCCACCCGACGCAGGAAACTGTGCTCATCGAAAACGGAATCTTGAAGAATTACATCAGCGACAAGCTTTCCTCGCGTTTAATGGGCATGCCCGATACCGGCAACGGTCGCCGCGAAAGCTATGAGCACATTCCCATGCCGCGCATGACCAACACCTACATGCTGGCGGGGCAGGACAACCCTGACGATATTATTCGCTCCGTGAAGCGCGGCATGTACGCCGTGAATTTCGGCGGCGGGCAGGTGGATATCACCAATGGCAAATTTGTGTTCTCGGCCTCAGAGGCTTACCTGATTGAAGACGGCCAGATTACTGCTCCTCTGCGGGGCGCCACGCTGATTGGTAACGGACCGGACGTGCTGACGCGAGTTTCCATGGTTGGAAATGATCTGAGGCTTGACGAGGGTGTAGGAACTTGCGGAAAAGACGGACAGTCCGTCCCCGTGGGCGTGGGCATTCCGACAATCAAAGTCGACCGGCTGACCGTGGGTGGCACTGCCAAGCGCGATACCGGCGGGTACATGCAGTAGACTGTTCATTGCAAATCTGAAAACTGAATTCATGCCTGAGACTCAAAGCGCTACGCCAACCTCCGAACTCACCTCTGACTTGCGCGAACTGGCGGCGGACGTGGTCCGCCGCGCTATGGCCACCGGTGCCTCGGCTGCCGAGGCGGTGGTGCAGGAAGGCGACGAGTTCTCGACGGTGGTGCGTCTCGGCGAAGTCGAAACGCTCAAAGAAGCAGGCTCACGAGCGCTCGGCGTCCGTGTTTTTTTCGGCCAGCGCACAGCCAGCACCTATACCAGCGACCTCTCGCTCGAGGGTATTGAGAAGCTGGTGAGCTCGGCCCGCGATCTGGCGCAGATCACTTCCGAAGACCCCTTCGCAGGATTGCCCGATGCGGGTTTATTGGGACAGCACAAGAACGAGTTGAATCTGTTTTACCCGGATGTCTACTCTCTGCCGGGAACCGAGCGCATCGATTACGCCCGCCGCGCCGAGAAGGCTGCGCTCGATTACGATCCCCGCATCAAGAACTCCGAGGGGGGCTCGTTCGATGCTTCGACCAGCCATCGTATTCTGGTCAACTCGCTGGGCTTTCTCGGCGAATACCGCCGGTCTTTCTGTTCCCTCGTCTCCGTTCCGATCGTGCAATCCGACAATGGTGCCATGCAGCGCGACTACTGGTACCACATGTCGCGCAGCCTGAAGGCTTTGGAATCTCCAGAGCATATCGGCAAGGTGGCCGCGCAACGGGCGCTGCGACGCTTGGGAGCGCGCAAGGTCAAGACGGCGCAAGTGCCGGTGGTCTTCGATCCGCTCGTCTCGCGCTCGATTCTCGATCACATCTTCGAGGGCGTGAACGGAGATTCGATTTATCGCGGCGCATCTTTCCTGGCCGGCAAACTCGGAGAGAAAGTTGCCGGCGACAATGTTACGGTGATCGACGACGGCACCATCGTCGGAGGCTTCGGGACGAGCCCGTTCGACGGCGAAGGCATCCCTACCCGCCGCACTGTCGTCATAGAAAATGGCGTTCTAACATCGTACCTGCTCAATTCCTACACGGCGCGCAAGCTGAAGATGGAAACCACCGCGAACGCCTCGCGCGGCCTCGCTGGTACGCCTGGAATCGGCCCCGGCAATTATTTCCTGCAGCCCGGGACGAAGTCTCCGCAGGAAATTATCGCGGGAATTTCGGAAGGCCTCTACGTCACCGAGTTCCTCGGCCACGGCGCTAACCTCGTTACCGGCGACTACTCGCGCGGCGCTGGCGGCATGTGGATTTCCGGCGGCCAGCTCGCCTACCCGGTGGAAGAGATTACCGTCGGCGGCAACCTCAAAGACATGTTCTTCCACATCACGGAAATCGGCAGCGACCTTGAATTCCGCGGGTCGGTGGCGGCCCCCACCATCCGCATCGATGGCCTCACAGTAGCCGGAGAGTAAGCTTGTGTGGTGCGCGCGCCCTCGCCCGCCAAGAGTGTGAACCCGACTCCCTGTAGAATCACGATCAGCGAAACCATGAGCTTTCTCACGCCTAGCGCCGCGCCGCCGTCCAGCGCCAATCCCCGCTGGCGCATCCTCGCCGTCGGATTAACTCTCGTGTTCTTGCTCGGGGGAACGGGCCTGTTCCTCATGCGCGGCGATCACGCGCCCGAACCCACCGCCCCCGACGCCTACGCTTCCCACCTCCAAATCAGTGACATCAAGCTCAGCCGCGCCGAAAATCTCGTCGGCGGAGCGGTCATCTACGTCGCAGGCAAGGTCGCGAACGCCGGCGACAAGACCGTTACCGCCGCTCGCGTGGAAGCCACTTTCTGGAGTGCAATGAACGAGGTCGCCCAAAAAGAGCACGCCGACCTGCGCATCCTGAGGAAGAATGGTGTCTATGAGGACGCCGTCGAATTCGCAGCCGCTCCTCTGGTTCCGGGCGAATCCGCGCCATTCCAGATGGCCTTCGAACGCATCTCCGCGCAATGGAACCAGGCTGCCCCGGAGATTCGCGTGCTCCGGGTCGCAACCAAGTAAGGTTCGTGGAGCGCGGGCGTCCTCGCCGCCCGGGTCAAGCGCTTTCGCCCGCTCCTATAGAATCTCCATATGTCCGAGACAAAAGAGCTCCGCCTCACCGAGAAGGTCAAAGCGGCGGGTTGAGCTTCCAAGCTGAGTCCGGCGGTGCTGGACACGGTGCTTGGGAAATTAGCCCGGCAACACGACCCGAACGTCCTAGTCGGCTTCGATCACGCCGACGACGCCGGGGTGTATCTGCTCGGACCTGACATGGCGCTCGTGCAAACCGTGGATTTCTTCACCCCGATCGTCGACGATCCCTACACCTTCGGACAAATTGCCGCCACCAACGCGCTCAGTGACATCTACGCCATGGGCGGAAAACCGATCACCGCGCTGGCCATGGTGTGTTTCCCGGAGAAAGAAGATAGTACAATCCTGGAACAAATCCTGGCGGGCGGCTTGTCCAAAATGGTCGAGGCCAACTGCACCATCATCGGCGGCCACAGCATTCGCGATGAGGAAATCAAATTCGGCTATGCCGTTACCGGCCTGGTGCATCCTCAACGCGTTCTCGCTAACAGCGGCGCGCAACCGGGAGACCGGCTGCTCTTCACCAAGTCACTCGGCACGGGCGTCATTTCCACCGCCATCAAGAAAGGCACCGCGCAACCGGCGTGGATCACCGCCGCTACTTCCTCCATGACCACACTCAATCAAACCGCTTCTGCAGTGTTAGGTGGCGCCGGCGCCCCGGCCCGCGAAGGCGCCTCGCCATTTGAAGTTCACTCCCTCACCGACGTCACCGGCTTCGGCCTCATCGGCCACGCCCGCGAAATGGCGCTCGCCTCCCACGTCAGCCTGCGTTTTTTCGCCAGCAGGATTCCAGTCATGGAAGGCGCTCTCGAATGCATCCACGCCGGAAACATTCCGGGAGGCCTCAAAGCCAACCGCGACTTCACCGAGTGCGTGGTGCAGTACGAACCTGGAATCGGCGAAGACCTTAAGACCCTGCTGTTCGATCCGCAAACAGCGGGCGGTTTGCTGATTTCCGTTGCCTCCGGTGACTCCGCTACGTTAAAAGCTGCTCTCAACGCCGCCGCCGTTCCCGCAGTTGAAATCGGGGAAGTACTTCGGGAAGCCAAACCCATGATTTCCCTGGTTCAGTAGCCCCTGACCCGGCGCCTGTAGACGCGGGCGCACTCGCCTCCCACGGGAAAGACCCAGTTCCGAAGACCCAGGTCCGAAGACTAGTTCCGAAGACTAGTTCCGCAGGGACTGGTTCCGAAAACCAGTTCCGAAAACTACTTGGAAACCCTTGCGCCTCGTGTTACCCTTCCGCCACTCTCGTCAACCGCCGATCCAAAGCAAACGAAGGATAGGAACATCGAAATGTCCACAACTGCGATGAATCCCGAGCCCATCGACACCGCCACTGTCCAGCAGATGCGCCTCGAAGCCGTCGGCAAGGCCTGCGCGAGCTGGTTTCTCTGGGTGGCGGGCCTTTCCATGGTCAACTCTGTGCTTGCCGCGTCGGGTGCCGAACTCCACTTCCTTTTTGGCTTGGGCATCACTTCTATCGTGGACGCGGTCGCGCACCATGCGGGCACCACAGGTATCGTACTCAACCTCATCGTTAACGCCTTCATCGCCGGAGTCTTCCTGCTCTTTTGGTATTTCGGAAAGCAGGGGCACTAATGGGCTTTCCTGGTGGGCATGGGCCTCTATCTAATCGACGGTGTGATTCTCCTGCTCATCACGGATTATCTGGGAGCGGCGTTTCATTTGTGGGTTCTGTACCGTCTTTACCAGGGCTACACCACGCTCTCTCGATTCATGGCTGCGCAACAAGTGCAAATGGCGGCCAACGGCGGGCCGATCCTGCCGCGATAACCGTGCACGACCCTGGGCGCGAGTAAGCCGTTGCGCATGGAAATCGCGCGTCGCGATGGACTCGACGTCGCGCAAATCGCAGCCCGCTTCAAGGAAAATGGGGAGGACGCCTTCATGACTGACGGAAACGATACTTACCGCGCCGTTACTCCCTACCTGGTGGTTCCCGACGCCGATGCCGAACTTAAGTTCCTCACTGCGGCCTTTGGCGCGATCGAGTCCGAATGCCAACGCAACGCCGACAACACCGTGATGCACGCTGAGATCAAGATCGGCGATTCGCTGATCATGCTGGGCCAGGCCGGCGGCCAATGGAAGCCCTTGGGCGGCGCCTTTTTCCTGTGGGTGAAGAACGTGGACGAGGTTTACGCGAGGGCACTGGCGGCGGGCGCCGCGTCCCAAGGCGCGCCTGAGGACAAGCCCTACGGGCATCGCAATGCGGGCGTCCTCGACCCGAGCGGCCTTACGTGGTGGATCGCCTCGCCTGCCCAGGGTTAAGCCAAAAAGGTTCAGCCAAAAAGGTTCAACCAGAAAGGTTGAGCCAGCAGGGTTGAGCCAACACGGTTGACCCACCAAGGTTGACCCACCAAGGTTCAGCCACCAAGGTACAGCCAAAAAAGAGGCGGCCGTTTCGGCCGCGCCCTTTCGTCTGGCATGCAACCTAAGCTGTCGCTGGCCGTTCCCCGCTCTTGGCAGGCGCGCGTCCGTGATCCGGCTTAATCACCTGCTGCATCACATCATCCTTGGCCGGCACCGGCAGTGGCGGGAGCGATTTGCCTTCGAGAAGCAATGCGATGTCGCCAGAATCCAGTACTTCGCGTTCGATCAAAGCCTGCGCAATGGCCTCCAGCGTTTGCGGATTCTCGGAGAGCACAACCTTGGCCTTTTCGTAGCCTTCGGTGATCAGCTTCTTTACTTCTTCGTCAATTCGAACCGCCGTCGCTTCGCTGTAGTCGCGGTGTTGCGCAATTTCGCGGCCCAGAAAAATCTGTTCTTCTTTCTTGCCAAACGTCAGCGGACCCAGGGCGCTCATGCCCCACTCGCAGACCATCTTGCGGGCGAGTTCGGTCGAGCGTTCGAGGTCGTTGCTGGCTCCAGCGCTCATCTGTTTTAGAAAGAGCTCTTCGGCCAAACGTCCGCCCATTAGGATTGCGATGCGGGTTTCGAGGTATTCCTTGTGATAGTTGTGACGGTCGTCGGTAGGCAACTGCATGGTCAGGCCGAGGGCCAGTCCACGAGGAATGATCGTGACTTTGTGCAAAGGATCGGAATGCGGCATCTTCGCCGCCACAAGCGCATGTCCCGCTTCGTGGTAGGCGGTGTTTTTCTTCTCTTCGTCAGTCAGGATCATCGACTTCCGCTCGACGCCCATCATCACTTTATCTTTGGCGACTTCGAAATCAAATTGCAGCACTGACTTGCGATTGTGCCGCGCCGCCATCAAAGCAGCTTCGTTCACCAGATTCGCCAGATCAGCTCCAGAGAAACCTGGTGTCCCGCGAGCCAGCACAGAGAGCTGAACGTCGTCGGCAAGAGGAATCTTGCGCGTATGCACGGCTAGAATCTCCTCGCGCCCACGCACATCCGGAAGTCCTACCACCACGCGGCGGTCAAACCGCCCGGGGCGCAGCAGGGCAGGATCGAGAACGTCGGGACGGTTCGTGGCCGCCATCAGGATCACGCCTTCGTTCGACTCGAACCCGTCCATCTCCACCAGCAATTGGTTCAAGGTCTGTTCGCGCTCATCGTGCCCGCCGCCGAGACCCGCCCCGCGGTGCCGTCCCACGGCGTCGATTTCGTCGATAAAAATAATGCAGGGGGCATTCTTCTTTCCCTGCTCGAACAAGTCGCGTACACGGCTGGCGCCGACGCCGACAAACATTTCCACGAAATCGGAACCGGAAATGGAAAAGAACGGCACGTTAGCCTCGCCCGCAACCGCCCGCGCCAGCAACGTTTTGCCCGTCCCCGGATGTCCGACCAAAAGCACACCCTTCGGAATCCGCCCGCCCAGCTTCTGAAACTTCTGCGCCTCGCGCAGGAATTCGATAATCTCTTTCAGCTCTTCTTTTGCTTCATCCACACCCGCCACGTCTTTAAAGGTGATCTTTTTCTGCTGCATGGATAGCAGCCGAGCCCGGCTCTTGCCGAACGACATCGCCTTATTTCCGCCCATCTGCATTTGCCGGATCATGAAGAACCAGAACGCCGCTAACAGCAGGAACGGCCCCAGGGTGGTGATCCAGGTCGACCAGGTTCCCGCCGCCAAGTCCTTCACATTGACGTTGACGCCTTTGTCGTGCAGCGGCTTGTACATGTCGGCGTACTTGTCCGGAGCGGTGGTGTGGAACACCGTTTTGTCCGTGAGCTTACCGCGCACCTCTTGGCCGTTCACCGTGACTTCGGCGATTTTGCCGTCGTCCACGTACGACTGGAACTGCGAGAAGCTCAGCTCCTGGTCGCGTTGCCCCTGCGTGCCCTTTTGGAAGAGCATCCACAACAGCACCGCCGAACCAAACACCGCTACCCAGAACACTGCCGTCTTGGCTGTCGAATTCACTCACTACTCCTAAGAGAACGACCGCCTCGGGGGCGGAAGTCTGAAAACGGGTGGATTCCTAACTAAACTCTTAGATGCCGCCGGGCCGGCTTTCGATCCCATTCGATTCCCAAGCCAACGCTTGAGGCGTGCTGCCATTGTACTCGCTCTCGAAAGGAATTTCCGCCGCGGAAATCCGTGACTTAAGTCACGGAGTGGCCTGTACTTACGGCAACTATTCGTGCCACGCCCCGACATAGGGCAAATTGCGGTGTTCCTGCTCCGGAGACGCCATGCCGTAGCCCACAAAGAAATGCTCGTCCACCAAGTACCCAAAATAGTCCGGCTGTAAGGCCACGCGCCGCGCCGCTTGGCGATCGAGTAGTGTTGCCAGCTTCACCGATGCCACGCCTCTCCCACGCAGATTGCTCATGAGGAACTCGGTCGTCACCCCGGAGTGCAGAACTCCCTCAATCAAAAGCACGTGCTGTCCGCGCAGCTCGAGCTCGTCGCTGAAGAAAATCTCCTCCAGAGGAGATTCCCGGTTGCCTTTGTGCTGATATCGCGGCTTGAGAAACTGGCAGACCGTGGGCACTTCCAGGCTTCGAATCAAATCGGCCATGAAAACAAAGCCATTTTCGAGGATGGCCAGCACATACAGGCTCTTGCCTTGGTAGTCGTCGGAGATTTGCCGCCCCATTTCCTTCACGCGCTTCTGCAGCTGCTCCGCCGTGATCACCGGGCGCAGGTTGCCAGAGCCAGTCGCGTTCCTGCCCAGCGCGTTCCTCTCCATTCCCTTCGGCATCGTCAGGTTATTCCTCGGTTATTCCTTAGACCACGTTAAAGCGAAACGGTCTCCGCCAGCAGGATCGCTTCCTCGTCCCCGGGCCCAGGACGGAGATGCGCCGGAGAGCCAAACCCCTGCACCCAAATGACTTCCCCGGCGCCTTCGCGTCCTGCAACCATCACCGGCCAGGTCGGGCGCAGATCCGCCGCAATCTTCCGCGTCTGGAAAAGTTCCTTCAGCTTCTTGGGGGCCTTGGTGTGAGCGGGCCAGAATCGGTCTCCAAACCGCCAAGTTCTTACCAGGAGCTCACTCGGCAGCGCGTGTGGGGCATACAAATGCTCAGGATTATAACCCGTCGGAGGATCCGCCAATATCACTCTCCGCGCTTCAAAACATCGAAGAGTGCTCGGGTCGCTAACCTTTCCGGGAACGGGCAGGCGAAGAGCGCCCGGAATCGGCCCGTGGATGCCTCCCCTAGGCTCTTCCTGAAGCTTGGGCGGGACGAATGCAATCCCACCTTCCATGCGCTCTACCGCCCAACCAGCGGGCAAATTGCAGGTCTTGGGGTCGTCTTCCGTTCCCGCCGCGACCTCCAAAATGGATTGAATCTGACGGAACTCGAGCTGCAACTCGGGCGGCGCGGCGGCACGCACGAAGCGGCGACGCACAGCCAGCGGCAGTGCCATTAAATCGCTGATTTGCAAAGGGTTAGAGGTCAGGAGCTGCGGCATCTCCGTGTCCCAGTAATCCTCTTCGGCCTGTGCAATCTCGGCGAAGTCTGCAAGACGTTCGACGACCTCGGGATTGAAGTCTTCTTCCAACAATGGGATCAGGCGCTTGCGGACGCGGTTGCGGGTGTGGTGCAGATCGCGGTTGCTGGAATCCTCCCGCCAGCGTTGGCCGAGGCCAGCCAGATAGCGCTCGATGTCGCGCCGGCGGGTGTGCAACAGGGGACGAATAATCAAGCCCCGAGACGTTCGGTCAGGCGCTGGCCCCGTCAGTTCAGGATGAATCCCGCCCAGGCCGCGCGTACCAGTGCCGCGCATCAGGCGAAGCAGAACCGTTTCAGCTTGGTCGTCCAGAGTGTGAGCGGTGGCGATTTTGTCGAGGCGGCTGTCTTCGATGAGCGACCAGAAGAATTCGTAGCGGGCCTCGCGCGCAGCAGTTTCGGTGCTAAGCGAGTGCTCCTTGGCCCGGCGAACCACGTCTCCGCGAGCTTCGTGCAGTTCCAGTCCGTACCGGCCTGCCAAATCCTTGACAAAGGCCTGGTCGGCCTCGGACTCGTCTCCACGCAGGGTATGGTTGAAATGCACTGCCGACACAACGATTCCAAGTTCGCCGCGGAGCTCAACCAGCGAACGCAAAAGCGCCACGGAATCCGCCCCTCCGGACACCGCTACACCGAGGCGATCTCCGGGCTTCAGCCAATGTCGCCGGCGCAGGCAGGAGAAAACCTTGTGGTCTAGGTCGCTCGTGGAGCTCTGGTGCATCGCCTTATGGTACAGCCGGCTAGCCTGATTCACCCTTCAGCAAGGTAACTCTTCCACTGCGCAGACTCCGCAACCTGCCTCACGAAGTCATTGCGGTGTTCTAGAAACACTCTCAGATGCCGCCTGAGCACCAGCGCCTCGACCAATTTACCGAACAGGCCGAGGGGAGCAGCGAATTCCACGACGTCGGTCATAACCGTGCCATCAGCGCGCGCTTCGAAGTGGTGGTCGTGGGTGTAGCTGTGAAACGCACCGTGCAGCATGGAGTCCTGGAAGCGCCGCGGACGGTCAAAAACGGTAATGAGGCTCTTGTGCGTCAGCATCAGGCCGAAGTGACGCCCCTTCCACGTAACGGTCTCGTCCAGACCGATCAGTCCAGTGGTGACGCCGGCAATGGCTCTCTCGCCAGTACCGTGTGTAGACGCAACGTGGAGGTCGATGCTGCGCGAAAGGTCGAAGCAGCGCTCGATCGGAGCCGAGATTGGAGTGGTCAGTTCGATACGCATGGGGCCCTCAGAGACCAGCCTGCACGAAGACCAGTCTGCACGAAGACCAGTCTGCACGAAAATTGCTCTGGATTAAGACCAGCGACTCCCGGGCAAAGTTGGTTCCCGGCATTCAGTTCATCGCCCCGCCGGATAGCCAATTCCTCTAGGCGGACCTCAGTGCGCCGCTCCCGAGCGACGGGCGCTAGTCGAGAGATGACGATTTGTCGGCAACGAGTTTTTGGATCTTGGCGACAAAGTCCGCAGCCGACAAGTCTTCCGTCTTTTCTTTCCCCCGCGTGCGGACGTTGACCTTGCCGGCTTCGGCTTCCTTGTCGCCGACTACCAGCAGGAACGGTACCTTCTGCATGGCGTGCTCGCGGATTTTGGCGTTCATTTTTTCGTTGCGTCCGTCAACCTCCACGCGCACCCCAATCGCCTGGAGCTGATCGGCGACTTTCTGGGCGTATTCGAGATGCCGCTCGCTAATTGGAATGAGTGCGACCTGCACGGGAGACAGCCATACGGGAAAGGCCCCGGCGTAGTGTTCGATGAGCACCCCAAAGAAACGCTCCATGGAACCATACAAGGCACGATGCACCATGAGGGGCTGATGGCGCTGGCCGTCTTCGCCGACGTATTCGAGATCGAAGCGTTGCGGCAGATTGAAATCGAACTGGACGGTCGATAGCTGCCAGAGGCGACCGATGGCATCGACCAGCTTGACATCGATCTTTGGACCGTAGAATGCGGCTTCGCCGGGGATGGTTTTGTATTCGATGTTCTTTCGCTTGAGCGCATTCTCCAGCGAAGCGCTGGCCGAAGCCCACTGCTCGTCGGTGCCGAGGAAGTTTTTGCGGTCGTCAGGATTCCAGGTGGAAAGCTCGACCTGGAATTTCTCGAAGCCAAAAGTGTGGAGGACCGCGACCGCGAAGTCGATGCAGCCTACGACCTCATCTTCGACCTGCGCGGGCGTGCAGAAAATGTGGGCATCGTCCTGGGTGAAGCCGCGCACGCGGAGAAGGCCATGCATCACGCCGGAACGCTCGTAGCGATAAACCGTACCCATCTCGCCCAGCCGTATGGGCAGATCGCGGTAGGAACGCAGCGAATCCTTGTAGATCAGAATGTGGAACGGACAGTTCATGGGTTTCATGCGGTATTCCGCGTCGTCCAGTTCCATGACGTCGAACATGTTCTCTGCGTAATAGCCGTCGTGACCGCTCACCTGCCAAAGCTGCCGCCGGGCCACGTGCGGGGTGTTCACGAGCGAGTAGCCGCGCTTCAGGTATTCCTCGCGCATCCAGTCTTCCATCAGCTTGCGCATGAGGCCGCCCTTCGGATGCCAGAAAATCAGGCCGGGGCCGGCGAGTTCTTGAATCGAGAACAAATCAAGCTGCTTGCCCAAGACGCGGTGGTCGCGTTTGTTGGCTTCCTCGATGTGTTGCAGATGGGCAACCAGCTCCTTCTTGGAATAGAAAGAGGTTCCGTAGCTGCGCTGCAGCTGCGGGTTCTTATCGTCCCCGAGCCAGTAGGAACCGGAAAGATTCGT